>Ga0209956_1000010_pt1 | contig 169040 bp, 141 predicted proteins | sample SalPon2A_C_D1_MG_FD_185720 | JGI IMG/M metagenome (GOLD analysis project Ga0209956, IMG submission 185720) | Soil microbial communities from South San Francisco under conditions of wetland restoration - Salt Pond MetaG R2A_C_D1_MG (SPAdes)... | ecosystem: Environmental > Terrestrial > Soil >...
CCTCCAAGAGAAGGCCTTCTCCCTACTCGGCCTTCGCCTGTAACTGTACCCAGTACGCCAAGGGAAGGATCGACCGTAATCCATTCACTTGGAACGACTTACGCTATTCTCTCGAAAGGAAGTTCCGTCTAGTCCACTTCGTCCATCCACCCTTGTCTCATACCTCGGCCCGGTCGCCCTTCTCCTCCAGCCAGGCGCGGCGGTCGGCGGCACGGCCGCGGGCGAGGAGCATGTCGATCACCGTCTCCGCCTCCTCGTCGTCGCCGACCGTCAGACGCACCAGCCGGCGGGTGTCCGGCGCCATCACGGTCTCGCGGAGCTGCAACGGGTTCATCTCCCCCAGACCCTTGAAGCGCTGGATGTTGACCTTGCCCTTGAGCCCCTCGGCCTCGATACGCGCCAAAATCCCCTGACGCTCGGCCTCGTCGAGAGCGTAGAACACCCGCTTGCCGACATCGATGCGGAACAGCGGCGGCATCGCCAGATACACGTGGCCCTGCTCCACCAGCGGCCGGAAGTGGCGCACGAACAACGCGCACAGCAGCGTCGCGATGTGGGCGCCGTCGGAATCGGCGTCAGCCAGGATCGCCACCTTGCCGTAGCGCAGCCCATCGAGGTCTTTCGACCCCGGGTCCACCCCCAGGGCGACGGCGATGTCGTGCACCTCCTGCGAGCCGAGCACCTCCGCCGAGTCCACCTCCCAGGTGTTGAGGATCTTGCCCCGCAGCGGCAGGATCGCCTGGTTCTCGCGGCTGCGCGCCTGCTTGGCCGAGCCGCCCGCGGAGTCGCCCTCGACCAGAAACAGCTCGGTCTCGTCGAGGTCCTCGCTGGCGCAGTCGGCGAGCTTGCCGGGCAGCGCCGGGCCGGTGGCCACCTTTTTGCGCTTGATCTTCTTGGCCGCCCGCTGGCGCCGCTGGGCGTTGGCGATGGCGAGATCGGCGAGCGCGTCCCCCGCGGCGGTGTTCTGGTTGAGCCACAGGCTGAAGGCGTCCTTGGCCACCCCGGAGACAAAGGTCGCCGCCTCGCGCGACGACAGCCGCTCCTTGGTCTGACCGGAGAACTGGGGGTCCTTCATCCGCACCGAGAGCACGTGGGCGCACCGGCTCCAGACGTCGTCCGGGGAGATCTTGATCCCACGCGGCAGCAGGTTGCGCAGCTCGCAGTACTCGCGGACCGAGTCGGTGAGCCCTGACCGAAAGCCGTTGACGTGGGTCCCGCCGTGCACCGTGGGGATCAGGTTGACGTAGCTCTCCTGGACCGGATCGCCCTCTTCCGGCAGCCAGGTGACCGCCCAGTCGACCTCCTCGCCGGCCCCCTCGAAGTGACCGACAAAGGGCTCCTCGGGGATCCGCGGCACCTCCTCGAGCTCGTCGAGGAGGTAGTCGGCGAGGCCCTCCTCGTACTGCCACTCCTCGTCGTCCACCGGGTTGATCTCGCTGGTGAGGGCGAGATGCAGCCCCGGGCACAGCACCGCCTTGGCGCGCAGCGACCGCTTGAGCTGGGGCACGCTGATCTTGACCGAATCGAAGAATTGGGGATCCGGCCAGAACCGCACGACGGTGCCGGTGTTGCGCTGACCGACCGTGCCGACGACCTCCAGGTCGGAGGTCTTCTCGCTGTCGGCGAAGGTCATGCGATACTCCTGGCCGCCGCGCTTGACCCGCACCTCGAGCTTCTTGGACAGGGCGTTGACCACCGAGATACCGACCCCGTGGAGACCGCCGGAGAAACGGTAGCTCTTGTCGCTGAACTTGGCGCCGGCGTGAAGCCGGCTGAGGATCAGCTCGACCCCGGGGAGCTTGTGCTCTTTGTGCTTGTCCACCGGCATCCCGCGGCCGTCGTCCTCGACTGACACCGAGCCGTCGCCGTGGAGGGTGACCGAGATGTTGCGGCAGTGGCCGGCGATGGCCTCGTCGACGGAGTTGTCGATCGCCTCCTGGGCGAGATGGTTGGGGCGCTCGGTGTGGGTGTACATCCCCGGGCGCCGGCGCACCGGCTCCAACCCGGAGAGCACTTCGATGGAGGAGGCGTCGTAGATCTCCCTGGGGACTTTGGCGGGCATGGTGGTGATCGGGACTCCGGCAGCGCCTGCGGTGGATCTCGAGATGCTCGGGGTTCCGGGGCGGGCGTGCGGCGGTATGTTACACCGAGGTGGACAGCCCACCACAACGCGAGCCTTCGCCAGGGAGCTTCAAAGAGCCACCTTCAAAGTCCTTCGCCCCCTTGGGGCTTGTGAGATCGAGCCCTGTCCCGAGTACCCCGAACAGGCCGGCCGGGAGACCCGGCCGGCCGGGGTGTGCAGGCGAGTGTGCTTTCGGAGCTTGGCGCTAGAACGCCACCGCCGTGCACTGGCTCACGTTGCTCGCCTGGTCCGTGGCGGTAACCGTGAGCGTCCCGTTGCCCGCGGTGTCGATGCGGATCGAGCCATCGGGCTGCAGCGTCGACGTGCTCGGCGTCGTACCGTTCTGGACGATCTGGACCGTGTCTCCGTTCTGCACCGTGATTCCATCGATCTCCGCCGACAGGGTCAGGCCAAAGGGGGGCTGGCAGTTGTCGCTGCCGGAGAAGTCCACCACGAAGAACCCGCTGTTGGGCAGGTTCGGTGGCGGACCGCCACCGTTACCACCCTGACCGGGAGGGCCTCCACCGCCGGGACCCTGGCCGTTGCCCGGGCCTCCACCGCCACCTCCGTTGTTGCCACCCATCTGCTCGATGAGCGTGCAATCCACCAAAGGCAGCGTGTCATCGGTCACGGTCACGGTCGTGGAGGACGGCCCGCTGGTGTTGCCGGCGTCGTCCACGGCCTCGAAGGTCACCGTCACCGGCGAGCCGACGGACACCGTGCCCGTGGTCGCCAGGTTGGCTTCCTCGGTGCCACCCACCGTGGTCCCAAAGGACCGGGTGGATGTGTTGTTGAGATCCTCGCTGAGAGTAAAGCCTCCGGCCGCATCCGTGGCCCGCGCCCTGACGGTGAAGTCCACCGCGCAGTCCGCTCCTCCGTCGAGCTCGGTGCCCAGATCGACGGTCGGCTCGAAATCGACGATCTGCGGTGCCGCGGTGTCCCGGACCAGCAGAGCACCCTGGCGGAACAAGGTATCCGGAGCGCCATCGGCGGTGCCGACGACATGGGTCTCGCCGTTGGTGTCGGTCACCTGGAAGAAGTGATGCACCTCGTGCGAGCTTCCGAGGGCCAGCGCTCCGCCGGCGAAGCTCTCGGTCAACGCCAGCGTGCCGGTGGCCTCGTCGATCTCGTACGCTCGAGTGGAGCTCACCACGTCCGGCAGGTCTCCTCGACGCGGAACCGCAAAGGTGAACTTGTCGAGAAAGAAGAACTGGTTGGTGATGGTGTTCTCGCAGATGCCGCCCACCTCGTAACGGCCGACCAGGGTCTCGGTGGGCACATCCCTCGAGCCGGAGGTCAAGCTGAAGCTCTCGGTCGTCACCGCTCCGTTTTCCAGGTTCTCGAAGGTGATCACCATCCGGTCGGTTTCGCTCCCAGCGGTAGCCCGCACCACCAAGCGCTCGATGCCGCGGGCGTCCCGGGCGACCGCCGGTTCGATGTTGCACGGCGGATCCACACCGGCCGGCGCCAGCGAGATGTAGAAATCGAAGGGCAGATCGTCGCGAGGGAGCGCTTCGTCCACCAGGCAGGAAACGGCGGGATCGGTCACCGGCGGTTGCACCAGGATCGTGGTGTCACATCCGCCGCCGACACAGGACACCTTGCGGTCGATCTGGAACGAGCCGAAGGAGAACCCCCAGGGATCGCTCGGCGAGGGAGCCAGGGTGCCGGAATCGGCCGGCGTCGGAGGCGAGCCGGAGGCGATGGGACCGCTGGGGCCCAGGAGATACCAGTTGAACACCAGGCGGTCGCCGGGTTGGAAGTCCTCCACCTCGAAGACGAACCCCTGGAGGACGTTGCCCAGCGCGTCCTTGTCCTGGCAGGTCGTCGGGCACGACGGCTGGACGTTGGTGTCCCCCGGGGGAATGGGCATGGGCATCGTCGGATCCTGGGTCCAGACGATCTGGTCGGCGGTGCACAGGTCGGCGGACCACTTGTTGGGCTCGACGTTGCTCGGGCCGAGAAACGCCTCGAACTCTACCTGCACCATGTCCAGGCTCATGACAAGCGTGTCGCACAGGGGATCGTCGGAGAAGGTGACGATGCCCTCGATGGGATCGGTCAGCTCGAAGCAGGCCGGCGGTACGCCGGTCGCGGCATCCAGATCGAAGACGCTCACCACGCGATCGACAAAGCCGCGATCGAGATCGACCGCGGTCTCGCCTCCGGGGAGAATCTCCACTTGGAGATCCTCGGTCACGCTTTCAATGCCCAGAGGCGCGCCGTTGGGGTCGACGGGAAGAACCCGAAACTGCACGGTCGACAAGGCGGCGTTGCGAACGAAGACGAGCCCTTCCGCCGCGGCGCCCGGGCTCGACCGATCGACGCAATTGGGATCCGTCGGCGGGCAGGTGCGGTCGGTGAAGGCGGTCCAGTTGAGGGCTTCGACCTCGAAGCGCCAGTGATCGGGCGCGATCTCCACCGCGTCGATGAGCTGTACGCAAATCAAGGGCTGGCAAGGGACCAGCGGTGGCGGTGTCGGGGGAATGACCGGCGGATCGGCTTGGCTGGTCGGTGCGGGTACCACCAGGCTGGACACCAAGAGCAAAACACCCACACCCACAAATCTACGCGGATTCATAACAATCTCCTTTCAAGTTCGGCTGCCAACATCCATCAACATCTCGTTGATCCAGTCACTACTACGAAATAACCGAGACAACATTCCATGAAGTCAAAAAACGGGAGCGCCGAGCGCCAGAGACTCGAGCCGAGACTCCGATGGCTCTCGGAATATCAGAACGAGGTGCAGCCCGCTTCCCCCTCAGGGCGAGGGGGAATGTTGGTTTGCAGATATTTAAAAGGATGGCACCTGCTATCGGGCCGTAGCTTGGCGCACCGACCGGCAGCTACTCGCGCTCGACCACCATCGCGAAGCCGTGGCCGCCGGCGGCGCAGACGGTGATCAGACCGAGGTTCTCTCCCCGGTCGCGCAACGCATAGAGCACCTGCATGGTCACCCGGGCTCCCGTGGCACCGAAGGGGTGGCCGATGGCGATGGAGCCGCCGGTGACGTTCCACCTGTCCAGGTCCACCACCCCCATGGGCTTGTCGCGGCCCAGCTCCTCCTGGGCGAACTTCTTCGACGCGAAACCCTTGAGGTTGGAGAGGATCTGCGCCGCGAACGCCTCGTGCATCTCCACCAGATCGATGTCCGACAGCTCGACGCCGGCGCGGTCGAGCGCGATCGGTGCCGCGTAGGCCGGACCCTGGAGCAACTGCTCGCCGGGGTCTACAGCGCTGTAGCAGTAAGACCTGAGATAGCCGAGAGGCTCGTAGCCCAAAGCCTTGGCCTTCTTCTCGCTCATCAGCAGCACCGCCGACCCACCGTCCGTGAGCGGGCTCGAGTTGCCCGCGGTGAGGGTGCCGTAGCGCTTGTCGAACACCGGCTTTAGCTTGCCCAGGGCCTCCATCGACGAGTCGTCGCGGACGCCGTTGTCGGCGGTCACCGCATGGTTGTGCTTGGGAGGTGGAAACGTGGTGGCGATCTGTGCCGTCAGCCGTCCGTCGGCGAGGGCCGCCGCCGCCCGCTGATGGGACAGCAAGGCGATCTCGTCCTGGGCGCGGCGGGAGATGTCGTTCTCCTTGGCCATCTTCTCGGTCGACTGGCCCATGGTCTTGCCGGTGGTGTACTCCGCGATGGCCGGCGCCACCGGTGCCAGGTCCGCTGGGCGCAGCTTGGAGAGGATCTGCACCCGCTGGGTCATGGTTTTGGCCTTGGACAGCCTCATGAACAGGTGCGCCGCGTTGTCCGAAAAGCGGATCGGCACGTTGGAGAGCGATTCCGCGCCGCCTGCGAGCACCACCTGCGCCTCGCCCCGGAGAATCGACTCGGCACCGATGGTGATCGCCCGGTTGGACGAGGCGCACGCCAGGTTGACCGTGGTGCCCGGGATGTCGTCCCCCAGCGAGGCGCGGAAGACCGCCTCGCGACCCAGGTTGGGCGCCTCCAGCGAGGGCACCACGACGCCGAACACCGAGTAGTCGATCTCCTTGGGGTCGAGACCCGCCCGGGCAACGACCTCGGCCGTCGCCACGCCGGCCATGTCCACCACGTCCATATGCTGAAAGTCCGTCCCGGACTTGACGAACGGGGTACGGCAGCCCTCGACCACCGCCACCCGGCCACCGGGACCGCTGAGCTTCTGCTTTTTGTTGCTCGGCAGCTTGGGGGTCCGGCCTCCACCGTGAGTCCAGACCGTATCGGCGCGCTCCGTGATCTCCTCCAACGCCGACGCGTCGTTGAGCCGGGTCAGGGGAACCTGCGGGGCATCGCCGTTTTTGTTTCCTTCGGTCATCTAGTACCTCCTCGTTTTCCTCCTCGAAGCTCGATGTTATACGACCTTCGCCACGGCGCGGCATCCGGGTGAATGGGCAAGGGGAGCAGCTCGACCCCACGGTCCAGCAGATACGTGGAGATCTCTTTCGAAAGCTCCCGCGCCTCCTCCGTCCTCACCAGCACGGTGCGCAACCGATCGAAGGGAGGCGGAGGGGGGACGTCCCGGTACAGGACGCGGCTGTGCACCCACCGGGCCCAGCGCCGCGACAACGGGGACCGGTAGGACCTCGCCGTCTGCACCAATGCGGTCACCTCGGCGGCGTCGCCGCTGAAGACCGTGGGCCGCGCCCACGCCGCGGTCGGCACGTGGGTCTCCGGCGAGGCCAACACCACCGCCGCCCCGGATACCAGCGTAGCGGTGAGGACGAGGCGCTCCGCCGGGTCCCACAGCGGACGCCCGGACACCCAGATCGCCCGGCCCACGGAAGAGGGAGCGAAACGGGACGTGAGCCCGAGCCCCGCGGCCGTCGCGGCCAGCTCGTCCGCCCGGAGGTCCCGCGAGCGGCCCCGCGAATCCCGGACGCAAACCCCACCGCCGTCTCCCGTGTAGACACGACGGCTCTCCTCGGAGATCGACTCCAGGCGGGGGGCCGGCTGGTCGAGATCCAGAGCCGCCGGGAGCTCCACTTTGTGGTCGTAGGACGGTATCTCCCCCTCTGTCTCCGGTAGGGGCACCGACACCGCGCCCGCGGTCTGGATCGCCAGGTCCAGCAGCACGTGCTCGATGCGGGGCTCCCAGAGGTAGCCCAGGCGGGGGGGATGGGAGAGACCGGTCTCGAGCTCGAGGATGTGCGGTCGGAGCCCGGCCGCCGCGGCGGTCACCCGGGCGGCGGCCTCGGACCAGTCCAGCCACCGCCAGTCCCAGCCCCGCGGTGCGAACAGCCAGGGGCGGTGGGGGCCGGCCCGCGCATGGGAGCGCAGAAGGGCCAGGGGGTCGTGGGGCTCGGAAGTCAGGTCGCGGCCTTGGACAGCACTTCGGTCATCTTCTTTTCGATCACGGGACGCATCAGGCTGGCCGGTGGGCGCAGAGACGCCTTCCCCACCAACTTGTCCCCGTCGAGGGTGACGGTGCCGGCGGCTCCGGGACCGTGCAGGTGCAGCACGTCGTCCTCCCAGTGGCTTTTCATCATCCCCCCCGGGAACTGCTCCTTGAGAGCCGTGTCGAGGTGCGGCCGAATGTCGTCCATGGACGTCTTGGACGTCGGAAACTCCAGGCACAGATCGCTCATGCTCCGGGAAATTACCACAACGGCCGCTCTGTTTTTGGGGGAGACGATGGACTCCCCCACGCCCCATGCCGACAGCCTGCCCCAGGCGCACGCCCCCTGGGGACAGAGAATCAAGCGTCTGTTCTTCACCGGGCTGCTGATCCTGATCCCGCTGGCGCTCACGGTCTACATCCTGGTGGCGCTGTTCCAGCTCATGGACGGCATCTTCGCGCCGCTGGTGGACCGCGCAGTGGGGATCTTTTTTCCCGGCGTCCACGTTCCGGGACTGGGCGTGCTGCTGACCCTGGCGGTGATCTTTGGCATCGGCTGGCTGTCGACCAACGTCGGCGGCCGCCGGCTGATCCGGTTGTTCGAGAAGGTGATGGGGCGCATTCCGGTGGCGAAGTCGGTCTACGGCGCCACCAAGGGCATCCTGGAGGCGCTGTCCCACGAGCAGCGGGAGGCGTTCCGCCGTGTGGTGCTGGTCGAGTATCCAAAGGCCAACATCTTCGCCCTCGGCTTCGTCACCGGCAGCACCAGGTGGCCGACGGTGGACGAAAAGCTGTCGGACATCGTGCTGGTCTTCATCCCGACCACGCCCAACCCCACCAGCGGCTTTCTGCTGCTGGTGCCCCGCGAGGAGACGGTGCCGCTGCCCTTCAGCGTCGAGGAGGGGATCCGGATGGTGATCTCGGGAGGGATCCTGCTGCCGCCCGCACCCGCCGCGCCCGAGCTGCCGCCGGCCGGGACCCCCGCCGCCCCGAGCGCCGAGACAACGCCGACCACCTGATAGGCTGACCCATGGCCATGTTTCGTCCGTACGCCGCGCCCACCCCCCTTGCGCTCCGCACCTTGGCGGCGCTGGCGCTGGTCCCCCTCCTGCTCGTCTCGACCGTCGCGCCGACCGCCCTGGCGACGCAGAACCCACCGGCGGTCAAGATCTCCAACGAGGAGCTGTTCGACAAGAGCCTGCAGGTCGCCTATCTCACCCTCGAGCAGTACGGGACCTACGACGACCCGGAGGAGCTTCAGCGGGTCACCGACATCGCCTACCGGGTGGCCCAGGAGGCGAACTACGCCAAGTACCCCTTCACCTTCCACCTGGTCGACATGCCGGAGCCCAACGCCTTCGCGCTTCCCGGCGGTCACATCTTCATCACCCGCGGCATCCTCGACCTGGGGTTGACCGACGACATGCTGGCCGCGCTGCTGGGCCACGAGATCGCCCACGTAGTGGAGGAGCACTATCTGGAGATCCGCAAGAAGGCGACGATCATGGGCATCCTCTCGCAAGTGCTCCTGGCCGGCGTGTTGGTCGCCGCCAAGAACGAATCCGACCGCCGCGGGCCCTACAACCCCTACGACCCCACCCAGGCCGACCGCGGCCGCGGCGGCGACCTGGTACAGGGCGTGGCGGCGACCAGCCTGGTGATCTCCGAGCTGCTCCTGCGCAGCTACTCGCGGGAGAACGAGACCGAGGCCGACCTCCAAGGTCAGCGCTGGGCCGCGGCGGCCGGCTTCGATCCCCTGGGTGCCGCCCACCTGATGGATCTGATGCGGTCGCGGATCCCGCAGAACAAACGCTACGGCTACTGGATGACCCACCCGTTCTTCGACGAACGGGTGCGCGGTGCCGAAGCCAACGGCAAGATCCTCAAGCGCCAGGAGCCCTCCTCCGCCGACGTCTATCGGACCCGCACCCAGGCCACCCTGGTGACCTGGGCCGACGACGGCACCACCAAGGCTCCGCCGGAGAACGCTCCCAAGCTGGAGGAGCTGCTCAAGGACGAGGCCCTCGCCGCCTGGCCCCAGGGCAAGGTCGCCGAGCGGCTGCGGCTCGAGAAGCTCCACCGGCTGCGCGACGCCGAGCTCGAGCAGCCGGCCCTGGCACAGGACTTCGGCAAGCTGATCCGCGCCTACGAGAAGCAGCGCTACCTGGTCGAGAGCCTGACGCCGGAGGCCGACTTCCTCAGCGTGCTGGACAAGGAGATCAACGGCTTCGAGCGCTATCGCGAGGATCTCTTCCCCAAGGCCGCCGGCGTGCTGGAGGAAGGGGTCTACGAGACCGCGTTCCTGGAGACTTTCTTGTCCAACTATCCGGACGCGGAGCAGACCCCGAGGGTGGCTCTCGAGCTGGGCGACTCCCTCAGCCGATTGCGCAACGAGTCAGAAGCGGTGCACCACTATCTGCTGGCCTGGGAGACGGCACCGGAAAGCCCCGAGGGCCGGCGCGCCGCCACCGGCCTGCGCACCCTGGCCCCGCGGCTCACCGGGCTCGCCGCCCTCCAACAGCTCGCGCTCCAGGGGCGCGACGCGGATCTGGCGGAGATCGCCGGCCGCCGCCTCGACCAGATGGCCAAGGAGTTCCGCGAGATCGACAACGGCGCCGAGTACCTGCGACGCTTCCCCGACGGCCCCCAGGCCACCCCCGTCCTCGAGCGCATCAACCACCTGGCGGAGGAGCTGTTGGGCGAGGTGGTGCTCTACCAGGCGGTCGGCGACCACGTAAAGGCCATCGAGCGCATCAACAAGATCCTCACCTACGCACCCACCTCCGAGGCCGCCGAGCATCTGCGCGACCGGGCGGTCTTTCAGAGCTGAGCCCGAAACGGAGCCTGGAGCCGAGCGTGGAGCTGCGACTCCGAGCCCTGCCCGAGCCTCTGGCCATCTGCCGTCTGCCGGCGGACGCCGACGTGCCGCCCTGGGCGGTGACGGCCCGCTTCTTCTCCGTCACCCGTACGGAGGACGAGCTGTCGGTGGTGTGTCCGGAGTCCGTGCTCCCAAAGGTCTTGCCTCCGGAGATCCGCCGGGAGGCCGGCTGGCGGGCCCTGAAGATCCAGGGCCCGCTGGATTTCTCGCTCACCGGCGTCCTGGCGTCGCTGGTCTCTCCGCTCGCCGAAGCCGGAATCCCGATCTTCGCCCTCTCGACGTTCGATACCGATTACCTGCTGCTCCGAGCCGAGCAGTTGGAGGCGGTGATCGAGACGTTGCGGGCGGCCGGGCACCGGGTCGAGGATTGACCGGGCCAGGCCGAGCTGCTCCCAGTCGAAGCCGTGCAGCGCGTTCCAAGGTTGCGAACGAGCCGGTTCCTCGTGTCCGAGCTCATGGCGTGTCCTCGGCCAGCGAGACTTTCTCGACCGCCTGCGCCCGCTCGACTCCTTGGGCGATGATCTTGGCGTAGTAGCGGCTCATCTTGCCCTCGATCTCCGGCGCCACACGGCTCGGGTCGGGGGACCGGTCCATCTCCAGACCCTGGAAAGCCGCCATCCCGTCGCCGTCGATCAGCGGTTGCACCCAGCTCAGCGGCTCGCCACTGACCTCGGTGACCGTGGCCTGGACGATCGCGCCGGCCGGATCGAAGACCACGCCGACCGCCACCGGCCCGTGTTGCGACGGGGTCCACACGAACACCGCCGTGCCGACCAGCGCGCCATCGGCGTCGCGCCCGACAAAGACCTGGGTGTCGTCCATCGAGGGCGACCAGCCGGTCGCCTGGCGAATCGCCTTGCGATCGGCCTGGCCGAGGTCGAGCTTTCTTTTGAAGAACTGGCTCGCTTCCGGGAGGGAGGCGCGGAGAAACGCTCCGCGCTCGACCAGCTCGACGTTGGGCGTCACGTGGGCGAAAGCGATTCCCGGGATCAGCGCGGCAAGCAGGACGAGGACGAAGGGGGTGCTACCCGTGGTCAAGCGGTACATGAGCTGTGCTCCTCGGCTCGGTCGAGCCAGCATTGAATCAGCAAGGGGATTTCTGGACGATGACCGCGATTCATGAGGCTCTCCTCAGAAAACGAAGACGACCTGGAAATTGGCCGAGTAGTGGTCTTGAGACAGCTCCTCGCCGCTGCCGGCGAAGACCTCCTCGTCGGAGTGATCCCAGCGCAGGTCGAGACGGACGGCGAGCTGCGGCAGACGCAGCGAGGTGCCTTCCAGAAAGTGGAAGATGCCGTAGAAGCCGCCGCCGACCAGATATTGGGGTGACAGGGTCAGCGAGGTGACGGTCTGGGGAGCGCCAGTGCGGCGGCCGTCCGTGTCTTCGAGCACCTCGGCGCGCACCGTCCCCGCCCACTGGCTCGCCGGACCGAAGCCGCGGTCGAAGCGATGGTGGACGAAGAGCATCGCTCCCGACCAGCGATCCGTTCCCGACGCCTCGAGCCGCTCCTGACGGCCTGAAACCGCTTCGCCGCCGAATACCCACGAAGGCCTTGGCTGGAGCAACAGGGTGGCCACCGCCGTAGTACGCGCCAGATCCTTCTCCTGGTCGCCGTAGATCACCCCCAGACCGAGATGACTGGCGAGCGACGGGCTCCAACGGCCGTAGAGCGCGCCGGTCTTGCCGTGGTTGTTGTCCGGCGTGACGTCCTCGCCGTTGGCCAGGATGGCAAAGCCCTCGAAGCGCGGCGAGAAGGCCTCGTGGACCATCACCCCGGTAAACTTGATCGGTCGGCCGTGATCAAGCAGAAAGGACGGCGTCGCCTGGTAGTTGAGCGGGGCGTCGTCGCGCTCGATGGCGAGCGGCGAATCGAACTTGCCAAAGGTCAAATCGAGGCCGGCCTGGGGTTTGGCGGCCCAACGGATCAGCAGGTTGTCGATCTCGGTCTCGACCTCGTCTCCGCCCGCTCCATGACCTTCCTCCCCCTCCAAACCCTCCAAGCCCTCCTCATGCTCCTCGAAGGCGAAGACCTCGGTTTCCGGACGGTGGACGGTGAGCTGACCAAAGAACGACAGCCGGTTGTCAAGCAGCGGCCGATAGACCGATAGCGCAAAGACCGATGTGTCGAACGTGTTGTCCTGGGTCTCCACGTCGTAGGTGTAGCCAGCGACCGCAAAGCCGTGGATCTGGAGCGCCGAACCGGGCGCTTTGTCGAACGACACCGGCGATTCCTCGCCGCTGTCACCCTGTGTATCCACTGGCTCTTCCTGGGGTCTCTCGGGCGGTTGCGCGGCGGTGGCCGGTGCGGCCGCCAGCGTGAGCGCGAGAATTGAACCGAAGAGGCTGATCTGGATCCAATCAGTAGGTGCCACGAGCCCGCTGAGGGCTCGCCAGAAAACGTGCATGGGTTGTCCTCCCGACGATTTTGGAGTTGAGCTGTGCGTCGACGGCGAGGTCGACGACTTCTGAGCACTCTGAGCCCGCGGGGCTAGCGTCGGGGAGGAGGCAGCTCGACACCCGCGTAGACGTCGAGGGGGGAGGTCGGAGCCTCGAGAGCCGGCGGCCCACTGGGAGCCGAGGCCGGCAGCGCCGGGAAAGCGAAGAAATCTCCATCCGGCAGCATCGGGAGGCCGGCGCCCAGGATCGACCCGGAACCGCAGCGGCGCAGCTCACACCGGTCGCCGGTGTCGCTCGGCTCCAGGGCCGGGATGGTGCTCGGATGGGTGGGCTGGTGGCAGTGATCCGGGTCTTCAGCGTGCCCCTGCCGGTGCTGCGCCGCGTCGTGGCGGTGTCGGCTCTGCTCCCGAGTTGGTGGGTCGATCCGGTTGCCGTGAGGGCAGTAGCAGGCGTCAGAAGAGCAGCCACAAGCCAGGCGAAGCTCTACCGTCATCGCTGCACCCAAGGGGGAAACCAGGGGCCAGACGACAGCACCAAGGGCGAGAACAACCACAACGCGCTTCATGGCAAGGGCCTTTCAAACTAGTAGGGTGCCGTGGAGATGTCAAATGCGGACGGCGAGACTGCTCGTGACCGGCTCCCCTGCGATCACCCGGTGCGGCGAGGCGCCGCGAGCCCCATACAATGCAGTCATGTCCTCTGTCAGATCTTCCCCCGATCGCAGCTCGCGTCTCCTCCTCCGTTGGGCTTCCTGTTTCTGGATCGTCGTGGGAGCGCTCGCCGCCTGTGGTCCCGGTGCCATCCCGGACGCCCCGTCCACTGAAGACTTCCTCCCCATTGCCGAGCGGGATGCCTCCAATCTGGGGCTGGCCGGCTACGCCAAAGTGCTGTGCTCCGCTGTCTTCGTTTCGGAGCGCGATCCCGGCGAGGCGCTGCACAACAGCGGCTTCCACTTTCTGCCCGAGGAGGACCGCGGTCACGTCACCGACGTCGGCGTGGATCGCGAGCGCGGTGAGGTGACTCTCGAGCTGCGCGGCTCGCTGCGCCGCACCGCCCACTTCGTCGGCGACCAGGGGTGCGTGCTGCTCCCCGAGGGTGAGACCGCCGAGACCGGGATCCACTACCAGCCGGTCGCCGTCGAGACCACGCTGCCGCCGGCGGATGCTCAACCCTGGCCCATGGGGGACGTCTTGACGGAGGGCGGTTTGGAGGAGGGGTCTGCGCCGAGCCTCGATCCGGACCGCCTCCAACACGCCGTGGACCTGGCCTTCGAGCCGCCGGAGGCGCTCACCGCCGCCTTCGTCGTGGTCCACCGGGGCCGCCTGGTGGCCGAGCGCTACGACCTCGGGGTCGCCCGCGACACCCAGCTCGAGAGCTGGTCGATGGGCAAGAGCCTCACCGCGGCGCTGTTCGGGCTGCTGGTCCAGGACGGTCTCTACACCCTCCACCAACCGGCGGCGGTCCCGCAGTGGCGGCAGCCGGGAGATCCCCGGAGCGGCATCACCCATCGGCACCTGCTGCGCATGTCCTCCGGCCTCGACTTTCTGGCGCCACGGGACCCCGACTACACCCCGGACAAGGGCTACCCGGACCACATGTACGTCTACTCCGGGGCGATCGACGCCTTCCGCTTCTCGATCACCCGGCCGCTGCAATTCCCTCCCGGCACCGAGGGCCGCTACCGCAACTCGGACCCCCTGACGATCGGCTATCTGATCCGCAAGGCGGTGGAGAGCTCCGTGGAGGGGTCTGCGGGCAGCGCGATCCCCCACGCCGACTACCTCCGATGGCCGCAGAAGGCGCTCTTCGACCGGATCGGCATCCGCCGCCAGGTGCTGGAGACGGACCCGTGGGGCAACTTCCTGCTCACCGGCTTCGACTACGGCACGGCCCGCAACTGGGCGCGGCTGGGGATGCTCTTCCTCCAGGACGGCGTGTGGCAGGGGGAGCGGCTGCTCCCCGAGGGCTATGCGGATTTCGTCAGCACACCCGCCCCGGCCTGGAGCGAGCCGGTGTACGGCGGCCTGTTCTGGCTCAATCGCACCGGCGAATGGAGCCTGCCGGAGGACGCCTACTACATGGCCGGGGCCGGTGGACAGCGGGTGTTCGTGGTGCCGTCGCTCGATCTGGTGGTGGTGCGGATGGGGCACTTCCGCGGCAACGAGCCGGGCATGGAAGCCCTCGATCGCGCTCTCGCGGAGCTGACCGCGGTCTTCTCGGATGCAGCGGACTCTTCGGGCGGTGCGAGCTAGGGCGAGCCCTCCCCGGCCAATCCTTCCAGCCTCCGCCGAGCCGGCTCGTAGTCCGGGTCGATCTCCAACACGCGGCGCAGCTCCTCCCGGGCGGCCGCCGTCTGGCCGAGCCCTTCGAGCACCAGTGCCAGGTTGAAACGGGCCACCGGATCCCGCGGCCGCAGCTCCACCGCGCGGGCGAACCGTTTCTGCGCTTCCGGCAGCGCCCCACCCATGGCCAGCACCGCCCCCAGGTTGGTGAGCGCCTCGACGTAGTCCGGCCGAGCGGTGAGAGCGCTCTCGTACTGTTCCACGGCCTCGCGGGGGCGTCCCAGGGCGATCAGCGCGGTGCCCAGCTCGTTGTGGATCTCGGCGGTGACTCCTGGCTCTTGCGCCCTCGCGAGCTCCAACGCCCTTTCCAGCTCCTGCACCGCCTCCTCGGGCCGGCTGCGGTTGAGCAACAGCCCCCCCAGGGCGAAGCGCGCTTGGGGATCCCGGGGCGTCCGTCGCACTGCCTCGCGGGCCGCTTCCAGCGCCTCCTCCGGACGCCCGGCGGCGGTCAGCGCTCGCGCCCGGTGGACCTGCACCCGTGGCAGCTCCGGCTCCCGCCGCGCCGCCTCGGTAAAGGCGGCGGCCGCCTCGGGCGCGGCGCCACGTCCCAGCAGCAGCAGCCCCAGGTTGTAGAGAGCGTCCCCCTGCTCGGGCGCCAGCGCCGTCGCCTGGCGATAGTGCGATATCGCCTCCTCGACCTCGCCGCGGGCGGCCAGACGGCGGCCGAGGTTGAGGTGCACCTCCCACGCCGCACGGCGGTGCTCGCCGCTTTCCTTCGCGTAGGCCGCCAGGGACTGTCGGTAGCTCTCCTCCGCCGCCTCGGACTCCCCCCGTTGCTCCTGGGCGGATCCCAGGTTGCGCCAGAAGTCGGCCGCCGCGGGTAGCTCCTCCTCACAGAAAGGACCGGGCAGCGTGCCGAGCAGCACGGCTCCGACGACGACCCCCGCCATCGCGGCGACCCGCCGCCACCGGCGTCCACGGATCGCGCCGAGAAGCGCCTCGCCGCCGGCCGCTGCCGCCACCGCCAGCGCCGGCACCACCGGCACCCGGTAGCGAGCGCTGACGAAGACCGCGATCACCGCCAGCGGGTAGAGGACGAGAAAGAGCACCAACGGCGTGCCAAGCCGGCGCCAGCTCCACATCACGCCCACCATCGCCAGCGGCAGCAGCAAGCCGAAGGGAAAGCCCCAGGGACCCACCTTCCAGGTGAGCGCGGAGAGCACCGCCGACCACTGCCGCCAGAGATAGACGTCGAGGTTGCGGGGCAGCTCCCGGGAGCTGACGAAGCGCAGTGTCTTGGCGCCCTGGTTGCGCAAGAAGACCCCGGGGCGCTCGCGGGCCAGATCCAGCACCTGGCGCCGGAAGTAGCGCTGCTGCCCCGCCTGGTCGACCAGCCCCTCCCGCTTGGGGCGGTCGAGCAGCTCACCCCACTCGGCGCCGGGGCGGATGGTCAGGGTCGCGCACAGATCCTCGCTGTTGCCGAGATAGAGATTGAGGGGACCCGAGGTGGGGAGGAAGGAGAAGGAGCCGGTCACCGGCCGCGCCGCGAAGGCCACCGGCAGGGTGAGAGCCGCGAAGCCCACCGCAAGGGCGCTGGCAGAGGTGGCGAGAGCCCGGAGGTCACCAGCTCGGCGAGCCCGCCAGGCCAGCCACAGCCCACCAGCGAGGACAAAGGGGAGAAACGTCGGCCGCAGGAGAACCGCCAGGGCACTCGCGGCTCCCAGCACAGCTCCCCAGGCAACCCCTGGCAGCAGGGCCTTCCCACCGCGCTTGCTCTCGCCCTTCGCCTTCCCGGCCCCCCCCTCCCCGGACTCGCCCTGGTCACCGATGCGCTCCCCGGCCCGGTCCAGCAGAAGCAACAGCGCCACCGCCGCAAACGCCGCCCAGCCGGCGGCGAGCAGCTCTCCCTCGAACAGCACCAGCGGGCCGTAGAGCGCCACCGCGACCCCTGCGCCCAGCCCCGGGCCGTACCCCAACCGGCGCACCCCCAGCCAGAAGGTCCCCGCCGCCGTCAGCGCCCCCACCAGCGCTTGTAAGCCCTTGAGGGTGAGAATCGAGCCCCCCAACGCATACACGGCGGCGATGATCCGGGGGTAGAGAAACGGTTGCCAGTACAGTCGCGCCTCGGTCGCGGAGCGGAGCGTCCCATCCCCATCGTCACGCGCTGCTCCCTCACCCGTCGAGCCCGCGAGCTGTCGTGCCGCCAGGTCGTAGAAAGACGCGTCTACGATCGGCGTCTTGAAGCCGGGATGATCGCGGCTGTCCACCAGGTAGAGACAGCGCACCCCGAGCGCCAGCAGAAAGACCAGCGCCAGGGTCCAGCGAAACGAGAGGCGGAAGGAAGGGCGAGGCTCGGCGGCGCGGGACACAAGAGGGCATGCTAGCAGTCCATAGGCCCAAATCGGGCAACATGATATACATGCGGTGCAGCATGACTCCTTCTTGGGATCAGGGCATCTCTTCACCCTGATGCGTCGGGGATCCTTCAGGGAGGTCCCCGGCGCCCTTCTTTTGGCATGGAGCTTCCGGCGATCACAGCGGCAGGAGGCGGTGCTCCGGCTCGTGCACCGCGTCGCCCCGGCGCGCGACGATCAGGGTATTGCCCCATCCGTGGCACCACAGGGGAACCGTCCGCAACAGGCGCCGCAGCAGTCCGCGCGGCCCGGATGGATCCGGCCGGTGCGGCAGCGTGGCGTGCTCGAGGATCTCCAGCCCGGCGGCCCGGAGAAAGCGCACCAGCAGCGCCGATTGGGCCGCGTGCACCGCGTCGGCGTCGGGCACGTAGCCTTCGGTGAGCACCCGCGGCCGGGCGACCACGTCAAAGCGATGACGGCCATCGAGGGCCGAGGCAAGCTGTCGGCTCAGGCGCCGCAGGGTCACCTCCAAGCGTCGCTTCGGGTCGAGGCTGGGCGGCATTGCCCACGGCAGGTCCCAGGCGGACCCGACCAGCAGCAACAGCCCTCGCTCCGGTGCCAGAAGCCGTGCCGCTTCCAGCAGGGTGCGACCTGGCTGGTGGAAGTGCTCCAGCGCCCAAGTGGAGAGCACCGCGTCGGCGCAGCCGGTGGCGAGAGGGATACGCTCGCCGTCGCAGCGCACGCGAAATCCCGGGCGGCCCGCCTCCCCCGCCATCGCCAACGCGGTCGTCGACACGTCGCAACCGACGTAGCTCCAGCCCTCCGGCAGCCACAGCGCGTTCTCGCATGAGCCGGAGCCCAGATCCACCAGCAGCCCGCCGCCACCGGGGCGCTCGGCACGCGGCAGGTAGCTCAGCAGGTGTCGCCGTTCGGGGGAGGCTTCGGGGTTCGCCGCCGCGGCCTGCTCATAGTACTCGCGGCTGGTGTCCCAGAAGCGGTCGAGGTCCCTTTTTGCATCGTGCATGGGGTGAGCGTCGCTCACGGCGTCGCTTTATCCCTGGCTCGCTGCCGCTCGCGCAGCCGGCAGCAGGTCCCGGATTTCCAGCCAGCGGCTGGCTTCCTGGGCATCCTCCTCGAACCAGGCGCGGGCCGAGCCCAGGCGAAACGTGTAGCCCCAGGCGTCCATGTCCGCCATCAGCCGTTCGGAGCCCACGCCGGGAAGCTCCTCCGCCAGAAGGATCTGCAGGTAACACACCGCGTCCTCCTCGGCGTAGTCGCCGCCCGCATCGGTGTCCAGCGGCCAGCGGCCTTCCGCGCGGGCGCAGATCAGGTGGCAGGCCTCGTGGAGCGCGGAATGAACCGGCGTATCCCCCCGCACGAAGACCCCGGAGCCTCGGATCCCGGCCTCCGGAGCGCCCCAGTAGCTCCCCGGGATGGGCTCGCCGTCCGCCACCTCGGCGACTTGGAGATTCCACGCCGCCAGCACACCCGCCAGCGAGCCGGGAGCCAGGTCGCGGCAGCTGAGGATCTCGTCTCGGGTGGCGTCTCCCATAGCGCGAGATCGTACCAGTCGCCACACCCGGACCGGTCTCTCGGGAGCGGCTTCGCCGCGTGGTGTATCGTGGCAACGAGGTCCTCGGACGGTGAAGACGCCAGCAGACGACACGACCGAGCGCCCTCGCTCGACAGCCAGCCCGACTCGACGCCACAATCTGTCTTTCGTTCGGAGGCACCTCGAGGAGGAGTCGAGCTTCCACCCGAGCCGCGCCCGGCCCACAGGGCTCTTCTCTTCGGCCTCAATCCCGCGTCAGCTTCTTGTACTTGATGCGGTGGGGCTGGTCGGCGTCGGCCCCGAGGCGCTTCTTGCGGTCTTGCTCGTAGGCTTCGTAGTTGCCCTCGAACCACACCACCTGGCTGTCGCCCTCGAAGGCCAGGATGTGGGTCGCGATGCGATCCAGAAACCACCGATCGTGGCTGATCACCACCGCGCAGCCGGCGAAGGCGAGCAAGCCCTCCTCCAACGCCCGCAGGGTGTCGACGTCCAGGTCGTTGGTGGGCTCGTCGAGCAGCAGCAGGTTGCCGCCCGCCTTGAGGGTCCGTGCCAGGTGCACCCGGTTGCGCTCGCCTCCCGAAAGATCCTTCACCCGCTTCTGCTGGTCCGGCCCCTTGAAGTTGAAGCTCGCCGCGTAGGACCGCGCCTGGACCTCCCGGCGACCGAGCTGCACCGTGTCTTGGCCGTCGGAGATCGCCTCCCACGCCGCCAGATCGCCGGGGAGCGAATCGCGGCTCTGGTCGACGTAGGCGATCTCCACCGTCTCCCCCACCCGCAGGCTGCCGGCGTCCGGCTCCTCCTGGTCCACGATCATGCGGAAGAGGGTCGTCTTGCCGGCGCCGTTGGGGCCGATGATCCCCACGATGCCGGCCGGCGGCAGCCGGAAGGTCAGCTCCTCGATCAACAGCTTGTCACCGTAGCCCTTGCGCAGCCCCTCCGCTTCCACCACCAGATCCCCCAGCCGCGGCCCCGGCGGGATGTAGATCTCGCGGGTGGTCTGGTAGCCCTGGACGTCCTGCTGCTCCTGGAGCAGCTCCTCGTAGGCGTTGAGCCGGGCCTTGCCCTTGGCCTGCCGCGCCCGCGGCGTCATGCGCACCCAGTCGAGCTCGCGCTGGAGCGTCCGACGGCGGGCGGAGGTCTCCTTCTCCTCCTGCGCCAACCGCTGCTCCTTCTGCTCCAGCCAGGAGGAGTAGTTGCCCTCCCACGGGATGCCCTTGCCACGGTCGAGCTCGAGGATCCAGCCGGCGACGTTGTCGAGGAAGTAGCGGTCGTGGGTCACCGCGACCACGGTGCCCGGGTACTCGGCCAGGTGCCGCTCGAGCCAGGCCACGGACTCGGCGTCCAGGTGGTTGGTGGGCTCGTCGAGGAGGAGCAGCTCGGGCCTCTTGAGCAGCAGCCGGCACAACGCCACGCGGCGGCGCTCGCCGCCGGAAAGATGCTCCACCTCGGCGTCCCCCGGCGGTACCCGCAGGGCGTCCATGGCGATGTCGAGGGTGCGGTCCAGGTCCCAGGCGTTGGCGGCGTCGATGGCGTCCTGCACCTTGGCCTGCCGGGCGAGGAGCTTGTCCATCTCCTCCGGCGTCATCTCCTCGCCGAAGCGGGCGTTGATCTCGTCAAAGCGCTGGAGCATCTCGCGTTGCTCCGCCAGCCCCTCCTCGATGTTGCCGCGGACGTCCTTGTCCGCATCGAGCTGCGGCTCCTGGGACAAGTAGCCCACCTCGACGCCGTCCGCCGCCCACGCTTCGCCGTCGTGCTCGGTGATCTCACCGGCCATCACCCGCAGCAGGGTGGATTTACCGGCGCCGTTGAGCCCCAGCACGCCGATCTTGGCGCCAGGCAGAAAGGACAGCCAGATGTTGTCGAGAACGGTGCGGTTCGGCGGATAGATCTTCCGCAGACCCTTCATCACGTAGACAAATTGCTCGGCCATGGCATCCCCCGCCCAAGGATGAATCCTTGGGCTACTTGACGTCGCCCTCCGGGCTTTCCGCTGGTGGCCTGCTTCGGTCCGGCTCCAGCACGACCACCTGCGTGCCCTGACGGTAGCGCTCGACGTACTTGCCTCGAATCCCCTCGGAAAAGTCGTATTCGTTCCAGAGCTCCAGCGTGTCGGACATCGCGGGATTCTACCGTCTTCCCGACAGAAAGCTGTCTCACGATACACTGAGGCCACCATCTCGTTGCGACTTGTGCTGCCGGAACCCGCTTGGACGGAAGGTATCGAGGGACCTGGAGACCGAGGGACTGCCATGACGCTCACGAGGCAACTCGCGGTGGGCGCGCTCACCGCTCTCGTCCTGGTGGGACTGCCATCCCGACCCACGGAGGAATCCCAAGCTCCCGGACCTGCTGCGAAGGACCCCCGAGTGGAGATGCTCGCGCGGCACTCCACCCTCGCCGACGTCTTTCTCGATTGGGAAGCCGCCCACCTCGCCCGCGGTGGGGACCGCCAGGTGACGGTCCGCCTGGGCAGCTCGCAGCGGCTGACCGACCACAGCTCATCCCAAGGGAAGGCCGGTGGCACCGTCACCCTCGATCTGCTCGGCGGCACGGTACGGGCTGAGCTGACCGGGCTCTCCGAGCCTCTCGATCTGTGGTTGGTGGACAACCGGCCCGGCGGCGGCCGCAGCGCGCTGCCAGAGCCCGGCGACCGGCGGGTGCGCCTGGGACGCTTGGCCCCGGCTCCCCCTGGCACGGCCGCCACCCTTGACCGCGAGCTCGGCCCCGACTTCTTCGACCGCTTCGACGTGGACCTGGCGGTGGCCACCGTCGCTGGCGAGCCGCCGTTCATCGAGGCCCCGCTGTTCGGCGGCCGCGGCTACTTCGAGCGCCTCCACACCCGGCTGCGCAAGGCGGGAGATCGCCAACGAAGCCGGCTGTTGGAGGCACTCACCCCGCTCACCCCAACACGGATCCTCGGTGATGCGGCGGCGATGCTGTCGCCGCGCCCGGCCGAAGCCCAGCCGCCCAATCCCCTGGTCGCCAGCGGGCTAATGTCGCAGCAGGTGGCGGATGGAGCGGATCTCTTCTTCCGGGAGACCTTCGACGGCAATGGCCGCACCTGCGGCACCTGCCATCGGGTCACCACCAATCTCGGTATCGACGCCGATCTGATCGCCTCGCTGCCGCTGGACGACCCCTTGTTCGTCGCCGAGCGGCCAGCCGAGGAGGGCGGCGTGCCCGGGCTCGAGATCCCCGAGCTGCTGCGCGGGTTCGAGCTGATCCTGGAGAACGTCGACGGCCTGGAGGACCCTCGGAACAAGCTCACGATGCGCGGGGTGCCGCACATCCAGTCGATGATCACCTCGATCGAGCCGCCGGCCAACGACGGACGCGCTGCGCTCGCGCGCACCGGCTGGTCGGGTGACGGTGCGCCGATGACCGGCGAGCTGCGCTTCTTCGCCCTCGGTGCCATCCGCCAGCACTTCCCGCGCACCCTGGCACGGGTCGAGGGCCAGGACTTCCGCTTCCCCACCGACGAAGAGCTGGATGCTCTGGAGGCGTACATGCTGTCGGTGGGGCGGCTGGTCAACACCCGCATCACCAGCATGATCTTCGAGGACCCCCGGGCGGCGCTGGGACGCGAGGTGTTTCTCACCACCGGCAAGTGCTTCGAGTGCCACGTCAATCTGGGCGCGTTCAACGCCTTTGGCGGCAACCGCAACTTCGAGACCGGCATCGAGCGCATCCCGCACCCGGCGCGGGCGGTCGTGGACTTCCCTCCCGACGGCGGCTTCGGCACCGATCCCGTGGACGACGACGGCGACGGGATCCCGGACCGCTTTGGCGACGGCACCTTCAACACCCCCCCGTTGGTGGAGGCGGCGGACACCGCTCCCTTTTTCCACAACAACCTCTTCCCCACCCTGGAAGAGGCGGTGGCGTTCTACGACAGCGAGGAGTTCAACGCCTCTCCGGGGGCCGACTTCGTGGGCGGCATCGACATCACGGAGGAGGAGATCGAGGGGCTGACGGCGTTCCTGCGGGTGGTCAACGCCGCCTTCAACCTGGAGATCGCGGTGCAGCGGATCACCGCTGCCCAAGCGCTGCGCCCCGCCGAGCTCGTCGCCGTGCGGGCGGGAGAGACCGGAGGTCCACCCGCGGGACAGGGTCCCGAGGAGATCGGCAGGACGCTGCTCCGTCTCGCCGCCATCGAGCTGGTCGACGCGGTGGAGGTGCTCACCGAGGGGGATCTGCACCCGGACGCGGTGGCGCTCGCGCTCGACGCCACGCTGCGGGTGGAGCTGGCCCTGGCAGCCCGAGCCCCGCGGGAGCGGGACGAGCTCCTGCTCCAGGCCACCGAGCTGCTGGAGGACGCCCGTCTGAGCATGGGCCAGGGCTTGGCATTCCTGCTTGGCGAGGGGAACCTGGCGTTCTAGCCGTGAAGCTCGGCGTCCCGCAGGGCTTCCTCCACCCACGACAACGAGAGCGCCGAAGCGGATCACATCCATCTACTCGTGCGTCTCCGCCCGGATGTCGCTGTGGCCTCGCTGGTGCGCAAGCTCAAGGCAAACTCCTCTCGTTGGATCAACGAAGGTCGAGCCGGTGGCGAGCGGTTCGCCTGGCAAGCTGGGTACGGTGCATTCTCCGTCAGCGAATCTCAGGCTTCCAGCGTGCGACGCTACATCGCCAGGCAACCCGAGCACCATCGGAAGCGGACGTTCCAAGAGGAGTACATGGCGTTGCTGAGGAAACACGGGGTGGAATTCGATGAGCGCTATCTGTTGGGTTGATTCTCGAGGAGAGGGTCACCGACCCTGTCACCCCTTCGGGGTTTCGGGTAGGGTCGGGGGATCCTGTTTCCCGGGGCTTGCGCCCCGGGCTCTCTCCGGACGCGCCTTCGGCGCTGGCTGGTTGCTGAAGTCGAAACGGTCAGAACATCGCCGACAGGTCGATGACCAGCGACTCGTTGTCGTCCTGGGCCCGGTACTGGATCTGGAGCAGCCAGTTGTGCTTGCTCTGGGGTCCGCTCAGCACCAGGTAGGGCACGTAGGCCGTGTCCCGGCCGTCGTCGGTGACGTCCTCGACCCGCAGCCCGAAGCCCGGCCGGAAGCGGTCCCGCCGGCTCTGCAGATACTCCACCTCCAGGCTGTAGCGCTCCCGGGAGTCGAGCTCGTCCCGGTCGTCGACCCCGACCCCGGCGGTGAGAAAGAAATCCCGGCGCCAGCTCAGAGTCCCGAGCGCGGTGGCGAGCCAGGCGTCGTCGTCGTAAAAGGCGTGGACCCCGATCGAGCTGAGACCCTTCCGGTAGTAGGTTTCGAGAAACACCCCCTTGGGCGGTCCCTGGAGCTCGAAGCTGGCCTCGTCGCTAGCCTCGTCGCTGAGGGGGATCGACAGCTCACCGACGAACGGCACGGTGAGGTGATGGAAGAGCCCGTCGCTGGACCTCTGGCCCCGGATCGAGCGGAACGAGTACCCGATGCTGGGAGACCGGGACGAGGGCGAGAACCGCATCAAGGAGTTGAGCCGGGGATCGGGGTCGGTGTCGGTCTGGAGGCCGTTGCCGAACAGCAGCGGCTCGGAGGTGGAAAGCCGGCGGGAGACGTCGACCTGGTTGAGGCTGCGGTACTGGCCCACCTTGAGGGCGTGCTCGCCGGCAAAGGCCCACTCCAGGTAGAGGTCCTCGAAGCGGCCGCCCCGGTCCTGGAAGGAACCGTCGCCGCGCAACGACTCGCTCACGATCCGCCACTCGGCGAAGTACGAGAGCCGCTCGCCGAGAGGTCCCCCGGCGACCAGCTCGACCTTGGGCAGAAACAGATCGCTGACATCGTCCTCGGACTTGTCCTCGTAGCGGGCGGTGATCCAGGTGGTGAAGGGAATCGACTCCAGCGCCCGCTTCGTCTTCGGCCCCTCGGTCTCCCGTGACTCGGCGACTCCCGGTGGTAGCCGGTAGCCGTTGGCCGCGTAGGCCCAGCCGTTGGCGTTGAGCTTTGGCGGAATCGAGTGGCAGGTGTTGCAGGTGGTGTGGTGGCGGTTGGCGAAGAGCGGGATCGCCTCAGCTTCCTGCACGGCGGCGAACCCGGTGAAGCCGTTAACGAGACAGGCGACGACGAGGCTCGGGCGCAGGCCCTTCAACGGATGAATCGACATGGGGAAGCTCCAAGGTTTTGGTGCATCCAAGTTGGATTTTGAGTCTAGTCAAAATTCAGATTTATGACAAGCGCTCGGACATCCTTGGAGAAGGCTCCTCCCGGAGCCTCGGCCACTGCTTCTTGGGGAGGAAGCTCACGGGACGACGGTCCCCAGGCTCAGGGGCGCCCGTCTGAGCATGGGCCAGGGGTCTGGCGTTCCTGCTCGGTGAGGGGAGCTTGGCGTTCCAGCAACTGAACGCGGCTCTTACCGCGTAGGAATGACGATCTAGCAACCGAACGGTGTTCTTACCGCGTATGGATGATGATCTAGCAACCGAACGTCGTCCTTACCACGTATGGATGACGATCTAAAAACCGAACGGTCCTCCTACCGCGTAAGTGCACGCTTCCGACGATCCCACGGTGCGACGGCGGCGTGGGTTGGAGCCGCCACGTCACGTCTCCTCGTCGACCCAGGCCACGTGGCGGAAGTAGCTCTGGCCTTCGAAGGAGGCGCCGAGGGCTCCGATGAGCAGCCCCAGCGAGGCGACGAAGGCGGCGAGCGCCAGGTAGTGCCTCCAGGCGACGCCCTCGGTGATCGACTCCGCCCACGCCGCCACCAACCGCGGGCGGTAGAGCGTCCGCCCCAGCAGCACCGTGGTCGCAAAGAGGGCTCCATAGGTGGTGATCATCCCGAGCACCACCGAGATCACGGTCGAGACGTTGCTCACCACCGTCAGCTCGGTCAGCCGTGCCACCTGCCGCCGCACCAGCAGACCCTGGCGCCGCAGCAGATAGACGCTCGCGCCGACCAGCGTCGCCAGCGACAGACCGCTCACGAACCACGGGTCCTGGCTCATGCCCAGGTCCCACGCCTCGGCGGTGATCATCAGAAGCAGCAGGGCGGAAAACGCCGCGGCGGTCAGACGGCTGAAGCGGAGCGGGAACTGCCAGGGGCGGGCCCGGCGCACGGCGTCCACGATGTCGTCGCGGTTGTGGCGCAGCACTCGCAGATAGAAGCCCACCCGGCCGCTGCGGAAGGCTCCCCGCTCCTCCTCCAGACGTACGTCCGCCACGTCTTCCAGCTCCTCGCCGAGGGCCCCGATCGCCCCGGCCGAGTACCGGCGCATCCGGTCCAGGTCGGTGACCGTGGCCAGATCGAACATGAAGCTCTCGGGATCCTCGCTGTGCTCGAGCTCCGCCAGGTGGCCAAAGAGGTGCAGCACCAGCGCTTGGAGCCGTCCGGTCATCACCTCGATGCGATCGTCCTCGTCCGCCGCGCGGCGCCGCGCCCCGCGGCCGCTGGCGCGGGGGTCGATCCGCACCGTGGAGGCCACGGCGACGAAGAGCGAGCGCGAGGGGGCGCCGAGCGCGAACGGCTTGTAGAAGCTACGCAGGTCCGCGGCGGTGACCACCAGGGCGAAGTCCCAGCGCTTGGCCTGCCGCTCCATCACTCCCAGGTCCAGCAGATCGACGATCTCCATCTGCGGCGAGGACCCACCGGGGGTTTCGCGTTCCACCATCGGCATCCGCCATTCGAATCCCGGAAACTCGCGGGCGAGCGTTTCCAGGGCGCGCTCGCGGGCCTGCTCGACGGCGGTCCGGTCCGGAGTGGGAAAGGCACCCGCCAACACCCACCCGAGCTCGATGAGCGGAGGGCGGGTAGGGGCCTCGGCAACCTCGGCCGGGGGGGCGTCGACGAGCTCTTCGGACGCGGCCATGCCCGGCAGTGTACCGGCAGCGCCCCGAGGCTGGGAATCCTCTGGCTCCGAGTGCCGTTTTCCGGTAGGGTCGCACCCTCGCAAGCAACATCTTTGCAAGCCATCCTCTTCGCGAGCAGCATCTTCGAGCCATGCCCTCCGTCACCACGTCGCAGCCCCAAGCCGCACCGGCCGGCGCCCTACGACCGGAGATCGCCCTGCGACGGACGTTCGCCATCATCTCGCACCCGGACGCGGGCAAGACGACCCTGACCGAGAAGCTGCTGCTCTTCGGCGGCGCCATCCAGCTCGCCGGCGAGGTCAAGGCGCGGGGCGAGCGGCGGCGGGCACGCTCGGACTGGATGAAGGTGGAGCAGGAGCGCGGCATCTCGGTGACCGCCTCGGTGATGACCTTCGACTACCGCGGCTGCACCTTCAATCTGCTCGACACCCCGGGTCACGAAGACTTCAGCGAGGACACCTACCGCACGCTCACCGCCGTGGATTCGGCGGTCATGGTGCTCGACGGCGCCAAGGGCATCGAGACCCAGACCCGCAAGCTGTTCGAGGTCTGCCGCATGCGGGACGTGCCCATCGTCACCTTCGTCAACAAGCTCGACCGGGACTCCCAGGATCCCTTCGCCCTGCTCGACGAGATCGAGGAGACGCTGCAACTCGAGGTCGCGCCGGCGACCTGGCCGATCGGCTCCGGCCAGACCTTCCAGGGCTGCTGGGACCTGTTCCACGACCGGCTGCTCAAGATCGATCGCGGCCGCGGCGACAAGCTGGTGCCGCCGGAGGTGTGCGAGAGCATCGAGGACCCCAAGCTCGAAGGGCTGCTGCCGGCCCACGCCCTGACCCAGCTGCGCGAGGAGGTCGAGATGGCCCACGGGCTGACCCCCGACTTCGCGCTCGAGACCTACCGCCAGGGCAACCAGACGCCGGTGTTCTTTGGCAGCGCGCTGCACAACTTCGGGGTGCGCGAGCTGCTGGACGGTCTGGTGGAGTGGGCTCCGCCACCGCGGCCGCAGCCGGCGGAGGACCGCCAGGTACACCCGGACGAGGAGCCGGTCACCGGCTTCGTGTTCAAGATCCAGGCGAACATGGACCCCCGGCACCGGGACCGCATCGCCTTCGTGCGGCTGGCCTCCGGCCGCTTCCGCCGCGGCATGAAGATGAAGCACGTGCGCTCGGGCAAAACCCTGACGGTGCACAACCCGCTGCTCTTTCTGGCACGGGACCGGGAGCGCGCCGAAGAGGCCTGGGCCGGCGACATCCTGGGGCTGCCCAACCACGGCAACCTGCGCATCGGCGACGCGCTGACCGAGGGCGAAGACCTGCACTTCACCGGCATCCCCAGCTTCGCGCCGGAGCTGCTCCAACGGGTGCGACCGGAGGACCCGCTGCGCGCCAAGCATCTGGGCCGGGCGCTGGTGCAACTGGCCGAGGAGGGCGCCGCCCACGCCTTCCGCAAGCGGCTGGGCTCGGAGTGGATCGTCGGCGTCGCCGGCCCGCTCCAGTTCGACGTCCTGGCCGACCGCATCCGCACCGAGTACGAGCTCGACGTCCGCTTCGAGACCACCACCCTGTTCACAGCCCGCTGGGTAGAGGCAGACGACCCCCGGCTGCTCAAGCGCTTCACCGACGCCCACGACGCCAACATGGCCGAAGACCACGACGACATCCCGGTGTTCCTGCCGCGCAGCCACTGGCAGTTGGAAAAGGCGCTGGAGGACTGGCCGGAGCTACGGCTTCTCAAGACCCGCGAGCAGGTGCGCTGAGCCGCGAGCCCGAAGCGACCCGACGTAACATCCCCCCGCTTGATCCGACCCGCATCTTCGCTTACCTTGAAGCGGCCATGTTGGAAGCGGCCAGGCACGCTCGAACCCGAGCCAGCAGCGAGGACACCGGGGATCCCGAAGGCATCGCGAGCCCCGAGGTCGCGACCCGTACGCGCAGGAAGACCGCGCGTCCCCGGCGCTACAAGGTCATCCTCCACAACGACGACTACACCACCATGGAGTTCGTGGTAGACATCCTTCGACGATACTTCGGAAAGTCCTCGGCGGAAGCGATCCACATCATGCTCCAGGTGCACCACAAGGGCCGCGGGGTGGCCGGCGAGTATTCTCAGGAGGTGGCCGAGACCAAGGTGGCCGAGGTCACCGCCGAGGCCCGTGCCCAGGGCATGCCTCTGCTGCTCACCACCGAGCCGGACTGACTCGAAGATGGCTCGGAGCGAGCCCTGGAGCGACCCGGAGGAATGACCGGCGCGCCTGCCCGGTTGAGGCAGGAAGGACGACCATCGATGAAGCTGTCACCGGATCTCCAGATCTCTCTCACCGTCGCCGTGTCGGAGGCCGGACGCCTGGGTCACGAGTACGCGGTGCTCGAGCACCTGCTCCACGCCCTCACCCTCGACGACGACACGGCGGTGGTGCTGCAGCACGCCGGAGCCGACGTCCGGCGCGTACGCCGGCGCCTCGCCGACTACCTGGAGGAGGAGTTCGAGACCGTCGACGTCCCCTCCTCCACCGAGCCCCGGCTGTCGTTGGCGGTGCAACGGGTGCTGGCCCGTGCCGGCTCCCAGGTGGAGGGATCCGGCCGCGAGGAGATCCGCGGTCCGGATCTGCTGGTGGCGCTGTTCGCCGAAACCGACTCCTACGCGCTCCAGCTCCTCGAGGCCGAGGGGGTCACCCGTCTCGACGTGGTGAGCTTCCTGGCCCACGGCGCCTCCAAGCTCGAGCCTCGGCGTCTCGGACGCCGACGGGGGTCTTCCCGACCCCCCGCGGAGGACGAGCCCGACGAGCCCTTCACCCGCGACGAGGGCAGCGATTTCGACCCCGACGAAGGCGACGGAGCCGTCGACACGGACGACGACGCGGGGCTCGCCGACGACCCCCTCACCGCCTTCACCCAGGAGCTGACCAGCCTCGCCCGCCGGGGGCGCATCGATCCGCTGATCGGCCGCGAGACCGAGATCCGGCGCACCCTCCACATCCTCCAGCGGCGGCGCAAGAACAACCCGATCTACGTCGGCGACCCCGGGGTCGGCAAGACCGCCCTGGTCGAAGGTCTGGCGCGCAAGATCGCCGAGGAGGACGTGCCCGAGGGGTTCCGCGACACCGTCATCTTCCGGCTGGACATGGGCTCGCTGCTGGCCGGCACCCGCTACCGCGGCGACTTCGAAAACCGGCTCAAAGGGGTGCTGGCGGCGTTGGCGGAGATCCCCGGCGCCATCCTCTTCATCGACGAGATCCACACGGTGGTCGGCGCCGGCAGCGCCGGCCGCGGCACCATGGACGCCTCCAACCTGCTCAAGCCGGCGCTCCAAGACGGCACGCTGCGGTTGATCGGTGCCACCACCTGGGAGGAGTTCCGGCAGTCCTTCCAGCGCGACCAGGCGCTGGCCCGCCGGTTCCAGAAGGTGGAGGTCGCCGAGCCCTCCCTCGGCGAGACGGTCAAGATCTTCAACGGCCTGCGCGACCGCTACGAGCGCCACCACGAGGTGCGCTACACCGCGACCGCGATCCGCAGCGCCGCCGAGCTGGCGGAGCGCTATCTGCGCGACCGCCGCCTCCCGGACGCCGCCCTCGATCTGCTGGACGAGGCGGGCGCCGCAGTGGCCCTCAAGGACGGCAAGCGGGTCGGCGTGCGGGACGTCGAGCAGGTGCTCGCCACCATGGCGCAGATCCCCGCGCGGCAGGTGCGCGGCGACGACCGGCAACGGCTGGAGGGTCTCGAAGAGGGTCTCAAGACCCGGGTTTTCGGACAGGACGAGGCCCTCGAGCGGCTGGTGTCCTCGATCAAGGTCGCCCGCGCCGGATTGCGCGAGCCCGACAAGCCGGTGGGCTCGTTTCTGCTCACCGGCCCCACCGGCGTCGGCAAGACCGAGGCGGCACGGCAGCTCGCGGATCTGCTGGGCGTGGCCTTTCTGCGCTTCGACATGAGCGAGTACATGGAGCGCCACACGGTGTCGCGGCTGGTCGGCGCGCCACCGGGGTACGTCGGGTTCGACCGCGGCGGGCTGCTCACCGAGGCGGTGTCCAAGACCCCCCACGCGGTGCTGCTGCTGGACGAGATCGAGAAGGCCCACGGCGACGTCTTCAACCTGCTGCTCCAGATCATGGACCACGGCACGCTGACGGACACCAACGGCAAGCCCACCGACTTCCGTCACGTGATTGTGCTGATGACCTCCAACGTGGGTGCCCGCGAGCTGGCCCAACGCACCCCGGGGTTCACCGAGGACGCCGACCACGAGGCCGGTCAGAAGGCCACGGAGAGCGACCGCGCGGTCGAGAGGCTGTTCGCTCCCGAGTTCCGCAACCGGCTCGACGCCCGCCTCCAGTTCCAGGCCCTCACCCCGCGGGTGATGGAGCGCATCGTCGACAAATTCATCGACGAGCTGTCGGCGCAGCTCGCCGAGAAGAAGGTCCGCATCGAGCTCACCGACGCCGCCCGCAAGGTGCTGGCCGAGAAGGGCCACGACCCCAAGTTCGGCGCCCGCCCGCTGAGCCGGGTGATCGAGGAGGAGATCAAACGGCCGCTGACCGACGAGATCCTTTTCGGACGCCTGGAAAAGGGCGGGCAGGTCACCGTCGACGCCCCCTCCTCTTCCGACCCGACGGATTTCCTCCTACTGCGCTTCGCCACCGAAAGCTGATCGTCCCTCCGTAGCTGGATGGACAGGAAGGACAGGATGGACGGTATGGACTCGATGGACGGTATGGACTCGATGGACGGCGCTCGGCGACAGGGGGGCTCGCAGGCTCTTCAAGCAGCCGATCCTTTATAATTTCGAACCCAACGCGACCTTGTGCTTGAGGACCTCCGGCGGCCGCCGGAGGTCTGGAGGGTTCCTTTTCCGGGCTGGAGAGTCATGAGCGGCGAGCAACCTCCCTACGAGAACACCCAGCGCTACCCCCGCATCCCCCTCAACACCGAGGTCCGGCTGGACTTTCCCGATCTCAAGGACTTCGTCCAGGCGTTCTCCGCCAACCTCTCTTTGGGGGGGATGTTTCTCCAGGCGAAGACCCTGCAGCCGGTGGGTACGGTGTTCGAGTTCTCCTGCCGGTTGGCGGACGACTACCCCGTCGTCGAAGGCCGGGCGCGGGTGGTCTGGGTGCGCGAGAAGGACGCCGGACCCGGCCGCCCGGCCGGGATGGGCTGCGAGTTCGAGGAGCTCCACGGCGACAGCCGGCAGCTCATCTTCCACATCGTCGATCGCCACATCCAGAAGGGCGGACAGCCCTTCGACCTGGAGCGGGCGCGGGAAGCCTGATCCCGGGGGCTCAGCCGGGCGACGTCTTTCTTGGCTGCTTCTCGTAGGCTCGCAGAGCCTCGCGCAGCTCCTCGGGAAGCGGGGTCGGCACGGCCCCGTTCTCGCCCCGCATCAAAAACGCCAGCTCCATCGCGCCCCGCGCCACGAGCTGCTCGTCGGTCTCGGACAGGAGCCGCCAGTACTCGAAGCGGAGCCGCAGCCGGTTCTGGCGCACCTCCTGGAGATACATCCGGATCGCGACCTGGTCGAAGGCGTAGAGCTCGTCGTGGTAGTCGCACGAGCAGTGCACCGTGGCGATGGTCATGCCGCGACGGAACTCTTCCACCATCGAGGGGGCGTTCGCCGCCAGGAACATCTCGCGGCAGCGTCCCTGCCAGCGGAGAAAATTCGTGTAGTAGACGTTGCCCACCAGGTTGGTCTCCTCGAACGCCACCTGGTGCCGGATCTCGAAGTACTTGTCCTCCCGTCCCTTCCCCACGCCCTGTCACCCTCCTCGCCCCGTGGGCTCTCCGTGACTTGTTTCTGGGATTTTCTCTCGACGCCACCCCCGGGGACCTTCCCCGGAGACCTTCCCCGGAGACCTTCCCCGGGAGCTCTTCCCCGGATCCTACTCCGGATTACACAGACAGCCCGCGGGTCAACACCGCCAGGGTCAAGGGTCTCTCCTGTCCCTCGACGGGCGTGACCAGCGTGCCGATGACCAGCTCTCCCGCCGAGAGGAGCAGCCAGCCGTCGGTCGTAGCGTCGCCGTTGCCCTCCTTGGCGGTGTCGTCGCTCTCCATCAGAGTCAGCGGGGTACCCGTCATCGCCCCCGCCTTCTTGAGACACTCCACGGCCGCCCACACCCGGGTGGCCGCTCCCTGCGAGTCGCCGCCCGTGCGCGTGGCGATCTCGCGGGCGAGCCGCAGCCGGTCGGCCCCCAGGAGGTCCGTCCACAGGTCGTCGGAGCGTTCCTCGACGGTTTCGAGGTCGCATCCCAGCGGGCCCCCCGGATCGCCGGCCACCGCCAGCATGAGATCGCCGGAGTGGGCCAGCGACACGGCCGGTCCGCCGGCCACCTCCGGCTTGCCGTCGGGCCGTCGGTGTACCTGGACCCGGGTGCCGAGAAGCGTCTCGACCGTGGCGTCGCTGGCGAGAGACCGCATCGAGGCGTCCCCACCCCGACCGTTGTGGGCCATCAGCACGCGGGTCCGGGCGCCGGGCACCAGCTCCTCCATCCGCCGCTCGACGTAGGGGCCGACCAGCGGCACGTGCCAGAAGGACGGTGGCTTGAGACGCTCCACGGCCTTGAGCCGGAGACCCTCCCACCGTTCCAGGACCCGGCCGTCCTCCCCCAGCACCTCGACGTCGTAGACGAAGAGATCGCCCTCCCGATAGCGCTCGCGGGCGGCGAGGTGGCAGGTCTCGGTGGTGGGGAGACGCCCCGCGACCAGCCGGTCGACGCCGATGGGCAGCACGGTGGCGTGTGGGATCGACGGCTGGATGCCGTGGAGGGTGGCGTCACGGACTCCCGGATCGCCCAGGACGAGATCCGTCGGCAGGTGGCGGGCGAACCAGGCGGTGGCGCCGTCGGCGGTGATCTCGGCCAGGCACTCGCGGGCGAAGAGCCGGCGATAGCCCTGGAGCCGGCGGAAACGGCCCGCCTGGAAGAGGAGGCCACCGTAGAGATCTCCGGCACCGAGGGGCAGGGCTCCGGCGGCGGCGCTCGCCGCCAGATCCGGCAGGCGGCAGTCGCCGAGCGCTCCCGCCTCCGCGGCCGCGCCGTCGGTGGGCAGGAAGATGCAGCGGGCGCGGAAGTGGTCGGCGGCGAAGCCGGTGGCCTCGCTGCGCAGGGCCACGTCGACCGCACCGTCCTCGCGCACCAACGCGGCTACCCGCAGGGTCACGGTGTCGCGCTCCGGCACCACGACCGGCCGGCTCAGCACCACGTCCTCGAACACCGGTGGGCCGGAGGCGCCGGTGAGGGCGAGGGCCGCCTGGGCCATCGCCTCCAAGCCGAGCACCGCCGGGAACAGCCGCTCGCCGTGGAAGATGTGGTCGCCGACGTACGGATCGCTCCCCTCCGAGACCTCGACGTCGAGCACCAGCTCGACCCCGGGGTAGTACACCCGTGGCCGATCGATAAAGCGCAGGAAGGGCAGCTCCCGCGGCGCCAGGCCGAGGGTCGGCGGCACTCCGAACCGTCCGGCCACCACGACCGCGACCGGGGCTTCGGGGAAGGCGAGCAGCCGGCGGAGCCAGCCGACCCCCACGTCCGGCGGGATAGGGGTGATGCCGTCACGGGTGAGCGCTTCGAGCCGTCCCAGCCGCTCCCCCATGCCGACGCCGGACCACACCGACCACTCGAGGGCCAGACACCGGCACCGCAGGTGCTCGCGACCGAAGCGCTCGGTGGCCGCGGTGAGCCATTCGTTGGCGAGGGCGTAGTCCGCCTCGCCGGGGAGCCCCAGACGGGCGATGATCGAGCCGAAGGTGACCAGCAATCGGAGGCGCTCGGGATCCACCGCCGCCAACACGCAGTCCAGACCGAGCAGCTTGGGCGCCAGGGTGCGCTCCAGGTCCGCCCGCTCGAGCTGCTCGACGAGACGCGGGTGGTTGTTGCCGGCGCTGTGGAGCACCGCGGTCACCGGACCGAGCTCGGCCTCCGCCTCGCTCACCACCCGACGGACCGCCTCGGCGTCGGTGACGTCCGCTTGCAGATAGCGCACGGTGGCGCCGGTGTCGGCCATGCGCCGCAGATTGGCGGCAAGCTCCTCGGAGCCGTCGACGGCGGAGCGGCCGAGCAGCGCCAGCCGGACCCCGGTCTCGCGTGCCAGCGCCAGGGCGCACTCGGCAGCGATGCCCTTGCCGCCCCCGGTGACCAGCAGGACGTCGTCGGGCCCCAGGGGCAGCTCGGATCCCTCGTCGCTCGCCACCGACAGAGGTACCAGGAAGGGCTGACGGCGGCGGACGGTGCCGTCCTCGGTCTCGTCGTAGCTCGCCTCGGTGTAGCCGTGGGCGGCGGCCACCTCCGCCGCCACCCAGGCCACGGCCTGGGGATGGTCGAGGGGCAGGTCGACGACGCAGACGTCGAGAAAGGGGTGCTCGAGAGAAAGGGTGCGGGCGAAGCCCCCTCCCCCGCCGCCCTGCTGGACGACCACGAAGCACAGCGGCGCGCTCTCGTCGTCGGCGGCTCGGGCGCGGTCGAGCTCGAGGATTCCCCGCGCGGCGGTCAGGAAGCGGTCGAGGTCCTCCTCCCGGCGCGTGGGCTCCGGTGGCAGCAAGAGGGCGACCCCCGACCGTCCGGTGGTCGCCAGGGCCGCCGGCAGCGCGCCGGCCAGGGGGTGGTCGGGTGCCGTCACGACCTCGATCCGCGGAGGGTCGCCGGACGGGCTCTGCGGGCGGGCCACCGCGGCGAGGGGCATCTCCCTCAGCTCGACGGCAAAGGGGCGCACCCAGGCGTCGATACCCGCCGGGAAGCGCTCGCGCTGTTTCGGGTCCGCGTCCTCTCCCTGCGCGGCACGCTCCTCCAGCGCCCGGGCCACCTCGGCCACGGTGGCGTTGGCGTAGTCGGTCGGAGAGGCCGGCGGAAGCTGACCCAGACGGCGGGCCGCCTCGGCGACGATCTGACCCACCGAGATGGAGTTGAGATGGAGGTCCGACAGGAGGCGGCTGTCGTCGTCCACCGCCTCCGGGGGCAGCTCGGCGCGGACGGCGACTAGGCGCCGCACCAGCTCGAGGGGGCTTTCGGACCCCGCATCGTCCGCCGGCACTGCCGCCAGATCCCCATTGGCGGCGACGTCGGCGAGGGGCTCGATGGGGTGGCCGGCACCGTCCACGACGCCGTCCGCGGCGCCGTTCACAGCGCCTTGCGGCGCTCTCTCCGCGGCGACCCCGGGGAGCGGTGCCCGCTCGCAGGGGTTCTCCAGAAAGCGCAGCTCGCGCTCGGGGCCGAACGGCCGCACCACGCGTCCGGCGAACAGCGCCCGGGCCGCCACCGGCGCACCGGCGGCGAACGCCGCCGCCACCGCCGTCAGGAGACCGCGTAGCGAGGCCCCACCGGCATCGAGAGCGACCACGGGTACGGTCCCGCCCGTCTCCTCCGTCTCCTCCCGATCCAGACAATCCGCCGCGAGACCGGTGAGCACGCGGCCGGAGCCCAGCTCGATCCACAGGTCCACCTCGCCGGCCACCGAGCCCAGCGCTTTCTGAAACAGCACCGGCGAGGTCACCTGCCGTACCAGCAACGCCGCCGGATCGTCCTGCGGGCCGAGCACCTCGCCGGTGACCGTCGAGGCCAGCCGCCGTTGCGGCGGCCGCAGGTCGAGACCGTCCAGGTACCGCCGCAGCGGCTCGGCGGCGGCGGCCACCAACAGTGAATGGAAAGCGTGGGAGACCGGCAGACGGGTGGCAGCGAGATCCCGCTCCGCGGCCCGTCGCAGCACCTCCTCGACCGCTTCGCGCGAGCCGGAGACCACCGTCTGGCGCGGCGAGTTGGCGCCGGCCACGGCGACCCCGTCGGCGAGCAGAGGCTCGACCCGATCGACCGGCGCCGCCAGGCTGGCCATGGCGCCGTCGCCGTCCCCCAGCTCGGACATCGCCCGGCCCCGGGCGAGGGCGAGCTCGAGGAGCTCCTCCTCGCCAAGCGAGCCGGCCCACGCCAGCGCCGGGATCTCGCCCAGGCTGTGACCGACGGCCACCGAGCCTTCGAGCCCCAGGTGATCGAGGACCATGAGCGCCGCCCGCGAGGCGGTCACCAGCACCGGCTGGGCGAGCGAGGTGTCGAGGACGCCCGCGTCCTCGCGGATCTCCGGCAACCGCCGGTGCATCCGGTGGTAGAGCGCCGCCACGTCCGGGAAGCGCCGCGTCCAGGCGCCGCCGTCCAGATGGGGTGGCGACGCCTGGCCAGGAAAGAGGAACCCGAGCCGCGGCGCGCTCCGGCGGGAGGTCTCAGCGCCGGTCCACAGGAAGACCCCGCGGCGGACGTCGTGACGGAAGCTCGCGGTCGCGGGTTTCTCGCTCGTCTCCTCGAGCCATCCGCTCAGCGTGTCGAGACCGCGCGCCAGCTCCTCGGGCTCCGCGGCCACCAGGGCGGCCCGCCAGGTATGGGAACGGCGGCCGGCCTCCTCCGCCAGGTAGGCGCCCAGGTCGGCGAGCTCCGCTTGCGAGATGCGGCCCGCCAGCGCGGTCAGACGCCCTATCTGCGTTTCCAGCCCGGAGAGGTCCTCGGCGCCGAGCAACAGGACCTCCGCATCCTGCCGCGAGGCGAGGTGAGCGCGCTCCATGGCCGAGAGAGTCCGGCGCCGCGGGCGTGGCGGCTCGGCCGGAGCCTCCAGGGTGATGTGGACGTTGATGCCGCCAAAGCCCATCGAGCTGACCCCGGCGCGCAGCTCGCGGTCCACCGGCCACAGCTCGCCCCGGTCCGCGGTGCGCAGCATCCGATCTGGGCCGCACAACAGGGGATGGGGCTCGTCACAGCCGGTGTTGGGAGGGATCACCTGGCGGTCGAGGACCATCACCGCCTTGAGAAGCGCCGCCACACCGGCGGCGGCCTTGGTGTGTCCGATGTTCGCCTTGATCGAGCCCAGGGTCGCCGGGGGTGCCTCCGGGTCGGTGTCGCGCCGGGCGGCGGTGAGCGCCTTGAGCTCGGTCTCGTCCCCCACCGGGGTGCCGGTGCCATGGCCCTCGAAGTACGCCACGGTGTCGATGCCATAGCCGGCGCGGCGGTAGGCCGCCAGCAGCGCCCGTTTCTGGCCCTCCACCTCCGGCCGCGTGATGCCGCCGGAGCCGTCGGAGGAGATGCCCCAGCCACGGACCACCGCGTAGATGCGGCGGCCCTGCTCGAGGGCGTCCTCGAGCCGCATGAGCACCACGAAGCCACAGCCCTCGCCGGGGATGAAGCCGGTGGGCCGGGCGTCGAACACCCGCATCGGTCCCTGGGCCAATGCCCCGGTGCGGGCGAAGCCCACGAGCTCGAAAGGATCGAGCGAGATGTCCACGCCGCCCGCCAGGGCGACGTCGAGATCCCCGACCAGCAGCGCCTGGGCCGCCTGCGTCACCGCCAGCAGCGACGACGAGCAGGCGCCGTCGACGGTGTAGCCACCGCCCCCGAGATTGAAGTGGTTGGCCACCCGGCCGGCGATGGTGTTGGCGAGGCCGCCGGCCAGGGTCTCCTCGGTGGGCGCCGGGAAGGGCGCCTTGAAAGACACCTCGAGCTCGCCCAGGAAGGTGGCGGTCCGCTGCTCGTCCCAGCCGGCCCGCAACAGCTCGGCGCCGACCGTGCGCTGGACGTAGGGCCAGCGCAGTCGGACGAGCTGGGCGCGGGACGTTTCGCCGGTGAGGGTGTTGCCCAGCACCACCCCGGTGGTGGCCGCGGGCAGCCCTTCGGCTTCCGGGAACCCGGCGTCGGCGAGGGCGCGACCGGCGACGTCGAGCGCCAGCCAGTGGGCCATGTCGGCGACCCGGTAGGTGCCGCCGGCGACCCGGTAGCGCACGCGGTCGAACTCCCACCCCTCGAGCACCGCCGCCCGGGTCGAGTAGATGGAGTCCGGCACGGAGCGATCCGCGGACAGGTAGTCCTCCACCCGCAGACGCTCCGACGGGATGCGCCGGAATGCCCGCCGGCAGGAGAGCACGTTCTCCCACAGCTCGGCGGGGCCGTGGGCGTCCGGGTACTCGCACGCCATGCCGACGACGGCGAGCGCCGTCCTCCCGGCGCGGTCCGGCACGGAACGATCCTTCACGAGGCGGCCCTCCCGACCGCTCCGCCGTGCACCGGCTCCCGCAGCGACGAGGACTCGCTCGCCGAGGCTTTGGCCATCGGGGCCTCCGTCATCGCCAGGCCGGGCTCGGCGACCGCGCCGCCGGAAGCGACGGGGGTCGCCACGGGCGCTCTGGCGGGCGCCTGCACGGCCGCCAGCGAGCGCGCCTGGAGCCACATCGCGGCTCCCCGCACGAGACAGACCGTGGTGAGCGCGAAGAAGAGAGTGAACACCACGTGAGAGCCCAGCAACACGCCGTAGACTCCCGCCACCGAGGCGCCGAAGGCCACCTGGCCGCGCTTGGAGAACGGTGTGGTCCCCGGGTCACTCACCATGTAGAAGGTGAAGAGCAGGAAGGCGACGCCGGTCATGGGCATCAGCGCCCCACCGAGGGCGTGACCGAGGATGAAATGACGCAGCAGCGCCTGGAGGAAAAAGGCTCCCAACCAGGCACCGATGAGCGGCAGCCGGCGAGTGAACCTGGCGTTGAGGAACGTCCCCGAGCAGACGATGATGCCGGGCAGGATCCAGTCGCCCCAGCCGGTTAGGTTCTCGGTGAACATGTACGGCGGCGCGATGCTCACCCAGTGAAAGGTGACCAGGGTCGCCGTGATGCCCAGGTTCGAGGGGTTGAAGAAATGGCGCATGCGCCCGCCCGCCGGCGCACGGAACAGGTACTTCGAGCCGATGGCGACGGTGACGGCGAAGGCGATGGGGCCGAGCCGTTGGTTGGGATACAGCAGCATGGCCACCGCCAGCGCGGTGATGTGGGCGGAGAGCAGGAAGTTGCACAGCGCGAGCGGTCCGCCGACGAAGCGGGGGGTCCGCCGCTCGGAGCGGGCGCTGAGCCACTCGAAGAGGAGCTCGCAGGAGTAGGCGGTGGCGAGCGAGACGAAGGGCTGGAGCCAGGACTGCTCGAATCCGAACCACAGATGGCCGAGCACGTTGAACAGTGTGATGGCGAATGCGAAACGGCGGAGGGCCGCAATCCGCATGTCCGGCTTCTTCTTTGCCTTCTTCGCTGGCGCGGCCGCCGGCACGGGCTGCGCCGACACAGGCTGTGCTTGCAGGGGACTCGCTGCCGTCTTAGGGGCGTCGGTGATGGTCATCTCGAGCTAACCCTCCTCCCCGTCGGGGGCCGACGTCGGGGGCGTCAGCCGCGCCACCGGTCGATCCATGGGCGCGGGCTCCCCGAGCCCGATGCGATGTCGGCCCGGAGCAAGCCGATAGGTGTCGTGGTGGACCCGGCCGCCGCGGTCGCGCCAGGAGATCTCGACGGGCAACCGGACGCTCGCCGGCACCTCGCCGAGCCCGAGGTGGATCTCCGGGCTGCGTGCACCGGAATGGCCGTTGCCGCCGTCGACCTGGGCCACCAGCCGGCGGCCGTCGGGCAGCCGCACGCTGGCCGCGGCGCCGATGGCTGGGGTCCAGGCTCCTTCGATCCCGAGGCGTCGGAGGTCGAGAACCAGCGACCGGCCGGGATTCGGCGCCTGGTTCCGATAAGCGTAGGAAGTCTCCCACTGGTTCCCGAAAACGAAGTCCAGGTCGCCGTCGCCGTCCACGTCGGCGGTGGCGATGGCACGGGTCACCATCGGCTCGCCCAGCCCGATCTCCGGTGCCAGGTCGAAGTACCGACCGCTGGACGCACGCACGAAGAAGGGATTGGTGTCCCGGCCGGAGAGATCGGAGCCGGCCTCGAAGCGGTGCCAGCAGCCCGGACGGTGTAGGAGGTCGTCGTTGCCCATGGCGATCTCATGCAGCTCGGCCCAGCGGTTGACACCGCCCTTGACGAAGCCGGTGGCCTGGATCGCCTCCAGCACGCCGTCGTTGTCGAAGTCGGCGAGGCGGGAATCCCAGCCCCAGCCGGAGCGCGACAGGCCCAGCGGCTCGCTGGCATCGCGGTACGGCGCCTGGCCTTCCGCCATGCGCTCGACCTCGCCGGTGCTGGCCCACAGGAAATGGCTCTCCTCCAAGGCCCACTCGGCGGCGATGTTGCTGACGTAGAGATCGAGCCAGCCGTCGCCGTTGAGATCGCCGAAATCGACCCCCATACCCTTGAAGGAATCGTGGCCCAGGACCTTCGACCGGGGGGTCCCGAAACCGCGGTGACCCTCTAGCGGGACCAGCTCCACCCGCCCCGGGCGCGAACGGTTGTGGAGCAGCCGATCGGGGCCGAAATCGTTGCCAAAGAAGATCTCCGGCCGCAGATCGCCGTCCAGGTCGGCGGCCCCCAGGGACAGCGTCCAACCGATCTCCGCCCGTCCCGGCAGGGCGCCCTTGGCGACCTCGAAGCGGACCTCCGGGTTGGCCCCTCCGTGGCCGCCGGCCCACAGGAAGAGGCGGTTGTGGCCGGCGTTGTCGGCCCGGGACATGGAGTGCTGCATCTCCTCCGAGCCGCCCGCCTCGGCGTCGAGGATGCGAGCGCCGTCGGCAAAGTAATTGCCGATCAGGAGATCGACGTGACCGTCTCCGTCGACGTCGGCGCGGGTGGCGGCGTTGGTGTACCAGCGCTCGACCCGCGCCGCCACCTCCCGGGGCCGGAAGCGCGAGGCGGCCAGCGACTCGGTAGGCAGCTCGGTAGATGACTCGGTGGGCGACGAGCTGCCGGAGGGGCCCGGCCGCTGCAGAGAGGGGCCCGGCCGCTGCAGAAAGGCCACCGGGGTGCGGCCCCAGAAGTAGACCAGGATGTCGCCGAGGCCGTCCTCGTTGAGATCGCCGGGCAGACAGCCCATCGGCGCCATGGTGCGCGCGTTCCACTCCAGCGGTGCCACGTCGAGCCAGAAGGTGGCGTAGCGCTCGCCGGTGCCCGGGAACGGGGTCACCACCACCCGGTCGGTGCCGTTGTCGACGTAGCAGACGTCGTTGGCCAGACCGTCCCCGTCGAGATCGGTCAGCGCCGCCGAAGCGCCCACGGAGGAGATCCAGGCCTCGATGTGCCGCAGGCTGGGGTGAACCTCGCGTACGCCCTTGCGGGGCAGATTCGCCGGCTGCGGCAGGGGGGCGCGGGCGAAGTCGAAACGCGCCGCCATCGCCGCCCGCTCGTCCGCCGGCACACGTGGCAGGCGCGCCATGCCATAGGCGGTGAAAATGACCGCCAGGACGGCGAGCTTTACACCATGGCGCCGGAGCCAGGACGGGCGTTCGAGCCCGGCTCTTCCCTCTCGCTCGGCTCTCGGTGAGCCCGTGGGCTTGCGCTCCTGGGATCTCGTCGGGGACTCAGTCGATGACATCGTTTCCTCCAAACATCCATGATCCGCTGTCGCCAGACCTCGAAGGCCGGCTCCTGCGGTCGGTCCGGTGGAAGCTCCTCGCCGCACTCCCGGGACCAGCGAGCGGCTTCCTCCGCCCCTACTCCTGTCAGTACCTCGCACGCGCGTTCCGTGGCGGGAGTGAGGTTGCCGGACCGGCGTCGGGCCTCGGCGGCGAAGACCGCACCCTGGGCGAGCTCCGCCCGGAAGGCCGCTCCGAGCACGGCCAGGCGCTCGATCTCCTCCAGCCCCACGCCGCCGGCGTAGGTGGCGGCCAGCCCGACGCCGCTCCACAGATCGCCCCGCCGGTGCTCGGGGAAGCGGGCCACGGTGTCGGCGACCACGTCCACCTGGCCGGCGCGGACGAACCAAAGGCTGCGACCCAGTCCCTGATCGAAGGCGCGCCGGAGATAGCCGCGCACCCGGCGGGGAATCTCCTGATCCTCGACCGTCTCCCGGGGATGGAAATAGCCCTGGTGGAAGCCATAGCCGTCCATCACCAGCCACCGTCGTTGAGGGTGCTCGAGCCTGGCCAGAAAGCGCTCGGGACGCCCCGGCAAACGGGCCAGCGCCCAACCGGCACCGACGTGGACCAGGTAGGTGTGGGGATCCCCCGGTCCCGCCAGAAGCTCCCGAATGCGCGAGCGCCACGGAAGGAGGGTGTCGAGCAACGCCAGCGCCATCGCCGAGCCTTCATAGGCGAATCCGCGGAAAGCGGCCGGGACGTGCTCCAGCCGTCGCTCCAGACCGGAGACTCCACCGGTCTCCAGCGCCGCGGTATAGCCGAAGACGAAGCACCGACCGATCCCTTCCAGGTGGCCCCGGATCGAGGTTCCGGGATCGGGGAACCCCCGGCGCTCAAAGAGCACCTCATCCTCCGAGATTCCCAGAAGGGCCTTGCGTAGGCTGGCCAGTCCCACTCCTCCTCCTTTGGAAGTCTTCAACCTACATTGCGAGAGAACGAGCGCCCCTCACCGATCTCCCTATCAAACATCCACGATCTATCTCAGAATTTGATTCACGATATCACATCAAAATCAACGTTCAAGGGCCGAGGGGAGCGCAGAAGATAGAATCGGCCACCATGAGCCTCGACAGCGAAAACGCCCCGCACGCCGCCTCGTCGCGCGCCTCGGAGCCGATCCCGGCCGGCCAGGATCCGGCGGAACGTCGCCTGGTCGAGCTGTGGGCCGAGATTCGCGATCTCGACGCGACCGGCGAGCTGCTCGACTGGGACGAGGAGACCCAGCTCCCCCGCCGGGCCCACGAGGCCCGGGGCAAGCTGAGCGCCACCCTCGCCGCGCTGCGCCACCGCAAGATGCTCGACCCGGAGCTCGCCGACACCCTGGATGCCTGCGACGAGGTTGCGGAGGAAGGATCGGTGCTCGCCGCCCAGGTGCGCAAAGCCCGCCTCGAGGTGGACCGTGCGACGCGGCTCCCGGAAGCCCTGGTACGGGCCGTGTCCGAGACCCGCACCCTGGCCACCCAGGCTTGGCGCCGGGCGCGGGAGGAGCGGGACTTCGCGCTCCTGGTACCCCACCTGGCGCATCTGCTGCGGCTCAAGCGGGAGCAGGCCGCGGCCCTCGCCGGCGACGGCTCTCCCGCCTACGATGCTCTGATCCAGGAGTTCGAGCCGGGGGCCACCGAGGCCCAGCTCACCCCTCTATTCGAGGACCTGAAGGAACGCTTGGCTCCTCTTGTCCGCCGGGTGCAGGAATCCGGAGGCGAGATCGACGAGAGCCCGGCCCGCGGTCGTTTCCCCGCCGAGCGCCAGGAGGCCTTCGGCCGTCAGCTCGCCACCGCCGTCGGCTTCGACTTCGACCGTGGACGCCTCGATCTTTCCACCCATCCCTTCTGCATGGGTCTCCATCCCACCGACGTGCGCTTGACCTGGCGCTACCAGGAGGACGACTTCCGGCCGGCGGTCTTCGGCATCCTGCACGAGACCGGCCACGGGCTCTACGAGCAGGGTCTGCCTCTCGAGTGGGTGCGTACCCCGATCGGCACGCACACCTCGTTGGGAATCCACGAGTCCCAATCGCGACTGTGGGAAAACCACGTCGGCCGCAGCCGCGGCTTCTGGCGCTGGGCGCTACCGCGCTTCCAGACCGCGTTTCCCGACGCCGGTTCGGTGGATCCGGAGGCCCTGTGGAAGGCGCTCCACACGGTCAAGCCCTCGTTTATCCGGGTCGAGGCGGACGAGGCCACCTACAATCTCCACATTCTGGTCCGGTTCGAGCTCGAGCGCGCACTGTTCGCGGGCGACCTCGAGGTCGACGATCTGGTCGGCGCCTGGGACGATCTGTACGAGAAGCTGCTGGGCATCCGGCCGCCGAATCCGTCATTGGGGGTGTTGCAGGACATCCATTGGCCGCAGGCGCTGTTCGGCTATTTCCCGACCTACACGTTGGGCAACCTCGCGGCCGCCCAGCTCTTCGAGGCTGCCCAGGAGGATCTCGGCGACCTGGAAGAGAGCTTCTCCCACGGCGAGCTGCTCCCGCTGCGGGAGTGGATGCGCGAGCGGATCCACCGCCACGGAGCGCGCTACCCCGCTCCCGAGCTGATCGAGCGCGCCACCGGTCGACCGCTTTCCGCCGATCCGCTGATGGCGTATCTCGAAGCCACCGCGGTCGAGGTCTACGGCGTGTGATCCGCTATCTCGCTCCGCCGCCTCGCCGGCCCGAGGGTCTCGTCGCCGCGGTGTTCGATCAGATGCGGCGCGAATTCGGCATCCTGGCGGAGCCACTGATCCTCCATCACCCGATCCCCTCTCTGCTGGCAGTGACCTGGGTCTGTCTGCGCGAGACGGTGCTCGCCCATGGGCGCTTGCCACGTGCGCTCAAGGAAGCCGTGGCCCTGGCCGTCTCCAGGGCCAATGCCTGTCCCTACTGCGTCGATTCCCACGGCATCTTTCTCCATGCCCTGGGTGAGGGCGGCGTCGAGCGGCGTCTGATTGCCGGCGAAGACCCGGAGGACGAGCGGCTCGCCGCCTTCGCCACCTGGGCCGCATCGAGCTCGACCTCCGGGCCGCTGGCGGCCCCTTTCACCCCAGAAGAGCGGCCGGAGGCGATGGGAACCCTGTGTTGTTTCCAGTACATCAACCGGCTGGCGACCCCTCTGCTCGGCAGCAGCCCGTTGCCGGCACCGGTCCGGTGGCTGCGCGGGCCGGCGGTCTGGATGGTGGGTCGGGCGCTGCGAGATGCGGCGAGCCGGGCTCCAGCGCCTGGGGAGGCCCTGGAGCTGGTGCCGGAGAGGTTGTCCCGAGACGCCGGTCGTTGGGAGCACCTGGGATGGGCGGACGGCCAGCCCCACATCGCCGCCGCCTTTGCGGTCTTTGCGGAGGCCACGGAAGCCGCGGCGGGGCCCGGTCTCAGCGCGGAGGGGCGGGCGGTGATCCGGGAGGAGCTGGCCCGGAGCCGGGGTGCGGAGCCGCCGCTGGGGCGGGAGTGGTTGGAGGCCAGAGTCGAGGCCCTCGGCCAGGAGGAGCGTCCGGGGGTTCGTCTCGGGTTGCTCGTGGCGCGGGCTCCCCACCGGGTCACGGGGCCTGACGTGGAGGCGTTTCGCCAGATTCATCCGGGTGATGCGCCGCTCCTGGGGGTGCTCGCCTGGTCGGCGCACGAAGCGGCAAAAGAGATCTCCACAAGGTGCCAGGGACTTGCAGGAGAACCCGTGGCTTCGCAGCCTCGGAGCGCTTCCCACGCCACCTGAAGCTCCTTTCCGACTCGCAATCCGTGGTGCAGCCACGGCGAAACGGCTCTTGGACGGATCTCTGCACAGGATATTTGGTTTCATCGATGGATCTGGACACACTTCGAGCGGGAGCCTGTGGACAGGAACCGTTGCTCGATCTTCCGGATCAGGTCTCGGATCCTGCGGAGATACTCCCTCCAGCTCAAGTGAGCCCAGCACGGGAGCTGCTCGAGCTCCAGCAAGCGCCCCTGGATCGTTCGATAGGTGACCTCGACCAACGCGTCGTCTTGGGGGAGCCAGCGAGGTGGTCTTCCCATGGAAGACCTAAGACGGAGAAACGGGCCGCCAACTTGCACATCTCGTGAAAGTCGTCCTCCTCGAAAGAGTTTCTTGGACTTTTTCTCTGAGAAGTGAAAGATGGCGGCTGTCTTTTCCGTCTAGTAGTCCTCGACATGCTTGCACGAGCTACGACCGCCACCCCTTGGGGGATCGAAGCCCGGCCGGTGCAGGTCGAGGTGGACGTCCATCGTGGAATGCCACAGGTCCAGATCGTGGGGCTGCCCGACGCTTCCGTGCGCGAGAGCCGGGAGCGGGTGCGGGCCGCGATCAAGAACTGTGGCTTCGAGCTGCCGCCCCGCGCGATCGTCATCAATCTGGCGCCCGCGGATCTCAAGAAGGAAGGAAATCATCTGGATCTGGGCATCGCCCTGGCCCTGCTCGCCGCGCTGGAGCACGTGCCCCAGAAGGTCCTGGAAGGCCGTCTGCTGGCCGGAGAGCTGGGGCTCGATGGCGCGGTGCGCGCCGTCCGCGGCGGTCTGGCCCTCGCCGAGCTCGCCACGATCAGCGGCTTCCGGGAGCTGCTGGTGCCGCGGGCCATCGCTCCGGAGGCCGCGTCCCTCGGCACGGTGCCGGTAGTGGGGGTCGAATCTCTGCCCCAACTGGTGGAACACCTGCTGGGGGAGAGCCCCCTCGCGGCCGAGCCGGTCCCGCCCTTTCCCCGGCTCTCCGCCGGTGAGGAGCCGGACCTGGCCGCCGTCCGGGGGCAGGAAGCGGCCAAGCGGGCGCTGGAGATCGCCGCCGCAGGCGGCCACAATCTCCTCTTTCTCGGGCCTCCCGGCTCGGGCAAGACCATGCTCGCCCGCCGGCTGCCGGGGATCCTCCCGCCGCTCACGCGGGAGGAGGCCATCGCCGTGACCAAGATCCACTCCCGCGTCTCCGACCAACCCCCTTCCGGGCTGCTGACGGTGCGCCCGTTCCGCAGCCCGCACACCCACACCTCCACCGCCGGTCTGATCGGCGGCGGCACCATCCCACGCCCGGGCGAGGTCTCGCTCGCCCACCACGGCGTGCTCTTTCTCGACGAGCTGCCGGAGTTCCGGCGCGACACGCTGGAAGCCCTCCGCCAACCGCTGGAGGAAGGCCGGGTCTCGGTGGTGCGCACCCGCGCCCGCTTCACCTTCCCGGCCCGCTTTTCCCTGGTCGCCGCCATGAACCCATGCCCGTGCGGCCATCTCGGAGACCGCCGGTACGATTGCCGCTGCCCGCCTCCGATGGTCGAGCGCTACCGGGCGCGCATCTCGGGCCCCCTGCTCGACCGCATCGATCTCCACATCGAGGTGCCCGCGGTGACCCTGGGCGAGCTGCGCAGCGGCCCCGGCGAAGGCTCGGAGACCGTCGCCGCCCGGGTCGGCGCGGCCCGCGAGCGCCAGCTCCACCGGCTCCGAGCCAGCCACCGGGAGAGCGGCAACGGCGCCGGCGCCTCGATCAACGCTGCGATGGGTCCGGAGGAGGTCCGAGCCTGCTGCGTGCTGGACGACAACGGCCGCAAGCTGCTCGACCGGGCGTTCGAGCGATTGGGTCTCTCCGCCCGGGCCCTGGAGAGGATTCTCAAGGTCGCGCGCACCATCGCCGACTTGGCGGGAGAGGACCGCGTTCGCGCCGCCCACGTGGCGGAGGCCATCCAGTACCGGGCGCTGGACCGACGGGTGGAGGGAGGAGTGTAGGTCTAAGCCCGGTCTAAGCCCGGTCTAAGCCGAGCCTCTCGAAGCCTGACGAGACGCTCAGGGGTACATCTTGTACAGCATCCGGGGATACGGGATCGTCTCCCGCAGGTGGGGCACGCCACACATCCAGGCGACGAAGCGCTCGATCCCCATGCCGAAGCCCGAGTGCGGAAAGCTGCCGTACTTGCGCACGTCCAGGTACCACTGGAACGCCTCGATCGGCAGGTCGTGCTCGCGGATCCTCTGCAGCAGCAGATCGTGGTCGTGGATGCGCTGGCTGCCGCCGACGATCTCGCCGTAGCCCTCCGGGGCCAGGATGTCGAGACCCAGGACGGTGTCCGGGGCGTCCGGCGCCGGCTGCATGTAAAACGCCTTGATGGCGGTCGGGAAGTGGGAGACCATCAGCGGCCGGTCGAATTTCTCCGCCAGGAGGGTCTCCTCGTCGCCACCGAAGTCCTCGCCCCAGGCGGTGTCGTTGCCTTCCTTCTGCAGCAGCTCCACCGCCTCGGTGTAGGTGATCCGTGGGAACGGGCGCTGGACCGCTTCCAGCCGGGCCGTGTCCCGCTCCAGGGCCTTCAGGTCCTCGGCACCGCGGTCGAGCACCCGCGCCACGAGCTCGGTGAGAAACTCCTCCGCCAGCTCGCACAGACCGTCGAACTCGAGAAACGCGACCTCCGGCTCGACCATCCAGAATTCCATCAGGTGGCGCCGGGTCTTGGACTTCTCCGCCCGGAAGGTGGGTCCGAAGCAGTACACCTTGCCCAGCGCCGCCGCCGCCGGCTCGAGATAGAGCTGACCGGACTGGGACAGATACGCCTTCTCACCGAAGTAATCGGTCTCGAACAGCGTCGAGGTGCCCTCGCAGGCGGCGGGGGTGAGGATCGGCGAGTCGATGAGCACGAAGTCCCGGTGGTAGAAGAAGTCGCGGATCGCCTGCTCCACCTCGCTCCGGATCCGCAACGCCGCCCGCTGCTTGCTCGAGCGCAGCCAAAGGTGGCGATGCTCCATCAGAAACGCCGTCCCGTGCTCCTTGGGGGTGATCGGATAGTCCTCGGACACGTCCAGCAGCGCGAGATCGGTGACGTGCAGCTCGACGCCGCCCGGCGCGCGGTCGTCGGCGCTCACCTTGCCGGTGACCCGGATCGAGGACTCCTGGGTCGCCCGTCCCACGTCCTCCCACGCCGCCTCCGGCACCTCCTTCTTGCTGACCACGCACTGGACGCTGCCGGAGCCGTCCCGCACCTGGAGGAAGGCGATCTTGCCGCTCGAGCGGAAGTTCTCCAACCAGCCCCGGATCAAGACCTCCTGGCCCTGGTGGCCCAGCAGGCGACGGACGGTCGGTGTAGGCAATGCGGAGGCGGTCGCGGTCACAGACATGGTCCCGGGAGTCTAAGCGCCACCGCCGGGAGGGTCAAGAAACGGGAGGATCACCGGGCGGGTCTTCCAGCTCGTCCAGGGCCGCTGCGGCCGCCGCCTGCTCCGCCAGCTTCTTGGAGCGTCCCTCACCGCGGCCCGCGACCTCGCCGGCCACCCGGCACTCGACGCGGAAGAGCTTGTCGTGGTCCGGCCCTACCTCGGCCACCAGGAGATACTCCGGCAGATCCCACCCCCGCGCCTGGGTCACCTCCTGGAGACGGGTCTTGGCGTCCTGATGCCGCTGGTGGTGGCGCTCCTCGTCGGTCCGCTCGAGCAGGGGCCGGATCACCTGCCGGACCGCGTCGAATCCACCGTCGAGAAAGATGGCACCGAAGATCGCCTCCAGCGAGTCGGCCAGCAGCGAGGCCTTGTCGCGGCCGCCGCTCCTCTCCTCGCCCACCCCCAGACGCAGCGCCTCCCCCAGACTCAGCCTCTGGGCGTGCCGCGCCAACGCGGGCTTCGAGACCAGCACCGCCTTGCGCTGCGAGAGCTGACCCTCCGGCAGCTCCGGGTGCTGCCGATAGAGCCATTCGGCGGTCACCAGCCCCAGCACCGCGTCGCCCAGGAACTCCAAGCGCTCGTAGTTCTCCTCCTCCCCTTGCTCGTTGGCCCACGAGCGATGGGTCAACCCCAGGGTGAGCAGCTCCGGGGTCCGGAACCGATAGCCCAACAGCTTCTCCAGGGGTGTCGCTCGCCGTCGCAGCATCAGGGAAAAATCGTAGCACCCAGCGAGAACCCACCCCGTCGGGTGGTGAGGTAGCCTATGACAAAGGGGATTCTCCCACCCAGAAGGGGTTGGTAGGGTCGCCGACGACCCCGGCTCGGGGGTTGCTCGGGGGGCTCCGGGCTTTCGACCCGACCGGTGGGATTCTCGAAGGTGATCTCGCATCGACTCCCGCTCGCATCAACTCCTGGAGGCAGCCACTCGACATGCGCCACTTCTTCGCTTCGGTGACCCAAGATCCCATCGGCCTGGTGGGCGCCGCCCTGACCACCGCCTCGGCGCTGATCTTCCTCTCCCTGTTCACCCTCGAGCTGGTCGGGCTGCACGGCAATCCCTATGTGGGAATCCTCGCCTATCTGATCCTTCCCGCGATCTTCGTCCTCGGTCTCCTACTGATCCCCGTCGGCGTGATGCGCCATCGCCGCCGGCTGCGCGCCGCGGACGCCGCCGGCGAGGACGCTCCACCGGACTTCCCCATCATCAATCTCAACCAGCATCGGACCCGGCGCAACGTGCTGATCTTCTTCATCCTGACCTTCGTCAACCTGCTGCTCCTCTCCGCCGCCACCTACAAGGGAGTGGAAACGATGGAGTCGACGGAGTTCTGCGGCGAGGCCTGCCACTCGGTGATGGCCCCGGAGTACGCCGCCTACCGGAAATCGGCCCACGCCCGGGTCGCCTGCGTCGATTGTCATATCGGCCCCGGCGCCCCCTGGTTCGTCAAGTCCAAGCTCTCCGGCGCCTGGCAGGTGGTGTCGGTCAACCTCGACCTCTACCCCCGGCCGATTCCGAGCCCGATCGAGAATCTGCGCCCGGCGCGGGAGACCTGCGAGCAATGCCACTGGCCGACCAAATTCGTGGGCAACCAGCTCAAGGTGATCTCGTCCTACGGCGAGGACGAGGTGAACACCGAGTACAAGACCGTGCTCCTGCTGCGGGTCGGGGGCGTCGAGGGTCAGAATCCCGCCCACGGCATCCACTGGCACGTGGATCCCGACCACCAGGTCCGCTACCGCTCCGATCCCTCCCGGGAGACCATCTACGAGGTGGAGCTGACCGAGTCCGACGGCACGGTCAAGCTCTTCCTGCCACCCGAAGGCTTACGCGACGGCGCGGAGAACGGTGCCGGGGAAGGCGCAGACGCCACCGCGGACGCCGCAGGCTCCGACGGGGAGGGGCTCGAGTGGCGCGTCATGGACTGCATGGATTGCCACAACCGGCCGAGCCACACCTTCGAGCCCCCGGACCGGGCGATCGACAAGGCCCTCGCTGAGGAACGCATCGACCGCTCGCTGCCCTTCCTCAAGCGCGAGGCGCTGGCCGCCCTCACCGCCGACTACGACTCCCACGAGGCCGCCCGCGAGGGCATCGCCGGGCAAATCCGGTCCTTCTACCAGGGCTACCCCGAGGTGGCGAACGGCCAGGCACAGGCCCTCGATACCGCCATCGCCGAGCTCCAGGAGATCTACACCTCGAACGTCTTCCCTTCCATGGACGTAAATTGGGAGACCTATCCCAACCACCTCGGCCACCAGCGCTCCCCGGGCTGCTTCCGGTGCCACAACGACGAGCACGCCACCGAGGACGGCGAGGTGATCTCCGGCAGCGACTGCTTCGGCGCCTGCCACAACCTGCTGGCGATGGAGGAGGAGGATCCGGAGATCCTGGCCGAGCTGGTGCCGGACTCCTGAGCCGGCGGTGAAGCTCACCGGGCGGTCTCCGTCTGCCTCGCACTTCCCCCGGACATCTGATACATTGCCGTCCCCGAGGGCCGGCTCATCGCCCGGCCCCGGACGGCGCGAGCGGAACGCGAACGATGCCGCGCCAGGAGACCGGGCCCCGAGACGTCCGGCAGCGCCCTCCCGACGGCCGATGAACGCACCTTGCCGCCGGGTCGAAACCGCGCCGCCCACCGTCTCCTCCGCATCGAACGGGCTCGAAGCCACGACTCCCACCGCCGCCGTCCCGACGACCCGAACGCCAAGCAGACTCCGGGACCCTTCAACGGTTGCCGTGAGCCCGGCTGGCCCGCTTTCGTTCTCAAGCAGCCTTTTTCGTGTGGAGATACCGTGACCCGCAGAATGCTCATCAACACGCAGACTCCCGAGGAGCTGCGTCTCGCCATCGTCACCGATTCAACCCTGGACACCTACCAAGTCGAGGTCGCCGAAGGCGGTCTCACCCGCGGCAACATCTACCGCGGCGTCATCTCCAACATCCAACCCAGCCTCAATGCCGCCTTCATCGACTACGGCGCCGAGCGCAACGGTTTTCTGGCCATCCAGGACGTGGTCGAGGACGCCTGGTACAAGAAGCCCAAGAAGAAGGGTGGGCGCCCCAAGATCGAGGAGGTCCTGGTCAAGGGCAAGCCGATCGTGGTGCAAATCAGCCGCGAGCCCGAGGGCCAGAAGGGCGCCGCCCTGACCACCAACCTGTCGCTGGCCGGCCGCTACCTGGTGCTGACACCATTCGAGGACACCCGCGGCGTCTCGCGCAAGGTCGAAGACGACGAGGACCGCAAGCGCCTCAAGCAGGTGGCCGGGCAGCTCAAGGTGCCCAAGGGCTGCGGCGTGATCGTCCGCACCAACGCCCTGGAGCAGACCAAGGCCACCCTCTCCCGGGACCTGGCCGCCCTGCTCCGCATATGGAAACAGGTGGGTGAGGAAGCCCGCAAGGGGACCTCCACCCGGCTGTTGTACAGCGACCAGGACCTGGTGCTCCTCGCCCTGCGCGACTATCTCGACAGCTCGATCGCCGAGGTGCTGGTCGACAGCGACGACGCCTACGAGAAGGCCCAGGAGTACATGCGGGCCTTCATGCCACGGGGCAAGACCAAGCTGGTGCGCTACAAGGAGCGCACGCCGCTGTTTTCCAAGTTCAACCTGGAGCCGCAGATCGATCGCATCTACGAGCGCCGGGTGGAGCTGTCCAGCGGTGGCTCGATCGTCATCGACCGCACCGAGGCGCTGACCTCCATCGACGTCAACTCGGGCCGCTCGACCAAAGGCGCGAGCCAGGAGGAGACGGCGGTGAGCACCAACGTCGAGGCCGCCAAGGAAGTGGCCCGCCAGCTCCGTCTGCGCGACATCGGTGGTCTGCTGGTGGTGGATTTTATCGACATGCGCAGCCCGAAGAGCCGGCGGCGCATCGAGAAGACGCTGCGCGACGCGATGAAGGACGACAAGGCCCGCGTCCGCGTGGGCCGGATCAGCGCCAACGGCCTGCTGGAAATCAACCGTCAGCGGATCCACCAGGCGCTGTCGCTGCGCACCCACCGGCCCTGCCCCACCTGCGACGGCACCGGGCGCATCGCCAGCGCCGAGATGGTGGGTCTGTCGCTGCTGCGCCGGATCGAGGCCCGCGCCGCCACCGGGACGCTGCAAAAGGTGCGCATCGCGCTCCACCCGGAGCTGGCGGACGCGTTCCAAAACGTCCGCCGTCGAGAGATCGCCGACCTGGAGCGGGAGTTCGACATCAAGGTGGAGGTGATCGCCGCCGGGCACTTGCACCGACCCGAGCAGGAGGTGGACTGGTTCTCCCGCCCGCGCTCCTCCCAGCGCCCCGGGGCGTTGGCCGAGCCCGAGCCCACGGCGCGGGTGAGCGACGTCACCTTGAAGGCTCCCGCTCAGAGGCCTGCGGAGGAAAGCCCCCGCGAGGAGCGCCGGAAGGCTTCGGACCAAGGGAAGAAAACGACCCGCTCGAGGAGGAAGAAGAGATCTTCCGAAGGCTCGCCGAGCGAGGAGACCGGCGGCGGTCGCCGCCGGAGCCGGCGGCGGTCGGCACGCAAGACCGATGAGACGGGCGCAGCCTCCGAGACGCGGCCAAGCCCAGCAAGCTCGGCGAGCAATACCCCGGAGAACAAGGCGCACGAGACCAAGCCGCAGGAGAACGACAAAGTGCAAGAAAGCACGGCGCCACGCGACGAGCCCCAGAAGCCGGCGCGGCGGCGGCGGTCACGAAAACCGAAGGGTTCGTCGGAGGAGCGGACCGAGACCCGGGATCAGCGGCCGCAGAGTCAGCCGGCTTCTAGCGAGGCGAGCGAGAGCTCCGGGGCAGACGCGACGTCCGGCCGGAGACGGCGCCGCCGCCGGACCGGCCCCCGCAAGCCCGCAACGGAGAGCCACGAAGAGAGGAAGCCGCGAGCTCCGAAGGAGCCGTCCGAGCCGAAGGGGTCCAAGGGGTCCAAAAGCTCCGAGGGATCCAACGAGCCCTCAGACTCGGGAAGCGCCGGCCGCCGGCGTCCCCGCCGGCGCAGCCGCCGTCAGACCGAGGACGCCCCGGCCGAGACCTGAGGGCGCGAGGGCCTCAGAAAGTCCACTCGTTCATCAGCTTGTTCTGGAAGTCCCGGAGCTCGTGGAAGCGGGCTCCGGCCGGCTGCTGCTCGAGCTCGGCGAACTTCTCGTCCATCGCCGCCAGACGCCGGGCAACGACCTTGGCGATCTGGAAGAACACCTGGAGGGTGGGGGCGTGTCCCGCCTCCAGCCGCTCCATCAGCCGCCCGAAGCCCAGCCGCAGCGCGCGGGAGGTGGCCAGCGAGCGGACGTTGGCGGCTCGCGGCTCACCGGTCAGAAACTCCATTTCCCCGACCACCGCGGGCGCCCCGAGCACCGCCAGCTCCTGCTCGTCGCCGTCGTCGGCCTCGAGGAACACCTTCATCCGACCCTCGGCAACGAAGTACAGGCAGTCGCCGCGGCTCCCTTTCTCGATGAACAGCTCCCCCGCCGAAAGCACGACCTCCTCGCAGGCGGCGCCGAAGCTGGCGAGCTGCTCGTCGTCGAGGGGGCGGAAGATCGGAAAGTCGCGGTACGAGCTTAAATCCATGGAACAGTCCTCCAGTTCGTAACGCCGAGCTCACAGGCCCCGCATCGCTGTGGCCTTGCCCACCTCGCGGATGGCCAGGATGAAAGCCGCGGTGCGCAGGTCCAGCTTGCGCCGCGCCGCCAGGCGGGTCACCTCGTCGTATGCCTTGCGCATCCGCTTCTCGAGCTTGGTCAGCACCTCGGAGCGCTCCCAACTGAACCGCTGGATGTTCTGTACCCATTCGAAGTAGCTCACCGTCACCCCGCCCGCGTTGGCCAGGATGTCCGGGATCACCTGCACGTCCTGGCGGATGAGCTGGCGGTGCGCCTCGGGCAGGGTCGGACCGTTGGCCCCTTCGGCCACCACCTTCGCCCGCACCGTTTTGGCCACGTCGACGTCGATCACGCCTCCCAGGGCGGCCGGGATCAGCAGGTCGACGTCGAGGGCGAACAGCTCCTCTTCCGAGATCTCGTCGGCGCCCGGGAATCCCTGCACCGACCGCTTCGGATTCTTCGACACGTGGTCTACCAGCGCCGGTACGTCGAACCCCTCGAGGTTGGAGAGATACGCCAGGTGGTCGCCCACCGCCACCAGCTTCGCTCCCCAACCGGCGAGCACCCGGGCAGCCCAGCTCCCGACGTTGCCAAAGCCCTGGAGCGCAAAGGTCGCGCCTTCGAGGGGCGTCTCGAGATCCTCCAGGGCCCAACGGGAGCAGAGGGCGACACCCCGGCCGGTGGCCTCCTCGCGGCCCTGGGAGCCCTGGATCTCCAGCGGCTTGCCGGTGACCACCCCGGGCTCGAAGCCATGGTAGCGGGAGTATTGGTCGGCGATCCAGGCCATGGTCTGGGCGTTGGTGTTGACGTCCGGGGCCGGGATGTCGACCGACGGTCCGATGACGATGTGAATCTGGTCGACGAATTTGCGCGTCAGCCGCTGGACCTCACCGGAGCTGAGCAGGGAGGGGTCCACCGCCACGCCGCCCTTGCCGCCGCCGAACGGAATGCCCACCACCGCGGTCTTCCAGGTCATCAGGCTGGCGAGGGCCTTGATCTCGTCGTCATCCGCCGCCGGGTGATACCGGATGCCCCCCTTGAACGGCCCCCGGGCGCTGTTGTGCTGGACCCGGTAACCGTCGAACACCTGCACCGAACCGTCGTCCATCTCGATCGCCACCTCGACCTTGAGCTGGCGCACCGGGGTGACCAGGAGCTTTTCGATCGAGCGCGGCACGTCCATGATGCGCGCAGCATCGGTGAAGTACTGGAGGGCGTCGTCGAAGTGGCTGTGGCCGGCCATGGCGTGTCTCTTCCGGGCTGGGCTCCCGGGATCGCCGCGATGGTAGCACCGCGGGCCGGACGTCGCACCGCGGATTGTACGGCGCCTACGCCAAGACCGCCCGCAGAGCCTCGGCCAGCTGCCGGTACTGGTCCTCGTGGTTGTAGAGCTGAGCGGAGATGCGCAGGAGCCGCTTCGGTGGCGCCGGCCAGGGGATGATCGGCACCTCGACGCCATGCTCACCGAGCAGCCTCTCCTGCAGCGGGTCCGCGTAGAGGGCGGACCTGGGGGGCTCCGGCGAGCCGTCGGGCAGCGGCACGGTGGCCAGCGAGCCGATCATCTCCTCGGGAGCCGGCGGGTCGATGCCGAGCACCGCGCACAGATGGCTACGGCCGGCGAGCGCCAACCGCCGGTTGTGCTCCCGGATCTCCCGCCAGCCGCCGGGCAGCAACGAGCCCAGAAAGCGTAGCGCCGCGGGCACCGAGAGAAAGGCCGTGGGGTCGTCCGTACCCACCCAGTCGAACTCGGTATGAAAGCGCGAGCGGCCCGGCCGCGGGGTGTTGGCACCGTGGCTGATCACCGTCGGGCGAACCGCCTCGCGCCGGTCTTCCCGAGCGTAGAGGAATCCCGCGCCCTTGGGGGCACAGAGCCACTTGTGGCAGTTGCCGGAGTACCAGTTGACCCCAGCTTCCGTGAGCGCTCGCAAATCCAGCGGCAGCATCCCCGGGGCGTGGGCACCGTCGACCAGCACCTCGACGTCCCTGCCGGCGCCGCGACGGCTCAGCTCCGGCAGCCAGCTCTCCAGCGGTAGCACCAGCCCGGTCTGGCTGGTGATGTGGTCGATCAGCAGCAGCCGGGTCTTGGGCCCGACCTCCGCCCGCAGCGCGTCGAGGATCCGCTCGGAATCTCGTAGAGGGAACGGCACCTGCGCCACCCGCACCGTCGCCCCATGGCGCTCCGCGACGAAGTCCAGCGCGTTGCGGCAGGCGTTGTACTCGTGATCGGTGGTGACCAGCTCGTCGCCGGGCTGGAACGTGAGGGATCGCAGCACGCTGTTGACGCCGGTGGTGGCGTTGGGCACCGGCACGAGGCCCTCGGGGTCGGCGCCGAGAAAGCTCGCCAGCTCCTCCCGCGCCGCATCGAGCAGCCCCTCGTAACGGCGGACGAAGAAGTCCACCGGCTGGCGCTCCATCCGCGCCCGCAGCTCCGCCTGGGTCTCCAGCACCGGCCGCGGGCAGGCGCCGAAAGAGCCGTGGTTGAGAAAGGCGACCTCGGGGTCGAGGGTCCAGTGCCGGGCGAGGTCGGGGGCCGGCTCCCCGGTCGATGGCGAGGCGGGCGAAGGAGCCGGAGATTCAGGGGCCGGGGATTCGTGCGAAGCGGTCGCCATGGGGTGAATTGTACGGCAGCCCCTCCTGCCACCCCACCTGCCGCCCCTGTCGGGGCTTGGTGTCCCCTAATCCACCTGTTTCCCGGGGCTTGCGCCCCGGGCTATCTCCGGACGCGCCTTCGGCGCTGGCGAGGTCCCAAGTCTCACCATTCTCTCCCTGCGATCCGGGGGCTCGTCAGCCACGACCAAGTGAATCTCCTGCGGGGGCGATCTCACTAGGGCCACCTCCAACGTCCACCCATGCAAGCGCCGAAGGCGCGTCCGGTGCCAGCCCCGGGCGTCAGCCCGGGGTCCCGCGAGCCCCACCCATCCACCACAAAACCCTGAAGGGGTGGCACAACCGGTGCGACCCCTACACCTCGGCCTCGCCCGCGAGACACTGTCATCCACCCGTAATGCATGCCTAAGCCGCTATGCCATAAGATATGTAGGAACTCTGTCTGTCGTTGATCCCTGTAACTTTCAGTACCCATACGGATCGGACCGATCCAAGGAGAACCGACATGCAAAAAGCGCTCGTTCGATGGACCTTTGTCGTTCTGCTGTGCCTGACAGTGACCGGTCTGGCGCACGCCCAGACCGACGAGGACCTCCAAGGAACTCTCACCTTCACCCTCCAACCCCAGGGCGACGACGGGCTCGGCGGTCACCACTTCGTGGTTCGCCCCAGCGACGCCCAGGAGATTCCGCCCGCCATCTCCGACGCCAGCGGCATCTTCACCCTCCGCTTCAACGGCGACCTGTCGAAGGCCCGGTACAACCTGACGGTGTTCAACGGCACCGGGGTCACCCAGTCGCACCTGCATTGCGGCAAGGCCGGCGTTGCCGGTCCCATCGTCGTGTTTCTTTTCGGGCTGGTTCCCGCAGGCGTCGATGTCAACGGCTCGCTGATCAGCGGCGAGCTCACCAACGCCGACATCCTGCCCCAGGATCCGCCGGTACCCGCCTGCGAGGTGGTGATCAACAACCTGGCCTCGCTGCTGTCGGCGATCGAGGAAGGCAGCGTCTACGTCAACGTCCACACCCTGGCCCATCCGCCCGGCGAGCTCCGAGGGCAGATCTTCGACCAGTGATCGGCGAGTAACCCTCGCCACATCTCCCGCCGGGGTGACCCCGGCAATCCCCGCCAGGGGTTGAAACCCCTGGCTACGATCTCTTGCCCCCTGACGGGGGCGGCTTTTCAGCGCAGGGCGTCCGGGGGCGCACACTCGGGTTCCCGAAACCGGGAAGCTCTGCTGTCCTGAGCCCCCTCCCACTCCGGGCGGAGCGGGTGGGGGCGCCCTGGCACGGCTCTTGATGCTCCCGTCGGCATGCCCTCCTTCCGCCACCGCTCGCTGTCCCGCTCTCTTGGAGCCACAGCCGACGGCCTGCTCCAGGATCTCCGCTACGCCACCCGCTCGCTGCTGCGCCGCCGGGGGTTCACGCTCGCCACCCTCGCCCTGCTGGCCCTCGGGGTGGGCGCCAACACCGCGGTGTTCTCCGTCGTCCACGGCGTGCTTCTCAAGCCGCTGCCGCTCCCGCAATCGGACCGGCTGGTCCAGATCCACCAGGCCTATCCCACCCGGGAAGTCGAGCGGGCGCCGGTCTCGCAGCTCGACGCCGAGGACTGGGCAGAGGCCAGCGCGTCGCTCACCGGGCTGGCGGTGTACAGCAACGCCGACGACGGGCTGACCCTCACCGGCCAGGGGGCGCCGGAGAAGATCGCCACCACCTATGTCTCGGACGGCTTCTTCCCCACGCTCGGCGTGGAGGCGCAGCGCGGCCGGACCCTCGGGCCGGACGACGCCCGCACCGACGACCGGCGCGTGGTGGTCTCGCACGCCTTCTGGCAGCGGCGCTTCGCCGGGGATCCCGACGTGGTCGGCATCTCGCTGGTGCTCGACGATCGGCCGTTCACCGTCGCCGGGGTGATGCCCGAGAGCTTCCGCTTTCCCGACGCGGACACCGAGGTGTGGGCGTTTCTCTCGCTGATCCCGGAGGAATCGATTCCGACGATGCGCTTCGTACGCTGGCTCGATGCCGTGGGCCGGCTGGCGCCGGACGCCTCGCCCGCGATCGCCGAAGCCGAGGTGTCCGAGATCGCGCGGCAACTGGAAGAGCGGTTCCCACGGGAGAACGAGGGCGCCTCGGCGGTGACCGTCGAGCCCCTGCAACGAGCGATGGTGGGCGACGTCGGACGCGCCCTGTGGGTTCTACTCGGCGCCGTCGGGCTGGTGCTGCTGATCGCCTGCGCCAACGTCGGCCATTTGATGCTCGCCCGCGGTCTCGCCCGGCGCTCGGAGATCGCGGTGCGTAGCGCCCTCGGTGCCGGCCGCGGCCGGCTGGTACGTCAGCTCCTCCACGAGAGCCTGCTGCTGGCCCTGGTGGGCGGCGGCGCCGGGGTGCTGCTCGCCTACTGGGGGGTCGACGCGCTGGCGACCCTCGCCGCCGGGGTGCTGCCCCGCGCTGGCGAGATCCGCGTCGACGGCGCGGTGCTGAGCTTTGCCGTCGGGGTGTCGGTGGCGACCGCCCTGCTCTTCGGGCTGGTCCCCGCGTTGCGCGCCTCGCGGCCGGATCTCACCCGCGACCTGCGCGATGGCCGCGGAGGAGGGACGGCCGGGGGCAGAAGCCGTCTCAGGGGCGCCTTGGTGGTGGCCGAGGTGGCGCTGGCCGTGGTGCTGGTGGTCGCCGCCGGGCTGCTCACCCGCAGTCTCACCCGCATGCTCGATGCCGACACCGGCTTCGACGCCGAGCACTTGGTGGCGCTCAGCCTGGTGATCCCCGATCACCGCTACCCAGAGCAGAGCCAGTACCTGGAGATGTACCGGCAGCTCGCCGAGCGCCTGGAAGCGATTCCAGGAGTCGCGACGGTGGCCTCGACCAAGGCCCTGCCTCTGGCGGGCGGCAAGGGAATCGAGGGTGCCTCGTTCACCATCGAAGGCCGGCCGACCCCCGAGCGGGGCCAGAAGCCGCAGGCCGAGTGGCATCCGGTGAGCCCCAGCTTCTTCCGCACTGCCGGTATCGCCCTTCTGAGCGGCCGGGACTTCACCCCGCAGGACGATGCCGAGCGCCCCTTCGTCGGCGTCGTCAACCGCACTCTCGCCGAAATGTACTTCCCGGGGGAGGATCCTCTGGGACAGATCCTGATCGTCGGCGAGCAGGCGCGGCTGGAGATCGTGGGGCTGGTCGAGGACGCCCATCACGGACGGGTGACCGAGGCGGTGGAGCCGACCTTGTACCTGTCCCACCTCCAGGCGTCGCGGCGGGTGTTCTCCTTCCTCCTCCGCGCCCAGGTGCCGCCGGACACGTTGCTCGAGCCGGTGCGCCAAGCGGTCTGGGAGGTCGATCCAGAGCAGCCGATCCAGCTTCTCGCTCCGCTGTCGCGGGTGCTTTCGGACTCGGTGGCCCGGCCCCGGCTGACGGCCTCGCTGGTGGGGTTGTTCGCGGTGCTGGCGCTGGTCCTGGCGGCGCTTGGGCTGTACGGGGTGCTGTCGTACTCGGTGGGCCAACAGGCTCACGAGATCGGCGTCCGGATGGCCCTGGGCGCCCGTCGTCGGCAGGTTCTCGGTCGCGTTCTGGCCCGTGGGCTGGCTCTCGGCGGGCTCGGTGTCGCGGTCGGTCTGCTCGCCTCGGCCGGTGCCAGCCAGCTTCTTCGCGGTCTGTTGTTCGACCTCGAGGCCCTCGATCCGGTGACCTACCTCCTGGCCGCCGGAGGCCTCCTCGCGGTGGCGCTGACCGCCTGTCTGCTCCCTGCCCGGCGCGCGGCGGCGACGGATCCGATGGTGGCTCTTCGCGGGGAATAGCCGGTACCGGACCTCTGCCTTGATCCCCTGACGTCTATTTATTACAGTAAGTAAAGATCATAAGACTCACACGTGGGCTCGCGGTCCCTCACACCGACTCGCGCTCCAGATGTCCTCGTGAGCCCACCCTTTCCATGGAGGCTCCCCGATGAAAAAGAACCGACGTCTGGCTCTTCCCGTCCTCCTTCTGGGCAGCGCACTGCTCTTCCTTCTCACCTGGATCGGGGCACCCGACGCCGAGGCCTTCGTGGTCTGCGGCAACAACGTCTGCGAGCCCAACGGCGTCCCGTTTGGCGAGGACTGCGAGACCTGCCCCCAGGATTGCGGTGGCTCTTGCACCATCTGCGGCAACGGCTTCTGCACCTCCCCCGAAAGCTGCAGCAGCTGCGCCAGCGATTGCGGCACCTGCCCCGGCGCCACGGATTCCGACGGAGACGGTGTTTACGATGACGTGGACAACTGCATCAACACCCCGAACGCGAGCCAGGCCGATTGTGACGGGGACGGCAAGGGTGACGCCTGCGACAGTCTCAACGGCACCTACCAGCAGGTGTCCTACGGCATGTGCTACGCCTTCGGCTTCAGCTACGGCTCGTCTTCCGACATCTCCGGCTATTTCCACGCCAGGTATACGGACACCAGCTCGTGCAACAGCCCGGACATCTGGGTCAATGCCGGGTCCCAGTACTTCAGTTGCTTCGACCTGCCCGATCCCTACGACTGCTGTACCCGCTGGTTCGGCTTCTTCGACTGCGCGGTCAACTACGGAATCTATCGGTGTCTGTACTGAGTCGGAGTCGGTAGGCCTCGAACCGGTCCGTAGAGCCGTTCGTCAGCTCTCGAGGGGGTCGGAACGCGATGTTTGGCCGAACAAGCCGTTCCGACCGGTCCGAACGCGGGTTCTCGCCGAACCAGCCGGTCCGACCAGGTCCGAACACGATGTTTTGCCGAACAGGCCGTTCTGACCGCGTCGGAACGCGAGATCTCGCTCAACAAGCCGGTCCGACCGGGTCGGTAAGCCGGGCCCGACCTCACGCGAAACGGGCAACGGCGACGGGGCGCTCGACCGCGGCCGTGTGGCGCTCCCGCCGAATTCGGTCGATCTCGTGCAGTGTTTCGGCGTCGAGGAAGCTCTCGCCACAGTAGGGGCAGCTGTAGACCGGTACGTTTTCGATCACCAGCAGATTCTTGCCCTTGCCGTAGCTCCGCGTCACGTGGCGAAGTCGAAGCCCTTTCTTGCCGCAGCTCTCGCAGGTCATCTTCGTAGTCCCTCAGTCTCGATACACCGTGATGACCACGACACGATGAACGTGGCCCACCTTCGCCACGACCATCACCGCCCCGCCGTCCAAGGCTCTACCGCGAATCAGGTATTTGCCTTCAGCCGTGAACCGGTCCTTCTGTCGCTCCACGATCTCCCCGGAAAGCACCGCGTTTTCCACATCGTGGATTGTCAGCTCATCTTCCCACATCTCTTCATCGGCGTGAGTCGTCAAGAAGTACTCACGCTTTCGGACGGCATCACGACATTTGCGGAGCACGCGCTCGTGCATGAGTCGCAAGTCTAGTAGTAGAGGCCGACGTTGTCATGGAGGCCAGGCCAACGGTATCTGCCGCCCTACCTACAGCATGTGTCCTCAACGGGCGCCACTCGATCTACAACAGCCCCTCCCGCCGGAACCCCTCACCCCGCCGGGCGATGAGCATCGCCATCTCCAGGGCCTGCTCGTAGTTGAGTCGGGGGTCGACCTGCGAGCGGTAGGCGCGCTCGAGGTCCGCCTCGGCCAGACCGCGGGCGCCGCCGGTGCACTCGGTGACGTCCTCGCCGGTGAGCTCGAAGTGGACTCCTCCCAGCACGCTGTCCATCTGCCCGTGGACGTCCATGGCGTGCTCGAGCTCGGACAGGATGTCCTCGAAGCGCCGGGTCTTGAAGCCGCGCTCGGTCTTCTGGGTGTTGCCGTGCATGGGATCGCACACCCAGGTCACCGTCTTGCCCGAACGCTGGACGGTCTCGATCAACGGCGGCAGGCACTCCTGGACCTTGCCGGCACCGAAGCGGTGGATGAGGGTCAGCCGCCCCGGCTCGTCGTCGGGATGGAGGATGTCGAGCAGATCGGTCAGCCACGCCGAGGTCATGCCGGGACCGACCTTGACGCCGACCGGATTGCGCACCCCGCGGAAAAACTCCACGTGGGCGCCGCCCGGGGCCGCGGTGCGCATGCCGATCCACGGGAAGTGGGTGGACAGGTCGTACCAGCCGTCGCGACGGGGCACGGTGCGGGTCTGGCTCTGCTCGTAGAGCAGGTGCAATCCCTCGTGGCTGGTGAAGAAGTCGACGCGTTCCATCTGCCCGATCTCGCGGTCGGCCAGGGTCTCGAGAAAGACCACCGAGTCGGCGATGGCGTTTACCATGCGCTGGTAGTCGCGGGCCAACGGCGAGTGCTCGACAAAGGCGAGATCCCAATACTCGGGGTGGTGCAGATCGGCGAAACCGCCGTCCACCAGGCTGCGGATGAAGTTGAGGGTGAGGGCAGAGCGCTCGTAGCCGCGGAGCATGCGCTCGGGATCCGGCCGCCGGGCCTCCGCCTCGAACTCGAGGCGGTTGACCAGGTCCCCGCGGTAACTGGGCAGCCGCACGCCGCCGCGCTCCTCGAAGTCGTCGGAGCGGGGCTTGGCGTACTGGCCGGCGAAGCGGCCGACCCGGATGATGCGCTTGCGGGTGCCGTAGAGCAGCACCAGGCTCATCTGGAGAAGGATCTTGAGCTTGGCGGCGATGGCCGGCGAGCCGCACTCCTCGAAGCTCTCCGCGCAGTCGCCCCCCTGGAGCAGAAAGCGCCGGCCCCGCGCCGCCTCCGCGAGCTGGTCCTTGAGGGTGGCGATCTCCCAGGAGGTGACCAACGGCGGCAGACGGGAGAGCTCCTCGACCACGCGCTCGACCTCGCGCTGGTCGGCGTACGTGGGCTGCTGGAGCACCGGCTTGTCACGCCAGGAACCAGGGTTCCAGTCGGTGGGTCGCCCAGAGGCACCGGATGGGCTGGAGCTACCGGAGATCGTCGGGCCGGGGGCGCTTGGAGAGGTCATGGTCGGTGTCCGTTCGTCGGATCCCATCAAGTGGAATCCCATCAAGTGGAATCCCATCAGATATCGAAGACGATGCCAAGGATATCGGCCAGCACGTCGACGACGGCGCCCGTGGCCCACCAGCCGCCGCCGCGGTGGGTCTGCTCGACCGGGGGAACCTCGGTCAGACGCCGGAAGCGCTCCCGGCGCTCCTCTTCCTTGCGTGTCTCGACGGCGAGGCGCTCCGCCTTGTGCAATCCGCCCTGGCGCACCCAGCGCAGCGCCTGGCCCAGCTCGCCGACGTCGAACCAAAGCCCGTGGTCGTGGCAGAGGTCGAGGATGACCCCACTCCTCTGACCGTAGTTGCGCCGATGCATGAGCTGGCCACAGACCACGCAGGGGCGGTAGAGGGGGCCTTCCTGGAGCGCCCCGGGCAACGGCGGCACGGGCCCCCGACCGTCGTCCATCAGGGTCGTCGCCCGTTCCCGGGCCCGGGTCTCCAGAACCTGGAAGATGTCCCTGCCGACCCAGAGACCGGCGCAAACGCCGCATTCGAGCACGGTGACGTCGCGGCCGCCGAGACGGCGGGACACCAACCTTCGGTCATCGCCGCACACCGGACAGGTCTCCGCCGCCGTCTCGCCGACGGTCCCCTGGGGAGCGATCGGAATACCGCAGTGGTGGCAGAAGCTCGCGCGGTCGGAGATCCGGGCGAAGCACTCCGGGCAGACGGTATGGAGATCGCGCTCGTGGAGGGTGAATTCGGAGCCACAGAAGCGGCAGGTCTCCGCCTCGCCTTCGCGGGGGGCGCCACACGACGAGCAGCGCACGACGTAGGCGTCGTGGCCTTGCGGTCGGGGCACGGCGAGCACCGCGCCGCACGAGCAATGGAACCGGCTGCCCGGCTCGCGGCCGGACGCGTCGAGCTGCCGCTTGCACGCGGTACAGGCCACCAGGAGTCGCATGATCTCGCCTCCCCCGGCGCCCCCTTTCGGGCCTCACAGCGGCGGCGCCGGGAATCGTCGATGGTACCAGAGTCCCTCCGGGGCTCCCCTCCCGGCTCCAGTACGGTGCGGCGGACCCGTGGATTCCCTCTCCACGTCTCGCGGTAGACTTGCTGTAGCTCTGTAGCGCACCCCCACTGTAGCGCAACCGCAACTTGGATCGCGGAGGATTTTTCCCCATGATCGTGAAAACGCACCGGCTCACTCCCCTGACCTCGTTCACCCTGGCCTGTCTCGTTCCTCTCGTCCTCGCCCTCGGGGTCGTTCCGGCGGCGGCCCAGCCCCCCACCGTCCTGCCGCAGATCGAGCGGCCGGCGGCGATCACACGGGACGTCGACGGCCTGCCCCACGTCAACGCGCAGAACGAGCACGACCTGTTCTTTCTCCAAGGTTGGATCCACGCGCAGGATCGGCTGTTCCAGATGGACCTCAACCGGCGCCAGCCCAGCGGCACGCTGGCGGAGCTTCTCGGCCCACCGGCCCTGAGCAGCGACGTCGAGCTGCGCACCCTCGGGCTTCGGCGTGCCGCCGAGGCAACGCTGCCGGTGCTGTCGGAGCGCACCCGCGACGCACTCCAGGCCTACGCCGACGGCGTCAACGCCTGGGTGGCCCGCCATCCCCTGCCACTCGAGTACCTGGGATTGGAGATCACGACCTTCGAGCCCTGGACCCCGGTGGACAGCGTGGTGATCGGCAAGGTGATCGCCTTCGGCCTCTCGTTCGATCTCGACATCGGGCTGACCGAGACGCTCCTCACCTACCAGGCCGCCGGTCAGGTGGCGGGGTTCGACGGAGCCGCGCTGTTTTTCGAGGACCTGTTCCGTAGCGCACCCTTCGATCCGGCCTCGACCCTGCCCGACGCCGGGGTCGCTCCCCCCGCGCTCTTCCCGCCCGCCGTGGTCCCTCCCACCGACAAGGGGGCGTCGACCTCCTCCCCGACGCCATCCCTTCGCTCGCTCACCGAGTCGGCCCGGCTGGCGCTGCGGCGGCTCGATCCGGCGACCGTGAAGATGGCCTCGCGCTATCTCGACCGGGTGAAAGATCTGCCGCTGCTGCGGAGTGCCACCGACCCACGGGAGCGGATCGAGGGGAGCAACGAATTCGCCATCGCCGGCCGCCACACGGCGAACGGGCGGGCGATCCTGGCCAACGACCCGCACCTGGCGCTGGACGCCCCGTCGACCTTCTACCAGATCCACCTGCGCGCTCCACAGGTGCGCCTGGACGTGATCGGCAGCGGGTTTCCCGGCGTGCCCTTCGTGATCCTGGGCCAGACTCCCCAAGTCGCCTGGGGCGCCACCACCAACCCGCTGGACGTCACCGACACCTTCCAGGAGCAACTGGTGATCGATCCCAACCTGGGACCGGTGGCGATCGTCCACGGCGGCACACCGGAGCCGCTGATGCCGATTCCCGTGATCTTCCGCTACAACCAGATCGGCGACCTCGTGCCCGACAACCTGGCGGTGGCACCGCCCGGCGGCGACGTCAACGGCACCTTCATCCCACCGGTGGTGCTCCTGGTGCCGCGGCGCAACAACGGCCCGCTGATCGCCTTCGACGCCCAGGCCGGGGTGGGTCTGTCGGTCCAGTACACCGGCTTCGGAGCTACCCGCGAGATCGAGGCCTTCCGGGTGTGGAACCGGGCGCGGGACCTCGACGACTTCGTCTTCGGGCTCCAGCTCTTCGACGTCGGCTCCCAGAACTTCGCCTACGCCGACGTCGACGGCAACATCGCCTACTTCACCAGCGCCGAGATGCCGATCCGCGAGGATCTCCAGGCGGGGACGGTGAACGGCCTGCCGCCGTTCCTGATCCGCGACGGCACCGGTGGCAACGACTGGCTACCGGTGCAGAACCCGCAGCCGGAGCAGTCTTTGCCGTTCGAGATCTTGCCTTTCGACGAGATGCCCAAGGCGATCAACCCGCCCGCGGGCTACTTCGTCAACGCCAACAACGATCCCGCCGGCACCACGCTGGACAACAACGCGCTCAACCAACTCAGAACGGGCGGCAGCGGCGTCTACTATCTGAACCCGGGCTACGCCTCGGGCTTCCGGGCCGGCCGCATCACCCAGGCCCTGCAGGCCAAGATCGCCGCCGGGCCCGTGACGCCGGCTGACCTCCAGGACGTGCAGGCGGAGGTCCGGCTGCTCGACGCCGAGGTGCTGACCCCCCACCTGATCGCCGCCTACGACCACGCCACCGATTTCTCCCAGCAGGACGCGCAGCTCGTCGCCCTGGCCCAGGATCCGCGGGTCATCGAGGCGATCGGGCGGCTACGGAGCTGGGACTTCTCCTTCCCCACCGGCATCCCGGAGGGCTTCGACCATACGGACGTGGTCGGCCACCTCTCCCTCCCCTCGGACGAGGAGGTGGCCGCCAGCATCGCCGCGACCATCTACGCGGTGTGGCGGGGCCAGGCGATCCGGCGCACGATCGACGCCGCGCTGAATCCCTTTGGTCTGCCCGGTCCGGGCAGCGCCCAGGCGATGACGGCGCTGCGGCACCTGCTCGACACCTTCCCCCAGAGCCAGGGGATCGGCGCCTCCGGTCTCGACTTCTTTCCGGCCCCGGGCGCCCTCAGCCGCGAGACGGCGCGTGACATCGCGCTGCTGGGCGCTCTGACCGACGCCCTCGATCTGCTCGCCGGGCCGGACTTCGACGACGCCTTCGGCGGCTCGGCGGACCAGAACGATTACCGCTGGGGCCGGCTCCACCGTATCGTGCTCGAAAGCCCCCTGGGCCCGCCCTTCAGCATCCCGCCGGCCGGCGGGGTGGTGCCACCGCCGCTGACCGGGCTCGACGGCATTCCGGTGGACGGCGGCTTCGGCGCGGTGGACGCCTCCAGCCATTCCGCACGGGCCGACGGCTCCGACGACTTCATGTTCGGCAGTGGACCGGTGCGGCGCTACGTGGGGCAGCCGGGGGACGGACAGCCGGGAGGACCCGGAGAATTCTTCACCGCCGAAACCAGCCTGCCCGGGGGGATGAGCGGAGTCCTGACCAGCCCGTTCTACGCCAACCTGCTGCCGCGGTGGCTGACCAACGACACCTACCCGCTGCGCCAGGCCTTCCCGGACTACCTGCCGACGGTGGTCGAGCGCATGCGGTTCGTGCCGGCGCCCTGAAAGGGGTGAGCCCAGGTAAGTGGGCAAGTAGGGGGGTAGCTTGTCTGCCCCTGGGTGGGGGAAAGGGTGAGCACACAACAGACGGCGCGCCTTGCCCCCGCCCGGGCGGAGGCGAGCCCCGCCCCTACTTTCCGGCTTACTCTCAGCAACCCGCAGGGGCCCCCGGGCGCTCAGGACCCGGAAGACTCCGGCTCGGGAAGCGGCGGCAGACGCTCGAGCACCGCCAGCGTCACGTCGTCGGTCAACGGGGCCTCGCCACGGTGGCGGTCGAAGGCGTGCAGGAGCGCGTCGTGGAGGGTCTGGGCGGAGCCGCCCCCCTCCACGACTTGGTGCAGCCGGTCGAAGCCGAAGTCCTCGCCGGCCGCACTCTGCGTCTCGGCCAGCCCGTCGGTGTAGAGCACCAGCAGATCCCCGACTTCCAGCCGTGCAGAGCCGACCGCGGGCTCCAGCTCCGGCCGCAAGCCCAGGGGCAGACCGCCCGCCCCCAGCTCCTCCACCCGGCCGTCGGCTCGGCGCAGCAGGGGATAGGGATGACCGGCGCAGACAAAGCCCAGCTCGCCGGTCGCGGGATCCATCAGGGCGTAGAAGAGCGAAAAAAAGGCGCGGCGGCCGCCGGTGCGGCAGAGGGCCCGATTGACGATCTCCGCCACCTTCGCCGGTGTCGGATCGAGATCCATGGCCGTGCGCAGGGTGGCGTCGGCGAGGGCCATCAGCAGACCCGCCGCCATGCCGTGGCCGCTGGCGTCGCCCACCATCAACGCGATGCGGCCGTCCGGCAGCACCGGAAACTGGTAGTAGTCCCCTCCCACCTCGTTGGCCGTGCGGTACGAGTGGGCCGCGCGGTAGCCGGGGACCGACAGGGTGTCCGCCGGGAGCAGATCCCGCTGGAGCTTGCGTGCGACCTCCAACTCGTCGCGGACCCTCACGCGGTCGACCAGCTCCAACGCCAGGAGGTAGACCAGACTCCCGAGGCTGAGGAGGAACCACCCGGGAGAGAAGTCGAGAAAGAAGCTGCCGGCCGAGAGCTCCGTCGTGGCCGGGATCAGCCCCAGGAGAGCGCACACGAGGGAGCCGACGAAGAGCATGCGCCGCGCCGGCGTCAGCTTGTAGGACAGCCCGAGAAAGAAGACCCGGACGCCGATCAGAAAGGAACGCAGACGGTGTCCGGAGCCCTGGGCCGATTCCTGGTCCCGGGTGAGGACCGTGTAGGCGTCGGCGGCGTCCTTCTCGAACAGCCGGCGCAGCTCGGCCCCGCTGAGGCCCTCCGTGTAGTCGCGGAAGAAGCGCTCCAGCCGTCCGTAGGACGTTCGGGCCTTGTCGCTCAGCTTGGGTTGTCGGGCCATCGTGTCGGGTGATCTTACCGGGGTGGCCAAGGCGGGTCGCAGAGGACCCTGAGCCTATCTTGGTAGTACGCTGGAACGGATCGCCGGTTCTCCGGCGCGGACTCTTCCGCTGAAATTCTCCAGCGTGGTCCCTCCAGCCCGGACCGTCACAGTCCGGTGACACGATCTCGTCGAGTCGCGTCACACGGGACCGTTATACTCCGCGCCCATGGTCAAGCCCGCGTTGATGGTCCTGTGCACCGGGAACTCCTGTCGCAGCCAGATGGCCGAGGCCTTCCTGCGCGCCGCAGCCGGCGACCGCTTCGACGTCTACAGCGCCGGCTCAGAACCCGCCGCGGAGGTCCATCCACTGGCGGTCCGGGTGATGGCGGAGATCGGTCTCGACCTGGCGGGTCACCGCCCCAAGGGCATGCAGGAGCTCCTGGGCCGGGTGCCGGTCGACTACCTGTTCATCGTCTGCGACGGCGCGGCGAAGAGCTGCCCTTCGGTGTGGCCCGGGGCGCTCGAACGCTTCGTTTGGCCGTTCGACGATCCGGCGAGGGCCGAGGGCACCGAGGAGGAGCGCCTCGTGGTGTTCCGGCGGGTGCGCGACGAGATCGGCGCGCGCTTCGGTGCCTGGATCGACGAGCGCGCCGGCGTTGCCGGCTGAGCGCCGGTCACCCTCGACCGTTCACCCTCCACCGCCCCCGATTCTTGACCTATCGGCCCCGGTCCTTGACGTAGCGAGCCAGCTCGCGCAGGGGGTCCGCCTTGCGGCCGAGCGGGTCGAGCGACGCCACCGCGAAGTCCAGCAGCTCGCCGGCGAGCTGGCGCGCCCCGGCCACCCCCAGCAACTTGACAAAGGTCACCTTGTGGGTGTCCTGGTGGGAGTCCTTGCCGGTCTCCTCCGGGGTCGAGAGCACGTCGAGCAGATCGTCGGAGATCTGGAACGCCAGCCCCAGGTTCTTGGCGTAGCGGGTGACGACGTCGAGATCGCGGCGGCGGGCGTCGACCGCCATGGCCCCCAGCTCGCCGGCGACGATGAACAGCGCCCCGGTCTTGTGGCTGTGGATGTACTCGAGGCGCTCGAGATCCAGGTCCTCGTCCCGGCTCTCCAGGTCCAGCGCCTGGCCGCCGATCAGACCCGAGGTGCCGATGGCGGCGGCGAGATGGTGCACCAGGTCCTCCGGCGTATAGCGCTTGAGGGGCAGCTTCTGGGCCGCCTCCGCCACCACCGCGTAGGCGCGGTTGAGCAGCCCCATGGCGGCGAGCAGGGCGACGTCCTCGCCGAACACCCGGTGGGTGGTGGCGCGCCCGCGGCGCAACCGGGCGTCGTCCATGGCCGGCAGGTCGTCGAGAACCAGCGAGCAGGAGTGGACCAGCTCGACCGCGCAGGCGAGATCGAGCACCGCCGGGAAGGGCTCGCCGAGCATCTCCGCCACGGCGAGGGTGAGCACCGGGCGCAGCCGCTTGCCGGGGCTGGTGAGCGCGTAGCAGACCGCCTCGTTGACCCGCTCCGGCCGCTCGGTCGGGGGCCGCACGAGCGACGGGAGATGCGCCTCCACCCGCCGGCCGAGGACGGAGAGATGGCCCGCGAGCTGGGGGCGCTGGCGTTTGAGGGCTCGCAGCAGAGGCGCCTCCCGGGGGTGCCTTCCAGGTGGGCTTCAGAAGGACTCGACCGCTTCGTCCTCGTCGTCGAAGACCTCGAAGACGGTGATGAGCTGGGTGATCTGGAGGATGTCCGCCACCTTCGCGGGCAGATTGACCAGCTTGAGCTTGCCGCCGCGGTTGGTGACCGTGGTGTAGCTGCTCACCAGCTCACCGACCCCGGACGAGTCCACCGTGGAGACCCCCTGGAGGTTGATCAGGAGATTCCTCGCCCCGCCGTCGAGCGCCGCGTGGACCGCTTCCCGTAGCGCCACGTCCCCGACCCCGATGGTGATCTTCCCCTTGCAGTCCAGAATCACGACGTTGTCTCTCGAACGCTGACTGATCTTCATCTCGTCATTTCCTCCTGGTAGCCCTTCCCAGACCGCAAACCGGGGTGCTGGTCCGGTGTCACTCCTTCGAGCCGGCCGGTCCGGAGAGGCTCTTTCTGAGGGTCACGACGGTCCCTCCCTCCGGACGAAAGCTGTACTCGATCTGGTCCATGAAGCTCTTCATGTAAAAGATGCCACGGCCGTTCGGGTTGAGGAGGTTCTCCGGGGACCGGGGATCCGACACCTCGACGGGCTCGAAGCCCTCCCCCTGATCCAGAACCTGGACCACCAGATCCCCTTCCTCGATCGCCACGTCCACCTCGACCGCCTTGTCCGGGTCGTTGCGGTTCCCGTGCTTGATGGCGTTGGCCACCGCTTCCCGTACCGCCAGGTCGATCCAGTGACGTACGTCGTCGCCACACCCGATCCGCTCCAGGGTGTCGTTGAGCACCGCCTGCACCAGCTCGATGTTCTCGAAGCGGCTGCCGACGGAAAGATGGAAGCGGAAATCGTCGTCGGGCATCGGCGCGAGTCTAGCAGGTCCCCAGCGCCGCTGGGATCACCACAAGGAGCTGCACCGCGTCGAACACGAAGTGCGCCGTCACCGCCGCCCACACGCTGCGCCGCCAGAGCACCAGGACGGCGTAGATGAGCGACAGCAGGGTCACCCCCACGAGCATGAACGGTGCCTGATAGGACAGGTGCGCCAGCACGAAGCAGAGGGTGGAAAACACGATCCCCGCCCGCGGTTGGAGAAAGCCGCGGAAAAAGGCCTCCTCCACCACGCCGGCGGACAGGCTCACGCCCAGGCGGGTGATCACCGGCAGACCGGCGAGCCAGGGCATGGCCGCCGGCGGCTCCCGGGGGATCCAGTCCTCGAAGCCCAGGGCGACGACGACCACCACCACCGCCAGCAAAGCCCCGATCACCACCCCCCAGGCCACGACCCCCGCGGCCAGGCCGAGACCGACCTCCCGCAGCACGCCCGCAGGCCGAAAGCCGAGACGGCGCAGGAACCCCGCGGCGCCTTCGCCGGGAAAGGAGAGCAGAAAGGTGAGAACCAGGGCCGTCAGCAGCAACCCATGGAGCAGAAATAGCTGAGCGGGAGAGGTGTGCTCCGGGTCGAAGGCGGCCGTCTCGGTCCCGAGCAACCCCAGGGGCAGAAACACGCCGAGCCAGAAGATCCCCGCCAACAGCACCGCCACGGTCAGCCGGCGCCAGCGGTCGCGTTCCAGTGCGGCGGGCAGGAGCCCGCGGCCGACCGCCGACCGGTACAGCCACAGCACGGACAGGACCGCGACCGCCGGCGGGGCCAGAAGACGGAGGAGAAACAAGCCGTCGAGAAGCACGTCGAGAAGCACGTCGAGAAGCACCCGAGGGACTCCGGGCTCACATCTTGCGCTTCAGACGGAACGCCCGCAGGATCATCATAGCCGCGTTGAGCCGCTGGATCTTCCGGTTGCGCTGCTGGACGGCGGGGAGATCGTCGATGTCCGGCTGGTTGCCCCGGACCTCCGAGAGCAGACGGTTCATCTCGAAGGTCAGCTTGTCGAGATCGGCCCGGGTCATGCGCAGGAAGGTCCGCTCGGTGACCGCCTGAAAGCCCTCGCCGATGTCGCGGGCCATGGCGAACGCGCTGCCTCCCGGAAAGTTCCCCATGGAACGATGATACCGCGGCAGGGGGTGTTATCATCGAAAGGGTGCGCGGGCCCCGGCGGCCCGCTCTCTTGTGTCTGGTTTGTTGCAAAGCTCTGTACGAAGGAGGTTTTTCTTTTGAGTCGTTTCCCGGGTGTGGATTACATCGATTTCGACCACCTGCTGTCGGACGAGGAGCGAATGGTGCGCGACACCGTGCGCGCCTTCGTCGACGACCGGGTGATGCCGATCATCGAGGAGTGCCACCGCGAGGGCCGCACGCCCCTCGAGCTGGTACCGGAGATGGCGTCCCTCGATCTCTTTGGCGCCAACATCGACGAGTACGGGCTGCCGGGGCTCAACAACGTGGCCTACGGTCTGATCATGCAGGAGCTGGAGCGCGGGGACTCCGGGTTGCGCAGCTTCGTCTCGGTGCAGAGCGCGCTGGTCATGTACCCGATCTTCACGTTCGGCTCGAAGGAGCAGCGGGACCGCTGGATCCCGGCGCTGGCCTCCGGCGAGGCGATCGGCTGCTTCGGTCTCACCGAGCCGGACTTCGGCTCCAACCCGGGCGGCATGCGGACCACGGCACGGCGGTCCGGCACGGACTGGGTGCTCAACGGAGCCAAGCAGTGGATCACCAACGGCACCCTCGCCGACGTGGCCGTGGTCTGGGCGCAGACCGAGGACGGCATCCGCGGCTTTCTGGTGGAAAAGGGCACCCCGGGCTACACCGCCTCCGACCAGCATGGCAAGTTCTCGCTCCGCGCTTCCACCACCTCCGAGCTCGGATTCCACGACTGCCGCATCCCGGCCGAAAACCTGCTGCCCGAGACCGAGGGGTTGAAGAACGCTCTCATGTGCCTCAACCAGGCCCGCTACGGCATCGCCTGGGGCGGCGTCGGCTCCGCCATGCAGTGCTACCGCACCGCCCTCGACTACGCCAAGGAGCGGATCCAGTTCTCCGGCCAGCCGATCGCCAGCCACCAGCTCGTGCAGGAGAAGCTGGCCTGGATGATCACCGAGATCACCAAGGGACAGCTCCTGGCGCTGCAGCTCGGCCGGCTCAAGGACCGGGGAGCGCTCAAGCACTACCAGGTCTCCATGGGCAAGCGGAACAACGTCTGGGTCGCCCGCGAGTGCGCCAAGCTGGCGCGCGAGATCCTGGGCGCCAACGGCATCGTGGACGACTACCCGGTGATCCGCCACATGCTCAACATCGAGTCGGTGTACACCTACGAAGGCACCCACGACATCCACGGCCTGGTCATCGGCGAGGCGGTCACCGGCATCCCCGCCTTCAACGCCCCGGAGCGACCCCTCCGCGAGACGAAGCCCAGAACGCCCTCTCCGGCGCTGGCCGGTGCGCGGGAGGGGGACGCGGGATGAAAGCGGGGCTCGACCGGCTCCTGGAGACCGACCTCATCCGGGTCACCGAGCAGGCGGCGGTGGCCTCCGCCGCCACCATGGGCTTCGGCGACCGGATGCGCTCGGACCGCATGGCCGTCCAGGCCATGCGCCGCGAGCTCGAAAAGCTCCCCATCCACGGCCGGATCGTGATCGGCGAGGGGGAGCGGGACAAGGCCCCCATGCTGTTCATCGGCGAGGAGGTGGGCGGAGCCCAGGGTGACGACGCGGCCCCCAAGGTCGACATCGCCGTCGATCCCCTGGAGGGCACCAACCTCTGTGCCACCGGCGCCAACGACGCGATCACGGTGCTCGCCGCCGCCGAGCGGGGCGGGTTGCTGCACGCTCCGGACACCTACATGGAGAAGATCGTGGTCGGTCCCACCGCCCGCGGCTGCATCCACATCGACGCCCCGGTGGCCGAAAACCTGCGCAACATCGCCAAGTGCTTCCACCGCGAGGTGCGCGAGCTGACCCTCGTCGTGCTCGAGCGCGACCGCCACCGCCAGCTCATCGCCGACATCCGCGAGGCCGGTGCGCGCATCCGCCTGATCACCGACGGCGATCTCTCCGCCGGCATCGCCGCGGCGGTCCGAGGCACCGGCGTGCACGCGGTCATCGGGGTGGGAGGTGCACCCGAGGGGGTCATCACCGCGGCCGCTATGCGCTGTCTGGGCGGCGAGATCCAGGCCCGACTAGTGGCGCTCGACGACGAGCAGACCGAGCGCTTGAGCTCCATGGGCTATACCGATCTGAGCCGCATCTTCACTACCGAGGATCTCGCCCCCGGCGAGCAGATCCTGTTCGCCGCCACCGGCGTGACCGATGGGGAGTTCCTCCAGGGCGTCCGCCTGTTCGGCGGCGGCTCGCGCACCTCGACGCTGTTCATGTCGAGACCGCGCAAGATCCTGCGCTTCGTCGAGACCATCCACCGGGACGAGCTCTCGACGCCGGTGCAGTTCAAATAGGCGTATGCAATTGGTGTTTCCACTGAACGTATGATCAAACCCGACCGTTGGATCCGAGAGTGGGGCGAGGGTGGGGGAACGGACCCCTTCGAGCCCGCACAGATCAACTCCGCCAGCTACGACGTGCGGGTGAGCCGGCATTGGATCTGCCCTACCCGCGACCCCCAGGAGTTCGAGTCGCGGCACATCAAGCTCTTCCCGGGGGAGGTGGTGCTGGCGTCCACGCTCGAATACGTTCGCATTCCCCGGAACGTGGCCTGCGACCTCAAGCTCAAGTCGACGCTCGGGCGGCTGTGGATCAACCACTCGCTGGCCGGCTGGTGCGACCCCGGGTTCGAGGGGAACATCACTCTCGAGCTCCAGAACCTGGGCCCCGAGCCTTTCGTGCTGGAAGCTGGGCGCCGCATCGCCCAGCTCATCTTCATCTCCATGGAAGCCGAGCCGGAGACCGCCTACGGGGATCCGGGCTCATCCAGCCATTACCAGGGCCAGCGGGGAACCACTCGCGCCCGGGTGGACTGAATCAGGACCCGACCGGGAGCCTGCCGCGCCGCCGCCCGTCTTCACCCATCGAGTCATGAGCATCACCGGAAATCTCAAGACGATGGAGCTGGCGGAGCTGATGCAATGGCTCTCCCAGAGCAAGAAGACGGGGACCATGATCATCGACAACGGGACGGTCAAGAAGCAGATCCACTTCCAGAAGGGGCGGATCGTGTCCTCCGCCTCCACCGATCCCAAGGAGCACCTGGGCCACTTCCTGGTCGGCCACGGCTTCATCAACGAGAACGAGCTGTCCAACGCCATCCAGATGCAGGAAAAAACCGGGATGCTCCTGGGCAAGATCCTGGTCACCATCGGCGCCATCTCGGAGGACGATCTCAATCGCCTGCTGCGGCTCAAGGCCGAAGAGTCCCTGTACGACATCTTCTCGTGGGCGGAAGGCGAGTTCCGCTTCCTCGACCAGCAGCTTCCGGAGCGCACCTTCATCCCGATGGACCTCGAGGTCACCGGTCTGGTGCTCGAAGGCGCCCGCCGGATGGACGAGTGGCAGCGGATCCGTGAGGTGATTCCCTCCGCCGCCGCCCTGCCGGTGGCGATCGTCGACAGCCTCAACGACTCGGGCCTCACTCCCGGCGAGGCAAAAATCCTCGAGCTGGTCGACGACCAGCACACGATCGAGGAGATCACCCTCGAAACCCACGCCAGCGAGTTCCTCGTCTGCCGGGTGATCTTCGAGCAGGTGCTGAAGAAAAAGATCAAGGTCATCAAACCGCGCTGGGGGGCGCCACCGGAAGCCAAGCCTCCCCTCGCCGAAGGAGTGGACGCCCATTCGCTGGCCGAAGCCGCCGAGCGTCACCTCGATCGGGACAACTACGAGCAGGCTCTCCGCCACCTGCGGGCCGCCCGCAGCCTCGAGCCGGACTCCAAGGAGATTCAAAAGACCGTCGAGGCCGGCGAGACCCGCCTGCGGGATGCCCTGGAGAAGGAGGGCGTCTCTCTCAAGTCGGTGCCTCAGCTCTCGACCAACCTCCAGGAGCTCACCGCGTCGAAGATCTCGCCGCAGGAAGGCTTCATGCTCACCCGCATCAACGGCACCTACGACATCGAGTCGATCGTCAAGATCAGCCCCATACCCCAGCTCGACGCGCTTCTGGTCTTCTGGCGCCTGCTGCGCGAAGGGCACATCAAGCTGGGCTGAGGTCCCGCCCGGGGCCCCGTCGGGCGAGCAGCACCAGGTCCCGCGACTCCCGGGGCTCGAAGGGATCCTTCTCGACCGAGCCCCAGACGTCGGACACCTGGAAGCCGGCCGCGGCGAGCGAGGGCTCGATCTCACCGCGCCGCCAGCCCCGCAGGATCACGCTGCGGGCGTGATCGATCTCCACAGGCGGATCGCCCTCCGGCCGGTAGCGCAGGGTGGAAGGGTTGAACACGACGGTGCCGTCGGAGCGCGGGGTCATCAGCCGCAAGAAGACCAACTCCCCCTCCTCCCCCGCGGGAGCCGGACGGAAATTGAGCGGCAGATGGCGCTCACCCCGCTCGAAGATCCGGTCGTAGTTGAGAATCTGGAGCAGCAGCGGAGCACCCGGAAGCAGTAGCCGGGCCAAGCCGGCGGTCCACCGATCGAGATCCCCCGGGTCGTTCAGATGAGGCAGGGTGTTGCCCAGACAGAGGGCGCCTCCGAACGATCCCAGCACGGCGAGATCCCCCAGCTTGCGCAGATCCGCCACGACGAAGCGCACACCTTCCGGCTCCCCCGCGTCCCGGGCCTTGGAGATCATCGCCTGGGAGCGATCCAGACCCACCACCTCGAAGCCGCGCTCGGCCAGCAGACGCGCATGCTCGCCGGTGCCGCAGCCCAGATCCAGCACCCGCCGCGCCGGCGCATCCGCCAAGATCTCGTTCAACAGGGGGCCCTCGCGGCGCTCGCGCCGCGGCCAGGCGATCACGCGGCGGTAGTCGAGACGGGAGTAGGGATCGTCGGACACGGTGCGGCTACTCTACCGCTCCCACGGCACCTCGCGACGGACCCCGCTCAGTCTTCCAGCACCCGACACAGCCAGCCTCCCAAGTACTCGCCCTCCGGGTGGGTCGCCGCCACCGGATGATCGGGGGCCGCGGCGAGCGGCTGGAGAAGTTGGAGACGTACCCGCGCCTCGCGGCTGGCCGAGAAGAGGATCTGCCGGAACAGCTTCGCGTCCACCGCCGCGCTGCAGGAGAAGGTCAGATACAGGCCCTTGGGAGCCGTGCGCCGTAGGGCCAGCCGGTTGACGTCCTTGTAGGCGCGGGCACCGCGGTCCAGGTCGGCACGCCGGGCGACCAGGGGGGGAGGGTCCACCACCACCAGATCGAAACCCTCCCGCGGCTCGTCGGCGCCGGGCGGCCGGCGGAGCCACTCGAAGACGTTGGCCTCGTGCCATTCCGGGAGCCATCCTTGGTCGCCGCCATCGACCGCGAGCCCGTTGGCCTCGTAGGCGCGGCGGCCGCGATCGATCAGCCGGGCGGAGGACTCGACGTGGACGACCTGACGTGCCCCGCCCCGCCGGGCATAGACGCCGAATGCGCCGGTGTGGGCAAAGAGGTCGAGCATCGACCGCCCCCCCGCCAGCCTCTCTGCCAGCCGGCGATTCTCCCGCTGGTCGCAGTAGAACCCGGTCTTCTGCCCGGCCGCCGGCTCGGCGACGAAGGTGAGCCCCGACTCCTGGAACGACACCTCCTCCGGTGCCTCGCCGACGACCGGCTCGTCGTCCGGGGGCAGACCCTCGCTTCGGCGCGCCGGCGCCTGGTTGGCCTGGAGCACGTTGTAGCCGGGGTACGCCGCGGTGAGGGCAGCGTAGGCTTCCGCCCGCAAGGCTTCCAGCCCCGCCGAGGTGATCTGCGACACCAGGGTGTCGCCGAAGCGGTCGACGATCCAGCCGGGAACGCCGTCTCCCTCGGCGTTGAGCAGCCGGTAGCCGGTGGTGTCCGGTGGCAGCATCGTCTCGCGCAACGCCGCCGCCTCCTCCAAGCGCACGGCGAAGAAGCTACGGTCCGCCGCCGATACCCCCCGCCCGAGCAGGCGAACCCGGATCTGCGAGCGGCGGCTGTAGAGCCCCAGACCCAAGTCCCGGCCGTCGTGGGCGAAGACGTGGGCGAGGGGAGCGTCCTCGGAGCCCTCCACCGCCGCGACGGCCCCGCTGAACAGCCAGGGATGGCCATGGTCGAGCACCGCCTTCTCCCGCCCTGGCCGGAGACGGATCCGTACGGTGGACGGGTCCCGGGGAGTCTCTTCAGTCATCGCACCGGGCATTGTAGGGCATTGGCCCGGTCGAGCCGGTCGGTACCGGATTGTGCTAGTATCCCGCCCGCGTGTCCAGCGAAGACCCACCTCCCGAACCGAGCAGTCCCCACTCCAGAGGGATGTCCGCGCTCCTGACCCGTGAGCGCCGGGTCGCCCTGCGTCCACCGGGCTCCCGTTTTTCCCCTCGCGGCCGGCCAAGACCGCGGCTCCGGCCATGACGGGTCTCCCTCTCAGCGAGGTCCCGGTCACCGTGGCCGCGACGGTGCCCGGCGGATCGCTGGACCTGTCGCCCATCACGGGGATGCTCCTGGGGCTGTTTCTCGTCGCTCTCAACGGCTTCTTCGTGGCGGCGGAGTTCGCCCTGGTCAAGGTGCGTTCGACGCAGTTGGACGCCCGGATCTCCAAGGGGGACTGGCGGGCACACCGGGCGCGCCATCTGGTCGCCCATCTGGATCGCTATCTCTCCGCCACCCAGTTGGGAATCACCCTGGCCTCCATCGCCCTGGGCTGGGTCGGCGAGCCGGCGTTCTCGTGGCTCATGAAGCCAATGGTCTCCACGTTGGGGCTCAGCGAGGAGGCGACCCACGTCTCCAGCGCCGCTGCGGTCTTCGCCCTGGTCTCGATCCTCCACATCGTCCTGGGGGAGCTGGCGCCCAAATCCCTGGCGATCCGCAAGCCCGAGCCCACCAGCCTGTGGGTCGCCTGGCCCCTCTATCTGTTCTACGTGGCGACGATGCCGGCGATCTGGCTGCTCAACCATGCCGCCAACGGCTTTCTCAAGATCTTCGGCATCGAGCCGGTGACGGAAGGCGAGCTGGCCCACGACGAGGAGGAGCTGCGGCTGCTCCTGGCGTCGCCCGACGCGAGCCTGCTCTCCAAGCACAAGCGCGAGCTGTTGGACAACATCTTCGAGCTGTCCCACCGCATGGCGCGGCAGATCATGGTGCCGCGGGCCGACGTCGTGTACCTCTCCATCGACCGCAGCCTCGAGGACAACCTCACCACGGCCCGCGAGAGCGGACACACCCGGTTTCCGCTCTGCGACGGCGATCTGGACCACGTCGTGGGTCTGGTCCACATCAAAGACCTGTTTCGCGCCACCGGGCCGGTGAAGGACCTGACCCAGATGAAGCGGGAAATCGCCTTCGTCCCCGAGACCCTCGAGCTGGACCGCCTGCTCAAGCGCATGCGTACCGAGCGGTCGCACATGGCGGCGGTGCTGGACGAGTACGGCGGGGTGAGCGGCATCGTCACCCTGGAGAACGTGATCGAGGAGATCGTCGGACAGATCCAGGACGAGTTCGACATGGAGCCGCCCCAGATCGTGCAGAAAGGCACCAATCGATACCAGGTGTCCGGGGCGATGCTGGTCGAAGAGCTCGAGGACGAGCTGGGAGTCGAGTTCTCCGACCGCAACGAGGACACCGTGGGAGGCGTGGTGCTGTCCGAGCTCGGCGGCAGCCCCTCGATCGGCGACCGCGTCGAGCTGGGACCGTTGGAGATCGAGGTGCGGGACGTCGATCTCAACCGGGTGAAGACGGTGAGGGTGGTCGTGCGGGAAGGATGAAATCGGGGGAAGGCTCGGTCGAGCGCTCGAGGTGGCGCTTGACCTCCGCCCACAGCCGGGCTCGGCGGACGCAGCGCTCGAGCCCCACCTCGCGCAGCTCGCGGCTCCGGTCGGTGGCGGCGTAGGCGAGCAGCACGGCGTGGGGATGGCGATCCCGGGTCGCCGCGACCCAGCGGGCGAGCTCGTCCCGGGAGGCGCCCCCGCGCAGCAGATCGCCGTCGAGAACGACCAGCCGGATCCCCGGATCGTGCTCCAGCAGACGCTGGGCCGCACGGAGCTCGTCGGCCGAGTGGCACAGCACCCCGGCCTGCTCGATCCTGCGCACCAGACGACGACGGAAACCCGTCGCCCCATCGACCACCAACGCCCGGCCGAGCGTGGGCCGACCGGGCTCGGCCCGATCGGCGCCCGGCTCCCGCCGCCCCGGGGGGCCGAGATCGAAGAGAGCCCGAAGCAAGAAATCTTTGTCGTAGTACGTGGAGCTGACCTCCGCCACCGAAATCCGAGGGAGGAGAGCCAGCAGGAACCCCGGCTCCCGCTCCCACGCCCGCGACCGGACCAGCACCCGGCGCCCCGAACGGAGTCGGGACTCCTGCCACTCGTGGCGTGCGGACTCCAAGTTTGGCACTTGACCCGGCGCCAGCAGCGAGTCCAGGGTCACCGGCTCGGGCGTCCCGTCGAGCAGCGATTCCAGCAACGGGTTGCGATGGACGATTCGTAGCGCGTGATCGACCTGCAGGACGGCAAAAGGAGGAACGTCGACCGTGGGGCGCAAAACGCGCGTCGCGTTTTCGAGGCTCTGCAAGAGACGACCGAAGTCGAAGGGTTTGTGGAGGAGGTCGAACACCCTCACCTGGGTGGCGTCGAACCCCACGTCCCGAGAGCCAAAGCCGGTGACCAGGATGGTCTGGAGATCCGGCCGCACCAGCCGCAGAGTTTCCGCCACGTGGAGACCGTGGTAACGGTGGCTGAGCATCCAGTCGGTGACCAGGACGTCGGGGCGAAAACGGACTCCGACCTCGATCGCCTCGCGGCCGGAGCCCGCGGCCCGGGTGTCATAGCCGTGGGTGCGCAGCGCGCTGTCCAGGAGCTCGCGAAACGAGGGCTCGTCTTCTGCGATCAGGACTCGGGTCATGACACGTCTCGCCCCTCGGCTCATCTCCTTGGATTGGTCGGAGGCTCACGTCAGGTCACAGCAAATCACCGCAGGGTAGAGCCCCGTCTCGGCAACCACCTCGGGGGTCAGACGAGCTTCGCCATCAGCTTCCGCGTCGCCGTCAGCTCCTCGCGGTGGGTTCCGTGGCCCAGCCCCGGGAAAACGCGCAGCTCCACCTGTGCCCCCATCTCCCGCAGCGCCTCCGCGCTCTCGCGCACGCGCTCGACGGGAACGTGGGGATCGGGGTCGCCAGTGCCGAGAAAGACCGGGGTGCCTTCGAGGGATCCCTCGTGGGTCAGCGAGTCGCCCGGGGGACCGGGAAGACCCCCGGTCAGGGCCACCACGCCGCCATACCGACGCGGATGGCGAGCGGCGTGTTCGAGGGTGAGACAGGCGCCCTGGGAAAAGCCCAGCAGGACGATCCGATGCGCGGGGACGCCCCCGTCCTCGAGGTGCCGAATCAAGCTCTCGATCACCGCCAGGCCGGAGGACAACCCCGGCTCGTTGGCCTCCAGGGGTGCCAGAAAGCGGTACGGGTACCAGGTGTGGCCCGCCGCCTGCGGAGCGAGATAGACGAAGTCCGGCCGGCCCAGCTCGTCCGCCAGGGTGAGGATGCTCCCGGCGGTGGCTCCCCGGCCGTGGATCAAGATCATGGCGGCCTCGGCCTTGGCCACCGGGCGTCCCTTCTCACGCACCGGCTGGCCGCCGTGGGGGGACGGGGCCTCCGCCGTCGACCACGGGGACGCCGTCACGAGCGCTCCCCTTCCCGGTGACCGGTGCCGGCGGAGCCGGAGGGGCGGGCTCGGGCCGCGGTGAGATCCGGCAGAGCCCCGGAGATGCGCTCGCGGTGCGGCTCCAGCCAGGGGGGAAGCTTGAGCCCCGTGCCCAGATCCTCCACCGTCTCGTCGAGGGTGAAGCCCGGGGGGTCGGTCGCCAGCTCGAAGAGCACGCCCCCGGGCTCGCGGAAGTAGACCGAATGGAAGTACTGCCGATCGAGCACCGGAGTGACGTCGAGGTCCCGGCCCGCCAGCCGCTCCCGCCAGGCGACCTGGTCCTCGTCGTCGGCGACCCGGAAGGCCACGTGGTGCAACGTCCCCGCCGCCACGCGGCCGTGGGGCGCATCCGGCGTGCACAGCACATCGACCCGGGCACCGGCGCCGCCGGGCCCGGTGTCGAAACGGAACCGGTGACCCGCTTCCGCCACCTTGCGGAATCCGAGGATCTCGGTCAGCAGCCGCGCCGTGGCCTCGTAGCCCCGCTCCGACAGGGTCACCGAATGGAACCCGCGCACCGCGCGCCCCGCCGGGATCGGGCTGCCCCCCCAGGGCTCGCGGTCGTCGGCCCCTTCGTGGGCCACCAGCTCCAGCTTGAGCCCGTCGGGATCGAGAAAGACCAGCGCCTCCTCGTCCAGCCGCTCGACCGGATCCTCGTGGACGACGCCCTGCTTCTCCAGGCGATCGAGCCACCATCCGAGCGAGCCCTGCGGCACCGAGAAGGAGGTGACCGTCGCCTGGCCCGCTCCCCGGCTGCCCCGCCGGGCCAGGGGCCAGGGAAAGAAGGTGAGGATGGTCCCGGGGCGACCCCGCTCGTCCCCGAAGTACAGGTGATAGGTGCCTGGATCGTCGAAGTTGACGGTCTTTTTCACCAGCCGCAGACCCAGCACCTCGGTGTAGAACTGCAGGTTCGTTCGGGGATCGGTCGCGATGGCGGTCACGTGGTGAATGCCGGCGAGGGGTCGCGGGGATGGTGCTGCGGTGTCGGTCATGTTCGGGGGGCTCTCCTGGGCAGGTTGGTCTCGCATCGCTCGTTGCAACGACTATCCCGGGAGGGAACATTCCCCGCACGACTCCCGAGCGCCGACGGCGGTCGCGGGCAGCGGGAATCCCGCCCGGACCGCACGGTGTTTCCAGTGGCGACCATGAAACAGATCCTCCTCAGCCTCTTCCTCACCGTCCTCGTCTTTGGCTTGACCCTGTCGACCGCCTGCGGCGCCCCGGCGAGCCGGCCGGCGTCCGGCGAGATCGCCGACCAGATCCGGGCGGCCCTCGACTCCGGCGACGCCACCTTCGATCACGCCACCTTCGACCGACTGCTGGCGGAGGGTACCCGGGACGGCTTCGTCGACTACGGATACTTCCAGGAGCATCGGGACGAGCTCGACGGGTATCTGTCGCGCGTCGCCCGGGCGAATCTGGCCTCTCTCGAGCCCGACGACCTGATGGCCCTGTTGATCAACGCCTACAACGCGCTGACCATCCAATCGATCCTCGACCACTGGCCGGTGGAGTCGATCCGTGACATCGACGGCGTCTGGAACCGGGCGACCCACACCGTGGGCGGCCAGGAGGTGACCCTCGATGCGATCGAGCACAACCTCCTGCGGCCCTTCTTCAAGGATCCACGGATCCACTTCGCGGTCAACTGCGCGTCGCTCTCCTGCGCCCCTCTGGCGCCGTGGGCGTTCACCGGCGAGGGGCTCGAGGAGCAATTGGAGGACCGCACGCGGGGGTTTTTGTCGGCTCCCAAGAACGTTCGGATCGAGGGTGAGACCCTCTTGGTCTCCAAGTACTTCGACTGGTACGGCGAGGACTTCACCCAGGAAGGCTGGGAGCCGATCGCCAAGACGATTCCGGCGTTCATCGCCCGTTACACCCGACCCGAGGTGCGGGCCTTCATCGAGAGCCAGGACGGCGACCCGCCGCTCCGGTTCCTGGAGTATGACTGGTCGCTCAACGCGGCGGGAGGCTAAGCGCTCGTGAGGCTCATGCAGCCACTTGAAGTGGGACGGAGCCTTCCGTCCAGTCTCCCCCGGATCCCTCTGGGGAAGCAGGCTGAGCCCAAAATCGGTTCTTCGTCAACCCAACGGCCTCCTCACGGCGTGCGAATGACGATCTAGCATCCGAACGGTGCACTTGACTGGTAGGAGTGACGATCTACCAACCGAACGGTCTTCTTGAGCGGTAAGAATGATGATCTAGCAACCGAACGCCCTTCATGTCTCGTAGGGATGACGATCTAGCAACCGAACGTTGATCTTACCGCGAAAGATCCACAGTCGAGCGACCGAACGGTCTTTTTGATACGTTCCAAACGCTTGGCCTCGGTCAGCAGGCTAACAAAGATCCTGGGAAGGACGCTCACACCTCCCCCACCAGCCCCAGCGTCCGGAAGATGCGCCGGATGTAGCTGCGGGTCTCCCGATACGGCGGCACGCCGCCGTAGCGGTCCACCGTTCCCTCCCCTGCGTTGTAGGCGGCCAGGGCCAAGGGGAGGTCTCCCTCGAAGCGGTCCAGCAGCCAGCGCAGATAGCGCACCCCGGCGTCCAGGTTGCGGGCGGGGTCGAAGATGTCCTCGGGACCGACGCCGAAGCGCCGTGCGGTCGCCGGCATGAGCTGCATCAACCCGCGTGCGCCCTTGCGCGAGATCGCCCGGGGATCGAAGGCGCTCTCCCAACGCACCACCGCCGCTACCACCGCGGGGTTGACGTGGTAGCGCTTGGCGGCGGCGAAGATCGCCTCACCCCATGGTGTCTCGGGGACGGTCTGGTCCTCGGCGTAGTACACCGCCAGCTCGAAGGGGAGGGGAGTGTCCAACTCCTCTCGTTGCGCCTCCGGCACCACCTCGTCGTCCACCACTCGCTCGATGCGCTCGAGGGGCAGCTCGACCCGTCCGCCGGTCAGCAGCTCCAACACCGCCTGCTCCCCCTGGAGATCGTAGGTGGCGACCTTGAAGAATCGACCGTTGTCCAGCACCACGAGCTCGGCGGCCGCCGGAGCCGGTGCCAAGAGAGCCGTCGCAAGAAGGGAGCCCGCACAGCAGGTGACGCGCATCACGCACTTCAGCATATCGGAGACGTGGGAGAGACAGAAAATCGTTACGCTCGCGGATGGAACCGGTCGTACAGCCCCTTGAGCCGCGCCTGGTGGATGTGGGTGTAGATCTCGGTGGTGGCGATGTCCGCGTGACCGAGCATCATCTGCACCGCGCGCAGGTCCGCACCGTGCTCCAGGAGGTGGGTGGCGAAGCTGTGGCGCAGGACGTGGGGGGAGACCCCCCTGACCCCGGCCTCGCGGGCGTGCTGTTTGAGCACCTTCCAGAAACCCATGCGGGTCAGCGGCGCACCGCGAAAGTTGACGAACACCACCTCGTGACGGCTATCGCGACGGCTGTTGGATTTACCGTACAGCTCCGGCCGAGCGTCCCGCAGGTAGCGTCCCACCCACTCCTCGGCGGACTCCCCCACCGGCACCACGCGTTCTTTCGAGCCCTTGCCAAAGGCGATGAGAAACCCGACCTCGAGACGGAGCTGCGGAAGGGTCAGCCCGACCAGCTCGGAGACCCGCAGCCCGGTGGCGTAGAGCAGCTCGAACATCGCCTTGTTGCGGATCCCCAGAGCCTCCGACAGATCGGGCGAGGCGAGGAGGGCTTCGACCTCCTTCTCGGTCAGCACCTTGGGCAACGGCCGCGGCAGCTTGGGGGCCACCAGAGCAGCCGCCGGATCGTCGACGCGCTCGCCCTCGCCCACCAAGAAGGCGTAGAAGCCCCGCAGGCTGGAGACGGCGCGGGTGAGCGTGCGCGGCGAGAGTCCCTTGCGGCGCAGCCGACGGATGTGCCCGGCGAGGTCCTCGCGGTCGGCGGTGGTGAGATCGTGGCCGCGGCCGCCGAGATCCTTGCCCAGACGCTCCAGGTCCCGGCGGTAGGCGGCGAGGGTGTTCTCGGCCAGCCCGCGCTCGTAGGCGAGGGCGTCCAGATAGCGGTCGACGGCGCGACGCCAGGGGGCGTCGTCCTTGGGAGGGAGGGCCATCCGTGTCGGTGCTTGCGGATCCGGTCAGGTGGGGGGAACCACGCCCCGGTCGCGACAGACCGCGAGGATCTCCACCTCGGTGAGCGTGCCGGTGGAGCTCTTGGCGCGGGCGAAAATGGCCTGCACCAGCTCCTCGTTCGCATCGATCCCCTTCTCTTCGAGCCAGAAGCGCACGTTGGAGAGACCGCTCATGGGGCCGATCTCGATGCGTTGCCGGCGCCCCACCAGCGAGGCCGGGACCGAGCAGTAGATGCGGTCCGCCAGCCAGTCGTCGCCCTTGGCCCGGGCCTTGATGATGGCGGCGGCGTGGACCCCGGTGCCGGTGCGGAAGGCGTCCTTGCCGCTGATCGGGTAGTTGTCCGGCAGCGGCACGCCGGTGGTCTCGGCGACCTTGCGGCAGTAGGCCGGTAGCGACGACAGATCGCGGTCGATCCAGCCCAGGAGCTGCATGTTGGCCAGCAGCAGGTCGATGGGGGTGTTGCCCACCCGCTCGCCGATCCCCACGGCGGTGCCGTGGAGCCGATCGGCCCCCGAAGCCCCGGCAATCAGCGAATTGACCACCGACAGCCCGCGGTCCTTGTGGCCGTGCCAGTCGATCTTGACCTCGTCGCCGACCACCTCGCGGATGAACTGCACCAGGTGACGGACGCCGCTGGGGGTGGCGTGGCCCACGGTGTCGGCGATGCACACCCGCTGCGCTCCGGCTTCCACCGCCTCGGTGTAGAGCCGGCGCAGGTCCTCGGGCCGCGCACGCGTCGTGTCCTCGGTGACGTACATCGCGGGCAGGTCGTGGCTCACCACCAGCTCGATCGCCTCGCGCGTCAGCCGCAGCATGCGGTCGAAGTCCCAGCCCTCGGCGTACTGGCGGATGGGGCTGGAGCCGATGAAGCACGACACCTCGATCGGGATCCCCACCTTCTGCGCGATGTCGAGGACCGGCTGGATGTCGGAGGCGACGGTGCGGGCCGCGCAGTTGGGGAAGATGTCGAGCCGCTGGTCGGCGATCTCCCGCGCCAGCCGCTCGACGTCCGCCACCACGTGGGGGCCGGCGCCGGGAAGGCCGATGTCGGCGGACTCGATCCCCAGCGCCGCCATGTGGTGCAGGATCTCGAGCTTCTGCTCGATCGAAGGAGCCCGGACGGAGGGGGATTGGAGACCGTCGCGCAGGGTCTCGTCGTCCAGCTCGACCGCGCCGCGGGCGGGCCGGAGGTCCCCGTCCCCGGCCGCATTCCAGTCGTAGATCAGGTCGGATTCAGAGGGCGTTTGGGCCTTCGTCGTCGGGGCGCGCGTCGTCGGGCTCGGCATCGGGGACATTGTACAGCGAGGCGAGGGCTGGGCCCCCGCCGTGCCCCCGCCGGAGGATGAATCCTCGGGCTATGGAACGTCGCCCTGCGGGCTTTTCACGGGTCCAGCTCCCCCCTCGGTAACCCCATTTTCAAAGTGGGAAGCTCGTAGATGAGCCCGCGGTGTGGAGGCGAAGGGTCGGGCGGGGGCGCCCTCTCCCCCCGGGAGAGGGACGGGGTGAGGGCCAAGCGGGATGAGCCGTGCCCCGACCGGGCTCGCGGTTCCTTGTCCCACCTGCATCTTCATGCAGGCGTGACGGCGAAGGGACGGCGCTCGTTGACTGCGGCTCGTAGGCCGCCGCAACGTCCCCCGCCCGGGGCCAGGCAAGCTGGCCCCCTACTTTTCTAGGCTCACCTTCGCCTCGTCTCGCGAGGGAGGGGGATTTGCCGGTCGCAGCCTCGTCCTACGGGATCTTCGGGAAGCACGGCCGGCTGCAGATCCGGTCGCAGGTGATGGTGATGCCGCCATCGCAGGAGATCGAGCCCCCGCTCTGCTGGCAGTTACCACTCAGACTGGAACAGAAGACCGTGACGGACCGACATTCGCAGTCGCAGAACATGGCCACCTGACAGTAATTGGGGCAGGTTGTGCGCTGTCCGTCGCATTCCACATAGCCGCCCGACTGGCTGGCGGTGCAGGAGTTGTTGCCGGTGCACGAGACGACGTTGCCGTCCTCGCAGTCGAGCGTGGCGCTGCAGGGAGCCATCAGCTCGGGGTCGGGAAGGGTCAGCTCGTCCGGAATCAGCTCGTCCGGAAGCCGGGCTTCGGCAGGCTCGGAATCGTTCGCCTTGGACGCCGGTGCATCCGTCGCCGCAGCCAGGCTCCAGGTCAGGGCGAAGGTGCAGATCAAACAGACGCTCAGGAAGACTCGGGAGTAGCGCATGGGGCCTCCTTGGGGGCAAAGAGCATGCAGAGACTGCTGGATCGAGACAGAAGCTGCCCTTAGGTTAGCTTATTTGACCTTCATAAAACAATAGCAGTCAACAAGGGTGAAGTAGGAGAGGGACGGGGTGAGGGCCGGCCCACCGCGCCCCCGGGCCGGCGGTCGTGGGCGGGCTCCGCCCGGCCCAGCGACGCCGTCGTGGGGCGCGCTACCTACCTGGGCTCCGCCGTCGGCGCTCCGCGCCCCTGACCTCGGGCCAGGCGGAAGCCCAGGGTGCTCCACCGGCCGCCAGGGGGGAACCAGTCGCGGCACGCAGCCCGCACGCCGCGAGCGTCCGCGTCCCAGGAGCCACCCCGGCTCACCCGGTCCGTGCCCTCCGAAGGCCCCCGAGGATCCACCGCCGGCCCTGGGTCATAGGAGTCCGCCCACCAGTCCTCGCACCACTCCCAGACGTTGCCCAGCATGTCGTAGAGCCCCCAATCGTTGGGCCGTTTCAGCCTCACAGCCCGCGTCCCGGACTTCGGGTTCGGATACTGCATCTCGGGCCAGTCGGAGGAGTCAAAACCCTCCTCGAGCTCGTAGCCCTCGCCGCTGTTGCCGCCGTACCAGGCGATGCCGTCGAGCAACGGGGCGTTGCGCTGCCCGAGAATCTCCAGCTCGCCCGCATAGGTGCTGGTTTCCGTTCCCGCTCGGCATGCGTGCTCCCACTCGGCCTCGGTCGGGAGTCGTGCCCCGAGACCGGGCACCTTGTCGTTCAGAGTTGCAAAGAACCTCTGACAATCCTCCCAGCTCACCTGCTCCACCGGACGGTCGTGCGTGCGGTATCGGCTAGGATTCTCCCCGGTCACCGCCTCCCATAGGGCCTGCGTGCACGGCGTCTCCCCCAGCCAGTATCCTGAGGTCAGCGTCACCAAATGCCGTGGTCCCTCCGTGTCGAGTCGCCCTGCCTCGCCCTCTGGTGAGCCCATCCAGAACGTGCCCGGCGGAACCCACCGGAACCGGTGCTCGACCCCCTCGATCTCGAACCCCCACCAAGGGCCGTAGACATCGTCGCCCCAGGTGGCGGCGCAGGCGGGCGCGATGCCCCGGTCGAGGGGGTGCGGGGCGAGGCGCGTGTCAGGCATGGGAGGTCTCACCTTTCTCATACGTTCGGGGATGGATCCGGCGCCAACCCACGAACCAAGCCCGCAGGGCGACGTTAAGAAGCCCGGGGATTCATCCCCGGGCGGGGGTTCGCATCGAGACCACGGCTCTTCCTGCGAGCCCCGGCGCTCCGCGCCCCTGACCTCGGGCCAGGCGGAAGCCCAGGCCGTCCCACCGGAGGCCAGGGTGGATCCAGCGGCGGTACGCAGCCCGCACGACGCGAGCGAGCGTGCCCCAGGAGCCACCCCGGAGCACCCGGGCCGCGCCCTCCGACGGTCCTTGGGGATCCACTGCCGGCTCTGGACTGTAAGAGCCCCCCCGATCCTGACACCACTCCCACACGTTGCCCAACGTGTCGTACAGACCCCAATTGTTGGGCCGCTTCAATTTCACCGGATGGGTTCCGGACTTCGGGTTCGGATACTGCATCTCGGACCAGCCGGACGAATCCCGCCCCTCCTCGAGCTCGTAGCCCTCACCGCTGTTGCCGCCGTACCAGGCGATGTCATCCAGCAGCGGAGCATTGTGCTGCCCGAGGATCTCCAGCTCCCCGGCGTAGGTGCTGGTCTGAGTCCCCGCCCGGCAGGCGTGCTCCCACTCGGCTTCTGTGGGGAGGCGAAATCCGTGGCCGGGTACCCGCTCGTTCAACTCCGAGAGGAACGTCTCGCAATCCTCCCAGCTCAACCTCTCCACCGGCCGGTCAGGAGTGCGAAACTCGCTGGGATTCTCCCCCAACACCGCCTCCCACAGCGCCTGCGTGCACGGCGTCTCGCCCAGCCAGTAGCCGGAGGTCAGCGTCACCAGGTGCCGTGGGCCTTCGTGGTCCCATCGACCTTGCTCGCTTTCGGGCGAGCCCATCCAGAACCGTCCGGGGGGAATCCAGCGGAGCCGGTGCTCGACGTCGTCGATCTTGAAGCTCGCCCAGAGACCGTACTGGTCCCGGCCCCCGGCATGCGCCCAGGATGGCCGGTGGAAGGGGCGCAGATGGAGACGGTGGCGCTCGGTGACGACGACCAGCCCCGCCGGCACGGACAACGGTCCGGATCGCCCATGCTGGAGAGGAACCCTCTCGCCCCACTGCCGCGGGCCGGCCACGACGAGCTCTTCCCCCGCGGTGCTGGGGCTCGCCAGCGGGGCTCCCACCCGGCCGGGGGCCGTCGGCTCTCCCTCGGTGCGGAGCTCGACCTCCGGCCCCACCTGCCACACGGGCCATTCGCGGCGGATCCCACCGGGAGTCTTCGACGGGGGCGGCATGCCGGGCAAGAGCGGCAGCTCGGGACGGTCTTTCGTCCACGTCGCCCAGGCACGGCGGAAGGCTTCGGCCAATTCCGGATCGTCCTGCCAAGTCTCTTCCGCTCTACCCAGCAGCCGTTGCAACCGCCGGCCCAGCACGGCCGGCCAGCTTTCGCGGACGGCCGGCGCCTCCGCCACCGTGTGGGCGAGCCGCAGAGCGAGCCGGCGCGTCCGGGCGAGCTCGGCCTCCGGCATCGCTCCTTCGGGCAGCGCCCCGGAGAGCCGGGCTTCGAGCAGCTCCTCGGCCCACACGTCGGCGGGCAGGGCCCGATGCCATCGGTCGATCGCCTGGAGAGCTCGGCTGCGCCACGTCTCGGGCAAACGGCCGAAACCCCGCCGCATCTCCTCGCGCTTCTCGGGATGGACGATCCCGGCCACGCCAGCGCTGGCGGCGAAGTCCGGGTGGCTCCAGGCGTCGGCCTCGGTGCCGAGATCGGCCTTGGGCCCCATCAGACGGCGCAGCTCGCGCAGCAGCCCGGGGCTCACGTGGACGGCGGGAGCCATCAGACGCAGCAGCAGGCGGGCACGCAGCTCCCGATGGCGCGGGCCGAGGGCCGCCCCGGGGGCTCGAGGGCCGGGCCGGTGGCCGCGCAGAGGTGCGGCCCAGTCGAGGGCCTGCCAGGCGCGGGCCACCCCGGGGTGCCAGCGCGACGGCGGGCAGGGCACCAGCGCGTGGATCTCGGCACCCTGCCGCCGCAGCCGCCGCGCCCGCTGATGCCACGCCTCGGCGTCCCCCCAGGGGCGGTACATGCCCAGATCGGAGACCGCCAGGATGCGGTCGCCCGCGGTGACCTTCAGCGTCGGCCGTGGCCGCTCCCAGCGGCCGAAGCTCCAGACGCCCGAGTCCTCCCGCTGGGCGAGGACAAACCCCCAACGACCCAAGAGGCGGCGCAACCGTCGGACGAGGCGCTCCTGGTCGTCCCAAAATGGAGCCAGATGCGGCGCCCGGTCGAGCAGCACCGTGACGTGGGTCGACAAGTGGGGCGAGGAGCGCCGGGGCAAACGGTCCAGCCGTTCGCCGCGGCTCCACAGCTCCACCAGGCGGCGGGTGTCGATCTCCCGGCTGTCGCGCTCGGTACGCAGCGCCTTTTCGAGGGCCGGCAGGAGGCGCGACCAGGCGACGATGGGTGTGGCCATCGGGGGCCGCGTGCCCTTGGAGGGCAGCAGATCTTTCTGAGTCAGCGGCGGCAGGTCGGGGGGCGTCTCGTCCTCGGCGTCTTCCAGGTGATCGACCCGTTCCAGGCGCAGGAGAGGCACCGGGGCGAAGGCGTCGGGGGCGGGTGTCGGCTCCGGCGCCACGGGCTCGGGAGACCGCTCGGGGGGCGGGGCTGCGGGCCGCTGGGCCGGGCGTGGAGCGGCTTCCTCCAGCCCCAATCGGAGGGCGAGGGAGCGCATCCCCTCCGGACCGTCTGCAGCGAAGGCACGGACGAGATCGGCGCGCCCGGCGGCGGCGTCTACCTGGAGGACTGCACCACTCGCCACTCGGCTCACCACTCGGGCTCGGCGGGGTGCTTGCGGTAGGTGAAGCCGCGGAGGCGCTTCAACAGCTCGAGCCGCTCGTCCTCGGTGTCCCCGAGATCGACCAGGGCGCGTACCAGATCGAGGTACTCGGCACCGCCGGGCGGGGTCAGGCTCTGCTTCTCGATCTCTTCGCGGTCGGTGGCGAGCATCTCGGCGGCCTGCTGCAGCACCTTCGAGAGCCCCTCGTCGGGGAAGTGGGCTTTGCCCCGTTCCACCAGCCAGGCGATCAGATCGCCGCGCTTGTCCGGACAGGCGAGGTGCAGGACCAGACAGCGGCGGAGGAAGGGATCGGGCAGCGCGCGCTCCTCGTTGGTGGTGATCACCACGAGGGGGGGCGCCGCGTCTTTGTTCCACGTCACCACCTTGCCACCGGGGCACTCGATCTGCCCCTGGCCGAGGGCTTCGAGCAGGCCGTTGGGGACGGACGAGTCCGCCTTGTCGATCTCGTCGATCAGGAGCACGACGCCGTCGGTCGGCTTCCAGCCCTTGGGCTCCGGCGGCAGGGTCGCGTTCACCTTCTGTGCTTGGGTCTTGGCGTCCTTCCAGTGGAAGGTCCACCAGAGCGGCCCGGGGGTGAGGAATCTTTCCTCTTTCAGGTTGTCTCGGACCTTCGCCGCGTCCGCAATGCCGAGGGCTTGTTGGATCTGCGCCTGGGCCAGGCGGGAGACGGCGTCGAAGGACCAGAACAGGTCGCGGGACTCGGTGCGGGCGTCGATGACGGTGGAAAGAAACGGGCGCTTCATCGCCGCCGCCGCCGCGCGGGCGAGCTGGCTCTTGCCGGTCCCCGGCTCGCCGCGGACGAGGAGCGGCCGCCGGGCGCCCAGGGCGGCGTTGAGGGCCTCGACGGACTCCCGGTCGAAGACGTGCACCGCCTCGGGCAGCGAGCCGTGTTGCTCCAGGCGGATCTGGCGGTCCTCGGGTTTCTCGGGGGGCCAGGGAATGTACCGCAGGGTCATGGGGTGTCCTTTTCCGGGCGTTGACGCTCGAAGACACGTTGCCGGGTAAAGAGGAGCTCACGGAGGGGCTGGCACCAGCGGACTTCCTCGAGCGCGTCCCCACCATTCGATTGCAAGAGCCAGATCGCCGGCAGGTGAAGCTCGAGATCTTCCGCCAACCGCTCGACGCCCCAGCTGGTGGGTATTTCGTCGAGGATCAAATAGTAGCGGAAGGGCTCCCGCTCGCGGCCCGCGATGCCTTCGAGCTCCAGGTTGAGGCGCCCCATCGCTCGATCCAGCTCCCGACCTTCGGGGCGAATCTCTCGGTTGAAAGCACTAGGAAAGTCGTTGGGGTGGAACACTTTGCCTGCCAGGATCCGGGCGAAGGCCCAGAGCTCTTGGCCTGCCACTCCACCGGTCTCGAACTGCGGCACCCGCACCTCCGCCTCGCCCCGAGGGTACTCCCGGGCATCGGCAAGCACCCTCCATCGCGGCTCCCTTCTCTCTACCCGAGCCATCAGCATCTCGAAGACGGTGGGAACCCGGCAAGGAAGCTGAAACAGACCGCCTTGACCTTCCGGGAGCTTCAGACCCACCTTGAAGGCAGTCAGGAAGGGCGCGACTTTGGCAACCAGCCGGTGCACCGCTTCGCTCGCCTCCAGCCAGTGCGCTCGCCGCTCGCGGTCCGCGGTCTCGCGAGCCGCTTTGCGGAGCACGTGGTAGGCACTGTTGCACAGGATGAGGACGGGACCGATCTCGGTGTCGCAGATTGCTTCTGCCACTGCCCGGGCCTCTCCGGTACCTCGCTCGATCCGGCCCCACTCGGGGGCGGGGGCCTGTCGATTCGGCCTCGTGCTCCTAGCCGCCTCGATCAGCTTGTCGATGGCGAGGTCGTGATCGCGCAGGACGCTCTCCAGTTCTTCGACGAGCTCCTCGCGGCGTGCTTCCCAGTCCTCCTCGTCTTCAAAGTGTTTCCGGAAGTCCGGGTCCTCGAAGAGGCGGTGGACACCGGTGGCGTGGAAGCGCCTGCCCTCATCGACCTCCAGAGCCAGGCCGATGACGCCGTAGACCGCTCGACCAACGAAGACAGGTGCACCGGAGATGCCTTTCCAGGACTTCGCATCCTTTTTCGTGTCCTTGACAGTGACCTCGAACCGCGCTTTTCCCTCTGGCGCCAGGAGCGCTTCGCCGCGAAGAGCGGGGAGCGGCACGTCCCGAGTCGCCGTCTCCGGATAGCCATACGACCACCAGTCTTCGTCGTGTTGCAGAGGGCTGCGAGCCAGCCGCGTGGGGGCTCGTTCCTCGTCAGCCGTCTCGTCGAGCTGCAACAAGGCGGCATCGACGCCGTGTGCTTCGAAGCACTTCCAGACCTCTCTCGCTCCGAGTGGCTTGCCCGTCTGAGGAACGACCCGACAGCTCTTGACGCTCCCCTCGAGCAGGTGGCCGGCAGTCAGGACGAGACCGGGCCGCACGAGATAGCCGGTGCCCTTGGGTGTGCGCATCTCACCTTCGATTTCGGTTTCCACCTCGACCCGCACAAAACCTGGTAAATACCGTGGATCCGCCTCGCTCATCCCGACTCCTCACTAGCACGCCAGATCAATAGCACTCCGGAGACCAGCGCCAACGCTCCTTATATTTACGGTGCAATACTTGCGGTGCATGATACCCGAAGGTACGAAGGGGTTGCGTGGGTCGCGGCTGGGGTGGACAGGATGGACGGCATGGACAGGATGGACGCGGAGCACGGGGCACCCAGGGTTGAAGAGCGACGCCGGGCAGTCTCGTTGGGCCGCTCGGGATAAGATTCAACCATCTGATCATTGCTCAAGGCTGGATCCAAACATGACCGCTGAAGCCCCTCGCCGGCTGGGCCCGTATCGCCTCGACCGGGTGCTCGGCCGCGGAGGCATGGGGGTGGTCTACGCCGCCTACGACGAGCGTCTCGACCGGCGGGTGGCGATCAAGCGCGTCCTGACCGAGGACGACGACCCCCGGCGACGCCGACGGCTGCGGCGCGAAGCCCGGGTCGCCGCCCAGCTCTCCCACCCGGCCATCGTCCAGGTCTACGACCTGGTGGAAGGCGACGACGAGGCTCAGGAAGCCGCGGGCGACTGGATCGTCATGGAGCTGGTCGAAGGTCGCCCGCTCTCCGAGTTGCTGGCCGCCGGTCCCCTGGGGATCGAGCGCACCCTCGCCTACGGCCGCCAGATCGCCGAGGGGCTGGCCGCGGCCCACGACCGCGGCATCGTCCACCGCGACCTCAAGACCGAAAACGTCATGGTGCTGTCCGGCGACCCACCCGGCGGCCAAGGTGGGCCATCCCACGGCCAGGTGAAGATTCTCGACTTCGGGCTCGCCAAGCGGCTCGACCGGCTCCCCGGGGACTCCGCCGACGCGGCGCTGACGGTTGCCGGTCAGATCCTGGGAACCGGTCGGGCCATGTCGCCGGAGCAGGCCCGGGGGCTCGAGGTCGGGCCGCGCTCGGATCTGTTCTCCCTCGGCACGCTGCTCTACGAGTGCCTGACCGGCGTCTCGCCGTTTCGGGGCGAGACGCCGCACGAGACGCTGATCCGGGTCGCCACCCACCCCCCGTCGCCGGTCCACGCGCTCGACGAGACGATCCCCCCCGAGCTGTCGGATCTGATCGGACGTCTGCTGTGCAAGGCACCCGAGCGCCGCCCGGCGAGCGCGCGCGAGGTGGCCGGCGAGCTGACCGAGCTCGCCGAGGAACGGCGCTTCCAGGCACGGTCGGCGTCGAGCCCCTCGGGTCCGGAGACCGAAGCGACGCGGACACAGATCGACGACGAGCTGCCGGCGCGCCCCGAGATGCACCCCGGGCCGAGCTCGGGTCTCTCGACCTTGAAGGGGGGTATGGGTCTGGTCCTGCCGCTGGTGGTCCTGGTCCTGGCCGTGGTCGCCGGGTATCTCTGGTGGCCCTTCGGCTCGAAGGCCCCCGAGCCGGCACCCTCCGTCCCGTCGCTCCCGGAGGCCGACGCGCTGGCACCCGGCGAGTCGGCCCGGCTGTACGACGAGGCCATGGAAGCCGTGCGGCGGCCGGATCGGCCGGAGGGTCTCGACCGCGCGGTGGACATCTTCCAGCGGCTGTTGGAGAGCGACGAAGGCTCCGCTCCGGCTCATGCCGGTCTGGCTCGCGCTTACTGGGAGAAAGCAGTCAATCCCGCCGCCAGTGGCGATCCGGTCTTCTTGGAGCAGGCGGCAGCGGCGGCTCAGGAAGCGGTGAGGCTCGATCCGCAGCTTGCCGACGCCCGGGTCAGCCTCGGTCTGGTCGAGCACGCCCGGGGCCAGCCCGACGAGGCCCGCCACCAGCTCGAAACCGCCCTCGAGCTCGACCCGACCAGCGCCGGAGCCCACGCCGACGCCCACTACGGGCTCGCCCGCGTCGCCGCGTCGGAGGGACGGCAGGGGGAGGCCGAGAACGAGTACCGGCAGGCCCTCGGGCTCCATCCCCGAGCCATGTACTGGGACGCTCTCGGCGCCCAGCTCTACTCCCAGGGCCGCTATGGGAAGGCCGAGGAGGCCTTTCTCGCCAGTCTCGCGCTGGCCCCCGACAACGTCTACGCGCTACGCAACCTCGGGGTCGTCTATTACGCGCAGGGGCGGCTGGACGAAGCGGCCACGAAGCTCGAAGCGACGCTGGAGATCCGGCCCGACGCCTCGCTGACCTCGAATCTCGGCACGATCTACTTCACCCGCGGGCTCTACGCCCGGGCGGCGGCCACGTTCGAGCGCGCGCTCGGTCTGGGCGGTGCAGCGAACAACTTCGTCTACTGGCTCAATCTGGCGGACGCCTACCGGCAGCTCCCCGACAAGGAGGAGGAGACGCAGAGGAGCTACCGGCGGGCGATCCAGCTCCTCGGCGAATCCCTCGAAGCTGCACCGGAGGACGTGCGGCTGTGGAGCCGCCGCGCCGTCGCCCACGCCCGGGCGGGCTCGTGCAGCGACGCGAGGGACGATCTCGACCGGATCCGCGGGCTCGGGATGGGGGAAAACGTGTACAGCCTCTTGCGGGTGGCCGTGGTGGAGGAGCTGTGTGGCGAGCGCGAGCCGGCCCTCGCAACTCTCGAAGCCGCCCTACGTGCCGGGCTCGCCGAGTCGGAGGTACGGCACGAGCCGGACCTGCTGGAGCTCAGAGCGGACCCCCGCTTCCACCACCTGCTGATGGCCCTCGAAGGCCGCTAGATTTTCCCGTCGGGGCCGCCGCGCTCGCCGACGATCATCTCCGGGTCGAAGACGTACTGGTCGGTCCAGCCATCGCGGTGGATGCGGATCGCCACCGCCATCTCGAAGCCGTGGAGCTGCTGCCCAGATGCCAGGGAGCTGAGCGTCAAGGTCCCCTCTCTCCAGCTCAGGCCGTCGCTCCAGCTCAGATCCCAGGTAGGGAGCTCCTGGTCCGCCCCGCGGCTGTAGGGCGGGCTCCACCGATAGGTCCAATGGTCCGAGATCCGCCACCGCCCCACGTCTTCGACAAAAGGATTCTCCGGCAGGCCGGTGTCTGGATCGGTAAACGAAAGCTTGACCAGCGCAGGCTCGATCGTGGTGGCCTCCTGCCCTCCCGATCGGGTGATGTCGACGAGACGAAACGAGAGGCGATCACCCGCGTACATCCATGAGTACCACGCCGGGACCGCTTTGGCCTCGCCTCGCGTGACGTCGATCAAGGCGTTCTGCAGCGGGAACAAGCGCATGTTGGGATTGGTCCTGGGGATCGTCGCGGCCTTCAGGTTGAGGCCCATCTCGATCCGAAAGGTCCTGCTACGCGTCGTCTCCATGGTCGGCCTCCAAGAGAGAAAGAAAGGTGGTGAGAGCCCACCGGCCCGCTCCCCTCGGGAGTGGGCCGGTGAGCCTTCCGGTGTTGGGCGAAGCCCGTCAGCCCATGGCGATGAAGTTGAAGGGCAGATCCGACTCCTCGTTGCCCGCGCTGGAGACGCGAATCCCAAAGCATGCCTGCGCGGTCGAAGCGTCCGTCACGCTGATCGTACGGTTGGTGCCCTTATCGCCGCAATCCGCGGAGCTTGGCATCACCGTCGCGACGACGACCGGCGTGCCGCTGAAGGTACCACTGGCGAACTCCACCTTGAAGCGTCCCTCCTTGATGCGCTCGGCGCTGGTGATCGGGCCGCTGTTGATCTCGATGCCGCCGTTCTCGTTGATCTGTCCATAGACGGTCGTAGCCATGATGGGTCTCCTTGAAAGTCTCGATTTCAGGTTTGCTCGACGGGCCGCTCGGCGCTGCCGGCCACCCGCCGTATCTGTCGTCTGCTCCAAGGAAGTCGCAACCGCAGTGCCAGGTCCGGAGCGACGCGGGCTCTCCGGCAGGTGATCTCGCCAATCCCTTGCAAATAAAGACCTTCGAGGGAGACTCCTAGCCCCGTTGAAGAGCATCGGGAGCTCGAGCCTCGTCGAAGCTCGACAAAGCTCGACAAAGCTCCAGCAACCGCTACAATCCAGTCGATGGCCGATCCGCCCCATCCCCCCCGGCCTCCCGCCGGCAATGCCTCGACCCAGGCGTGGACCCGCAGCAGCACGGGAAGCGTGCCGGCGCTCGACCCCCGGGTGCCGGGTCTGACCGTCCTCTACCACCCGAACCTGGAACGGGTCGGTGAGCGGGCCGACCTCCCCGCCCTCGCGACGGGCGGCGAGGTGTCGCTTTCGCGTCTCACCCCCGACTTCGCGGCTCCCGGCGCCGAGACGGCCCGGCCCCTCGGTGACAACCGGCTCAGCCGCACGCCCATCGTTCTCCGCCGGGCCAGCGGCATCACGATCGACCGCGGGGAGAGCCGCACCAAGCTCGTACTGGACGGCCAGAACGTCCAATACACCGCCTCCCTGCCGCGGGATGCCCTGGATCAGGGGGTCGTCCTGTTGCTCGGCGGCCGGGTCGTCCTCGTGCTCCATCTCCTCGATCCAGTCGTCGACCGTTCCTTGCCCCAACTCGGCATGGTGGGCGAGAGCCCGCCCCTGGCCCAGCTTCGGCGCGACATCGTCCAGACCGCCGATCTCGACGTGCCGATCCTGCTGCGCGGCGAGACGGGAACCGGCAAGGAGCTGGCGGCGCGGGCGGTCCACGACGCCGGACCGCGCCGCGACCGGCCCTTCGTCGCGGTCAACATGGCGGCGGTGCCCCCGAGCCTGGCGGCGGCGGAGCTGTTCGGTGCCGAGCGCGGCGCCTACACCGGAGCCCAGCAACGGCGAAGGGGTCACTTCCAGCTCGCCCACGGCGGGACGCTCTTTCTCGACGAGATCGGTGAGACGCCGCCCGAGGTCCAGGTGCTGCTGCTGCGGGCGCTGGAGACCGGGGAAGTACAACCGATAGGTGGCGAGCGCGCCGAGCGGGTCGACGTACGCGTGATCTCGGCCACCGACATGGATCTCGAATCGGCCATCGAGGACGAGCGCTTCCGCGGCCCGCTGCTGCACCGGCTGAGCGGCTACGTGGTGCGGCTGCCCCCCTTGCGCGAGCGGCGCGAGGACTTCGGCCGGCTGTTTCTCTACTTCCTGCGCCGGGAGCTGGAAGCGCTGGATGCCCTCGACCTGCTGGCGCCGCGGGAGCGGCCCTGGCTGCCGGCGCCCCTGGTCGCCCGGCTGGCGGGCTGGCATTGGCCGGGGAACGTACGGCAACTTGCCAACGTGGTCCGTCAGCTCGCGATCGCCAACCGCGGCTCGGACCCGGCCACCCGCTTCGAGGAGGTCGAGGCGCTGCTCGCCCAGCCGGCACCCGCCGCCCCGGTCCCGGACGGCGAGCCCCCGCCGCACCGGGAGAGGCCCCGGGAGCACAGAGCTCGGCGGCCTTCGGATCTGACCGAGGACGAGGTGATCGCCGCGCTGCGCGCCCACCGCTTCCGTCCCGCGGCGGCGGCCGACGCTTTGGGCATTCCGCGTTCGTCGATCTACGATCTGATCGAGCGGATCCCGGGGCTGCGCAAGGCGTCGGAGCTGAGCCGCGAGGAGATCCAGACGACCCGCGAGCGGGTGGGGCCCAGCGTCGAGGCGATGGCGGTGGAGCTCGAGGTCTCGGAGCGAGGGCTGCGGCGGCGTCTGGGGGAGCTTGGGTTGGCGGGGTGAGGGGAGCGAGGAAGATGCAGTACAGTTTCGAAATGCCCGCCCCCTCGACTCGGACGTGTTCTTGCCTCGTGCTGCTCGGGTGCCTGCTGGGGCTCATCGCCCTCTTGCCCAGCCCGACCGGGCTCGCCACCGAGCCCCCTCCCGCCGAGCACCGGCTCTCCGACGACCTCCGGGTGATCCAGCTCACCGAAGACGTCTGGCGTTTCGTATCGGTCCAGGACCAGGGCGGCGATTGGGGAAGGATTCCCGCCAACGGGCTGGTGGTGGTCTCCGGGGCTTCCGCGGCGCTGATCGACACGCCGTGGACCGACGACCAGACCCGCGAGCTGTTCCGCTGGGTGACCGAGACCCTGGGAGCCAAGGTCGAGGTGGTGGTACCCACCCACTCGCACGGCGATTGCCTCGGAGGGCTGGCGGCGGCCCACGAGCTCGGCGCCCACTCCTACGGCCACGAGAAAACCGCCGGGCTGGCGCTCGCGGCGGGAAACACGCCACCCCAGAGCACCTTCCAGGAAAGCCTGGAGGTCCGAGTGGGCGACCGCCGGCTGGAGCTACGCCATCTCGGTGCCGGTCACACGGTGGACAACATCGTGGTGTGGATTCCGGACGAGAAGATCCTGTTCGGCGGCTGTCTGATCAAGTCCGCAGGTGCCAAGGGCATGGGCTACATCGGCGAGGCCGATATCGACGCCTGGCCCGGGACCCTCGCCCGGGTGGCCGCCGAGTACCCCGACGCCGCGCTGATCGTCCCCGGTCACGGGCGGCCGGGCGGCTCCGATACGCTGGAGCGCACGCTCGAGCTGATCGAGACGCACCGGGGGGTCAGCAAGTGATGAGCCCCGGCCCCTCGAGTCGGGTCGGGTCGAGCCAGGTTTCCAGGAAAAGAAAAAAACAAAGGGGAAGGGCGGGCAGGCTCCTCGAGCCTCAGCTCGAAGGTCGCGAGAAGCCTGCTCCCAAGGGTCAGACCGGCAGCTCAGTGCAATCGTTATCCGCCGGACATATGCACATCGAGATCAGGGTACAGAGACGAGTAGCGCCACAGCCGCCCGCCACCGCTCCCAGCACGTCATCTTGCAGAGAGCGGACCGTCTCTCGATTCAGAACCAGCTTTTTCCTCGTGGTTTTCTTCATGTCCAAAGTCCTCCATCATTTACTGCCGAGCCGCCCGGCGATCTACCGGGGGTCCGACCAGCCTGAGTAGAACGTTGCGATTTCACTAATTATAGAGAGATAAAGATAGCTGTCAACCAGCGACGTCACCGGCCCGGAAGCGACAAACGAGATGCTCCGCGGTTCGGAAGCTGTTGGCCAGGATGGTCAGCGTTGGCGCGGCGCCGCCGGAGGTGGGCATGAAGCTTCCGTCGACGACGTAGAGATTGGGCACGTCGTGGGTCCGGCAGTAGGCGTCGACCACCGAGGTCTCGGGATCCCGGCCGGCCCGGCAGGTTCCGTGGACTAGATACGAAGAAATTCCCCCGACATCGGTCGGAACCACCTTCTCGGCTCCGAGCTGCGCGAAGATCTCCGCCGCCCGCTCCAGCACCCAGCGGCCCGCGTGGACCAAGTGCTTCGGACGATCGAGGTGGATGCGAGCCACCGGCAGACCCCACTTGTCCTTCACCTCCGGGTCCAGCTCGACAAAGGTGTGGGCGTTGGGGAGAAAGTCGTGAAAAACCTCGAAGCTCAGCCCGAGGAAGCCGTCGTCCTCTCTCGCAGGCGCCGGCAGCCCCGCCCGCCGCATCGCTTCCAGGATCGCCGGGTCCTGGAGCGAGCGGCCAAAGCGAAGGAGCCCTCCCTTGGGAAGGTCGGAGACACCTTCGGGCAAGAAGTAGTAGTCCATGAGGGAGCGTCCGAGCATGGGGTGGCTGGAGATCTCCTCCGGGGACAGCCTCGACCGCGGCAGGTCGGCGAACCCCATGGTCACACCGTGGAACTGGAGGTGCCGGCCGACCTTCCCGCTGCGGTTGGCCAGACCGTCCGGAAAGCGGGAGGATCTCGACAGCAGCAGCAGGCGGGCGGACTCGATGGCCGAGCAGCAGACACAGACCACCCGTCCGCGGACCTCGTGCTCCTCGCCAGCCTCGTCGAGGACCACACATCCCGTGGCTCGTCCGTCACGGCCGACGGTGATCTCGCGCACCATCGAGCCCGGACGCACCTCGCAGCGACCGGTCGCCTCGGCCCGCGACAAGAGGGCCTCCTGGGAGCTACCCCGCGCTCCCACCGGACACCCGTAAGAGGCACAAGCTTCGCAGTAGGCACAGGCCGGCCGACCCCGGTACTCACGGGAGTTGATGGAACGGGGAGTCGGATACGGGTGCAGCCCCCGCTCTCGGCAGATCCCGTCGAGCCTCTCCGCGATCGGATGGGCGTCGAGGGGCGGCATGGGGTAGCCCTTCGAACGAGGACCGTCAAAAGGGTTGGTCACGGAGCCTCCAGAGACTCCGATCTCCCACTCCGCCCGGGTGTAGTAGGGCTCGAGCTCCTCGTAGGTGTAGGGCCAATCGGCGTTTTCCGCATACTCGCCGAAACGGCTCCGCATCCGAAAATCGTCCGGGTGAAAGCGATAGAAGTAGCCACCCATGTGGACCGTTCCACCACCGACACAGGTCGCGATCCAGCCAAAGTCGGTCAGGAGCGGGGTGGTGGTCTGGCGGGTGACCACCGTGTGGGGATCCTCTTGGATGGACGGGGTGAAGTCGCCCGGAGGGATCCCTCCCTCCCGAGCGTAAGCTTGACGAGAGCAACGGGGTCCCTTCTCGAGAACCAGCACCTCGAGACCCGCTTGCGCGCAGACCAGCGCCAAAGGCCCCCCACCGGCACCGCTCCCCACGATCACGACGTCCTTCACGATTTTCCCTTTCCACGAGATGTTTCCCGACTCGAGGTCCTGCTGCCCGCGGTACCTTAGCAGTGAAACAGCTCCTGCAACCGATCGAGAAAACCTACCTGAGCCTGGAGGATCTTGCGCCGGGCGACCTCCAGCGGAAACCACTCGACGCGGTCGACCTCGGGGAAGTCCTGCCGCTTCCCGGACCTGGGCGGCCATTCCATGGAGAAAGTGTTCGAAGATCTGTCGCTGCGGAAGCCGGACGGGTCGAGGTCGAGCCGTAGCGCCCAGGCGTGGACCATCTTGCCCCCGGGCTGCCGCACCGACCCCAGGGGGATGGCGTCCCCGGCGGCGGCCAGCTCCTCGGGCGTTGCGAGACCGGTCTCCTCCTCGAATTCGCGCCGCGCCGCCGCCAGCGGATCCTCGCCCTCCTCGAATTCGCCCTTGGGGATCGACCAGGCACCGTCATCCTTCTTGGCCCAGAACGGCCCGCCCGGATGCACCAGGAGCACCTCGAGATCCCCGGAGGTCTCACGAAACAGCAGCAGACCCGAGCTCGTCTTGGCCATGTCTCGTGCCTCCTACTCCACACACCCCGTGAAGCTCACCGTGTAGACGTGGGCGCCCGGTCGCGGGAAGGTCAGCCGCAGGTGCCAGCGCCGGAAGGTGTCGCTCCGGGCCAGGGTGAGCAGCCGGGGGTGGTCCCAGGTGAGGTGCCGGAGCCCCCTCTCGTCCAGGTCCTGCACCGTGAGCTCCCCGCCCCCGTTCCCCTCCCCGCTCACCACCAGACCCACCGAGGCCGCCTCGGCCACCAGCTCGAGCTCGGCGTCCGGGAAGCGGGCCTCCAGGTACTCGGCGGCGTGAAGCCAGCGCCCCTTCAATCCGAAGCCGCCGGGCTGGAGCGGCCCTCCCCGTACCTCACCGCTGTGCTCGACCTCCTGCTCGGGGTGATAGCCCTCCACCGCCAGCGACTTGCCGCGGTGGTAGCCGAGATACAGCTCCGCCGTAGGGCGGCGGCAAACCGCTCCCGGGGCGTCCTCGGGGCGCAGCGGCTCCAGCGGCTCGGGAAACGGCCGGTCGTCCCCGGCCTCCTCCAGCAGACGCTGGATCCAGCGCTCGATCTCGCCGTAGGCGCCTTCGCCGAAGTGCTCGTAGCGCAGATAGCCGCGGTGGTCCACCAGGTACTTGGCCGGCCAGTAGTGGTTGGCGAAGCGCTCCCAGGTGGCGCGCTCGGCATCGAGCAGCACCGGGTAGCTCAGCCCGTGCTCCTCGATCGCACGGCGCACGATCGCCGGATCCGCGCTCAACTCGAATTCCGGGGTGTGGACGCCGATCGTCACCAGACCGCGCTCTCGGTACCGCCGGTGCCAGCGCTCCAGGTACGCAAGGGTGCGCAGACAGTGAATGCAGGTGGCTTCCCAGAAGTCCACCAGCACCACGCCGCCGCGGGCGAAGGCGAGGGTGGTCTCCGGCCCCTGGAGCCAGGTGCCCTCGGCCAGCTCCGGCGCCCTCAGGGGAACGGTGATCGGCGGCATCTAAGGGGAGCCCCGGGAGGTCCGGCGCGGAGACGTCGTGTCCGGGAGCGAGATGGACGGCAGGCTCATAGCCTGCCATTGTAATGGCGAGATCCGAGCCGGGTTGCGAAGCTTCCAAGGGAACGGCCCAACGGACTGGGTAGAATTCCCAGACCATGGCGAGTCAGCCCAGCGAGCCGAACGCGGAGAGAGACCTCGAAGGGCTCCCGGAGCAGATCTCCACGGAGTCTGCCACGGAGCTGCCGACCGAGCCTGCTGCCGAGCCCACCGCTGTGTCCGCCACCGGAGCCGCTGACCCCGCCCCGGAGACCGACGGGCTCGTCGAGCCGCGTCCCTGGCCGCGCCGCCACCCGGTGCTCACCGGGCTGCTGGCCGTCCTCGGGCTGGCCGGCACCTGCCTGCTGTGGCAGCTCGCCACCTGGCCGGACGTGGCCCGGCTCGCCACCGAGAACCCGGAGACCACCGCCTTTATCGAGCGCTACCGGGCTCGCCAACGGGCGGCGGGCGAGCCCGACCGCGTGAGCTGGCGCTGGGTGCCCTACGCACAGATCTCCCCCCATCTCAAGCGCGCCGTGCTGGTGTCCGAGGACATCAACTTCTTCAGCCACGACGGCTTCGACACCGCCGAGATGGAAAAGGCCCTGACGAAGGCCTGGGAGCAGAGGGAATTCCCCCGCGGCGCCTCCACCCTCACCCAGCAACTGGCCAAGAACCTTTGGCTGTCGCCGTCGAAGAACCCGCTGCGCAAGCTCGAGGAGGCGCTGCTCACCCGTCAGCTCGAGCGCCATCTCACCAAGCGGCGGATCCTCGAGCTGTACCTCAACGTCGCCGAGATGGGGCCCGGGGTCTACGGGGCCGAGGCGGCGGCGCGGCACTGGTTCGGCGTGCCCGCGCTCGATCTCACCGAGCGCCAGGCGGCACAGCTCGCCGCCTCGCTGCCGCGGCCCCGGAGCTGGCATCCGGGGGTGGCCAGCCGGGGATACGCCCGCCGCGTCGAGTCGGTTCTCCGGCGGATGGACAAGGCGCGGTGGCTGTGGAACGAGATCTGAGCTTGGAACATCCGTGTCCGCTTGCCCTCGCAGTCAGCCCATGCTGTAATCGCATAGACATGAGAAAGCCCCTGCTGGTCGTCCTCACGTTGGCTCTCTGCTGGGCTCCCTTTTGGGCCCCACGGAGCGCCGAGGGCCAGGGTGTCCTCGCCCCGCGACGTCTTCTGGCGCCTCCTCCGACCGCTTTGGACGGCTGGGGCTGGGACACACGCTCGATGGATCTGCGGCTGGATCTGGAGTCGCGGCTGGGAGTCGCCCAGATCACGCTGGGGAGCCCGACCTTCCCCCGGCTCTGGCTCGCCGTCGGAGACCTCCAGATCGAGCGGGTCGAAGGCCCCACGGGTCCCCTCCCCTTTGTCCTGACCGGAGACCCCGCGGGCGGGCGACGCCTGGAGATCGCCTTCGCGGAGCCGCCGCAGAGCCCCTTGTCGCTCGAAGTCCGCTACCGGTTCAAGATCCACGACCATTTCGACGGGCTGCTCGCGTCGCAGGTCACCTTCCTCTGGCCCTATCACTGCGGGAATCTCTTTCCGTGCGACCCGGATCCCGCGGACGGCTTCACGCTCCGTCTGCAGGTCGACGGCGTGCCCGCCGGTCAAACGCTGGTCGCGCCGGAGAGCCTCGTCGAGCCGGCACCCCCCTACATGCCGGCCTTCGCCGTCGGCCCCTACACGTTCCGGTCCCTGGGAGTGACCGAAGCCGGTACCGAGATCGGCGTCTGGACCCTGCCGGGAACGGAGCAGCAGGCCCTGACGGGAGCGGCCGATCTGCTGCCCGTCTTCGATTGGTACGAGACGACCTACGGACCCTATCTGTTCGGCGATCGGGCGGCCTCCGTCGTCGTCGACTGGCCGAGCGGTGGCTTCGGCGGCATGGAGCACCACCCGTTCTGGCACATCGCCCGGGCCTCGATCGGCGATCCGGTGACCCATGCCCACGAAGCGGCGCACGGCTGGTTCGGCAACGGAGTCCGGCTGCGGTGCTGGGAGGATTTCGCGCTGTCGGAAGGTCTGGCCACCTATCTGGCCGCCCGGGCGCTGGAGGCCGTGCGGGGCGCCGCGGAGGGAGAGCGGATCTGGAACCTCTATCGGAGCCGGCTCGAAGCCGAGGTCCGCAAGCGAGACACGGAAGCCTGGCCGACCACCTGCGACCAGATCGACATCCTCGAGCATCCTCTGTGGTCGCTCATCCCCTACCTCAAGGGTGCCTTCTTTCTGCGCGCGGTCGAGCGAGAGGTGGGAAGAGAGAAGCTCGACGGGGCGCTGCGCGAGCTGTACGCGAAGCGGGCGGGTGAGGCCGCCTCGGTGGAGGATCTCGTGGAGACGATCCGCCAGGAAACCGGCTTCGACCCGGGCTCTCTCGTCCAGCTCTGGCTGCGGGGCCGGGGGATTCCCGAGGACTGAGCGGCGCCCGTTGGTTGCCCGAGCGGGGCTTGAACGGGGCCCGATCCATGCGCTGGCGGTGACGCTATACTCCCGTCCATGACCTGGTTCAAGCGGAAGTTCCGCCTCACCGGTTGCGCCACCACCGGCGGTTGAGCGGCCAAGATCGGTCCGGGGGACCTGTCTGAAATGGTCGCGCCGCTCACCCGCCTGGCGGGGGAGGACGAGCGCATTGTGGTCGGTCCGGAGACCGGCGACGATGCCGGTGTGTACCAGCTCGACGGCCACGCTTTGATCTCCACCGCCGACTTCATCACCCCGGTGTGCGACGACCCGCGCCGCTTCGGCCGGGTGGCGGCGGCGAACTCGATCTCGGACGTCTACGCCATGGGCGGTCGGCCGCTGTTCGCTCTCAACCTGTGCTGCTTCCCGGGGCAGGGCATCCCCGACGGGGTGTTGGGAGACATCCTCTGGGGCGCCGCCGAGGCGCTCCAGGAGTGCGACGCGGTGCTCATGGGCGGTCACACGGTGGAGGACCAGGAGCTCAAGTTCGGGCTGGCGGTGATCGGTCGGGGCCGCAGCGACCGCCTGCTCACCAACGCCGGTGCGCGGCCCGGCGACAGGCTGATCCTGACCAAGCCGCTGGGCACCGGCGTGCTGGTCAACGCCTTCAAGTTCGACAAGCTGGACGAGGAGGGGCTCGAGCCGGCTCTGGTAGAAATGGAACGGCTCAACGCCCGCGCCAGCGAGCTGGCGCTGACCCACGGAGTCCGGGGCGCCACGGACATCACCGGCTTCGGCCTGTCGGGCCACGCGCTCAACATCGCCCGCGGCTCGAAGGTGCGGATTCGCATCGAGCTCGAACGTCTGATCGTCCACGACGGCTTCTACGACCTGGTGCGCAAGGGCATCTCCACCGGCTGCACGGAGAAGAACCGGGCCAACGCCCAGAGCTTCTACGTCGAATCCCGGAGTCTCTCGGACGAGCAACGCGAGGTCCTCTTCGACCCACAGACCTCCGGCGGCCTGTTGCTGGCGACGCCCGCGGACCACGCCTCCGCTTTGCTCCAAGAGCTGCTGGAGAGCGGTCATCGCGCCGCCGAGGTGGGCGAGGTGCTGGAGGGCGACCCGGCCTTCGAGATCGTCTGAGATTCGATCGAACCGACTGGAGGAACATCCATTTCATGCGTCTCTATGCTTTTCAGGGGATCCACTACGACCTCCAGGGCGACGAGGAGCCCGGTTGCCTGGCCGCTCCCCCTTACGACCAGATCGACGAGTCGCAGCGGGACGGCTATCACCGGATCTCGCCCCACCACTTCACCCATCTGTCGGTGCCGGTCGCGGCGGAAGGCATGGATCTGTACGAGAACGCCGCCCGGCTCCACGAGCGATGGCTGGCGGAAGGCGTGCTCCAGCGGGAGCCCGAGCCCGCTCTCTACCCCTACTCCATCGTGTTCCCGGACGGCCGCCGCCGACTCGGCCTGTGTGGGCTGATCGGCATCGAGCCCCTGGATTCGGAGGCGATCCGACCGCACGAGCGGACCCTCGCCAAGCCGCTGGCGGATCGCCTGGCGTTGCTCGAGACGATGCACGTGGACCTGGAGCCGATCCTGCTGGTGGCCGACGACCGGGGACGCCTCGACCAGCTCCTGGAAGAGGACATCGCCGACGCCCCGGTGCTCGTCGAGCACACCGACGCCGACGGCTACCGCCATCGCCTCTATCGCATCGAGACCGCCACGCGCTTCGAGCTCTACCAGGAGGCCCTGGCCGCCGGGTCGGGAGCCATCGCCGACGGCCACCACCGCTATCAGGTGGCCCGCACCTTCGCCGCCAAGATCGGCGCCGAAGAGGGCACCGCCCCCAGCGCCAAGCTGGCGGTGGTGACCAGCATCGAGTCCCCCGCCCTCGCCATCGACCCGATCCACCGCGCCCTCACCCACGAGCCGGACGCTGACAGTCTGAAGGGATTGGCCGCCGAGCGCGCTCGGTGGCAGGGGGACGGGGACGCCGAGGCCCAGGGCGAGGCGTTCGCCCGGGCGGTGGCCGAGGCTCCCCAGCCCGCTCTCGGCGTCTGGCTGGCCGACGGCCGGCAGGAAATCTGGCGTCTGGATCCCGCCAAGGCCCCGGACGAAGTCGGACCGGGAGCCCGCGAGCTGGCGGTGGTGCTGCTCCACGAGGTGGTGCTCCGGGGGCTGGGCTTCACCACCGAGCAATGGACCGACGGCACGGTGCTCTATCGCTCGGATTCCCGGGCACTGGGCCGCATGGTCGGCCGCCGCGAGGTGGGGGTGGCGTTCTTCCTGCCGCCGATGGAGCCCGCCGCCTTCGGAGCCGCGCTGGAGGACGGCGACCTGCTTCCCCCCAAGTCCACGCGCTTTCTCCCCAAGGTGGTCTCCGGGCTGGTGTGGTCGGATCACGGATCGAAATTGGGGTGAGCGCCCGGGGCGAAGGTGGGCAAAGCGAGCTGACGCTTCATCTGGCTCCGTTCGACCCGGCGCTCCACATCTCCCCGTTTCGCCTCTTTCGCTGGCTCCACGAGGCGCGAGAGGGCCGCACCGAGGCTCCCCTGCTGCTCGAGCTGCGAAAGGGACGGAACCTGCCGTTGCGTTTGCGCGACGCCCAGCCGATCTCCGATCCTCGCTCGATCTCCCTACTCGGAGATCGCGAGGTCGTCCTGGTCGACGACGACGGCCGGGAGGCGACCGCCCTCACCCGTCGGCTGCGGGAGAGGAGCACCCCGGGCTGCGAGCGTGTGCGGGCGCTCTACGGCGGTGTGGAGCTCTACGACTTCGCGCTCGATCCCCAGGTGGTGGGCGAGGAGCGGTTTCTGGAGCCCAGGGCCTGAGCTCCTACCGCACCACCAGCGCCAGCGACGCGTCCAGCGCCCGTTCGATACGCGCTTTCGACTCCGCCAGGTGGGCGCGGGTCGAGACATCCAGCGACGCCGCGTAGCCCCCGTCCAGGACCCCATCCACCTGCCGGGCGATCTGGACGAGCTCCCAACGCGCCAGGGCGCGGGCGTCCGGCGGCACGTCGGTGTCGTCGATGGTCGGCTCGAGCAGCAACGCCGTCAGGTGATCCAGGTGGGCTCTCTGGAGGTTGCGGCGCATCGAGTCGATGTCACCTCCTCCGACGGCCCCCTCCTCGAGCTCGCTCCAGACGCTCTCGCGCAGACTCTCGAACAGCTCCGGCAGGAGGTAGGGCTCCTGCCCTTCCGGCATGCGTAGCTCGTTGTTGAGCACCCGCGCCAGCCGTGCCGGATGGAGCAGGCTCTGCAGCAGGATCGATTGGAGAAACACCACCTGTTCGTGGACCGGGAAATCCACCGGGGTGAAGAAGTAGTCCGAGCCCCAGTGAGCCCAGCGGTTGGGCGCCAGCTTGTTGAGCGTGTCCGGCGAGAAGCCGAAGGCGTCGCGGGCGAAGGCGGTCGACGTCACCAGCTCGACCGCCCGCCTCTGCGTCTCCGCGGAGGTCGGCGTGAAAGGCAGCCGCTCGCCCGGATCCCCCTTGTGGTCGCGGGCGTAATAGATGCCGCCCACCGCGCGCAGCGAAACGTACAGGGCACGCCACTGCTCATAGGTCAAGCGGGCCATGGCGCCGCGCAGCCGCTGATAGCCGTCGCCCGCCTCGATCAGCTTCGCTTCCAGCCGGGGCTTGACCCGCGACACCAGCTCCGTTCGCTGCTCGGCGAAGGCCACCGGGTCGGAGCCGAGGTCCCAGGCGCTGGTCAGCGGGTCCACCGCCCACGGACCGAGCCAGTTGTCCTCGTCGGTGCCATAGGTGTTGAGCGGATCCGCCGCCTGCCGTGCGATCTCGCGCAGCCGGGGGAGCTCCTCCTCCGGATCGGCGATCACCGCCCCGGCGTCGTCGAGAATCGGCGCGTAGCCGTAGCGGATGGCCCAGCGATCGTACGAGCCCGGTGCCGGGTTCCAGTAGTGCCCCTGGTGCTCGGGATCCGGCGACACGTTGACCGGCGCGTAGTCCATCACCGACACGGTCACCCCGTTGCGGCGCGTGAGCTCGGTGTCGTGGAGCCGTTCGAAGGGGGTGCCGGAGGAAGACTTGAAGTTGTGCCGCAGCCCCAGAGTGTGCCCCACCTCGTGGAGCACGAGGTCACGGATCGCAGCTCCCAGAAACTCCTCGGGCAGCGGGCCGCCGGGCTCCAGCACTCCCAGACCGGTGAGCAGCGCGTGCTCGACCCCCAGTTGGTGCGCCATACCCATCTCGGCCAGACACAGGAAGTCCCGTTCTTCCGGCCGCATCTCGCGCATCCGGCGCTCCAGGTCGAGCTGGCGAGTCACCAGGGCGCGAGGATCCGCCAGCTCCTGCCAGTCGTTGCGCCAGCCGCTGACGAAGACCGAGGAGATCAGGACGTCCGCGTTGAGCAGCTCGCCGGTGCGCGGATCCATCTGCGAAGGTCCGATGGCGTAGCCCATCCGGTGCGCGGCGGTCCATCGCACCGTCGAGTAGCGGATGTCCTCGGCGCTCCAGGTCGGATCGTCGTCGGGCGCCACTTTCGCCACCACTGCGTTCTTGAAGCCGGCCGCCTCGAAGGCTTCGTTCCAACCCTCGATCCCCTCCCGTACATAAGGCCGGTACTCCAACGGCACGCTGCGGTCGATCCAGTAGACGATCGGCTTCACCGGCTCGGACAGCTCGGCGGAGGGGTCTTTCTTTTCCAACCGCCAGCGGCGGAGGAAGCGAACGTAGAGGGTCTCCTCCCGGTCGCGCGAGAAATCCTTGAAGGCGTGGAGGAAGAAACCCACCCGGTCGTCCGCCAGCCGGATCTGCATGGGGTCGTCGGGCAGGGCGAAGAGCGAGTAGCGCACTCCCACCGGAATCGAGCGCCAGTCGGAGACTCCGGCGCTGGATCCCGCGGGCTCCTCGCTGGGGGTGAAGGTGAGCTCGACGTCGAGCTCCACGTTGCGCGGAAAGGACTGGATCTTGGAGACGAAGGAGCGTTCCTTGTCGAAGCCCACGGGCTTGTCGTCGAAGTAGCCCTTGAGCCCCCGCGCGATGTCCGCGTAGTCGGAGGCGAAGAAGGGGGTGACGTCGAACAGGACCCTCTTGTCTTCCTCGTGCTCGCTCAGGATCTTGAAGGCGGCGAGCCGGGAATGCCCGACGTTGTCCCGCAGCGAGGTCTCCATGGGCGAGCCAGGATCGGCGGTAAACCGCGGGTTGCGGTCCACCAGATAGACCGTGTCGCCGACCCGGGAGAAGCGCAGCAATCGGGTCGGGCTCAGACGTAGACCGTCGTGGATGTTGAACACCCCGACCCCCCGGCTGTAGTGCATCACCAGCCCGAAGTCCTGCTCGAAACGCTCCGGCGGCAGCTCCAGCAGCAGAGTCTGGTCGCGTTTGAGATGGGTGGTGAAGAACCCGGTCTGTGCCTCGGTGTCCTTCAGCACCTCGTCCCAGGGCTTGAACGGCTCGTCGTCCTTCTCACCGTCCTTCTTCTCGACGTGGTCCGTCTCGCCGTCGTTCTTCCCGCTCTTTCCGCCTTCGTCCTCGGCGGCCCCGGCCTGGGCGGCGGTTTGCGGCGGGTAGACCTGGACACAACCGACGGTGGCGATCAACAGCAGGGCCAGCAACCCGGCCGAAAGACGTGCTCGCATGGCGTACTCCTTCGTGGCTCTCGAGGGCATGAACGGGGGGGCATTCTTCCTTCTTGTACGAAAGAACGACGGCGAGGTTGGAAGTCCCTCGGGGGCCCCTGAAGGGACCTGCCATGGACGTTTAAGGAGAGGCCTCCCGTTCGCGGGCGGCTCGCGCCGCCTGGGCCGCCTGGACCGCGGCGCCCACGTAGTAGTCGAGCAACCGGCTGGTAGTGAAGCTGAAGCCGGTCGTGGAGTAGCTCACCCGGCCCTGGTGGTCGAGCAGGATGTAGGTCGGAAAGTTGTTGACCTGGAAGGTGCGGATCACCTCGTGGCCCCGATCCCAGATCTGGGGCCAGGTGAGGCCCTGTTCCGCGACCCAGCTCTCGAGCTTGGCCTTCTCGTTGTCGACGTTGATGCCGATCAGTTGGAAGACGTCGTCCGAATGCTTCTCCTCGAGCTGCTTGAGATGCGGCACCGCCTGCAGACAAGGGGCACACCAACTCGCCCAGAAGTCGAGCAACACCACCTTGCCGACCATCCCGTCCCGGCTGAGGATCTCTCCATCCACCGAGGTCCAGGCGAAATCGGGCGGCACCGTCCCCCGCTGCGGGCCGGGTGCCGGCAGCACCTCGAGCTTGGACTCCTGCGCCGCGAGGGGGCTCGCTGTCAGCGAAGCCAGGATCGATGTGAGCGACAGCGCGACAGCCAGGCTCCAGAAAAAGCTCGAATCTTTCGATCGCATGGGTATCTCCTTCATTCCTACTTGGGTGTTCCTTGTTTCTATTTTCGATTTTCGCTTGTCGCAGAGTCCGGCGGCTCTCCGCGTCCGACGCTCACAGCGTCACGACCTGTCCGGCTTCGAGAGCCAGCTTGGAGAACGTCTGCCAGCCGGCGATGACATCCACTTTCGCTTGCACCTGCGCGGTCGAGAGCCTCAAGAAACGCATCGAAGCGCTGCACGCGTACAGACACAGAGGGCTTTCCTCGCGGGCCGCTTCCAGCAGGGGCGCGAGGCGGGGGGCTCCCACCGCATCGAGCGCCTCCGGGTCCAGCGGCGGTGCGGGATCCAGGGCGTCCCATTGGCCGCGCACCCAGGCATCGAGGGCGCCGAAGAAGAGAGCCACGTCCACCCGTACCCCGGAGGCCGCCGCCGCCGCGGCCAGCGAGGAGATCTGGAATCGGCGATCCCACGTATGGCCGTGGGCGAGCAGCAAGAGGGACCGGTCCTTCGACATGAGGAGCTAGCGTACCGCAGACGCACGACTCGCCGGTCCCGCGTCCCGGCCGGCCTTGCCTCGGCGGCCCGACCTGCGCTTGAATGAAACGATGTCGACGGACAACGACTTCGCCCGCCACACCCTCGATCGGGCCGCGCACCGGCGCCGTCATCCGGAGTGGCTCGTCCAGCGGCTGCGAGATCCCTCGACGCGATTCGTGCCCGTAGCGGGCCGGCGGCACCTGGTGAGAGGAGCGTCTGGCGAGTCACCGGAGCCCCGGTTGCTCACGCCGGTCGAGGCCGAGCCGCTTCTGCCCGAAGGCGAGGTGGTCTTCTTGGCCCACGAGGGCCCTGCGGGGACGCAGCAGGCGGCCGAGCCCGCCGCACGCTTCGCCCTGCTGCTGCCGGAGAACCACCCCCAGGCCCTCGAGCTCGGAGAGTGGCAGGGGCTTCGGCGGCTGGCTCCGTTGCTGGACGACCCGACGGCCGCTCTGCTCGCCACAGCCCGCGGCTACGCCCACTGGCATCACCGCCACCGCTTCTGCGGCGTGTGCGGGGCCGCCACCGAGAGCCTGGAAGCCGGACATCTGCGCCGGTGCTCCGACGACGGCTGCGGGACCTCCCACTTCCCGCGCACCGACCCGGCCGTGATCGTGCTGGTGACCGCCGGCGAGGGCGCACGCGAAAAAGCCTTGCTCGCACGCGCGGCGTCGTGGCCGGAAGGAGTGCATTCGACGCTGGCGGGCTTCGTCGAGCCCGGGGAGTCGCTGGAGGCAGCGGTGGCGCGAGAGGTGCTCGAAGAGACCGGGGTGGAGCTGGACCGGGTCCGCTACCACTCCTCGCAACCCTGGCCTTTCCCGGGGTCGATCATGATCGGATTCACCGCGCGGGCCGCGAGGGAGGCCGATCCGGCCGCTCTGCGGCTCGACCCGGAGGAGATCGAGCAGGCCCGCTGGCTCACCCGGAGCGAGCTGGCCCGCGAGCGGGCGGACGGACAGGTCCAGCTCCCATCCGCCATCTCCATCGCTCGTCGTCTGATCGAAGGCTGGATCGACGGCGGCGCCGGGTGAGCCAGCGCCGGTCGAACCTGCGCACCACCCGGATGATCAGCAGAGAGGGATCTCGGTGCATGGGAAGCCGAACGGGAACCCGGGCTCCTTGCAGTCCTCCCGCGTCTCGCAACGGGAGCAGTCGTGATAGCAGTAGCCCAGCCCGTAGCTCGTGAGGTCGAGGGGCGATTGAAGCCCGAGCAGATCGATCTCCACCGGAGTCTCGAGATCGGGCTGTGCCGCCTCGGACAGTGCCGTCTCGGCCCGCGGGTCGGGCGGGCCCAAGGTACACGACACGGCAGCGTCCGCCGTCTCCGTTCCTGGAGGGTCGTCAGCGATCGCGGGGGCGGCGAACAGGACGAGCACGGTGACCAGCAGCAGGGTGAGCTTCATGGAGTCTCTCCTCGGGGCATCCGACATGGGTTGTAAGGGTCCCATCATATAAACAGTATACACAAACATGCAAAATACAAAAGTAGACAAATCAGCGGCACAGCTGCGCCTGTGCCGCTGGACCCACGTCGGTGGCCCTGCACCGGCGTCAGCCGGCGACCGCGTCGAGCTCGTCGAAGCCCGCGAAGGTCTCGGCGCAGTCGCCGAGCTCGTCGGGATCGAGCTCGTGTCCCGAGACACCGAGCACAAGTCGTCCTTGCTGCACGGTTACGAAGATCTTCCGGTCCGAGCCGTCTTTCAGCACGTAGTAGCGATAACGGCGGGTATCGATCTCCCGCAGCGCCTGCCATCGGGTGACCCGCTGCCAATGGGCGTACGGGTTGCAGAGAGCCACGATCTCGCCGCTCTCGTCCCGCACCACACCCCGTACGCGGCGTAGCTCGCCCACCGCGCGGGAGACTATCGTTTCGGTTCGCACGGCCCGTCGCGCCGACCGGGTCGCTGAGGTTCCTGAGGTCGCCTGAGCCGTGTGGCTCGTCTGAGCATCCATCCTGAGCGCCTCCTTTCACCCCTCAAGGACACGCTTCGATGGCGAAGGTTCAATCAGACCGGCCGTCGGCGCGGCATCAGCTCGCCTTGAGCACCCGGAATCTGCGGCGGCGCTGCTCCGGGGTTTCGTCGTCCCAGGGCGTCTCCGGAAGCTCGAGCGGGTCGCCGTCGAGATAACGCTCGAGGCGGTCGAAGGCTTCGTCGAAGCGTCCCACCAGGGCGCCTCCCAAGGGCAGGCTGCGCCGTCGTTGACGGGCGGCGCGCTTGGCCGCGGCGACATCCACCGGACCCCACAGATTGCGGCTGCGGTCCTCCAGGACCTCCACCCGCAGACGCAGCCCGTGGCGCTCCAGAATCGGCTCCAACTCCTCCCGCCGGGCCAGCAGATTGCGGCGGGTGCGGCGATAGGCGTGCTCGCAGACGGCACGGCGCTGGGAGAAGCTGAAGATGTTGGTGAAGAACATGCGGTAGTCGTCGCGGCGGGGCTCGAAGAGCACCACGTCGGCGCCCTCGTAGCGGGTCTCGTAGGCGTCGAGCCCCGCCTGGAGCCGCGACCGGATCATGGTCCGCAGAGACTGCGCGAGAACCGCCGGCAATCCCCGGTCCTGTAGCTTGCCCCGCTTCATGATCCCCGCCTCCACGGCCCGCGCGGTGTCGATCGGGACCAGCGGGTTGATGCAGAACACCAGCTCGGCGCCGGCGTCGAGAGCCACCGAGGCGTGGAGGGTCTTGATCAGCACGCCGTCGACGTAGGATCGGCCGTCGATCTCCACCGGGGTGTACAGACCCGGCAGGGCACCGGACGCCTGGACCGCCCTCGAGATGGGCACGTGGTCCCACCCCGGCTCGCCGAACCGCACCGCCCGCCCGGAGTCCAGATCCGTGGCGACGACGACCAGATGGCGGTCGAGAGCCCGGAAGTCGTTCGGGACGTCGTGATCCGCGAACATCTTCTCCAGATAGGTGTGGATCGGCTCGCTCTCGAAGGCTCCCACCGGGAGACCGCGGGACATGCGCAGCAGCGCTTCGGGCAGCGTGAGGTCGGTCGGGTGGGTCAGATAGTGCCACACCGACTCTCCCAACAGCCGCGGGATCATCCCCAGCCGATGCAGCACCTCGCGGAAGACCGGGGTGTAGAAGATCGAAGGGTTGAACGGGCTGTCTTTGCCCTCGGCGGTCACCAGGGTGTCGCAGATCTCCTCGAGGGAGAACCGGTTGGCCAGACAGGAGCCGAGAACGGCCCCCGCGCTGACCCCGACATAGACGTGCAGATCGTTCCAGTCGACGCCCTCGATGGCCTCTTCCAGAGCCAGCAGGGCTCCGGTCTCGTAGACGGCTCCTTCCGGACCACCTCCCGCGAGAGCCAGACCGATCTTCGGTCTCGCCGACCGCTCGCTCGTCACGCCCTTCGACTTTCGTTCGATCTCGGCCATCCCTCACCCCCGGTCATCAAGTCATCGACAGTCATCCACAGCCATTCACAGTCGATCCCAGCGCGAGGCGGCTGGTGAGCGACCGCCCACGATGCGCCGTGGGCGAGGTCTCCAGGGGTGCGGCTCAGTTGGCGTCGAAGGTGACCTCGGTCTGGAACTTGCCGTCCTTCTTGTGAACCACCACCTGGGACGGAGCCTGATGCTGCGCCAGCTCCTTGGCCGCGGTGACGGCCTCGCCCTTGGTGCCGTGGACGCTGGTCGGCCGGCTCGCGCCCTCGGCTTCGACCTTCCAGCCGTCCTCGTGGGTAGCCACATGGTACACCTTGCGCTCGGCGGTTCCACCATCCTCACCCTTGAGGCCGTCGATCTTGGTGTTGAGCTCCTCGACGCGGCGGGTCAGCGCCTGGATCTCGTCGCGGGTGGGTACGCCGAAGCGGTGCATCGCCTCGGTCAGCCGCTCGTCCATCTTGTCCCACAGATCGTCCACCCTCTCTTCGACCCGCTCGCGGGCCTTCTTGGCGGAGGTCTCGATCTCCTCGCGGGCCTTGGTGAAGCCCTTACGGCCCTTGGTCTCGAGGCCCTGGCCGCGCTCGACCAGGCTGTGGAAGAAACGGCTGCCTTCCTCGCTGGCGGCGGACAGGGCACCCAGCCCGGCGAGCCAGATGCGATGCGCGGATTCCTGCAGGTCCTTGGGTAGCTTCTTGTCCTTCTTTTTGGTCTTGGCCATGGTTCATCCTCCATTGCCGGCGGTGTGGGCCGGCGCTCGTGCTGTCAAGGAAATCGGTACGCTGGTACGGTCTCGTGGCTCGGTCTCGTGCGGCTCGTGCCGCGCTCGTCGGAGGTCGGGTGCTCGGGAAGCCGGGAAGAGCCGGCTCAGCTCGCGCGGGTAGCCACCTGGTCCACCTTCTTCGACAGCGCGCTCAGACGCGCCGACAGGTGGTCGAGGTCTTTCTGCGACGGCAGGCCGACCCGGTGCAGCAGGCCCTGGAGGCCCTCCTGGACGGAGCCCTGGACGCGGTCGCCCCACTCCTTGAGCTGCTCGGAGGTACGGGACACGGTGCGGTCGATGTTCTTGAACTGGCGGGTCTCGACCTGGCGGCCACGCTCGACCCAGTGGTCGAACAGCCCCCGGCCTTCTTCCTCGGCGCGGGAGAGGGCGCCCAGCCCGGCCAGCCAGATGTGCCGCCCGGCCTCACGGATGCTTTGATTGTCCAGCTTCTGCTCGCTCGTCATGCCTATCTCCTCCGGTCCCCGGGTCCCGGTGCTCGGGCTGCGGGTCGTTGATCTCGAGTCGTGATTGGACATCGTTGCTTGGACATCGTTGCTTGGACATCGTTGTTTGGGAATCGTTCACTTCTTGCTCTTCTTGCTCTTTTTGCTCTGCTTGCCTTTCGTGCCGGTGTCGGCGGCCTCGGGCTCCTGACCGTCGGTGGCGAGGGTCTCCAGGGACGCCTCGAGATGCTCGAGCTGCTCGCGCAGCCGGGACATCTCCTCGCGCGCCCGGCGTACCGGCGCCAGACGATCCACCGAGGCCTGCACCAGGCGGTCGACCCCTTGCTGCACCTGCTCCATGCCGCTCGATACCGCTCGCTCACCAACGCGAATCAGATCGTGCAGCAGGCTGCTGGGAAGAAAGGAGGTGCCGCGCTTTCCCTCCTCCAGGATGATCTGGGTCAGGGTCTGGGACGTCACGTCGGACGAGGTGGCGTTGTCGATCACCTTCACCTCCTGCCCTTCCCGCACCCAACCGGAGATCTCCTCCAACGAGACGTACCGGCTCTCCTCGGTGTCGTACAGCTTGCGGCTTTCATAGCGCTTGATGAGCCGGATCATGTCGTCATCTCCCTCACTCGATGTTGGTGAATCCCGGGGTCGACCCGGTGCGACGCCTGCGTCGAGTGTCAATATACCGCAGTGCGGCATTTGTGTCAAGCGCGCTTTCCGCGCTGCGGCAATTCTCTCTACGTACCGCAACCCCAGGGCCTTGGCATAGATTCCACAGTCTTTCGGGGCGCGGTCTCGACCGGCGCCGTCTTGACGCATCGCGGCGAGGAGGGTCGCCACGAAGGACCGTCATTGACAGCCCCGGGCTCACACGAGAAGATCTGGCCCGTACCTTCGCGATCAAGGATTGCCATGAGAATCGAACGAGGTCCCCGCCGGCTCGCGGAGGGCTCCATCGAGCGCCCGTGGGTCGCCATCGTCGCGCTGCTCGCCCTCACGCTGGCCGCCGCGCCCGGGCTGCTGCGGCTGACCCTGCGCACGGACGGCCACGCCCTGGTGCCGCCGCGTGATCCGGCGGTGTTGTTCGACGCCGAGGTGCGCGAGCGCTTCGAGCTGCGCGACCCGTTGGTGGTGCTGATCGAGTCCTCGGATCCGGAGGGCATCTTCACCTCCAAGACCCTGGGCCGCGTACGCGATCTGACCGACGCCCTCGCCGAGCTCCCCGACGTGGGCCGGCGCCACGTCACCAGCCTGGCGACCGAGACCCGCGACCGGGTGTACCCGGGGACTCTGAATTTCCGGCCCTTCCTGGATCCCTTCCCCAAGGACCTGAAGACGATGGAGGTGCTGCGGGGCGACATCTCGGAGGTGGACCTGCTCCACGGCACGCTGGTGTCCCAGGACCGGCGGGCCACCGCCATCCTGGTCGGCGTGCCTCCGCTGCCGGTGGACGGCGGAGCCGAGTCCCGCTCCCTCGACCGCACCGCGCTCTATCACCAGGTGGTCGAGACGGCGGCCCCGTTCCAGGGCTCCGGGGACGACATCCTGGTGGTGGGGGCACCGGCGGCGGAGGCCCTTCTCGGCACCCACATCCTGGAGGACCTGACGCTGCTGGTGCCGCTGGCGATGGCGGTGATCGCCCTGGTGGTGTGGCTGGGATGCCGGCGCTGGTGGGGGGTGTTGCTCGCCCTCGGCGAGGTGGGCGCCTGCTTGGTGTTCACCTTTGGTGTGATGGGCTGGCTGGGCATCCCCGTCTATCTACCCACCGCGGTGCTGCCGGTGATCCTCACCACCCTCGGTCTGGCGGACGAGATCCACATCTTCTGGCATTACCAGCGCGTGTTGGAGACCGACCCGGGTCCTCCGCCCGCCGGAGTACGGGCCACCTTCGACGCCATGGCTCGGCCCGTCGTGCTGACCTCACTGACCACCGCGCTGGCGTTTCTCTCGTTTCTCGCCTCGTCGATCCTTCCGGTGCGCGCTTTCGGCGCCTTCGCCGCCCTCGGCATCCTCTTCTGCCTGATGTGGTCGGTGACGGTGATCCCCGCGGCGTTGACTTTGCTGCGCCCCGAGCGGTTGCAGCGGCCGGGCTCGAGGACCACGGGAGCCGCGGATGGCGATCGTCGCTCCTGGGCTGTGCGCTTCGTCGGACCGCTGCTCTCCCGACCCGGAGTCACCCTCGCGAGCCTGGGGCTGGTCACGGTGGTCGCGGCGCTCGGCGTGCCCCGGCTCTACGTCCAGGACAGTTGGATCGACGGCTTCGCCCCGCAGAGTGACTTCCGGCGCGCCACGGATCGGGTCAACGCATTGCTCCACGGCACCCACGTGCTGCTCGTCCAACTCGCCTTCGAGGTCCCGGAGGAGGACGTGCCGAAGGGACGGGACCGCTCGGGACCGCTGCTGTCTCCGGCGACCCTGCGCGAGATCGGTGCCTTCGAAGACTTCCTCCGTGGGTGGTCCGGCGTCGGCGGCGTGCTCGGCCCGGCGAGTCAGCTCCGCACCGTCTCGTATCTGTGGATGGGGCGCAACGAGGAGCAGCGCAAGATCCCCGAGACGCCCAGCCGGGTGGACCTCGCCCTCAAGCGTTTCGACCAGGGGCGGGGCGAGCACCGGCGGCGCGAGGTGATCGCCGACGACCTCCGCCACGCGGTGGTCACCGTCTTTCTCAAAGACGCCAACTACCGGGAGACGGCGGACCTCATGGAAGCCGCTCGCAGCTACCACCAGGAGCATCTGGCACCGCTGGGCTCCACGCTCGGCTTTGCCGGCGACGTCGCGGTCAGCCAGGCGATGATCCCCGCCATCGTGCGCACCCAGGTGACCTCGCTGCTGCTGGCGCTGGTGGGTGCGCTGTTGGCCATCGGGCTGCTCACCCGCTCGGCGGTCACCGGCGTGCTGGCGACGCTACCGGCGACGGTAGCGGTGCTCTGGGTGTTCGGTGCCATGGGCTGGCTGGACATTCCGCTGGGGGTGGCCACCTCGATGTTCTGCGCCATCACCCTCGGCGTCGGTGTCGATCACGGCATCCACTATCTGGAGAGCGTGCGGCGCAGCCGGGACTCCGGAGAGCCCGTGCCGCCGCGCGCCGCGCTGGCGGAGGCCGGTCCGGCGATCCTCGCCGACGCGGTGGCCATCGCGGCGGGCTTCGGTCTGTTGGCGGTCTCTCAGGTACCCGCCAACGCCCGGCTGGGGCTGCTGGTGGCCGCCGCGCTGCTCAGCTCGGCGGTGCTGACGCTGGGGGGTCTGGGGGCACTGCTGTCGCGGAAAAGCTAGAAGCCTGGAAAACTACCTACTTGGAAATACAGCGCCGCGGCCCCGGGAGTCCGAAGCCGCGGCGCAACATCTAATCAAAGGCCAACGCGTGCAGGACTGGTCTAGTACGCGACCGGCACGGGGCAGTGCGTGCCGTGATCCTCGACGTGGCACGAGGGGCTGATCTCCTCCGGCGCGACCATGGCTCCAGCCACCCGCGACAGCCCATCCCCCTGGGAGGGAACGGACGCACCGGACTCCTTCAAGCTGCCGGCATCGGCCGTACCCTGAGTCCGGGCATCCATGCGACGCAGGATCTCGCCGCTGCGGTCCAGACCAGCGGCGGAGCCGACGAAGAAGTTCAACGACGTGCCCGGCACGAAGGTGTCCGGGGTACCGTCGCTGTTTGTGTCGACCTTGAGGTCCTGACCGAACTCGACGAAGCCGTCACCCGGCACGTCCGACCACACCGCATGGGCAGCCGGGCCGAAGCGCAGCTCGCGCTTGACGATCTTGGCCTCACCGCCGTGGTCGACCGGGGTGAAGGTCATCCGCACGTTGACGTGAATCGGCGCCAGGAAGCGGCCGAAGCCCGGCTGATCCTGGACGATCTTCATCTCGGTGATCGGCTGCTCGCCGTCCAGCTCCAGACCGACGCGGAAGGTGCCGCACGCGTTGCGCAAAAGCTCGACTCCTTCGAAGCTCATGGCCCGCATCTGGATGCGGGTGGAAGCCACGCCGAAGTGGTTGAAGGACGCCTCGTCGAGGCGGTGGATGATGGTGTCCGTCGGGCCCAATACGTCGGCCGGATCGGTCGCCACCGGGACGCCCTGGAAGACGACCTTGCCACCGAACGGCTCCGAGCCTTCGCAGAAGAAACCGGCCGGAAGCGGGTTGAGGGCGAAGCTGGCGAAGGTCGAGCCGTCACCCGGGGTCTGCCAGAGATCGGAGCCGGGGCGAATGATCTGGGACTGAGCGGTAAGGGGGACCGCGATGAGGGCCAAGATTGCGACACCCAACGTGATCCGAAGAAGAGAACGCATACTGTTCCTCCTTTCAAAGGGGGTACAGAGAAACCCTTCCAGCCGCGTGACCGCGGTGGTAGAGTGGGATACACCAAGTTACTCACCGGCCGCTACGCAACGGCACAATACTTTCCGAACCGAAGGGAAATCTTCGACAACCATACGCGGAGATGCGACGTCCGTCAAGTCTGTGGGGACGTAGACGATGGCTCAGTGCCCAAACACAGCACCGGCCGCGGCCCCCTCGAGGGCACGCGGCCGGTTTCTACGGAGATTTCCGTATCGGACGGGAACGCCTAGTAGGCGATTTCGCGCGTCTCCGCAATCGGAGTGGTGGTGCCATTCGGGCAGTGATTGCAACTGTTCTCGATGTGGCAGATGGGAACAGCGGTGGCCTCAGTGGCGGTGCCGGTGATTGCTCCCGCCGCGCTCGCCAAGCCGTCGCGGGCCGGAGCGGTCATTCCCGGAGCCTTGAGACTTCCGGAGGCGTCAGGAGCCTCACGACGCCGCAGGATGTCCTTGGAGCGGTCGAGACCGGCGGTCGAGCCGGCGAAGAACGCCCGCGAGGTCCCGGGCAGGAGGGTGTCGACGGCACCGTCGTTGTCGGTGTCGACCTGGAACTCGCCCACCTCGGTGAAGCCGACGTCGGGACGGGTCGACCACACCGCCTGAGCGGAGGGTCCGAAGCGGAGCTCGCGCGGCACCCGCAGGACCTCACTGCCGTGATCCACCGGCGTGAAAGTGATGTTGACGTTGACGTGGATGGGCGCGATGAAGCGTCCGCCGTTCTCCTCCTCGCGGACGATCTTCATCTCGGTGATCGGCTGCACGCCGTCGAGCTCCACGCCGACCCGGAATGCACCGCACTCGTTGCGCAGCACCCCGACGCCCTCGAAAGCCATCGCCGTCATCTGGATGCGGGTGGTGGCCACGCCGTTGGCGTCGAATTCTGCGTCATCCAGGCGGTGGATGACGGTGTCCGTCACCCCCAGGACGCCCGGCGGCTCGGAGGCGACCGGCGCACCGCGTAGGATGACCTTGCCCGCGAAGGGCGAGGAGCCCTCACAGAAAAAGCCCGCCGGCAGCGGCTCGATGGCGAAGCTGGCGAAGGTCGAGCCGTTGCCCGGGGTACGCCAGAGATCGGTGCCCCGCTCGATGATCTGGGCACTCAACGGCACGACGACGAGGGTTAGAAGGGTCAAGCACAGCGTGATCCGGAATGCTGACTTCATACTCGGTCTCCTCTCGGTCGAGGTACACAAATCCTGTGCTCTCCACACGGCGCGAAGAGCAAAGGGCTCGAAAGACCCACCGCAAACCTCTAGGCTCTCAAGTATCTAGGAAAATTAGATGTATTGTACGATATCGTGACGACTTTGTCAATTATCGAAAAGAAGTGAGAGCGAGAACCGGCCGCGATCCCCGGGGAGGGACCGCGGCCGGTCATCGGGAGACTTGACGCTCGGTGGCTTCCATCAACCCTTCTCATCCACCGAGGGATCCCGGTGGGGGGCTACAGCGCGTAGGTGGTGCCGTCCGGGCAGTGGCCGCAGGAGTTCGAGATGTGGCAGATCTGGGCGATCGAGCTCGTCTGCGCGCCCGCCGTGCTGGACAGACCGTCGCGGGCCGGGACGCTCATCCCCGGAGCCTTCAGCTCGCCGGCGACGTCGACGCCGGAGACCGCGCCCTCCCGACGCTGCAAGACGTCCTTGGAGCGGTCGAGACCGGCACGGGAGCCGGCAAAGAACGCACGGGAGGTCCCGGGCAGGAAGGTGTCGACCACGCCGTCGTTGTCGGTATCGACCTGGAACTCACCCGCCTCGGTAAAGCCGACGTCCGGACGGGTCGACCACACCGCCTGGGGGGAAGCTCCGAAGCGGAGCTCGCGCGGCACCAACAGCGTTTCGCCACCGTGATCCACCGGCGTGAAGGTGATATTGACGTTGACGTGGATCGGAGCGATGAAGCGTCCGCCGTTCTCTTCCTCACGGACGATCTTCATCTCGGTGATCGGCTGCTCGCCGTTGAGCTCCACCCCGACCCGGAATGCGCCGCACTCGTTGCGCAACAGACCGACGCCTTCGAAAGTCATCGCCTTCATCTGGATGCGGGTGACGGCCACTCCATTGGCGTTGAATTCGGCGTCGTCGAGGCGGTGAATGACGGTGTCCGTCACGCCCAGGACGCCCGCCGGCTCGGTCGCCACCGGCGCTCCGCGGAAGATGATCTTGCCCGCGAAGGGCGAGGAGCCCTGGCAGAAGAAATCCGCCGGCAGCGGCTCGATGGCGAAGCTCGCGTAGGTCGAGCCGTCGCCCCGGGTGCGCCAGAGGTCCGTGCCCTGTTCGATGATCTGGGCACTGAGCGGAATCACAACGAGGGTCAGAAGGGTGCAGCACAGCGTAATCCGGAATGCTGACTTCATTAGGTTGCCTCCTTCTCGGCAAACGTGATGGGAAAAGCTCGCCCCACGACATCATGGACAGCGAGGGGCTCGAGGACCCAGCGCGCTCCTACAAACCTGCAAAGCTTGGAAAATCGGATTGATGGTACACGGATAATACGAGTATGTCAATTCCCGAAAGGAAGGGAACTAGCGTCTGCGCTCAGCCCAGCCGGTCCAGCAGCTCGCGGCCCATGGCCTCCAGCGCAGGGAGGCTCGTGGGCTCCCGCGGCAGCAGCGGCAGAGCGGCCAGAGGGCGGCCGGCGAGCAGCCCCGCGAGCTGCTCCAGGCCCTCCCGGTCCCGCTCCGCCAGCCAGCTCAGAAGCCGACGGCCGTCCACGGTGCATGGGTCCCCGCCTGCGGCCGCGTCCGGATCCCCGGCGGGCACCGCCTCCATGGGATGGAAGCGGTTGACCACCACAGGCCCCAGAGGAAAGCCCCCTTCCTGCAACCGGCGGGCAAAAAACAGGGTGTCCGGGATGCGCTCCTCGCCGGGGCCGGAGACGAGGACGAAGAGGGTTTGCTTGGAGTGCAGCAGCTTCTGGACTTTTTGCGCCCGCTCCCGAAAGCCATCGAACAGCGGGCCGAAGGCCTGGAAGAACTCCGCCATGTCGCGCAGCAGATCGAGACCCACGATGTCGTCCAGAAAGCGCTCGAAGCGGCGACCCAGGAAGCCGAGCTTGGAGGTCGCCTTGAGCCGCCCCTCGTCGTCGAACCAGGACTTGAGCGCGATCTTGAGCGCGCCGCTGTCGAGAAACGAGACGATCCGCTGCGGCGCCTCGAGGAAGTCCAGGGCCTGGCGGGTAGGGGGGGTGTCGAGGATCACCTGCCGGTACTCGCCCTTCTGGGCCACCTCGAAGAGCTTCTCCACCGCCATGTACTCGAGGATGCCCGCCAGGTTGCCGGCCAGGTGCCGGTAGAAGCGGTTGCCCAGGATGCGGTCCCGGGCCTCGTCGTCCGGGGCGTAGCGCTCGACCAGCTTGTCGAAGGTGCCGCGGGCGTCCAGCAGGCTGGCGTCGAGCCGGCCCCGGGTGCTGGTCTCCACCCGTACCGCGCGCTCCTTGGCCTCGGCTCCCACTCCCAGGGCGTCCTTGAGCCGCAGCGAGGGATCGAAGGTCATGACCAGCGTGTCCCGGCCCTGCTGCGCCGAGACCACCCCCAGCGACGCCGCCAGGGTGGTCTTGCCCACACCGCCGGAGCCGACGACGATGAGCAGTGGGTGGCGATCGGTGAGGAGCTTCACGCCGTCCGCTCCTGCAGTTGGGCCCGGAAACAGGTCACCAGGGCATTCACCAGCTCCGGACCCCGATCCATCGGGAGCTTGGGCAGCTCGACCCGCGGACCGTCCCACGAGGCCACCAGCCGGGCGAGCTCCTTCTCGTTGAGCCGCCGCCGGCGCCGCCACAGCCGCATCCCCTCGTCTTCCTGGGGGCTTTCCCCCTCCGCGGGATAGGGAGGATAGAGACCGTTGACCACCAGCAGCTCGGGCTCGCGGCCGAAGCGCTCGCGCAGGCTCTGGCGCAGCTCGAGGGCTTCGTCGACCGGCATCTCCTCGGCACCGGTGACCACCACCACCGCCACCTGGCCCGGATCGGAGACGAACTCCGACAGCTCGCGCCCCATGTCGCCAAAGGGCCCCTTTTCGATCACCTCGGAGAGCAGCCGGGGCGCGGTGAGCAGGGACACCCCGTGGCCGGTCGCCGGTGCGTCGAGGATTACCAGATCCATCGGCTTGCCACGCCGGCCGATACCCCGCAGCAGACGCAACGCATGCCCCAGGATCCCGACCTCCTTGAGCCCCGGAGCCCCTTCGGAGAAGTGCCGGTAGACGGGACTTTCGAGCACCCGCCGGGCCAGGGCCTCCAGCTTGAGCCGCTCGCGGACGATGGAGTCGAGCACCTGCCGGGGCTTGAGGTTCTGGAGAAAGAGCCCGCGTCCGGCCTCGGTGACCTCGCCGCCGGAGGGCGGGATGCCGAGCATCTGGTGGAGGTTCTCCCGGGGATCGACCTCGAACACCAGCACCCGGCGTCGGGACGTAGCCAGCAGCCGACCGAGCACCGCGGTGACCGAAGTCTTCCCCACTCCTCCCTTGCCGGTGACGACGAGGAGCTTGCGGGAGGCCAGACGTTCGAGCAGGTCGGTGGACATTGCCGCGGGCATCGCCGCGGAACTATACCGGACCGAGCCACCCCCGCGGGGGAGGTGGCGCGCCGTCCCGCTGTGGTAAAACCGCCCTTGCCATGAGCTTTCCCGAAACCCGTCTGCGGCGGATGCGCCGCACCCCCGTGCTGCGGCGGATGGTGCGCGAGACGCGGCTGTCCACCGGCGACCTCATCCTCCCTCTCTTCGTCTGTCCCGGTGAGGGGGTCGAGAACCCCGTCGGCTCGATGCCCGGGGTGTTCCAGCAGTCCGTGGACAGGCTGGTGGAGACCGGCAAAGCGGTGTATGACGAGGGCATCCCGGCGGTGATCCTCTTCGGTCTGCCCGAGAGCAAGGACGCCGTCGGCTCCTCCGCCTGGTCCGACGAAGGGATCGTCCAGCGCGCCCTCCGAGCCCTCGACCGCGAGGTGCCGGAGCTGGTCACCATCGTCGACGTCTGTTTCTGCGAGTACACCGACCACGGCCACTGCGGGGTGCTCGACGCCGAGTCCGGAAGCGTCGACAATGACGCCACTCTGGAGAACCTGGCGCGCCAGTCGGTGTCGTTGGCCCACGCCGGGGCGGACGTCATCGCCCCGTCGGACATGATGGACGGCCGCGTCGGCGCGATCCGCGAGGCCCTCGACGACGAGGGGTTTTCCGACATCCCGATCCTTTCCTATGCCGCCAAGTTCGCCAGCGCCTTCTACGGGCCGTTCCGTGACGCCGCGGACTCGGCACCCCAGCACGGCGACCGCCGGAGCTACCAGATGGATCCGGCCAACCGCCGCGAGGCGTTGCGGGAGGTGGAGCTCGACGTCGAGGAGGGCGCCGACCTGTTGATGGTCAAGCCGGCGCTGCCCTATCTGGACGTGCTCTCCGATCTGCGCGCCGCCTACGACCATCCGCTGGCGGCCTACCACGTTTCGGGCGAGTGGGCCATGTTGCAAGCCGCCGCCGCCAACGGCTGGATCGACGGCGACCGGGTACTGATGGAGTCGCTGGTCTCGATCCGCCGGGCCGGCGCCGACCTGATCCTCACCTATGGCGCACGCCGGGCCGCGGAGCTCCTGCGCAAGGGGTGGACCGAATGAGTGCGCTTCTCGAACGGGCCGAGCGCATCCTGCCCGGCGGCGTGTCGTCGCCGGTACGGGCCTTCAAGGGAGTGGGCGGGGAGCCGGTGTTCGTCCACGCCGCCGACGGCGCCTATCTCGAAGCGGTGGACGGCCGCCGGTACATCGACTACATCGGCGGCTACGGCCCGCACATCCTGGGCCACCGGCATCCGGCCATCGTACGGGCGCTGGAGGGTGTGCTCGACCGCGGCACCGCCTTTGGCGCCCCCACGGTCGACGAGGTGGAGCTCGGCGAGCTGGTCGCCAGCGCGGTGCCGTCGGTGGAGATGGTGCGTTTCGTCAATTCCGGCACCGAGGCCACCATGTCGGCGCTACGCCTCGCCCGCGGCGCCACCGGCCGCAGCAAGATGGTGAAGCTCGAGGGCTGCTACCACGGCCACGGGGACGCCTTTCTGATCGCCGCCGGCTCCGGCGCCGCGACGCTGGGGGTGCCTTCTTCGCCGGGGGTCCCGGAGTCGGTGACCTCGGACACGCTGCTGGCGCCGTTCAACGACGGGGACGCGGTGGCGGCGCTGTTCGAGGCCCACGGGAACGACATCGCGGCGGTCTTCGTCGAGCCCATCGCCGGCAACATGGGGCTGGTGCCGCCGCTGCCGGGCTTCCTGGAGCGTCTGCGGGCCTTGTGCGACGAGGGCGGAGCCTTGCTGGTCTTCGACGAGGTGATGACCGGGTTCCGGGTGGCCTGGGGCGGCGCCCAGGAGCTTCTGGGGGTGACCCCGGACCTCACCACCCTCGGCAAGGTGATCGGCGGCGGTCTACCGATTGCGGCCTACGGCGGACGCCGCGACCTGATGGAGCGGGTGGCCCCGGCGGGACCCGTCTATCAGGCGGGCACATTGTCGGGCAATCCGCTGGCGGTGGCCGCCGGCCGAGCGGCCCTGACCGAGCTGCAGAGGGACGGCGGTGCCGCCTACGACCGCCTGGAGGCTCTGGGCGCCCGGCTGGAGGCGGGGATGAAGCAGGCCGCGGCGAAGCATGGGATCCCGGTCACCCTCCAGCGCCAGGGCTCGATGGTGGGGCTGTTCTTCACCGAGGGACCGGTGGTGCGCTCCGCCGGCGTCGACGCTTCGGACCGCAAGCGGTTCGCGCGGGTGTTTCACCGGTTGCTCGCCGACGGCATCCACCTGCCCCCCTCCGCCTACGAGACCTGGTTCCTCTCCACGGCTCACGGGGAGGAGGAGATCGATCGCACGGTGGAGGCTTTCGACCGGGCGTTGGGTGCGGAGTAGGGCGCAGAGAGACCATCCGGCGTCCCGGCTGTCCAGGGGCCGAAGCGGACGCCTGCACCATGGCTTGCCGGGTGCCGCGAAAGCGATTTGCCTCCCTTGCCGTCTGGTGCCTGTCCTATGGCTCCTGCCGTCCTATAGCTCCATCGGTCCGCAGGTGCAGGTCTCGATCGGGCACCACGAGCCGTGCAGGGTACACGCACCGTCTTCGGTCTCGCCTCCACCCACGGCCTGGCGCAGGCTGGGGTCGTCGAGACGATGGAGAGTTTGGCGGTGGAGCTCGAGCTTGCGATGAGTCTTGCGGCGCATGAGGGTCTTCCTCCTGGCTTGAACGGTCCACTGACGGTCACAGCGTTGCCCACAGGATCTCATCTCCTGCGCCAGAGGTAAACTGAGGCGCCGTGCCCAGGTTCCAATCCTCTCCGTCCCGCACCGTGCTGGCGTTTCTGACCGCCCCCTTCGCAGCCGCTCTGATCTGGTACGTCCTGCACGCGGCCACGCTGGCGGTGGCCAACGGGGGTCTTCGCTGGCGATCCGATGTGCTGGCCCTTCTGGGCGGCTCGGTGTTGGTGGGCGTGCCCGTCGCCGCCGTGGTGACCTGGGTCGGCGGCGCCCCCGTGTACCTGGCCCTGCGTTGGCTGGGCTGGCTGCGGCTGTGGGCGGTGCTCGTTGCCGGGGCGTTGCTCGGGCTCGCCGCCGCCGTGATGCTTCTCGGGCTGGCGGAGGATTGGACCCACCTCTACCTGGCGCTCGCGGCGGTGGTCGGTGGCTGCACGGCCGGCTTCTGGTGGTGGGTGGCGGTGTCCGACGCAAGCGAGGAGGGTCCGGGTGCTGGCTGAAAAGGCACCGGTGGCGGTCTCGGTTCTCGACCTCACTCCTCCGCTTCCAGCTCCCGCCGGGCCGCTTCCAGCTCCTGGCGATCCTCCGCCGAGACCTCCGGGAAGGCCAGATCGAGGCCCTGGAGGTGGCCGGTGAGGATGTCCGCCACCAGGGCGCGGGAGAACCACTTCTTGTCCGCCGGGATCACGTACCAGGGCGCCCATTCGGTGCTGGTGGCGCTCAACACGTCCTGGTACGCCTCGGTGTAGGCGGGCCAGAAACGCCGCTCCCGCAGGTCCGAAGCGGAGAACTTCCAGTGCTTGTCGGGCCGGGTCAGGCGCTCCATGAAGCGCTCCTTCTGCTCCTCCTTCGACAGATGGAGATAGAGCTTGAGCACCGAGATCCCGCCGCGCACCAGACCCTTTTCGAAGGCGTTGATCGCGTCGTAGCGGAAGCGCCACAGGGCCTCGCCTTCGAGATCGTGGGGCAGGCGCTGGGGGACCAGGAAGGTGGGGTGAACCCGCACCACCAGCACTTCTTCGTAGTAGGAGCGGTTGAAGATGCCGATGCGCCCCTTGGCGGGGAGAAACCGGGTCGGCCGCCAGAGGAAGGGATGGTCCAGCTCCTCGGCGCTGGGGGCCTTGAAGGAGCGCACCTCGCAACCCTGGGGGTTGACGCCGGACATGACGTGGCGGATGGTGCCGTCCTTGCCGGCCGCGTCGAGACCCTGGAGGATCACCAGCACCGACCGCCGGCCGTCCGCCCACAGCAGCCGCTGGGCGTCGGCCAGGGCCGAGGTGTCCTCCTCGAGGGTCTCCTTCGCCTCCTTCTTGCCGTCCAGATCCTGCCGTTCGAGCAGCTCGTCGGTGGGAGCCGTCGGATAGTCGACGAGGCGCACGGTCTGGCCCGGGGAAACCCGGAACGGAGTGGGATCGAAACGGTGGCTTCCGGAGCTCATGGCGAAATTCTCTCACGGCTTCCACTCGGTGTTTGACGCTCCCGGGTGTGCCCGCTACAGTGGCGCCATTGTGACCGACTCCCAACCGCACGACCCCGAGGCCCAAGCCGACCCCGAGACCGATCTCGACACCGCCTTCGTCGCTGCCCGCGAGAGCGCGGATCAACGGGCCGACTTCTACGAAGTGTTCCTCCACACGGAGCTTTTCATCCCGACCCGCGACGACGAGGAGAACGACGACGACGACGCTTCCTTCACTCCGCTATTGGTGGAAGCCGAGGGCGTGCCCTACCTCCTGCTCTTCGACTCGCTGGACCGTCTCAGCTCGTGGGCGGAGCGCGAGATCGGCCACATCCGGGTACCGGGTCACACGCTGGTGGAGGTGATGGACCCACGGCTGCACTGGATCCTCAATCTCGGAACGCCGTTCACCAAGGAGTTCGTGGCCGAAGAGATCCAGTGGCTCCAACAGGTGCTCAACCGGGAGCGGGTCGAGCGCCGCGAAGTGCCGGCCGGGACCAAGATCGTGGTCGGATCGCCCAAGAAGGAGCCGGAGGCTCTGATCGAAGCTCTGCGGCCGATCCTCGAAGACAACCCGGCGATTCGGGACGCGCACCTGGCGCAGGTCCACTACGACCTGGAGGGCGAGAAGCCGCACCTGGCGCTGGCCGCCACGCTCGACGTCGACGACGAGGCGCTGCAAGGGAAGATCCGCAAAGAGGTGGCGGTCGCCGCCCGACCCTTCCTCAAGCCCGGGCAGGAGATCGACATCCACCTCGACGACGGCCCGCTGGCGCGCAAGATCATCGAGGTGGTGGACCCGTTTTACCTGCGTCGATGATCCCGGACCCGAGCCGCCGCTCAGATTTCCCGTCCCACCGCCGGCACGATGATTCTCAGCTCGTCCATCAAGCGCTGGAACTGCTCCGGATAGAGAGTCTGGGCAGCATCGGACAGCGCGTGGTCGGCGTCGTGGTGGACCTCCAGCAGGAGGCCGTCGGCACCCGCCGCCACCGCCGCCCGGGCCATGGCGGGCACCATGTCACGCATCCCGATGCCGTGCGAAGGATCGGCGATCACCGGCAACGGCGAGAGGACCTTGGTGACTGGGATGGCGGAGATGTCCATGGTGTGGCGGGTGGCCGTTTCGAAGGTGCGGATGCCGCGCTCGCAGAGCAGGATCCGCGGGTTGCCGGCGTCGGCGATGTACTCGGCGGAGAGCAGCCACTCCTGGATGGTCGCCGCCAGACCGCGCTTGAGGAGCACCGGCTTGTCGATCGCGCCGAGCTCGGTGAGGAGCACAAGATTCTGCATGTTGCGCGCCCCCACCTGCACGATGTCGGCGTAGCGGGTCACCATCTCGATCTGCGACGGATCCATCACCTCGGTGCACACCTTGAGGCCGTGGGCGTCCGCCGCCTCGCGCAGCAGGCGCAGCCCGGTTTCCCCCAGCCCTTGGAAGCTGTAGGGTGAGGACCGGGGCCGGAACGCCCCCCCGCGGAGCACCCGGGCACCCGCCTTCGCCACCGCCTCGGCCGTGCGGTGGATTTGCTCCTCGCTCTCGACCGAGCCGGGGCCGGCCAGGACGAGGACCTCGTCGCCGCCGAACACCAAGTCGTCGACCCGGATCAGCAGGTCGTCCGGGTGGAAAGACCGCGAGACCCGCTTGTAGGGCGTGGAGACGCGCACCACTTCCTCGACACCGGGGAGCAGCCGGTACTGGTCCCGATCAAAATCCGGCGCCACACCCACCGCCCCCAGCACCGTGCGCTCGGCGCCGGTGGAGCGGTGGATGTCGAAGCCGTCGTCCATCATCCGTTCGATCACCTTCTCCACCTCGCGCTCGGTGGCGGTGGGTTTCATGATGACGATCATGGAGATCCCTCCCGGGAGCCCACCGGGGAGCCCCCTTCCTGCGCGGCGCCCTCGCTACCGATGCGCTCCAGACGCCGGTTCTCGTCGATGACGCGCTCGAAGAGTCGGCGGATGGCGTCGGGCGGCAGCGGGCCGCGGTTGCGCTCCATCACCCGCGTCAGCACCTTGGCCTCCCGGTCGGGTTGGTAGATCGCCATCCCCACCGTCTTCTTGACGTCGCCGATCTCCAGCGCCCACTTGGCGCGCTGATTGAGCAGCTTGACCAGCACCGTGTCCACGGAGTCGATGTTGTCCCGCAGCCGGTCGATGGCCCGCTCGGCCTCGGCTCGGGCCTCCGGCGACGGCTCCGGACCGCTCACGCGGAGCGCCTCCGGGACTTCGCCCCGCTCCCCCGGAGGGGAGCGGTCAGCTCACGCACCCGCGCTTCGAGCCGCTGCGCCAGATCCGGCGCCCGCGGATCCTCCTCGACCATCTTGACCAGGTGGCTGCCCACCACCACCCCGTCGGCGACGCCGGCTACCGCTTCCACCTGCTCCGCCGTGGAGATGCCAAAGCCCACCGCCAACGGCAGATCGAGCTTCTTGCGCAGCTTCTTCGCCTCCTGCAGCAGGGTCGGCGACAGCGCCTGCCGGGCGCCGGTGACCCCGGTGCGGGAGACATAGTAGACGAAGCCGGTGGAAGCCGCCGCGACGCGCTTGACGCGCTCCTTGGTGCTGGTGGGAGCGAGCAGGAAAACGGTGTCGATCCCCCGCGCTCGCAGCTTCGGGATCAGCTCCTCCTCCCCCTCCTCCGGCGGCAGATCGACGCACAGGACGCCGTCGACGCCGGACGCCGCCGCCTGCTCGGCGAAGGTCTCGAGACCCCGGCGGTACAAAGGGTTGAAGTAGGTGAAGAGCACGATGGGCACACCCAGCTCGTCGCGCTCGCGGGCGATCAGGTCGAGGATCCCGGACAGGTTGGTGCCGGCGGCCAGAGCCCGTACCGAAGCGGCCTGGTTGGTAGGGCCGTCGGCGATGGGGTCGGAGAACGGCACCCCCAGCTCGATGATGTCGGCACCCCCCCGGGCCAGCGCGCCCAGCAGCTCGCCGGTGGTCTCCAAATCCGGATCCCCGGCCACCAGGAACGGGATGAAGGCCACGCGGCCCTCGTCGCGGCAACGCTCGAAGACGTCGGCGATCGCGCTCATGACGGCTCCTCCCGATTCCGCTCCTCCCGCTCCTCCCGATCCCTCACCTGGCGGGCACCGTGCGGCAGCTCGCCGGTACGGGCGGCCCGAGCCTCGCGCTCGGCGCGGGTGAACCGGCGGTGGCGGGCTCCCGGGGTACGACCGTCTTCCTCGACAGCTTCGGAGCCCGACGACCGCGGATGCGTCTCGTCCCACTCCAGCACCGACTCGACATCCTTGTCGCCGCGGCCCGAGACGTTGAGCAGAACGACATGATTGCGCGACAGCCGGGGAGCGCGGCGGATCACCTCGGCGATGGCGTGGGCGGTCTCGAGAGCCGGCAGGATGCCCTCGGTCTCGGAGAAACGGTGGAAGGCCTCGATGGCCTCGGTGTCCGACACCCGCGTGTACTCGATGCGGCCGCGGTCGTGGTAGTAGACGTGCTCGGGCCCCACCGCCGGGTAGTCGAGCCCGGCGGAGACCGAGTGGGTGGTGGAAACCTGCCCTTCCTCGTCCTGGAGCACCAGGGTGCGGGTGCCGTGGAGCACCCCCAGGTCGCCGCCGCCGTGGAAGCGGGCGGCGTGCTCGCCGAGACGCGGTCCGGTACCTCCTGCCTCGACCCCCAGCAGCCGCACGCGAGGGTCCTCCAGAAAGGCGGTGAACAGGCCGATGGAGTTGGAGCCGCCTCCCACGCAGGCGACGGCGAGATCCGGATGGTCGCGCCGGGCCTGTTTCTTGAGCTGACGCTTGGCCTCGTCGCCGATCACCCGGTGGAAGTCCCGCACCATGCGTGGGAAGGGATCGGGGCCGAGCACCGAGCCGAGGATGTAGTGGGTGATCTCGACGTTCGTCACCCAGTCCCGCAGGGCCTCGTTGATGGCGTCCTTGAGGGTCCGGCTGCCGGCGTCGACCCCCTCCACCCGGGCGCCCAGGAGGCGCATGCGGTGGACGTTGAGACGCTGGCGACGCATGTCCTCCTCACCCATGTAGATGACGCACTCGAGGCCCAGGAGGGCGGCGGCGGTGGCGGTGGCCACGCCGTGCTGGCCAGCGCCGGTCTCGGCGATCACCCGCTCTTTGCCCATGTACTCGGTCAGCAGCGCCTGTCCGAGGGCGTTGTTGATCTTGTGGGCGCCGGTGTGGAGCAGGTCCTCGCGCTTGAGCCAGATACGCGCTCCGCCGAGCTCGTCGGAGAGCCGTTGCGCCAGGTAGAGCGGCGTCGGTCGGCCCGAGTAGCTCCGGTTCAGCTCGTCGAGCCGGCGCCGGAAGCGCCGGTCTTTCTTCGCCTTGTCGTAGGCCCGGGCGAGCTCGGCGATGGGCGCCATCAGGGTCTCGGGTACAAAACGCCCCCCGTAGCGCCCGAAGTACCCCGAGGAGTCGGGAAGAGCTTGGGCTCTGGCCATCAACGGACCTCCATCAGCGATCGTTCGAAGAGTCGTTCCATGCGGGCCCGGTCTTTGATTCCGGGCGAGGCTTCGACGCCGGAGCAGACATCCACCCCCAGGGACAGACGTCCGAGGAGCCCGGCGGCGGCCGCCGCGTCCCGGATCCCGGCGACATTGTCGGGGCCGACGCCGCCGGCGAGAAACACCGGCCGGCCGCCGACCCGCTCCGGCAGCTCGGAAGACCCCACCACCGTTTCGTAGGCCCAGCTCCGGCCCGTGCCACCGTACAGGGTCTCATGGGGCACGTCGAAGAGAAAGCCCCAGGCGTCCGGGTAGCGGCCCAGCGCGGAGGGCTCCGGCAGCGTGCCCCGGCGGAAGACTTTGAGCGCCCGGCCGCCCCAGCGCGCGACCTCCTCCGGTCCCTCGTCGCCGTGGAGCTGGACCAGGTCGAGACCCACCGCCGCCAACAGCTCCTCGATCTCGTCCGCCGGCCGGTCGACGAAGACGCCGACCAGGGGCACCCGACCGGCCACTGCGTCGGCGATCTCCCGCGCCCGCTCGAGGCTCACGCAGCGCGGGGACGGCGGGTAGAAGTTGAGGCCCAGAAAGGCGGCGCCCAGCTCCACCGCCAGCCGGGCGTCCCCGGGGGTGGTGAGGCCGCAGATCTTGATCTTGAGCCCTTCCCACGTCTCCAGCACCGACCTCGACCCCCTACTCTTCCCGCTCCTCGCCTCCTTGCGCGGCTCGCCCGTCATCCCACCATCTCCGCCAGCTTGGCGCCGGGGTCGGCGGCGGTGAGCAACGCCTCACCGATGAGAAAGGCGTCGAAGCCGGCCTCCGACAGCCGGGTCACCACGTCGCCGCCGGAGATGCCGCTCTCGGCCACCTTGAGGGCTTCGGCAGGCAGATCCGGCAGCAGGGACAGCGAGTGCTCGAGATCGACCTCGAAGGTGCGCAGATCCCGGTTGTTGATGCCGACCAGCTCCCACGGCTCGCCGGCCAGCAGCGCGAGGTCCTCCCGGTCATGGGTCTCGATCAGCGGCACCAGGCCCAACCCCCGGGCCATGCGCGCGTAGCCCAGAAGCTCCTCGCGCGTGTAGAGGGCAGCGATCAGCAGCACCGCGTCGGCACCGGCCCGCTTGGCCCACCAGAGCTGGAGCGGGTCGACCAGAAAGTCCTTGGCGATGGCGGGCAGACCGGACGCGTCCCGGCACTCGGCCAGCAGGTCGTAACTGCCATGGAAGAAATCCGGCTCCACCACCACCGACAGCGCCGAAGCGCCGCGCTGGGCGTAGATCCGTGCCTGCTCCAGAGGATCCACCCAGTCTTTCAGCGGGCCGAGGCTGGGCGACCCCATCTTGACCTCGGCGACGATCGCGCGGCCCCGGCGGGCGGTGAGGGCCTTGAGGAAGGCGTTGTCGTCCGGGGTCCGGGGATCGCCCTCGCGGGGCACCGGCACACCGCTGGTCTCTTCCAGCGCCCGTCGGAGCCGTCGGCGGCGCGTCTCCACGATGTCGAGCAGGATCCTCGCCACCCGTGGTCGGGTCCGGCGTGTCTCGGCCGTCATTCGCTGTCTCCCGCACCTCCGGGCGCCTTCGTTTCAAAGCTCCGGAGACGCTCCAGCGTGCTTTCCGCGGCGCCCGAGGCGAGCGCCTCGCGCGCCCGTTCCACGCCCTCGCGCAGGGTCGCGGCTCCCCCACCCACGTAGATGGCGGCGCCGGCGTTGACCACCGTGACGTCCGCCGGCGGGCCGGGCTCGCCGGCCAAGATCCGGCGCACGAGCGCCGCGTTGTCCTCGGGATCGCCGCCGGCCAGATCCTCCTTGCGTGCCGGGTCGACGCCGAGGTCCTCCGGAGTCACCTCGTAGACCGACACCTCCGCTTTGCCCTCGCCCCTCCCGTCCCCCCTCGTACGCACCTCCCCGACCCGGGTGGGACCGGTGGTGGTGATCTCGTCGAGCCCGTCGCCGTGGACCACCAGGGCGTGCTCGGCGCCCAGCTCCGCCAGCACCTCGGCGAGCACCGGCACCAGCTTCGCGCTGTAGACCCCCATCACCTGCCGGCGGGCCCCCGCCGGGTTGGTGAGCGGCCCCAGGACGTTGAACACGGTGCGCACCGCCAGCTCCCGGCGCACCGGCATCACCTCGCGCATGGCGGGGTGCAGCCTGGGGGCGAAAAGAAAGGCGATGCCGATTTCCTCCAGCGCCCGGCCGGCGTCCTCCGGCGTCGTCTCCAGGTCGACGCCCAGGGCGGCGAGGACGTCGGCGCTGCCCGACTTGCTGGAGACCGAGCGGTTGCCGTGCTTGGCCACCGGCACTCCGGCGGCGGCGGCGACCAGGGCGGCGGCGGTGGAGATGTTGAAGGTACCGGAGCCGTCGCCGCCGGTGCCGCAGGTGTCGACCACCTTCTCCACCCGGTGAGGGATCGCCACCACCCGGCGGCGCATCGCGATCGCGGCGCCGGCGATCTCCCCCGCGGACTCGCCCTTCATGCGCAACGCCACCAGCAGCGCCGCCTTCATGGACTCGGACAGGTCGCCGTCCATCAGCGCCCCGAACAGCGCCTCGGCCTCGTCGCGGGTCAGGCTCTGCCGCCGTAGTAGGCGGTCGAGCACGGCGTGGAGATCCACCCCGCTCACCGGTCCTGCTCCAGGGCCGGTGCGGACGGCTCTCTCGACTCCGTCGGCTTGGCGCACAGAGCGAGGAAGTTGGCGATCAGACGCGGCCCCACCTTGGTGAGCACCGACTCCGGATGGAACTGGACACCCCAGTAGGGGAGAGTCCGGTGACGCATGCCCATGAGAGTCCCGTCCTCGCTCCAGGCGATGGGCTCGAGCTCCTCCGGCAACGTCTCCTGGCGCACCTCGAGGCTATGGTAGCGGGTGGCCTCGAAGGGGCTGGGCATCCCGGCGAACAAACCCGCTTGCTCGTGGCGCACCGCCGAGGTCTTGCCGTGCATGACCGCGGTGCGATCCACCCTCGCGCCAAAGGCGACGCCCAGCGCCTGGTGACCGAGGCAGACGCCGAGGGTCGACACCTCGTGGCGACGGCGGAACAGCTCGATGGACACCCCGGCGTCCTCGGGCCGACCCGGGCCGGGGGAGATGACGATGCCGCGGGGGCGGTGCTCCAGCAGCTCGTCGACCGCCTCGGCGTCGTTGCGCCGCACCAGCACCTCGGCCCCGGAGCCGGCCAGGAGCTGCACCAGGTTGTAGGTGAACGAATCGTAGTTGTCGATCATCAAGATCATGCTCGGCTCGCTCCTTCCTCGCTCCCCGCCTCGCCCTCCAGGGTCTCCGCCAGGGCCACCGCCGCCAACAGCGCCGCCGCCTTGTTCTCGGTCTCGCGCTCCTCGCGCTCCGGGTCCGAGTCGGCGACGATGCCGGCTCCGGCGGTGACCGAGGTCTCGGTCGCCGTCACCGCCAGCGTCCGGATCGTGATGCAGGTATCGAGGTCGCCGGTGTAGGAGAGATAGCCGACGGCGCCGGCGTAGGGGCCTCGGGCCTCCGGCTCCAGCTCGTCGACGATCTCCATGGCCCGGATCTTGGGAGCGCCGGAGACGGTTCCCGCTGGGAAGCAGGCGAGCAGCGCGTCGAGCCCGGTGCGGTTCGCCGCCAGGTCGGCCTCGACGCTGGACACCAGGTGCATCACGTGGCTGTAGCGCTCGACCTCGAAGAAGCTCGCCACCCGCACGCTGCCGGCGGCGGCGACCCGCCCCAGGTCGTTGCGGCCGAGATCCACCAGCATCACGTGCTCGGCCCGTTCCTTGGGGTCTTGCAGCAGCTCTTCGGCGAGCCGCCGGTCGCTCTCGGCGTCGGCGCCCCGCGGCCGGGTGCCGGCGATGGGGCGCGTCTCCAGCCCGACACCGGTTTTGCGCACCAGCATCTCCGGCGAGGCCCCGACCAACGACACCTCCGGCGCCTCCAGCAACACCATGTAGGGGCTCGGATTGACCAGCCGGAGGGCCCGGTAGAGGGTCTGCGGCTCGACCCGTCGCGGCAGCTTCCAACGCCGGGCCAGCACCACCTGGAAGATGTCCCCGGCGCGGATGTGCTCCTTGGCCACCTCCACCGCCCGCCGGAAGTCGGGGCCACCGAGGCCGGGCTCGGCGTCCCGGGGCGGCAGCGGCCGTTCACCGGGGATCGCCACCACTCCCTCGCCGCCGGGGGCGGTGAGCAGCTCCCGCAGACGGCCCAGCTCCGCCTCCGCGTCCCGCCGCGACACCTCGCCCTCGATCTCGTTGGAGATGGCGATCACCCGCTGGTGGGCGTGGTCGAAGGCGAGCAGGGTGTCGTAGCGGGCCAGCAGCGCCAGGGGGAGATCGAAGGGATCCGGCGGCCGGCCCGGAAGGTGCTCCACCAGACGGATCACGTCGTAGCCGAAGTACCCCACGAAGCCGCCGGTGAAGGGCAGCGGACCGCGGGCGGAGCGCACCTCGCCCAGCACCCGCGCGAGGGCTTCCAGCGGCGGTCCAGGAAGGCCCTCCCGGGAGCCGTCGCGCCGCTCTACCTCCAGACGGTCGGCGTAGAGGCGGTAGATCTCTCGCGGGGCGGCACCCAGGAAGCTGTAGCGGGACACCTGCTCGCCGCCGGTGACGCTCTCGAGCAGAAAGCGGTAGGGGGACAGATCCCGCAGCCGGCTGTAGACGCCGAAGGGGGTGACGTGGTCGGCCAGAAGCTCCCGAACGTGGGGCGTGGCCTGGCGCTCGGCGGAAACCCGGGAGATGGAGGTCACGGGTCGACCTCCTCGCCGGCATCCGTGAACGGGACGCTCCAATGCCGGTCAGCGAGCTCCCGTGCCACCCGCCCGGGCTCGACACCGGCGGCCAGCAGCAGCACCAGCAGGTGATAGAGGAGGTCGGAAGCCTCGGCGGTGAGCTCCCGACCGCCGTCCTCCGGATCCTCCGGGGCGAGGGCGGCCACCACCGTTTCGGTGGCCTCCTCCCCCACCTTCTGAGCCACCCGGGCGAGCCCCTCGCGGAGCAGCCGCGCCGTGTAGCTGGTGTCCGGAGCCTCGCCGCGGCGATCCTCCAGCACCCGGTGCAGCCAGCCCAGCTCGAGACGTGCCGTGTTGGGCTCGAAGCAGCTCCGGGTCCCCCGGTGGCAGGTCGGCCCCGCCGGCAGGGCACGCACCAACAGGGCATCCCGGTCGCAGTCGGCCCGCATCTCGATCACCCGCAGCAGATGGCCGGAGGTCTCCCCTTTCTTCCAGAGCGTCTGTCGCGAACGGCTCCAGAAGTGAGCCTCGCCGGTGGCGCAGGTGGTCTCCACCGCCTCCCGGTCGGCATAGGCCAGCATCAACACGGCGCCCGACGCCACGTCCTGTACCACCACCGGCAGCAGCCCGCGCTCGTCGTAGCGCAGCTCCTCCGGAGATACGGCGTCGTCGCGGTCGCGGATCGAAATGGGCATTGAGGTCACGGGCTTCTCCGGCGCATGGGAAATCCGTCGGCGGCGAGGCGGTCCTTGACCTCGCCCACGGTGTAGGTGCCCTGGTGGAAGATGGAGGCGGCGAGCACCGCGGAGGCTCCTGCGGCCAGTGCGGCGGAGAGGTGCTCGAGCGACCCGGCGCCACCGGAGGCGATCACCGGCACCTCCTCCGCCTCGCTCACGGCACGGATCTGCTCCAGATCGTAGCCTCCTCGAGTGCCGTCGGCATCGATGCTGGTGAGCAGGATTTCGCCGGCTCCCAGCTCGACGCCCCGGCGCACCCACTCCTGCAGATCGAGACCGGTCGCGGTGCGGCCGCCATGGGTGACCACCTCCCAGCCGGCGCCCTCACCCCCGCCATCCCGCCGCCGCCCGTCCACGGAAAGCACCACACACTGGCTGCCGAAGGTTTCCGCCAGCTCTCGGAGCAGCTCCGGCCGGGCCACCGCGGCGGTGTTGATGCCCACCTTGTCGGCACCGGCCTTGAGCAGCTCGCGGGCGTCCTCGACGCTGCGCACGCCGCCGCCGACGGTGAGCGGGACGAAGACCTGCTCGGCGGTGCGGCGCACCCATTCCAGGTCGGTGCCGCGGCGCTCCGGGGCGGCGGTGATGTCGAGAAAGACGATCTCGTCCGCCCCCTGCTCGGCATAGCGCAGGGCCGACTCGGCGGGATCCCCCTGGTCCACCAGGTTTTGGAACTGGACGCCCTTGACCACCCGCCCGGCGGAGACGTCGAGACACGGGATCACCCGGCAGGCGAGACCGGTGGGCAACGACGGCTTCACGGAGCCACCCCCTCCGATCTTCCGTGGGTCCGAGCCAGGCTCCCTAGAGCCTCCTCGAGCGTGAACGCCCCCTCGTAGAGCGCCTTGCCCACGACGGCGCCGCCGATCTCCGGTGTCTGCCGCGCCGCCGTCAGATCCTCCAGCGAGCGCACGCCGCCGGAGAGCAGGGCCGGCAGCCCCGAGGCCGCTCCCACCCGGCGGGCGAGCTCGAGGTTGGGGCCTTCCATCGTTCCGTCACGGTCGATGTCGGTGACCAGCACCGCCGGACACGGCAGATCCGCGAGGCGCCGGCACAGCTCGTCGAGGGGCTGCGGTGCGCTCTCGGTCCAACCGGCCACCCGCACCGTGCCACCGGCGCAGTCGAGCGCCGGCACCAGACGCCCCGGGTGCTTCTCCGCCAGGGTGGCGAAAGCGTCGAGATCGCGGGTCAGCAGCGAGCCCAGCACCACCCGGTCGAAACCCGCGTCGAGGGCCCAGGCGACGGCGTCGCCGTCGCGCAGCCCGCCGCCGAGTTGGAGCGGCAGACCGCCACCGGCGAGCCGCTCGAGGAGGTCGCGCTGGGGGGGAGCCCCCAGGGCGGCGTCGAGATCGACCACGTGGGCGCGCGGTACGCCGGCCTCGCGGTAGCTCGCCAGCACCGCCGCCGGATCGTCGCCGTAGACGGTGCGGCGGGAGTCGTCCCCCCGCACCAGCCGCACGACCCGGCCCTCGCGCAGATCCACCGCCGGCAGCAGCTCGAAGCCTCGCTCACCCATGGGCCATCTCCCGGCGAGCCATCTCCAGACCGGTCATTCGCAAGAAATTGCCCAGGATCCGCAACCCGATCTCACCGCTCTTCTCCGGATGGAACTGGGTCCCCAGAACCCGTCCCCGGCCCACCACCGCCGGAAAGGCGCGGCCGTGGGTCGCGCGGGCGAGGACCCGGTTGGCGGGCACCCCGTCCGGGGCGAAGCTGTGGACGAAGTACACGTAGCTCCTCTCGGGAACCCCCTCCAGCAGGGACGAAGAAGCTTGCGAGGAGGGCGAGGAGGAGGAAGCCGCGAAGCCGTGGAGCCGGTTCCAACCGATGTGGGGTAGGGGGACGCCGTGGGGCAAGCGGGTGACCCGTCCCGGAAGCAGCCCCAGCCCGTCCGTCTCGCCGAACTCCTCGCTGGCCTCGAACAGGAGCTGGAAGCCGACGCACACCCCCAGCAGCCAGGCGCCCCCCTCGAGAGCCTCGCGCAGCGCCTCTTCCAGGGCACCCCGCATCCGCTCCCGCGGTGGGGAGAAGGCACCGACTCCGGGCAGCACCAGACAGCGGGCGGCAGCGACGATCGCAGGATCGGAGGTGATCACCGGCTCCGCTCCCAGCCGGGCCAACGCCCGCGACAGGTTGCCCAGATTGCCCACCCCGGCATCGAGGATCACGGCGTGCTGTGTCTCGGGACGGCTCATCTCGACAGGGTTCCCTTGGTGCTCGGCACCTCGGCGTGCGGGTCGGCTCCGGGACGTAGCGCCACGGCCTGACGCAGCGCCACCGCCACCGCCTTGAACGCCGCCTCCACCGCGTGGTGACCGTTGCGGGCGCTGAGCAGCGACAGGTGAAGCGTGAAGCGACCGCGGTCGGCCAGCGCCTGGAAGAAGTCCGAGGCCAGGGTCACCGGAAAGTCCGCGGTGACCCACATCGAGGCGATCTCGGGCGGCGCCTCCCAGACGAAAAAGCCCCGCCCCGAGAGATCCACCACCGCCCGCGCCAGGGCCTCGTCCAGGGGCGCGTAGGCATGGGCGAAGCGGACGATCCCCCGCCGCTCCCCCAACGCCCGCTGCAGCGCCTCCCCCAGGACGATTCCCACGTCTTCCACGGTGTGATGGAGGTCCACTTTCGTGTCACCTCGTGCCGAGATCTCCACCCCGAGACCGCCGTGGGTGGTCAGGGCGTCCAGCATGTGGCAGAAGAACCCCTCGGGAACGTCGAGACGCCGGGGGGCGTCCGGCTCCGGATCGAGGTCGAGGCGGCATCGGACCCGCGTCTCCCCGGTCTCGCGGGAGACCTCGGCGGTCCTGCGGCGTCCACCCTGGCTCGGACTCGCGTGGGCTTCCTGGCTCGGCTCCGTCATGGGGCGTCCTCCTCGGGGTCTTGCCCACGGTCTTGATCACGGTCTTGCGCGCGGGTGAAGTCTCCCCGGATGGGCGTTCCCAGCTCGTCCAGCGCCTGCTCGACGGCGCGCAGCGCCCGGCGGCTGCCCACCGACACCCGCATGCAGTCCGCGAGACCCGGGTAGTGGGAGACGTCCCGGACCAGCACCCCCCGCTCGGCGAGACCCTCGCGGGCGCCGGCCACGTCGAGACCGATGCGCTCGGGATCGACCCGCACCAGCAGGTAGTTGCCCTCGGAGGGGAAGACCTCGAAGCCGCGGCGGCGCAGCGCCGGGGCCCAGCGGTCGCGGAGTGTCCGCAGCACCGTCACCCGGCGATGCATCACATGGGCGTTTTCCAACACCACCTGACCGGTGACCAGCCCCGCGTGACCCAGGTTGTAGGGCAGCTTCACCTTGATCAGCTCCTCGACCAGCTCCGGGTGGGCGAGCACATACCCCAGCCGCAGACCGCCCAGGGACCAGGCCTTGGAGAAGGTGCGGAAGACCAGCAGATGCGGATGGCGGTCGAGCAGCGGCCGATAATCCCAGCGGCAGAATTCTCCGTAGGCGTTGTCCAGCAGCAGCGGCGCCTCCAGAGCGTCGAGCAGGCGCTCCACGCGCTCGGGCTCCAGAGCACCGCCGGTGGGGTTGTTGGGGCTGCACAGGATCACCGGCCGGCGGGGGTCGCGGTCCACCTCGGCGAGCAGCTCGTCGAACGGGATGGCGAGATCGCTGCGCGGTGGCAAACAACGAACCGTGGCGCCGGAGCGCAGCCCGAACATGCGGTAGAGACCGAAGGTGGGCGCGAAAGACAGCACCTCCCGGCCGGGGCCGGCGAGGGCCTCCAGCGCCACCCCCAGCAGCTCGTTGGAGCCGTTGCCCACCAGCACCCCCTGCCAGGGATGACCGTGGAGCCGCCCCAGACCGCGGCGCAGGGCATCGCCGTGGAAATCCGGATAGCGGGCCCAGTCGGTGGCCGCGAGGCGGCGGGCCACCTCGTCCTTGAGCCGCCGCGGCAAGTCCCAGGGCACCTCGTTCTGGTCCAGCTTGAAGCGGCACGGGGTCTGGTCCAGGTGGTAGGCGCGGAGCCGCCGCACCTCGGGCCGGACCAGCGATCGGGGGTCGAGGGTCGCGAGCTCCCTGCTCATCGCGCCTCCCCTCTCCCCGCCCTCCGGCGCGCCGAGGCGGCGTGGGCGGGCAAGCCCTCGGCGTCCGCCAGCGTCGCCGCGACGTCGGCCCAGCGAGCCGCCGCCCGCGGGCTGAAACGCACCGTGTGGCTGCGGCGGACGAAATCCTCGACCCCCAGGGCGGAGGCGAAGCGGGCGCTACCACCGGTGGGCAGCACGTGACTGGGGCCCGCCACGTAGTCGCCAAAGACCTCCGGGGTGGCCTCGCCGAGAAAGACGGCACCGACGGTGCGGATCCGCGGCTCCAACGCCTCGGCGCCCGGGCCTACGAGCTGCAGGTGCTCCGGGGCGATGCGGTCCACCACCTCCAGGGAGTCGGCGATGTCGTCCACCACGAGCGCCAGGCCAAAGGCTTCGAGCGAGGCACGGGCGGTTTCCGCCGTCGGCAGCTCGGCGAGCTGGTGCTCGAGCTCCCTGGACACCCGCTTGGCCAGCGAGCGGTCGTCGGTGACCAGCACCGCCGCCGCCCGTGGATCGTGCTCGGCCTGGGCGAGGAGGTCGGCGGCGAGGAGCTCGGGGCGGGCGTGTCCGGCCTCGGCCACCACCACCACCTCGGTCGGACCGGCCAGGCCGTCGATCCCCACCTCCCCCAGCACCAAACGCTTGGCGGCGGTGACCCAGGCGTTGCCCGGTCCGACGATCTTGTCCACCCGCGGTACCGTCTCGGTGCCGTAGGCCAGGGCCGCCACCGCGTGGGCGCCCCCCATGCCCCAGATCTCGGTGACCCCCAGCCTCGCCAGGGTGTAGCGCAGGGCGGCGTTGCCGTGGAAGGCCGCCGGCGGGGTGGCGATGGCGATCTCGCGCACCCCGGCCAGACGGGCCGGCACCACCGTCATCCACACGGTCGAGGGATAGCTGGCACGGCCGCCGGGAACGTAGACGCCGACCCGGGACAGCGGATCGCGCCGCTCGGTCAGCTCGACGCCGTCCTCCTCCTCCATGGTGTAGCCGGGCACCGCCTGACGGCGGTGGAAGCGCTCGACGGCGTCGAGGGCACGGTCGACGGCGGCGGCGAAGCCCGGCGGCAGCAGCGGGCGCTCGTGCTCGAGGCTCGGCGCCGGCAGCCGCAAGTCTTCCGCCCGCTGCACGTCGACCCCGTCGAGCCGCGTCACCGCGTCGAGCAGCGCCGCATCGCCCTTGCGACGGACCGCGCGCACCAATCTCTCCGCCTGGCGTACGGTGCGGGCGTCCAACACCCGATCGCCGCGGCGGACCAGCCGGTCCAGCGCCCGGCGCCCCCGGCGGGATCCGGCGCCGGCGATCCTCAGCAGTCCCGAGCCCAGCCTCATCGGTCCCTCCGTCTGCTGCTCCTCGGAGTCATGCCACCACCTCCGCCGCCTCCAGGCGGCTGATGATCTCGTTGAGCCGGCTCCGGTGCTCCTGGTAGGAGGCCCGGTTGACCACCAGGCAGGGCGCCACCTCGACCAGCGTCTCGAGCTCCACCAGCCGGTTCTCCCGCAAGGTGGTGCCGGTCTGGACGATGTCGAGGGCGATCTCCGCCAGGTCGAGCAGCGGTGCCAGCTCGATCGAGCCCTGGAGCTTGACGATCTCGGCGCCCCAGGGCCGCTCCGCCACCACCCGGCGGGCGGTGCGCGGGTACTTGGTGGCCAGACGGATCTGGCTTCCGGGCTCCGGGAGACCGCCCTCGGGACCGATCAGGCTCATGCGCGAGCGGCCGTCGGTGAACCGCACCGGCACCAACAGGTCGCTGCCGATCTCTCCCAGCACGTCGGTGCCCACCACGCCCACGTCGGCGATGCCGTGCTCGACGTAGACGGGGAGGTCCCAGTCCTTGAGCAGGAGCACCTCGAAGCCCACCTCGGGCATCCGAATCCACAGCTTGCGGGCGTCCGGGGTGACCCCGGGGAGGTCCACCCCGGCGGCCCGGAAGGCGTCCAGCGTGGGACCGAGATTGCGGCCCTTGCCGAGAGCGAGACGGATCACGGCCTCCCTCCCCGGGAATCCCCGGCTCCGCTGTTCTCCAGAAGCCGGTCCAGACCGACGGTGAAGCCCACCGCCGGGGCCTCGGCGCCCAGGTGGGAGAACAGGCGGTCGTAGCGGCCGCCGGCACCCACCGGCTGGCCGCCGCTGCCGACGTATCCGCGGAAGACGAGGCCGTCGTAGTAGCCGCGGTCGGGGCCTTCGATCGCGCCACCGGCACCTCCGGCGGTGCGCGACAGCTCCTCGATGCGGGGATCCAACGGGTGGCGAGCGAACTCCGCCAGGTCGATCGACAGACGGGCCCTGGGGAATTCGGTGGCGATCTCGCTTTGCAAAGCCTGCAGGCGCACCAGCCGCTCCCCGGCCTCCGGCCCCAGATCCTCCGCCCGCGGCGGCTCCCCGTGCTCGACCACCGCCAGCAACACCGGCCCGACCCCGGGGACCTTGCGCACCACCGCCCGCTCGCGACGGCGGATCGCCTCCGCCAGCTCCAGCGGCGCCACCGTCGGAGCCGCCGCCAACAACAGACGATCCAGGGCCCCGGCAAAGCCCAGCACCACCCGCACGCCGTCCCCGTCTCCCTTCCCGTCCGGCGCCGCCACGGCCAGCAGCTTCAGGAAGAGCTGCAACATCCGCCGCTCCGCCTCCTCCCCGGACAGTCCCAGCAGCTCGGCCCCGAGCTGGAACAGCTCGCGTTGGTGCCCCGCCCGCTCCTCCTCGTAACGCACCACGTCGCCGCGGTAGAAGACATGGACGGGCAAGTCCAGATTGTGGAGCCGGGGCGCCAGGAGCCGTGCCAGCATGGGGGTGAAATCCGAGCGTAGAGCCAGCAGCTCGCCGTCCCGATCGATAAAGCGGTAGAGCTCCCCCCGGGTGGCCGGGTTGAGCAGCGGCTCGTAGGGCTCGAGGTAGTCGACGATGGGCAGGATAACCTCCGAGAACCCCGCCTCCTCCAGGGCCCTCACCAGCCGGTCTTCCAGCTCCCTGCGCTGACGCGCCGCTTCGAACAGAAACGCGGTCACTCCGTGGGGCAACGCCGCCGAGATCCTCACACCTCCTCCTCCCCATCCCGTTTCGTGTCCCGTTTCGTCGGAGAGGCTGCCGGAGCCCCGGGAGCCACCGGATCGTCGAGACCGAGCAACCGCCGTCCCAGGTCCGGCGGCAGCTCGTGGCCGGTCATCAGCCGGAACTGGGCGAACGCCTGGTGGAGCAACATCTCGCGCCCCTCCACCACGCCGATGCCACGCTCCTGGAGCGCCGCCACCAGCGCCGTCGGGCGACCTCCGGCGAGGTCGCGGTAGACCATGTCCACCACCGTCGCCTCCACCCGCACCGCGGCGGGATCCAGGGGCAGGGGATCGTCGTCGCTCCGTCCCAGAGGAGTGGCGTGGACCAGCAGCTCGAAGTCCCCCGGATCGACCTCGTTCAGCGGGCTGAAGGCCATCTCCAGCGCTTCGGCGACCGCGCGGCCCCGCTCTTCCGTGCGGTTGACCAGGGTGACCTCGGCCCCGGCCCGCGCCAACCCCACCGCCGCGGCTCGGCCGGCGCCTCCGGTCCCCCAGACCGCCGCGCGACAGCCGGCGACGGACACCCCTCTCTCGATCAGCGGCCCGACCACCCCGTCCGGATCCGTCGACTCGGCCTCCCACACGCCGTCGTGGAGAACCAGGGTGTTGGCCCCCCCGATGCACTCCACCAGCGGGCTCGCGGCTCCCGCCACCGCCAGCGCCGTAGCCTTGTAGGGCGAGGTGACCGAGAGCCCGCGCAGGGGCAGCCCCCACGGCTCGAAGCACGAGCTTTCCACCACCTCGAGCCAGAAATCTCCGAAGCTGGGAGTGTCGAAAGGGAGATAGAGATAGGGCAACCCGAGCTCGCGGTAGGCGCCGTTGTGGAGGCGGGGGGACAGCGAATGGGCGGTCGGGTGGCCGACGATGCCGAACAGACCTTCCAGAGGCCGCAGCTCGGGCAGCCCGTAGTCCCTCACCAGCCGAGCGACCGAAGGCTGTCCCGGTGCCGCAGGATCCTCTCCCGCGCTGCCGTAGACCAGCGGCGCCCCCAGCCGGGGAGCGACGAGCCGCGTCCACACACCGACGTCGCCGGCGGCGAAGGCCACCACGTCCTCCCGGCCCAGGGTCTGGAGAAGCTGCAGCGGCGCCAGCTCCTCGCCCGGCTGACGGGCCGTCGGGATCAGCTTGTAGTAGCGGGCGTCGACCACCGAGAGCCGCTCGAACCGCTGGCCGAGGCCGTCGAGATCGGTCGGCGGGCCGTGCCAACTGACCAATCGCTTCTCCGGCGGGATCGCGTCGAGCAGCGGTGAGTGGAGGTCCCGCTCCCCTTCCAGATCCACCAGGTCGTAACCGCCGCGGCCCTCGCTCCTGCCGGCGCTCCCGCCGCCGTCGCCGACGGCGGCTGCGGTCAGGCGTCGCCGGCGCTCGTCGTCGTCACCGCTCCAGGCTCCGCCCTCGGCCCGGCTGCGGAGGGTGTAGAGAAGCTCGCCTCCGAAATGCCGCCGCAGGTCTGCGGGCTCGAGATCCCCGGTGAGGTCGGCGCGGACCTCCAGCACGCCGACCCGGGCGGGCAGCGCGGCGATCTCCCCACCCTCCGGTGAGGGCTTGGCGGTCAGAGTGGCGACCAGACGGGTGGAGCCCAAAACGGAAAACCTCCTTCCGAACCCGGAAGGAGGCGCCTCGTCTGGCGTGTGGGCTGGCTCTCGTCCCGGGCAGGTGCCGGAACGGATCGCCCCGGCGTGTCAGCAGACGTGATGATGCGTGTGCCCGTACCAACCCCACCACCCCGGAACGGACGGGGTCGGATCAAAGCGGCGGGGGGAGGTCGTCATGGGCATCATCGTCGTTGTGTGGAGAGATTACAGCAGGGCGGCGAGAAGGTGTCAAGGACGGGAGCTCTCAGGAGCCTTCCCCTCGAGCCGTCCAACCGGTCCGGCGACGGCCCGAGCTGTCACGGCCCACTCAGGCTCAGGAGGCCCGATCCTCCCCCGAGGGGAAACTTACTTCCCGTATTTGAAAAGAAATGCGTCCCAATATACCCTCTGGAGAGAATCTTCAACCCTCTTCACGATACTGTGTCTCTCCCACGGCCTCCAGACCCGATCCCCCCGCATCCGGATCCCAAATCCGGTCGGCCGCCCACCCGCCAGAATCCGGTCGCCGCCTATCTCGCCTCCCTCGCCCATCTCGGAAGGCTCCGCGATGCCTCCGAGGGGAGCTACTACGCGTGCCTCCAGCAGTTGCTGGAGGATCTGGGGGCAGCGCGGGGCATCCGGGTGCTGATCCTTCCCCTTCCCGATCGGAGCTGTGCACCGGATCTGCAGGTGGCTCGCCGCGGGGGTGGGATCGTCGGCTATGTAGAGGTCAAACGCCCGGGAACCGACCTGGACCGGGTCGAAGGGAGCGCTCAGCTCGAGCGCTATCTCAAGCGCTATCCGAACCTGCTGCTCACCGACACCCGGGAGCTGCGGCTGTTTCGGAAGAGGAAGCGAATCCAGCGGGTACGTCTCCTCCAGCCCTGGACCGACACGGATCTACACCTCGTCGCAGACCTCTCTGCGGAGGAGGATGTCGGGGCCAGCGGCCAGGCGGGTCTCGGGAGTGAAGCCCTCCGCACGCTGCTCGCGACCTTCTTCGACTTCGAGGCGCCCCGAATCCGAAGCGCGCGACATCTGGCCCGGGACCTCGCCAGCAAGGCCGGCCTCCTGCGCCGCTGCGTCCGCCTGCTTCTCGAAGGCGAGGACTCACCCGAAACCCGCGAGCTGCGGTGGATCCAGCAGCAGACCCAGCGCTATCTGGTGCCGGATCTGCCCGCGGACCGCTTTGCCGACCTCTATGCCCAGACCGTCGCCTACGGTCTGCTGGCGGCCCGCTACTGGTTCGACCGCCCATCCGGAGAGAACGACAGCGGCCCCGAGGCCACCGCCCCGGCGCCCCCCTTCACCCGGGAGAGTGCCTTCGACGGCATCCCGCCGTCCGTCGGGCTGATTCGGAGGTTGTTCCGTTGGATGCTGCTCGCCGACCTGCCGGACGAGATCCGCTGGATTCTCGACGATCTCGCACAGCTCCTGGCCGGTAGTGACCTACGGAAGATGTTCGAGACCTACTTCCGCGACGGCAAGGGCAGCGACCCGGTGCTCCACTTCTACGAGACGTTTCTCACCTGTTACGACTCGGAGAAACGGAACCGGCGCGGCGTGTACTACACGCCGCCCGAGGTGGTCTCCTACATCGTGCGCTCCGCCGGTGCGATCCTCGAGCGCGACTTCGACCTCGAAGACCGCCTCGCCCATCCGGACGTCACGGTCCTCGACCCGGCCGCAGGCACGCTCACCTTTTTGGTCGAGGCGGTGCAGCAGGCTTTTCATCGGCTCGAGGAGCTGAGGGGCTCGAGCGCCGGCCCTACGTTGCGGGACGAGCTGCTGGAGCGCTTCTACGGCTTCGAGCTGATGGTCGCTCCCTACGTCATCGGCCACCTCCGAATGGGTCTGCTGCTCGAAGAGCTGGGCTGTCCGCTGGAGGAGCGGCAGAGCTTCCAGCTCCTGCTCGCGGACACCCTCCAGATGGAGCCACCGGAGCAGCTCGACGATCGGGACATGGCGCTCCTGGCGCGCGATGCCTTGGCGGCTCTGGAGATCAAGAAGCGGGTCCTGAAGCTGCCCGTGATTCTCGGCAACCCGCCCTACTCCGGTCACTCCGCCAATCGCTCTCCCTGGATCGAGCGCTCGCTGCGCGAGGGCTACGAGCGCCCTGGAGGACCGAGAGACGACGGCTACTACACGGTCCAGGGCCGGCCGTTGGGGGAGAAGAACCCCAAGTGGCTCCAGGACGACTACGTCAAGTTTCTGCGCTTCGCCCAGTGGAAGGTCGATCAGGCCGGCCGGGGGATCGTCGCCCTGGTGACCAACCACAGCTACCTCGACAATCCCACTTTCCGCGGTCTGCGGGAGTCGCTGCTCGGCACCTTCGATCGGCTCTACCTGCTCGATCTGCACGGGAGCTCCAAGAAACGAGAGCGCAACCCGGAAGCTCAGCCCGGCGAGGAGCCCGAGCCGGACCAGAACCTGTTCGACATCCAGCAGGGCGTGGCCATCGTGCTGGGGATCAAGGCGCCGGGCCTCGAGCCCGGGGTGTTTCGCCACGATGTCTGGGGCACCGAGACGACCAAGCAGGAGTGGTTGGCCGGGCATGACGTCCTCGACACGCCCTGGAACAGGCTCGATGCGGATCCCCCGGGCTTCTACTTCGTGTCTCGCGACCGCACCGTGGAAGAGCGCTGGCGCCGGTTCCCCGCAGTGGACGAGATGTTCGAGGTGGGCTCGATCGGGGTGATCACCGGCCGCGACGCGCTGGTCGTCGATCTCGACGAGCGCGAGCTCCGGACCCGAATGTCAAAGCTCCGCAACCCCCTCTCGATCGAAGGAGCGAAGCTGATCGCCGAGAAGGTCAAAATTCGGGACACCAAGACCTGGAGGCTCGAGATCGCTTGGCAGGAGGCGTGCCGGGACCAGCACCTGGCTCAACGGATCGAGCGCTTCCTCTTCCGCCCCTTCGACCGGCGCTGGATCGCCTACGCTCCCTACCTCCTCGAACGCCCGCGGCAGGACGTGATGCACCACCTGGGCGGCGAGGGCCCCGCGCGACGAAGCGGCTCCCACCGGACGCCGACCAACTGCGCGCTGCTGGTGACCCGCCAGGCCAAACGTCATCCCGGAGCCTTCGTGTCCCTCGACCTCACCGGTCACAAGGTTCTCGACACCTACGACGGCAATTACGTCTTCCCCCTCTATCTGCTCCCCCCGGAGAGCCTGCTACCGGCGGAGAAGCAGCGCCAGCCCAACTTCCGGCCCCGGTTTCTCGACACTCTCCAGACCTTGTACTCGCGAGAAATCGAGCCGGAGCTCTTGCTCGGGTACCTGTACGCCGTGCTACACAGCGAGAGCTATCTCGACACCTACCGCGAGATGCTCGCCACCGGCTTCCCTCGTATCCCGTTTCCCGAGTCCTTCGAGCTCTTCCACCGGCTGGCGGTTCCCGGTTGGAAGCTCGTGCAGCTCCACTTGCCCGCGACCCCCGAGCTCCGCTGGACAGACGCGGATACCGGGCTCCACACCCCGGAGCTCGAACGGCGAGCCGGGCTGGAGGCCGCCGAGCGGCGGGAGAGCGAGGTCCGGCTGGACGGGGGCGGAGACGGGCCTCCCCACATCGGCAAGTCCCGCCAGGACGTCGGGATCCATCTGCCGGACGAAGAGAGGTTGCTGCTCAACGAGAAAGGCCTCTCGCTGGCTCCGATCCCCCACGGGATCTGGGAGGCGCGGGTGGGATCGTACCGGGTGCTCGCCCAGTGGCTCGACGCCCGCCGAGGCTACCGGCTCACCGCCGAGGACCTGCGCCACCTGGGCCGGGTCGTCGGTGCGCTCCAGACGACCTCGGATCTCCGACGGGAAATCGACCTCCTCTACCCTGAGGTCGAGGCGAGTCCGGCCGCGCTCGCCCCGCCGGTCCCCTGAGACGCTTCGGAGCGGGCTTCCAAAGCGGGATCTCAGCTCGCCCGCTGATCGGCTTTCAGTCCATGGACATGCGCCCCGGCGCAAAAGCTTTCGCCGAATGGGCCGAGCTCAAATTGCTTCCACGGCGATTTCAGATCGCGTCGAAGCTTCGAATCGGACGAATAAGCGTTGGTCCCGGCGCGAAATGTTGTCCCCCAAGAGAAAAGAGCCGGTTTCCGTAACTCGTTGATTTGAATGGATTTAGTGTTGCTATGGGCGGCCGCTACAGGTATCTTTCCCCCCATGTCAACCTTCGAGGAGGTCGGCGTCGTCATCCATGTGCTGCGTGTCGTGCGCGGTCTGAGCCAGGGAGATCTGGCCCGGCTCTCCGGCGTTCGCAACAGCTCCATCTCGAACTACGAGCGGGGCAAGTCCATGCCCAAGCTCGAAACCCTCGAGAAGCTCGCTCAGGGTCTGGAGCTCCCGGTTTCCGCCATGGAGGAGACCCAGGAGTTCATCCGGCGGATGAGAAACCGCACCGCCGGCAGCGGCCTCTCGTCCGGCTTTTCCAGGGACTGGGGTCTCGAGAGCGGCTCGAGCGAGGCGCCCGCGGATTCCGCGAGCTTGGGCTCGGAGATGGATCGTCTGTCCCGGGACGCGGGACGGGTGACGACCCAGATTCTCCGTCTGGCTCTGGGGATGCTGGCGCTCCGGGAGGAGGGGGGCGAGGAGCGCACCCGAGCTTCGGACGCCGACTCTGCGGAGGACGGAGCGGAAGCGGATCACTCCCCTACCGCCAGCCAGTCCCGCGGTATCAAGAACCGTTCGTAGAGCACCGCTTCGGAGCTGCCCGGCTCGGGAGCCCAGTTGTAGCGCCAGGTCACCTTTGGCGGCAGCGACATGAGGATGGACTCCGTGCGGCCGCCGGACTGGATGCCGAACAGCGTGCCGCGATCGTAGAGCAGATTGAACTCGACGTAACGGCCCCGCCGATAGAGCTGGAAGTCGCGTTCCCGCTCTCCCCAGGGGAGATGACGACGTCGTTCCACCACCGGCAGATAGGCCTCGAGAAAACAGTCGCCGACGCTGCGCACGAGCTCGAAACAGCGCTCGAATCCCCAGGCGTTGAGATCGTCGAAGAAAAGACCCCCCACTCCTCGGGTCTCCCCCCGGTGGCGGAGAAAGAAGTACTCGTCGCACCAGCGCTTGAATCGCGGGTAGACGTCCTCACCGAACCCAGCGCAGGCCTCGCGGGCGATCCGGTGCCAGTGCACCGCGTCTTCCTCGTACGGATAGTAGGGGGTGAGATCGAATCCACCCCCGAACCACCACACCGGGGCCGCCCCTTCCTTCTCGGCGACGAAGAATCGTACGTTGGCGTGGGAGGTGGGGACATGGGGATTCTCCGGATGCAGCACCAGGGACACCCCCATGGCCTGGAAGCTCCGCCCGGCGAGCTCGGGACGCTCGGCGGTCGCCGACGGCGGCAGGTCCGGACCGTGAACGTGGGAGAAATTGACCCCCGCCTTCTCAAACAGCCCCCCATCGGTCAGGATCCGCGTCCTGCCGCCTCCACCTGCAGGGCGCTCCCAGCGATCCTCTGCAAAGCCCTTCTCTCCATCCACCTCGGACAGCCGCCGGCAGAGCTCGTCCTGAAGATCCAGTAGATAGCGGAGAACGGCCTCCGTACGGACCTCTTCGGGCTCGTCCATCGGACCGGTTTGCTGGGGGTGCGGCTCGGGGCTCGGGCTCATGGGCACCGGAGATTGTACTGGACGGACGCTGAACCTTCGACCGCGCAAGGTGTCTTGGGTCCACAGCAGGGAACCTGAGGGATTTGCGCTGCGGCAGTCGTTCTAGCATCGATGAAGCTTCTACAGGAGAACTGATTTTTTTGGCAAGGAGGTCCATCCCAAGATGCCAAAACCTGCGATCGTTCTGGATCCGGGCCACGGGGGTCTCACGTCTTTTTTCTACGATCTCGACAACGGCGTGCGTTTGTCGGACACCTGGGCCGACGTACAAAGGCTCGACCCCTCCGACAAGACCTATTTCGACCCGGACGACCATCGTCGATGGGTGGCAGGCGAGCTGGCCGTCGAGCCCCGTTTCTATTTCGAGCGCAACGGGCGACGGATCACCTGGGGCGACCCCGGAGACGTCAGCCCGCTGAACCCGAGAATCTGCGAGAAGGACCTGGCGCTCGACGTTTCCCGCTCCATCCATCGGAAGATCGGACGCGAGCTGCGGGTCAAGGCGACCCGGGACCGGGACGGCTTCGTGGCCGACGAGAGCCGGCTGGCCTACGCCCGTCGCATCGCCGAGAAGCACGACGTACCGTCTCTCTTCGTCAGCCTGCACACCGAGTCTTCCAAAGACCCGGACGAGCGAGGGCTTAGGCTCTACGGCTCGTCCGACGCCAGCGACGATCTGATCGACTGCTTCGAGACCGAGCTCGTCCGGCACGCCGCCGCGGCCGGCAGCCCCCCGCTGGGAGTGGTGCGCCGGGAGCCGGAGTCTCTGGCGGGGCTCCCGATGCCCTCGGTGACCGTGGTGCTGGGCTATCTCTCCAACACCGGGGACGCTCAGCGGCTACTGGATCGTGTTTCGAGACAAGCGCTGGCCCATCGCCTCGCTCGGGCGGCCTTGCACTACTTTGCTCAAGGCTTGGCTCAGGACTTGGCTCGGGACTCCGTTCAGGCTGGCTCGTCGGGCTCGGAAGGTGGAGGCTCTGGCTCCGGCTCCGACGCGTTGAGACGGTCGACCGCGAGGATCTGAAGCAACAGACGCAGCAGACGGGTCACCAGGCGGCCGGAATCTGCGGCGAGCTGATCGAGCTCCGACCGGAGGGCATCCGCATCCGGCAAACCCGCCGCAGCGCTCCGGGATAGGAAGGCCAACGACTCGACCGACGAGGTCCCCGGCCGGCGCACCTGGGCACGCATCCGGTGGATGAACTCCTGGGTCTCCTGCACGGCGGACAGCGGCAACCCCATGCCCTCGGCCAGCTTCTGGAGGGTCTCGAGCTTTGGGATCGCCTTGCCGCGCTCGTAGTTCGAGATCGAGCTGTTGCGCACACCGGACACCTCGGCCAGATCGCCCTGAGAGAGCGACTGGATGACCCGCAACACGTGGATGACCGTCCCTACATCCTCGAGAGTCGCCATGCGGCAACGATACCTTCCCGGATCGGACGAAGCAATACTAAACCCATTTAAATCAACTATTTACGCAGGGCAATGAAATTTACCCGAAAGACAAGATTTCACCTCTCCAGCGATTCCATTTCGCCTTTTGGAGGCACCGCACTGCGTCTCAGATCGCCTTTTGACGAAAGAGCTTGTCCTCGGGATCGCCGAAAAATCTTGCGGCCCAGCGCATGGACATCGTCCCGAGCCCGGCTCGGAGAAGGCTCCGGCCGGCGCCGCCAGCACGCCTCACGACCTGATACCATTTCCTGCCCTGACCGATAGCGTCTCATCAGAATCCCCCCGGAGATCCGTCATGGCGGAGCAGGAACGCGAAGTCTTGGAGCTCGATGTCGTCTTCGTCGGCGCTGGACCGGCGGGCCTGGCCGGCGCCTACCATCTCGGCAAGCTCGTCGAGCGTCACAACGAGGAAGCGTCGTCGCCCCTGGAGGTGACCCTCGCGGTCCTGGAGAAGGGAAAGGACATCGGTGCCCACGCCCTGTCCGGAGCGGTCGTCAATCCCAACGCCCTCCAGGAGCTAATGCCCGACGACTGGCACGATGCCCCTTTCGAGGCTCCGGTCGGCAAAGAGCACGTGCTGTGGCTCACCGAGAAGGGGGCCTTTTCCTTCCCGGTCATCCCACCGCCGCTCCAGAACCACGGCAACCAGGTCGCTTCCCTGGGCAAGCTCCTCCGCTGGCTCGCCCCCAAGGTCGAGGACGCGGGAGTCGACATCTTCTACGAGTTTCCGGCCTCCGAGATCCTCCTCGATGGAGAGCGGGCGATCGGCGTCCGCACCGGGGACAAGGGGGTCGCGCGGGATGGCACGCCCAAGGCCAATTACGAGCCGGGCATCGACATCCACACCCGGGCCGTGGTGCTCGGCGAAGGCCCCCGGGGAACGCTGGTCAAGCAGCTCGATCGCAAGCTCGGCCTCTACCGGGACCAGAATCCCCAGGTCTACGCCCTCGGCATCAAGGAGGTCTGGGAGATCCCCGAGGGCCGCTTCGCGGCGGGCGAGGTGATGCACACCATGGGCTGGCCGCTGAGCTCGTCCACCTTTGGCGGCGGTTTTCTCTACGGGATGCAGGAGAACCTGCTCATCGTCGGCCTGGTGGTCGGGCTCGACTACCAGAATCCCTGGCTCGATCCCCACGCCGAGCTGCAGCGTTTCAAGACGCATCCGCGCATCCGCAAGCTGCTGGAGGGCGGCGAGATGGCCTTCTACGGCGCCAAGGCGATCCCCGAGGGCGGCTGGTTCTCGATGCCCCGGCTGGCGGGGGACGGCTTTCTCCTGGTCGGCGACTCGGGCGGCTTTCTCAACAGCCAGCGGCTCAAGGGCATCCATCTGGCGATGAAGTCCGGGATGCTGGCGGCCGAGACGATCTTCGAAGGGCTGGTGGCCGACGATCTCGGCCCCGAGGCCCTCGGCCGCTTTTCCCACAAGGTGGAGTCGAGCTGGATCCGCGACGAGATGTGGCAGGTGCGCAACTTCCACCAGGCGTTCGACAAGGGGCTGCTCGGCGGTATGTACCAGGCCGGCATCGGCATGGTCACCGGCGGCCGTGGCTGGGGCTTCAAGAACCGGCTGTCCGCCGAGCCCGGCCACGAGCGCCTGGTCCGCCTCGACACGCCGAAGGGTCGCAAGATGCCGAAGCCCGAGCCGGTGACGATCGACGGCGAGCTGACCTTCGACAAGCTGGCCGACGTCTACAACTCGGGCACCGCCCACGAGGAGGACCAGCCGGTGCACCTGGTGGTGCACGACCCCGAGATCTGCGTCACCCGCTGCGCTGCGGAGTACGCCAATCCCTGCGAGCGCTTCTGCCCCGCCCACGTCTACGAGATGGTGGAAGACGCCACCACCCCCACCGGCAGACGTCTCCAGATCAACGCCAGCAACTGCGTCCACTGCAAGACCTGCGACATCATGGACCCCTACCAGATCATCGATTGGGTGACGCCGGAGGGCGGCGGCGGCCCCAACTACGGGAAGATGTAGCCGCGCCGACGCTCTCCAGGCAATCAAGGATTGGTGAATCAGCTACCCAGGGTGCTTCAAGGACAACTGCTTGCGAGGGCCGCTCAGCGCCCCGGGGCCATCACGCAGTCACCGCTGCCGGTGTCGACGTGGATGCGGGTCTGGCCGGTGCCGCGGCGGGCTCCCACCAGCTCGCGGCCGTCGCGCCGTAGCTCGGCGTCGTCGTAGCGCACGGTGAGGTCGCCACTGCCCAGATCCGTGGTCAGCTCGAACGAGGCGTCGGGACCGCCGTAGATCGTCACGTCACCGCTGCCGGTGTCCGCCGTCACCCGCTCCGCCCGCGCCAGCGAGCCCAGGAGCTCGATGTCCCCCGAGCCGGTGTCGCCGACGAACCGCACGACCTCGACGTCCTCGAGGCGGATGTCGCCGGAGCCCGTGTCGGCCTCGACCTCGTCGGCCCAGCCGCCGACCACCTCGATGCCCCCGGAGCCGGTGTCGAGATGCAGACGCTGGGAGGCCACGTCCCGCAGCCGAATGTGCCCGGAGCCGGTGTCCACCAGACCCTTGCCGGTGAGACCCGCGACGTCGACGTCGCCGGAGCCCGTGTCGACGGACAACGAGCCCTCGACCGGGCCGAGATCCACGTCCCCGCTGCCGGTGTCGACCAGCAGCGCCCCGTCGAAGGAGGCGATGCGGACGTCGCCGGAGCCGGTGTCGACGGTCAGGTCCCCGGAGAGGTCGCCACCCTCCACCGGCCCCACACCGTTGCGGATCACCAGCTCGGCGCCGGCCGGAACGGTGATCCTCAGATCGGCGTAGAGCACCGGCATCGAGCCGCTGCGCTTGCCCACCACCCGCACTCGATGGCCCTCGAAGCGGATGGTCGAGTTGCTCGAGGTGAGCCAGCCGAGCCACGAGGACAGGGCGCTCGAGCCAGAGCCCGAGCCGCGACCCGAGCCGGGGTAGGCGAAGCCGCGGTAGTCGTCGATCGGGTACGACAGAGCCCATCCGTCCTTGCCGAGGACGTCACGGCTCTTTTTCCAGCCCATCCCGTCGAGCAGTCGGCGGGTCTCCTCCGCGCTGCCCCCCTCGGCGTGGACGGTTGCCTCGACCCGGACCTCCCCACCGGAGCCCGGAATCAGCTCGACCGCTCCGGCAAGGTTGGCGAGACGGACGGCGGTGCTCGCCGGGAAGGTCTCGGTCAGGGTGCGGGTCTGGGTCGCCTCCGCCGGAGCGGGGGTCAGGACCGCGGCGAGGGTCAGCAGGACGCTGCCCGTGACGGCGGGGACGGACCAGGATTTTTTTCCATCGTGCATGATCGTTCCTCTCCTCGATATCTGCTCGACATCGCTGTGTCGGTTTCTGTCGCTCTGCATCGGGGCTCATTACGAGACCCTCCCCCGAAAGGTTCCAGACCGTCTCAAGCCGGAGCGAGCTCGGGCCCATCCCGCGTCGATTCCACCGTCCCCGGCCTTTGTGATTCAATGACAGGGCTCGGAAGATCCCCAATCGGCTGACCCCCAGTGGAGGACCGCATGGACCGTATGGACGACATGGACCCGACAGGCTCGCAAACCCGCTTCCTCTGTCTCCCCCTCTGGATCTCCCTCTCCCTCGTCCTCTCCCTGCTCGGGGTCGCATCTCCTCCGGCCGGAGCGGCCGAGCCCGAGCTCACCTTCGACATCCTGTTTGGTGAGGACACCCTGGGCCACCAGGCCCGCGACCTCCAGTGGTCGCCGGACGGCACCCGACTCGCCTATCGCTGGGAGGACGACGACGGCGAGGCTCTCTGGCTGCTGGAGCCCGGCTCCTCCGACCCGGCGCGTCCCGTCTTCCGCGCCGGCGACGCGGGCACCGCGGACGACTACTCGGTCGACGCCTACCATTGGAGCCCCACCGGCAACTCGCTGCTCTTCGAGTCCGGCGGCGATCTCCATCTGCTCGATCTCGAGACCCGGTCGCTCCGCCGTCTCACCGGCACCCCGGCCACCGAGGAGGAGCCCACCTTCTCCCCGGACGGCTCCAAGCTGGCCTTCATCCGGGACTACGACCTCCAGGCGATCGATCTCGCCAGCGGTGAGGAGACGGCCCTGACCGCCGGCGGCGAGGAGAACCGGGTCCTCAACGGCATCACCGACTGGGTGTACTGGGAAGAGATCTGGGGCCGCGACTCCACCGGTTTCTGGTGGTCGCCGGACGGCACCCGGATCGCCTACTACCAATTCGACGAGGAGCCGGTGGCCTCCTACCCGCTGTTGGACTTCTCGAGCGACGATCCGCAGGTCCACTGGCAGAAGTACCCCAAGGCCGGCACCGACAACCCGCGCGTGCGGATCGGTGTGCTCGACGTGGCCACCCGCAAGACCACCTGGCTGCAGACGGGGCCGGACCCCACCGAGTACCTGGCGCGGGTGCACTGGCATCCGGACGGCGGCGGTCTCGCCGTCGAACGGCTCAGCCGCGACCAGGATCGCCTCGACGTGTTGCTCTGCGGTGCCGGGGACGGCGTGTGCCGGACGCTGCTCACCGAGACCTGGCCCACGTGGGTCAACCTCGGCGACGAATTCACCTGGCTGCCCGACGGGCGCTTCCTGTGGGGCTCGGAGCGCAGCGGCTGGCGGCACCTGTATCTCTACGACGGCGAAGGACGGCTCGTGCGTCAGCTCACCGAGGGCGACGGCGCGGTGACCTCCGTCGACGCCGTCGACGCTCCCGAGGGCTGGCTGGTCTACACGCGCTACGGGGCCGGTGCGCTGGGCGCCGCCGACCGCCAGATCGAGCGGGTGAGGCTGGACGGCTCGCGGCGCGAGACCCTGGCCGGCGAGCCGGGCTGGAACGATGCCACCGTGGCTCCCAAGACCGGCCTGTGGGTGCACACCTGGTCGGACGCCAACACCCCGTCGAAGACCGTGGTTCGGGACACCTCGGGAGCGCAGGTGGCCGAGCTGCCGTCGCAGCCGGCGGCCTACGACGCGGCGAGCCTGCCCCGGTGGGAAAGCTTCCTCCTCGACGGGCCGGACGGCGTCAAGCTGCCCGCCCGCCGGCTGATGCCGGCGAATTTCGATCCCGAGCGCCGCTACCCGGTGATCATGTATCACTACGGCTGCCCGGCCTCGCAGGTGGTGGCGGACCGCTGGGGCAGCCGCGGCCGGGACCTGTGGCACAAGATGATGGCCGAGCGGGGCTACATGGTGCTCTCGGTCGACAACCAGGGATCCCTGTTCTTTGGCAAGAAGGGCGAGGATCGAGCCTATCGCCGGTTCGGTCCGGGCAACCTCGCGGCCCAGAAGGCCGGTGTCGAGTACCTGCGCCGGCAGCCCTGGGTCGATCCGAGCCGCATCGGGCTGTGGGGATGGTCCGGCGGTGGCTCCAACACCCTCTATTGTCTGCTCGAGAGCCCGGGCACCTGGCGGGCCGGGGTCGCCGGCGCGCCGGTGACCGACTGGCACCTCTACGACACGATCTGGACCGAGCGCTATCTCGACCACCCGGACGACAACCCGGACGGCTACGAGAAGTCCTCGCCGGTGACCTACGCCGACCAGCTCGCGGACGCCCTGCTCATCGTCCACGGCACCGCCGACGACAACGTCCATCCGCAGAACACGATGGTCATGAGCCACGCTCTGATCGAGGCCGGCAAAGTGTTCGAGCAGGCCATCCATCCGGGCCAGAAGCACGGCTATCGGGGCAAGGCGACGCGCAACTTCTACGAGCGCATGACGGACTTCTTCGACCGTCATCTGCTGTCGGCGGAGACCCCAGAGACTCCCGAGTCTCCGGAGGATCGACCTCGGGTGGAAGGGAGCGGCGACCCGGGGAGGTGAGCCGCGGCGCGCAGGAGCCGGGGAAATCGTCGCGGCGGACCGTCCGGAGTGAAGCCGCCGGCCGATTCGTGGCAGACTCGGTCCATGCGAGCCGCCCTCTACGACCGCTACGGCGGTCCCGACGTCCTGGAGGTCCGCGAGATCGAGGCGCCGCGCCCGCAGGATGGCCAGCTCCTGGTACGGGTGTGGGGGGCCGGCGTCAACCCGGTCGACTGGAAGATCCGCACCGGGTCGCTGCGTCCGTTCGCCGGCGCCACGTTTCCGATGATCCCCGGCTCCGATCTCGCCGGCGAGGTGGCCGAGGTGGCCTCCGGAGTGAGCCGCTTCCAGCCCGGCGATCCGGTGTTCGCCATGCTCCAGCCGACGGCCGGGGGGGCGTGCGCGGAGCAGGCGGTGGTCGCGGAGACCGCCGCCGCCCGGATGCCGGAGAACCTCTCCTTCGAGCAGGCCGCCGCGGTCCCGATGGCGGCGCTCACCGCGCTGCAGGGGCTGCGGGACAAAGGGCGGATCGCTCCCGGCATGCGGGTGCTGGTCAACGGAGGATCCGGCGGCGTGGGCTCGTTTGCGATCCAGATCGCCCACGCTCTGGGCGCCACGGTGACCGCCGTGGCCAGCGGCCGCCATCTCGAGCTGCTGCGCGAGCTGGGAGCCGAGGAGGCGATCGACTACACCCGCGAGGACTTCACCCGCCGCGACCAGGTGTGGGACCTGGTGCTCGACACGGTGTCCAACCGATCCTTCCCGGAGGCCGCCCGGGTGCTGTCGCGGGAGGGCCGCCTGGTGAGCCTGCTGCCCTCCCCGGGCCGCCTTCTCGCCCTCGTCGCGACCCGGGTCGCCGGCTGTCTGGGCTACGGCAAGCGGGCGGAGCTGGAGGTCGTCCGGTCGAGGGGGGACGAGCTGGACGAAATCCGTGAGTGGATCGAGGCGGGCGAGGTGCGACCGGTGATCCACGCCAGCTTTCCGCTGGAGGAGATCGCCCGTGCCCACGCGGAGAGCGAGACCGGCCACGCCCGCGGCAAGATCGTGGTCACCCTCGGCGCCGGGTGAGCCGCCCCTCCTCAGGGAGGAGGCGGGGCGAAGACGGCGTTGAGCAGACCCGCCAACCGGATTCCCGCCTGCAGCAACCGTCGCTCGACGGTGGGCAGATTCCGATAGCGGTAGCGCCAGCTCAGCCGCCGGTCGCCCACGTCGTAGACCTGCTGCCGCAGCGCCATGGACTCGGCGACCCAGTCCAGGACGCCGGCCGCTTGCCAGGCTTCGACCTGCTCCGGGGTCGCATGGTCGATGAAACGCACCATCTCGGTGAAGCTCAACCGGGTGTGGTCGATCATGTCGGAGTCCCAGACCGCGTGGAGGTTGGAGGGCTCGTCGAACCAGAGCACCAGGACGTCGTTGCCCCCCCGATCGTCCCCGCGGCCGACGTGGAGGGGCTGGTGGAGGTCGCCCACCAGGTGCACGAGCCAGGCGAGAGCCTGCCACCGGGCCTCCTTCCCCGCCGCCGGATCTCTCAGGACCCGCGCGAAGCCCTGAATCCGCTCGACGATGTCACCCTGTGGCTCCTTGTCGATCGTGTCGTAGGTCTCGCCGTCGGGAATGGTCACGTAGTGCCAGGTGTAGGTGCCGCGGCTCAGCTCGTCGTCGGAGCGGATCTCGTCGGGCCAGACGCTGACCCGCGCCAGCCCGTCGGGACCCAGCAGCTCCTTCACCTCCCGCGCGGCGTCCGCGGAGAGATGGCGCTCGGCGATCTCGCCGACCACCCGATGGCCGGTGACCCCCCAGCCCCGGGCCGGGGCGACGCTGGCCAGGACGCCGAGCCCGAGCATCCCGACGACTCCACCCCATGGGATCCGGCGGGATCTCCCCACCCGTCTACGGCTGCACCGCCCAAACTCACCCTCGGTCTCTCGCATCGCCCACCTCCTGGTCTTGGAACCCCCTTCGGGGTATCTCTCGCCATCTCCTGCCCCGCTCTGGAGCGGCGTCTCGGCATCGACGGACAACGTTACACTAGAAACATGCCCCGCTCCGTGCTGCCGACCGGCTTGCTCCTGGTCTCTCTCTGGAGCCTCTCGGCGCTCCCTCTCGCCACTCTCACGCTGTGCGGGACGCTGGCGGTCTCCGCCTGCTCGCGGGATGCCGGAGGGGATCCTCCGGACTGGCCCGCGCTGCAGCGGGACATCCGCCAACGCTTTCCCCGGGCTCCCCAGCTCGCCGCTTCGACCCTCGCCGACTGGCTGGCCTCTCCCGAGCGCGCCCCGGGGGGGCGCCGCCCGGTGCTCCTGGACGCCCGCGCTCCGGAGGAGTATGCCGTCTCCCGGCTGCCGGGGGCCTATCCAACGCCCGACCTCGCCAGCGCATTGGAGGTCTTGACCGGGCTCCAAGAGACTTCGCAGACCTCGCACACCCCGGAGGGCTCCGAGATCGTGGACACCGGCCTGCCCCCGGTGGTCGTGTATTGCTCCGTCGGGTGGCGCTCCTCGGAGCTGGTACAAGAGCTTCGGGACCGGGGCTACGACACCGTCTGGAATCTCGAGGGCTCGATCTTTCGCTGGGCCAACGAGGGCCGCACCGTCGTCCGGGATGGGCGACCGGTGCGCCAGGTGCACCCCTTCGACGAGGAGTGGGGTCGTTATCTCGATCCCGGGCTCCGGTTCGAGGAGCCGGTCTCAGCGGAGGACCTCCCTCCCGAAAGACTGCGGCCGTGATCGTCATCGAGATCCGCAACCATCGGGAGGTGGCCCACCGGGAGTCGATCCTCGCCCGGGCCCTGGGACGTATCGCCCCCAACTTCATCCGACGCCAGGTCGAGCAGCGGGTGGCGGAGGAGATCCAGCTCGAGCTCGCCTCCCGGGGCATCGAGATCCAGGTCCGGGTACATTTGGACGAGGACGGCCCGGGAGCCCCGCCGTGACCTCTCCGAGCCGCGGTCCCAACGGTCCCGGGGGCTCCCAGAGCTCCGACGGCGAGGAGGAGATCGGGGTCGGTCCCCATCCCAAGCCCTGGCCCCGAGATCCCCGTCTGGATCCGGAGCTGCTCGCCCGGGGCGACCGCCGCAACGTCGCCGACCGCTACCGGTACTGGAGGACGGAGGCCGTCCGGGCGGATCTCGATCGGCGCCGGCATCCCTTCCATGTCGCCATCGAGAACTGGACCCACGACTTCAACATCGGCTCCGTGGTGCGTAACGCCAACGCCTTTCTGGCCCACGCGGTGCACATCGTCGGCAAGCGGCGTTGGAACCGTCGCGGCGCGATGATGACCGAGGTGTACCAGCACGTCCTGCACCACCCGACGCTGGAGAGCTTCGCCGGCTGGACCCGGGAGCGGAATCTGCCGGTGGTGGGGGTCGACAACCTCCCGGGCTCCCGGTCCATCTTCGAGGCCGAGATTCCCGCCGCCTGCGTGCTGCTGTTCGGTCAGGAGGGTCCTGGCCTTTCGGAGCCGGCCCGCTCTCTGGTCACCCAGGTGATCTCGATCCCGCAGTATGGATCGACCCGTTCCATCAACGCCGGAGCCGCCTCCGCGGTGGCCATGGTCGAGTGGTGCCGCCGCTGGGCCCGAGACGCAAAGAACGAGAGCGCAGAGGACGGGGATGTCTAGGCCTGTCTAGGTCGGGAACGTCTGGGCCGAGACGTACAGACGGAGACTTCCCGCTCCATTGTCCGGTTTCCGCCACTTTTTTGGCGGAGACCGGATAGCCCGCGGACGGCAGCTTGCCTAGTATCGTTCATGGACGTTTTCCTGGCTGCCCCCAGGAGAACCGACGTAACAAGCGTACCTTCCACCGAGCCCGTACCTGGGGTCTCCCTTCCCCCACTGGTGCGGGCTCCAAGTTTTTAGTTTTCCCCTCCATCCGTTATACTGCAAAGGGCTTACTATTCCCGGGGCGCTTTCGACCGGTTCGAGGCCCCCAGATCTGTTCTTGCCAATCCGTTCCGGGTGTTGTCATGATCTCGCTTTCGTTTCCAGCTCGCACCCCGCACCGCTCCGACCTGGTCCTCGTCGGACGAGAAAGCTCCCATCCATGAGGGATTGGGGAAATCTCCTACCCGGCAGCCTGATCGCCTACGAGGGCGACCAGGTCTCACAGGCCGCGATCCTCTCCAGCAGCTTCTGGGGGCCCACCGAGCCCGAGCTCGTGCGTCCGGGAGCGCCGTTTTTCCTCCAGCTCCGCCACACGCCGCCGGACTTCGTGACGCTCGGCGCGGTGACTCTGGACGCGTGGATCGCGGCCCGGGTCGAGGAGCACCGGGACTACTACCTCGTGCTGCTCCCCCAGGTGGGCAGTCTGCGCCTCGACATCGACGATCAGGAGTGGCTCTGCCTCTCGGGACAGGGGGTAATCTGCTCGCCCTTCGATCCCTACGAGGTGAAGATCGAAGGCGCGACCCAGCTCCTGTGCGTGCGGATGGATCGGCAAGCGGTGCGCAACTCGCTCGCCGGTCTCGTCGGGGAGCCGGTCAGCGAAGATCCACGGTTCTTTCCGCTTCTCGACCTGGAGGACAACCAGCTCCGATCGTTCGAGCGTCTGGTGCTCCAACTGTGCCAGGAGACCTCGGTGCACTCCGGGCCGCGCGGTGGGCGAGTGTTCCTCGACCAGATGCGACAGAGCCTGATCACGCTGCTGCTCGAGTGTCAGTACCACACGCTCACGGACCTGGTGCTGCAGGGTCGGACCGAGTCTCCCTACAGCACGGTCGAAAAGGCGATGCGGTTCCTCCGCGCTCACCTGGAAGAGCCGCTCTCGGTGGAAGATCTCGCCGACGCGGCGACGGTCAGCCCGCGCACCCTGTTCCGGGACTTCAAGAAGGAGATGGACGCGGCCGGCGCGGACGTCGCCCGGCTCCGATCCGGCGCGCCGCTCATCGACCCGGCGCGCTTCGCCTGCTGGCTCGAGCTGCACATCGAGCAGGGCCCGGTGCTCGTCACGCGCGACAAGCCCGTCGGCGTGGTCACCGGCATCCGCGGCAACCACCGCCACCGGCGCGTCACCTGCACGGGCGAGGCCGCCCATTCCGGCGCCGTCCCGCGATGGCTGCGTCACGACGCGGTGCTTGCGATGGCCGAGCTGATGGTGCGGATCGACGAGCACTGGCGGGTCCTGCTGGAATGGGGTGAGGACCTGGTCGTGACCATGGGCATCGTCGAGACGAACCCGGACGAGCATGCGGTTTCCCGCGTGCCGGGCGAGGTCTCCTTCGCGCTGGAATACCGGAGCCAGGATATCAAGACCCTCAAATCCTTCGAGGCGCTGGTCCAGTCCGAATGCGACCAGGTCGCGGCCAAACGGGGCGTCCGGTTCGACCTCGGTACGCCCTCCCTGACGTTGCCCGCGCGGATGGCGCCGGACATCGTGGCGCTGATC
>Ga0209956_1000011_pt1 | contig 168272 bp, 120 predicted proteins | sample SalPon2A_C_D1_MG_FD_185720 | JGI IMG/M metagenome (GOLD analysis project Ga0209956, IMG submission 185720) | Soil microbial communities from South San Francisco under conditions of wetland restoration - Salt Pond MetaG R2A_C_D1_MG (SPAdes)... | ecosystem: Environmental > Terrestrial > Soil >...
CAATATCCACAAGATGACCGCAAGTCAATAGGCGCAAAGCGCAAAATCAGATCATTTACATGGGTACACTTTCCTTCACAGAAGTCCCCGAAACCCCTCAGCCGCAGGCTCTTCCGGGAATCTAAGACGCGTTTCTAAAGGAAGATCCGCTTAAACTGGCCGTGCGGACTACACCCCCACCACTTCCGCCTCCACGGCAGGCTCCGTCTCCGGAGCCCCCTCGGTATCGGTGGGGCTGGGATTCGTAATCCGAACCACCAGCTCCTCGTTCTCGACGTCCACCGTGATCACGCTGCCTTCGAGCACCTCGCCGCCGATGATCGCTCGGCCGATGCGGGTCTCGAGCTCGTGCTGGAGGTACCTCTTGAGCGGACGGGCTCCATAGACCGGATCGAAGCCCCGACGGGCCACCAAATGACGGGCGGCGTCGGTCAGCTCCAGATCGATCTTGCGCTCGTCCAGACGCCTGCGCAGATCCGCGGTCTGGAGGTCGACGATCTTTTCGATCTCCTCCAGCGTCAGCGGCTTGAACAACACCACGTCGTCCACCCGGTTGAGGAACTCCGGCCGGAAGCCGGTGCGTAGCTCGCGCATCACCGCGTCACGCGCGCCCTCCTTGATCTCGCCGGTGTCCGTGACCCCCTCCAGCAGATACTGGCTGCCGACGTTCGAGGTCATGATCACCACCGTGTTCTTGAAGTCCACGGTGTGGCCCTGCGAGTCCGTCACCCGGCCGTCGTCGAGGATCTGGAGCAGCACGTTGAAGACGTCGTGGTGCGCCTTTTCGATCTCGTCGAACAGGATCACCGAGTAGGGCTTGCGGCGCACCGCCTCGGTGAGCTGACCGCCCTCCTCGTAGCCGACGTAGCCCGGGGGCGCTCCGATCAGCCGCGAGACCGTGTGCTTCTCCATGTACTCGGACATGTCGATGCGCACGATGTTCTCCTCGCTGTCGAACAGCGACTCGGCGAGAGTCTTGGCCAGCTCGGTCTTGCCGACGCCGGTGGGGCCGAGGAAGATGAACGAGCCGATCGGGCGGCGCGGGTCCTTGATTCCCGAGCGGGCGCGAATCACCGCGTCGGCGACGAGCTGCACCGCCTCGTCCTGACCGATGACCCGGCGGTGGAGGATCTCGTCGAGACGCAACAGCTTCTCGCGCTCGCCTTCCACCAGGCGGGTGACCGGGATGCCGGTCCAGCGCGAGACGATCTCGGCGACCTCCTCCTCGGTGACCTCTTCGCGCAGCAGCCCGCCGGCCTTCTGAGCGCGGTCGAGCCGCTCCTCCTCGGCGTGCACCTGCTCCTCGAGCTGCGGCAGCCGGCCGTGCTTGAGCTCGGCGGCGCGGTTGAGGTCGTAGTCGCGTTCCGCCTTCTCGATCTGGAGGCGGATCTGCTCGATCTCCTCGCGCATCTTGCGCACCTTGTCGATGGCCTCCTTCTCGGTCTCCCACTGGGCGCGCATGGCGTCCGCCTGGCCCTTGAGGTCGGCCAGCTCTTTGCGCAGGTTGCCGAGACGCTCCTTGGACGCTTTGTCCTTCTCCTTCTTGAGCGCCGCCTCCTCGATCTCGAGCTGCATCACCCGCCGGGTGACCTCGTCGAGCTCGGCGGGCATGGAGTCGATCTCGGTGCGCACCATGGCGGAGGCTTCGTCCATCAGGTCGATGGCCTTGTCGGGTAGGAAGCGGTCGGTGATGTAGCGGTTGGAAAGCACCGCGGAGGCGACCAGCGCGTTGTCCTGGATGCGCACGCCGTGGTGCACCTCGAAGCGCTCCTTGAGCCCGCGCAGGATCGAGATGGTGTCCTCGACCGTGGAGGGGTCGACCAGCACCGGCTGGAAGCGGCGTTCGAGCGCGGCGTCCTTCTCGATGTGCTTGCGGTGCTCGTCGAGGGTGGTGGCGCCGATGCAGTGCAGCTCGCCGCGGGCGAGCATGGGCTTGAGCAGGTTGCCGGCGTCGGTCGAGCCTTCGGTCTTGCCGGCACCGACGATGTTGTGCAGCTCGTCGATGAACAGCAGCACCCGGCCGTCGCTCTCCTTGATCTCGTTGAGCACGGCCTTGAGACGCTCCTCGAACTCGCCGCGGTACTTGGCGCCGGCGAGCAAGGCGCCCATGTCGAGCGAGAAGACCGAGCGGTCCTTGAGCCATTCGGGGACGTCGCCGCGCACGATGCGCTGGGCGAGACCCTCGACGATGGCGGTCTTGCCGACCCCGGGCTCGCCGATCAGCACCGGGTTGTTCTTGGTCTTGCGCGACAGGATGCGGATCACCCGCCGAATCTCGGAGTCGCGGCCGATGACCGGATCGAGCTTGCCGCGGCGCGCCTGCTGGACCAGGTCGACGCCGTATTTCTCCAGCGCCTCGTAGGAGACCTCCGGGTTGGCGGAGGTGACCCGCTGCGAGCCGCGCACGGCGGTGAGGGTCTTGAGCAGACGGTCCTCGGTGACTCCGAAAGAGGCCAGGGCACGGCCGGCGGCGGTGCGGTCGCCCTCCTTGACCAGCGCCAGCAGCAGGTGCTCTACGGAGACGTACTCGTCCTTGAGCCGCTTGGCGCTGTCCTGGGCGGCGACGAGGAGCTGCTGGAGTCGTGGCGTGAGGTAGATCTTGCCCGCCTCGGCGCCGGGACCGGAAACCGCAGGACGCTTGGTGAGCTCCTTCTCGACCTCCTCGCGCAGGGCGTCCGCGGGGACGTCCATACGGGTCAGCAACCGGGGCACCAGGCCCTCGGGCTGCTCCAGGAGGGCGAGCAGGAGATGCTCGCCGTCGACTTGCTGGTGGCCGGAGCGCAGAGCGATCGTCTGCGCCGTCTGGACGGCTTCCTGGGATTTGAGGGTGAGCTTGTTGAGATCCATGATGTCGGCTCCGTAGTGGCTCCGTGCTTGGCTTCGTGGGTCGTCAGTCTCTCGGGTTGAAGCTCGAGGTCTCGGCCAGCTCCTCGAACAGCTCGCGCTCGCGGTCGGAGAGCTTGGACGGGACGGTGATTTCCAGCTTGGCGAACAGGTCACCCTTGTCGTCGCTGCGGGTGGACTTGGGGTAGCCGTGGCCGCGCAGCCGGATCTTGGCCCCGGGGTTGGCCCCTGGCGGGATCTTCACCCGCATGCTGCCGTTGAGGGTCGGGACCTGCGCCTCGCCGCCCAGCGCCGCCTCCCACGGGGTGATTGGGAGGGTGGTGTGGAGGTTGCGGCCTTCGAGGCGGAACCGGGGATGCGGCGCGATGTCCACCTTGAGAAAGAGATGTCCACGCTCGCCGCCGCCGGCACCCTCCCGGCCCTGGCCGGCGAGACGGATCCGCTGGCCGGACTTCAGCCCCTTGGGGACGGTCACCGAGACGCTCTTGCGCTCGCCGGTGGCGGGGTCGGTGAGCACCAGCTCGCGTTGGCCGCCGCGGGCGGCCTCTTCGAGGCTGAGGGTGATCGGCGCCTCGATGTCGGCGCCGGCCCGGGGTCCGGAGCCGCTGGTGCGGAACTCGGTGGTGAACGGGCTGCGGCCGCCGGGACCGCCTCCGGCTCCGGGGCGCTCACCGCCGAACAGCATGTCGAAGAAGGACGAGAATCCGCTGCCGCCGAAGTCGAAGCCGCCGGCCTGCGGACCACCGCGGCCGCCGCCCCCGAAATCGAAGTCGATGTTCTGCCACCGCGGGGCGCCGCCGCCCTGTTGCGCGGCGTTCTTCCAGGCGCTGCCGAACCGCTCGTAGCGCTTGCGCTTCTCGGGGTCCTTGAGCACCTCGTAGGCCTCGCCGATCTCCTTGAACTTGGCCTCGGCACCGGCCTGCTTGTTGACGTCCGGATGGTATTTCCGCGCCAGCTTGCGGTAGGCCTTCTGGATGTCGTCCTTCGAGGCGCCTTTGCTCACGCCCAAGGTCGCGTAGTAGTCCTTGAAGTCCAAGAAGAATCCTCCTCCCACGAGGGAACGTGCCTACCGCGATCTGGTCCCGCTGCGAATCTGATTGCGACGGCGATGCTTCGAGCCTGTGCCGTGTCTTATGCGTTGCAGGATATCAGCCCGGTGGGTCACCGCGCCGGATCTGAGTACCTTTCACTCATATCGTGTAACGGTCCAGACGGGGGATGGAATTCCCTGGATCTTTTGTGGTTCGGGAGGAAGAGATTCTGGGAGGGATCTCGGGACGGGGTGGGGTGAGTGTGGAAAGGGGGCGCCTCGGGACCGGGCTGGAGGGGGGCGGGTGATTGGGGCGGGTGATGCATGGGCCGCCGCTCCCACCGTCCTGCGGACCGGGATCGATCCGCGAGGCCGGTGGGGAAGCGGCGGCGTGCGGGAGGCTTCAAGCCTCGCAGTTGTTGATCGTGCAGTCGCAGTTGTTGGGATCCGCGAGACCGCCCGCCACTTCGTCCAGATCGGCGTCGTCCAGCTCTTCCACTTCGAAGCCTTCCTTCAGCTCTTCGTTCGACATTCGACGTTCTCCTTTCTCGAAGCTTGCTTTGGACAAGCTTCGGTTGTGTAAATCGGCCCCGGAGACGGGGCGGATGGGCGATCTTGGAGTGATCCCGAGGGGCATGGCCGCACGCCTCAGGAGGGAGTGGCTCCGTTGCCCGCTTCCGAGGTGGCCACGAAGGCGGTGCGTTTGCGGGCTTGTCCTCGTTCGGTGTGCTCTCGCAGCTCCCGCTTCATGTTGAGGCGCAGAGAGGTGCAGGGGGACCTGTCGTCCTCGATCCGGACCAGGGGGCAATGGACCCCTTGGCACATGGGGAGGGCGACGCAGCTCTGGCATTTGGTGTCGCTCTCGTAGGCGGGCTCGGTCCAAAGGGCCAAGCGATCGTCGTGCAGCTCCATCGCCCCGTCCTGCGTGAGCTGACCGACGACGTTGCGCTCGTTGGTGTCGAGCTCGATCGTGCACTTCATCAGCTTGCCGGAAGCACCGACGACGAAGTTGTAAGGTCGCGCCGCGTAGCAAACCTGCGACCCCAGCAGGTTGGAGCTCTTCAGGCTTCCTTTGGAGTCGAGACCCCGGCGGCGGGCTTCTTCCTGGAGGTCGCGGATGATCTGCTCCGAATCTGCGCCGCACACCTCCAGGTTCTCGTCGTTCTCCCCACCCCAGCGGCCGACGGCGTGGAAGCGGAGCTTGAAGCGGGGATCGCCCTGGAAGCTCTCCTCGAGCAGATCGAGGAAGCGATGCAGATGGTCGACGTTCTGGCGATCGAAGTTGACCCGGATCGCGACGGAGAAGTCGTCGGTGCGCCGGGCCATCGCCTGGAGGTTGGTGAAAATGGTGTCGAAGGTCCCCTCGCCTTCCCGCGTGGGACGGCTGCAGTCGTGCTGCTCGGGAGCTCCGTCGATGGTGATCTGGTAGCTGGTGACTTTCCAGGCGAGGAGCTTCTCGACCACGTCCGGCGTCAGCAGAAAGCCGTTGGTGGTCATGTGGCTGTGGTAGGCGATGTCGTGCTTCTCGGCGACTTCCACGAAGAAGGGTGCGAGATCTTCGATCGCCGCGAAGCCGTACAGCGGCTCGCCCCCGAACCATCCGACGGTAAGACGGCCGAGAGAGTCGAGCCTCTGCATGACATGCTTTTTGAGCCCTTCCCGGACCCACGGCTCCATGGTGCCGCGCTCGAAGCGTTCGTAGCAGTATTTGCAACGGAAGTTGCAGTCTTCGGAGGCGAGGAGGATGAATTCCAGCGAATCGGTCCGGTAGTGCTGCCGGCCGAAACGCAGTCGGAACTTGCGCATCTCGTCCGTGCCCTTCTCGATCAGAAATCCCCGCTCGACGAGATACTCGACCAAGCCCTCCCGACGGCCCTGGAGCCCCGGTTTGCGAATCGCTTTGCGGACCCGATCCACCTGCTCGGGAGGGAAGACCGACATGGCGGAGCTGAGGGTGTTCCAGACCACCAACCGTCCATCGTCCGTCAGAGCCCGCACGTTGTAGTGGGACGGTACCCAATGGGTGAGACTCGGCTTCGGGACCGGCTCGGGACAAGGAGGGCTGAGGTCGTGGGGTGAGGATTGGAGGATGTTGAAGCGACTGGTGTGGCCTGTCGGCATAGCGGCTCCCGGGTCACGACTGGATGGAGAACACCTGTGACGACCGTGGAACGATTCCGGTCGTCGAGCCTCTCGATCGAGACCCGGCCCGATGTGCGACCTGCCCAGGCTCGGCGACCTGTCCAGGCTCGCACTCCGGGCTTTAGATGCTCCGAAAGGATGACCTAAATTTGTTCCTACGGATCTTATACGTGAAGAATCTCAAATGTCAATCGCCTCGCATCGGCGGTGGTGGGCTTGGCTCCGGGAGCTGATAAATCCGCCAGGTCGGGTAGGCGAAGTCGATGTCCGGCTCGGCGGCGAACGCGCGCAGGATCTCCTCCCAGATGTCCTGCACGGCGCCGCGGCGCTTGCGCGGCTCGACCAGGTGCCGGATGGTGAGCAGCACGCCGCTGTCGACCACCTTGGTGTAGACGGTGGGAGTGAGGGTGGAGTAGTAGAGGAGGAAGCGTCGGGCCGCTTTCCTGAGCTCGTGGCGGGCGCTCTCGGCGGTCTCGCCGACGTGGTGATCGGCGACCTCCTGGAGGATGCGCTTGGCCTTCTCCCAGTCGCTCTCGAAGGTGACCAGCACCGGGATCTCGTCCCAGATGTAGTGGAAGCCGCGGGTGTAGTTGACCACCACCTCGGTGAGCACCTTGCCGTTGGGCACGTGGATCACCCGGCCGGTGGACTGGTCGGCGTCCACCCAGTTGCCGATCTCCATGAGGGTGAACTTGAACAGCCGGATGTCGATGACGTCGCCGGCGTAATTGCCGACCTGGATGCGGTCGCCGATCTCGAAGGGACGGCGCAGGAGGATGAAGGCCCAGCCGGCCATGGCGGCGATGAGCCCGGAGAGGGCGAGGGCGACGCCGGCGGAGAGCAGGCCCAGGACGGTCAGGGCCAGCCGCAGCTTCTCGAACCAGATGAGGACGAGGGCGAGGAGACCGGCGACGCTGGCGAGGTAGTTGGTGAGCTTGCGCCACCGGTAGAGGACCACTACGTCCTCGGTCCAGCGGTGGACCTGCCGCAGGACCAGGGCGCGCAGCAGCCCGATCGCCACCAGGGCGACCAGCGACAGCGCCATCCCGAGCAACAGCTCGGGAAAGTCGGTGTGGAGGGCCTCCAGGGCGCGGGCGATGCGATCCGGGAGCTCGGTCATGGTGGTGGCTCGGTGCCGCCCGCGACCCTACGCCACCGGAGCGCGCTCCCGGCCGGCTCGTTCCTGGGCCGCCGGCTCAGCCCGGCGGCTCGAGGTCGAAGTGCTGGTAATTCTTGGCGATCCAGACGACCCACTTCTCGGGCACTTCCTCTTCCGGCACGATCGCCTCGACCGGACAGGCGTCCACGCACAAGCCGCAATCGATACATTCCTCGGGGTGGATGTAGAGGATCTCCCAGTCCTCGTCCTTGCCGTAGATGCAATCCACCGGGCAGACATCGACACAGGAAGTGTCCTTCGTGCCGATGCAGGGCTCCATGATGATGTGGGTCATCGGACGTCGTCTCCTCGGCCGCGCGCAGTACGTAGTTGATCTGAAAGCAGACCGGGCGGCCGAGTCCCGTGAAGGTCTCCGGTCTCCCGGTCGCCCGTATTATAGCCATCCCTCCCGGTTCTACCAACGGTCCCCGTCCGTCCCCTTCCTTTCGCGGTGCGAAGCGTGTACCTTGGGGGCGGTGCGGCGATTCCGAGGGTTCGCGAGCGACGTCCCCGCAGGCGTCAAGGAGCCGACATGACGGATTCCGTGAAAGAGCCGGACCAGGGTCCGGACGGTGAGGGTGCATCGGACCAAGACTCCCAGCAGACCTCCCAGCAAACCTCCCAGCAAAGCCCCCAGCAAGACGCCCAGGGCGACTCCGCGGGCCGGAGCGTGGGCTGGAGGGACGCGGTCATCGGCGTGCTGGCGCTGGCGGTGTTGGTGCTGGGCGGCGTGCTGCTCAAGGGGCGTAGCGGTGCTGCGGGCACCGGGCCGCCCGACGGTGCGGACGCCGACTCGGTGTCGGTCTTCGACGTCGAGCTGGACCGCGAGCAGCGCCGGTATCTGGAGATCCTGTTCGATCAGCCCCTGGGCGAGGGCCGGGTGGGGGAGATCCTCGAGCGGCCGCCGGCGACCCTCGATCCGCCCACCGGCGGCGTCTGGAGCTGGCGCGACACCCACGCGCTGCGCTTCGAGCCCAGCGGCCGTTTCCAGCCCGCCACCCGCTACCGGGTAGCGCTGATCCCGGACCGCCTGGAGCTCGGCGAGCGCCGTCTGACCGGCGATACCGAGCTGGTCGTGACCACCGACCCCTTTCTGGTCGAGCGGGTGGACGTCACCGAGGAGCCGGCGCTGGAGGGCGAGATCCGCAACCGGGTGGTCTACCGCGGAACGATCGTCTTCAACTATCGGGTGGATCCGGAGGAGTTGGCGCCGCTGATTCGTCTGCAGGACCCCGCCGCCGACAAGCCGCTGGCGGTGGAGCTGGAGACCGGCTGGCGCACCACCGGCATCTCGTTTCTCACCGCGCCGGTGGAGAAGCTGCCACAGGAGCGCGAGGCCGTGCTGGCGATCGACGGCAGCCTCACCCCCGCCGACGGCAATCTGCCGCTGGTCGAGGGCAGCGAATTCCGCCACCCGATCCAGGTGGGCTCCAGCGAGCGGCTGGCGGTGCGCAAGATCTCGGTCGAGGCGGGCCGCCCGGACTCCCGCATCACGCTCGAGCTGTCGTCCCCGGTGGAGCCCTCGCTGGTCTCGCGCTATTTGAGAGTCGAGCCCAAGGGGGAGGGAGGGGCGCCGGCGCGCTTCCGGCTCTCCGGCGCCCGCAACCGGGTGGTCGCCACCGGCCCCTTCGAGCCTGGCACGGCGTACGAGCTGAGCCTCGAGCAGGGGATGCCGTCGCTCGACGACGCGGTGCTCCAGGAGTCGTACACGACCACCGTCAACGTGCCCAACCTGTCACCGTCGCTCGAGCTCAAAGGTGACGGCATGTTCCTCACCCGTAGCGGCACCCACCGTCTGGAGGTGGAGAGCGTCAATGTGTCGCGGGCGCGGCTGGTGGTGGACCGGATCTATCTCAACAACCTTTTCGTCCTCTTCCGCTACATGGGCTTCTCGGTGGGCGAGAGCGGCTACGTCCAGACCTGGCTCGACGAGCGCCTCGGCGACCGGCTGACGACCACGGATCTCGAGCTCAACGGTCAGCGCAACCAGCCGGGGATCACCCGCCTCGATCTGGACGACCACGTCGACCTGCCGGAGCGCGGTCTCTTCCGGATCACCGTCCAACGGGCTAGCAGCCCGGAGGGCGCTCAGCGGTGGGTGCTGCTCACCGATCTCGGCGTCGTCGCCAAGCGCGGCGACGACGGCTTCGACGTCTGGGTCAGCGCCTTCACCGACCTCTCCGCGGTGACCGGCGCCCGGGTGCGGCTGATGTCCGACCAGAACCAGGAGATGGCCGCCGCCACCACCGACGGCGCCGGCCGGGTCTCGTTGCCGGCGCCGCCGCCGTCCGAATACGACCCGCCGCGGCCTTTCTACCTGACGGTGGAGAAGGGCGGCGACTTCACCTTCCTGCTGCTCGACCAGACCCGGGTGGACACCTCCGGTCTCGACGTCGGCGGGGCGCCGGTGGGAGCCCAGGGTTACCGCGCTTTCCTCTACGGGGAGCGCGATCTCTACCGTCCCGGCGAGACCGTCGAAGGCGTCGCCGTGCTGCGCGACGAGGCGCTCCAGGCGCCCCCGGCGATGCCGGTGACCCTGCGTCACCGGGATCCCCAGGGCCGGTTGCGCGACGAGTGGACGCTGACCACCAGCCCGGCGGGTCTCGCCGAGCTGTCGCTGGAGCTGCCACCCTACGCAGTGACCGGCGGTCACGCCGTCGAGCTGCAAGCGGGCTCCGAAACGATCGGTACCTGGCGCTTCCAGGTCGAGGAGTTCGTCCCCGACCGCATCAAGGTGGAGATCCAGACCCAGCCCGGCGAGGAAGGCGCCGCGGCCCGCCCGGGTCCCGGCGACGAGCTGAGCTGGGAGGTGATCTCCCACTACCTCTTCGGTCCCCCGGCGGCGGAGCTGCCGGTGGAGACCCGGGTGCGGCTGGTGGACGACACCTTCGCTTCCGAGGACTGGCCCGGCTACGTCTTCCGCAACGACGAGCGTGACCTCGACGACCGCGAGGTGCTGGCCCGCGAGGCGACGCTCGACGAGAACGGCACCGCTACCTTCGCCGCCACCCTCCCCGCCGGCGCCAGCGTGCCCTCGACCCTGTCGGCGGTGATCACCGCCCGGGTGCGCGAGAGCGGTGGCCGCGGGGTCACCGCCACCACCCGGCTGCGGGTGGATCCCTATCCCTACTACCTGGGTGTGAAGACGCCGGAGAGCTACGCCGACCGCGGAGAGCCGATGTCGCTGTCGTGGGTGGCGCTGAGCCCACAGGGGGAGGAGACCGCGGCCGGCGAGCTGCGTGCCGATCTCTACCGCCAGCGGTGGAACACGGTGCTGCGCCGCACGCCCAGCGGCACCTACCGCTACGAGACCACCCGCGAGCTCGAGTTGGTCGAGTCGAAGGCCGTCGAGCGCCGGTCCAAGGACACCTCCCGTGGCGAAATCGAGGTGACGCCGCCGGACTTCGGCTCCTACAAGCTGGTGCTGCTGGATCCCCGCACCTCGGCCTCGACCGCCGTCACCTTCTACGCCAGCGGCTGGGGCTTCGCGCCCTGGGCGCTGGAGAATCCGGCGCGGGTCGAGCTGGATCTGGAGAAGGACGAGTACCGTCCCGGCGAGACCGCGGTGGTGCAGGTGCGGGCGCCGTTCCCGGGCAAGCTGCTGCTCACCGTCGAGCGCGGCCGGGTGCTCACCAGCCAGGTCCACACCCTGGAGGGCAACACCGCGCGGTTGGAGCTGCCGGTGCGCGGCGCCTGGCGTCCCAACGTCTACGTCACCGCCACCCTGATGCGCCCCGCCCGCGACCTGGTGGCGGGCGAGCCGGGGCGGGCGTTCGGCGCCGTGCCCCTGGCGGTGGACCGCACCTCCAACCGGCTGCAGGTGGCGGTCGAGGCCCCGCAGGAGATCCGCCCCGAGACCGCGCTGCCGGTCACCGTCACCGTCACCCCGGGCGCCGAGGTGACCGTGGCAGCGGTGGACGAGGGCATCCTGCAGCTCATCGCCCAGCCCACCCCGGATCCGTTCTCCTTCTTCTACCGCAAGCTGGCGCTGGCGGTGAGCACCTACGATCTCTTCTCTCTGCTGCTGCCGGAGCTGGAGGACGACGCCGCGGCGGGAGGCGGCATGGCGGCCGACGCCAAGGCCCAATACGTCGGCACCCAGGGCATGCGCCGGACCGAGCCGGTGGCCTTCTGGTCCGGCGTGCTCACCGCCGGGGCCGACGGGCGGGTCACCGCGTCCTTCGACGTGCCGCGGTTCCAGGGCGCCCTACGGGTGATGGCCGTGGCGCTCGACGGCCGTACCTTCGGCTCCACCCAGGAGACGGTGCGCGTGCGCGACCCGCTGGTGCTGCTGCCCACCGTGCCGCGTGTGCTCGCCACCGGCGACCGTGCCGAGGTGCCGGTCAGTGTACGCAACGACACCGGCCGTGAAGGCGAGATCCGCCTCACTTTCGACGCCACCGGCGCCGCGGCTCCGGACGGCGAAACGACGAAGAGCGTCTCCCTGGCCGACGGCCGCGAGACCACCGTCTACTTCGCCGCCACCGCTTCCGACGACCTCGGCGGCACCGTGGCCCCCGCCACCTTCCGCTTCCGCGCCGAGGGTCTCGGCGAGGCCACCCGCGCCGAGGAGGTGGTCCCCGTGCGCGCGGCGCTGCCGCCGCTGCGCAGCGAGGATGCCGGGGCGATCCAGCAGCCGACGTTGGAGCTGCCGGCGGTGGCGGCCGGGCGCTACCGGCCGGGCACCGTGACCCGCGACCTCCATCTCGGCCCGGTGCCGCTGGTGAGCTTCGCCGGCCGTCTGGACCGTCTGCTGGGCTACCCCTATGGATGCCTCGAGCAGACCGTCTCGCGGGCGTTTCCGCTCATCTACCTGGAGGATCTGGCCAAGCGGCTGAGCCCGGAGCTGTTCGAGAAGGAGGAGCCCGCCGTCTACGTCCAGGCGGGGATCCGCCGGGTCACCGACCTCCAGGTCTCCAACGGTGGCTTCGGGCTGTGGCCCGGAGGCGAAGGGGTGCACCCCTGGGGCACCGTCTACGCCACCCACTTCCTGGTCGAGGCGCGGCGGGCGGGCTACCCGGTGGACGATTTCGTCTACGACGGCGCCCTCTCCTACCTGGCCGGCGAGTCGCGCGCCCAGGGCTCCTACGGCGCCGCGCAGCTCGAGCGTCTGGTCTACAGCCTCTACGTGCTGGCCCGCGCCGACCGACCGGATCGCGGCACCATGGATTTCCTGCGCGAGCGGCAGGAGAAGAGTCTGTCGAAGACCTCACGCGCGCTGCTCGCCGCTGCCTACGCGGGGATGGGCGATCCCACCGCCGCCCACCAGCTCGCGGTGGGCATCGACCGGGTGGACGAGATCCGGCGCCAGACCGGCGGCAGCTTCGCCTCGACCTTGCGCGACCGGGCCCTGTTGCTGCTGGCGTTGCTCGAAGCGATGCCCGACGATCCGCGCATCCCGGTGCTGGCACGGCGGTTGGCGCGCGAGGCCGGCCAGGTGCCCCGGTGGACCACCCACGAAACCGCCTGGATCTTTCTCGCCCTGGGCGAGCTCTACCGCCGCCAGGAGGAGAAGCCGGAGTACTTCGGAACCGTGTCCACCGGCGGCCGCAAGGTGGCGGACTTCGGCGACGAGGCGGTGGTCTTCCGCGATCTGGGAGACGCCGCCCTCCAGGTGCGGATGCGCGAGCCCTACGCGGCCGGCGCCGTCTTCTACAGCCTGGTCACCCGCGGCATCCCCACCGACGAGACCTTCCGGCCGCGTAGCGAGGGCCTCGAGATCGAGCGCCGGGTGCTGACCCGCAAGGGGCAGCCGGCGGACCTCTCGGCAATCCGCCAGGGCGATCTGCTGGTGGTCAAGACCCGGGTGCGCAGCGTGTCCGGGCCGGTGGAGAACGTCGTGGTCGAGAACCTCCTGCCCTCGGGTCTGGAGGTGGAAAACCCTCGGCTGTCGACCACCGAGACCCTGCCCTGGGTGACCGACGCCAACGCCTCGCCGGCCTATCTGGATCTGCGCGACGACCGCATCCTCCTGTTCCTCGATCTGCCGGCGGACTCCTGGCAGACCACCTATGCGCTGGTGCGCGCGGTGACGCCGGGAACGTTCCGGATGCCACCGCCGCACGTCGAGGCGATGTACGACCCGTCGCTGTCGGCGACCGGGCCGATGGGCGAGATGGTGGTCCGAGTCGACGAATAGCTCATCCGCCATCGGCCGGGTCGTCTTGGAGCTCGGTTGTCTTGTTAGAGGCCGGCCGCTTCGACCGTCACCGTGCCTTCGAAGGTGCCGCTCTGACCGGCGAAAGGACCTTCTTCGCTGCCGATGTAGGTCACCCGGATGCTGATGTTGAACGAGCTGTCGGCGATCCAGGTTCCCTCACCTTGAGGATTGAGCGTGATGTTTCCCGGGCTGGGGAGGCCGTTGGCCGTGCCCCCGATGATCTCGAGGAAAGCGAAGCAAGGATGGTTATGGACCTCGACGCGGATCGACCGCATATCCGCTTCGAGATTCTGGAAGCCGTCCGCGCCCCCGGCCGACCGGAAGCCCTGGAACTTGCTCGTGTCGGTGACGACCTTGGCCGGCACCTCGATGGTGACGGAATCGCCGTCGCCGTTGACCGCCTCGAGATTGAGTGTGGAATCGAAGGTCTCCCGGGTACCTCCGAGAGTCCCGCCCGGCGTGATGACAATATTGCGGAACTGTTCGTGGCTGGACCTGATCCCGATCCGGAGCTTGCCCGTTACCGGGTCGACGAGGCTGGCATGGAGCTGCTGGATCACCGGATAGTAGGCACACTCGATCGGGGGAAGAATCGGATTGCCCTTGGCATCGGCGGTCACGAAACAAGGCTTGCTCGGGTCGGTATCTTGGGCCAGCGCCGCTTGCGGCGCGAGCAGAAGCACGAGCAACAGCAGGGAAGGTGCAGAAAAGCTTGAGATACATCGGGGAAAGCTCATCAGGATTCTCCTTGGGAGATTATTGAAGATCAAAGAACTTTATCGCATTCGCTTTATAATGTCAACGCTGGAATCTACACTGCAGCCCGATCGCCCGTCCGATACACGAAGTCCCTGACAACAAAGCAGTTGCACTGACAACCGGCCTTTGTACGCGGGCAGCAGGCCATTTGTCAGTGACAGCTACTGCCGGAGCGGCAGCGGCGGGGAATCGGCGGCCGTCTGCTCCGGCCCCTGCGGGACTGGTATGTCGGGCACGGCGCCACGAGGGTGATCGTCGACGCGCCACCGGAGAACCCGTGCCGCGCCTTCTATGTCAAGCACGGCGCCGTCCCGCTGGACGGGTACTGGCTGTGGTGGCCCGACGTTGGGCGAAGGTCGAGTCCGTGAACGGCCTGGGTGAGCGCCGGGCTCGGAGATTTCTGTAGGATCGGGATCATGGCCACGAGCTCTGCTTCCGCCGTAGGTGAGCCGTCGGAGGCGGAATCCAGCCTCAAGTACAGGGCCTTCATCAGCTACAGCCACAAGGACAAGAAGTGGGGTCGATGGCTCCACCGGGCTCTGGAACGGTATCGTGCACCCCGAGGCATGACGGATCGTCCGGGATCCATTCGGCCCGTCTTTCGCGATGACGAGGAGCTCACGCCGGGGCCTGATCTGACTGCCAGCATCAAGACAGCCCTCGACGATTCCGAAGCCCTCGTCGTGGTTTGCAGCCCGGCAGGCGCTTCCAGCCCCTGGGTGGATCGGGAGATCCTCTACTTCAAGGGGCTTGGTCGGCAGGATCGAATCTTTGCGGTGGTGGTGGCCGGGAGCATGGAGGGTGGGGCAAGCAGAAGCTTTCCTCTTAGCCTGATCCGAAAGCTCGCCCCCGACGGAACGCTCTCCAGCGAGGTGGTCGAGCCATTGGCCGTAGACGTCCGGTCTCACGGCAAGAAGGACACTCTGCTGAAGATCGCTGCTGGCTTGCTCGGGGTTCCTTTCGACGACCTGAAACGGAGAGACCGGCGGCGAAGGCTGTGGCGGATCGCGTTGATCGCCACGGCGATCATCACGGTGCTAGCAGCCTATACAGCCTCTCTTCTCCTCCAGGCGCGAGCGTTGAACCGGCAGCTCTCCTCGATCTTGACCGCCGTGTCTCAGGAGAGCACGGATCGTGGTGATCACGGCCGAGCGCTCCGGTTGGCGATGCTCGCCGCTCGCTCCTCCCTCTTGTCGCCCCCCGCTGAAGGCGCCGAGCCCAACCTGGTGCGGGCTGCGCATTACAGCACCCTCGAGGGTCTGTTCGAAGGCCACGTGTCCGCTGTGTACTCGGTGGCCTACGATGCGTCGGGCGAACGTCTGTTGACGGGCTCTCAAGATGGGACGGTTCGCATATGGCACCGAGCCGCACATCGAAGCTGGATTCAGTGCGGACCTCCCATCGAGACGAGGCACGTGATCGACGCTCGATTCGTGGAGCTTGGAGATGCGGTGGTCGTGCAGAGCGCCAGCGGATCGGTCCAGCGATGGAGAGTAGAAGGGGACACGTGGCGGGCCGACGAGCCCTTTAGCGGAGTTGCCCAAGGAGCCGCCAGAGCTGACTTTCGCGCCTTCGCAACGGTTCCCTCCGGTGATCTCGTGGCGCTGGGTCGTCAAGACCGGAGTCTGACCCTCTGGCGTTTCCGAGAGGGTTCCTGGGAGCGGGAGGCTGACCTGGACGTCAAAGGCGAGCTTCCGACATCGGTGGCTCTCTCTCCCGGAGGGGAGTGGCTTGCTGCGGGATTTCTTGGGGGTCAGGTGCGCTTCTGGAGTCGAGTTCAGGATGGCCGGTGGGAACCGAGAGCGACGAGCTCCACTTCCCAAGTCGAGCCTCGCACTCTCAGGTTCTCTTCGTCGGGTCAGCGCCTTCTGATCATCCGCCTGGGAGATGTCCAAGTCCTGGATTACAAGGCCGGTGCGGGCTGGGTCGACGCTGGCCGGCTGAACGCCGATCGGATGACCACTCGCGGTGAGCTTGCCGCTTCGAACGATCGCTTCCTGGTGACGAACGGCACGGACGAGCTCGCCACCCTCTGGTTTGAAGAAAGTCCCAGAAAATGGGTGATGGTCGAAGAATTCCAGGGGGACGGAGATTCGACACGGATGGTGGCCTTTGCGCCCGATAGCGGTCGGTTTGCGACTGTGGGAAACCGGGGGACGGTCAGGATCTGGGGTCCGGGAGCTCTGGGCTCCTGGCGGTCGTTCGCCAAGGTACGCCGCAACATCGGCCTGGTTCGTGATGTGCAGCGCTGGACCGGCGATCATACGGCCTTCGACGAGCCGGTGGCGCTGTCTCCGGACGGTCGACGGCGGGTCCGCGGAACGGTCTACGGCATCGTACACATCACCGATGTCGCGACGGGGGCCGAGGTTGCAGCCTTCGATGCCTCTGAGAGCCCGCTATATCGTTTGGAGTTTTCGGATCGGGGTGAGCGGCTGAAGGTGTTGGATCCCTCGACGGATCGGGAGCTGCGAGCGATCGACACTCGCTTCTCGGTGGCGTTGCGGGGAGATGCCTTGCTCGATGCGCTGTGCAGAGAAAGGTTGCACCCACCGCTCTCGATCGTGAGCGAGGCGGACGTAGAGGCGGCTCCTCTGATCCGAAACCGAAAGGGGGACGATGTTTGTGTACCGCCGTCCTTCTTCGCTCACTTACGGCTGGCCTTGAGCTGGCTGTCGCAGCCCTGAGAAGGATGTGGGTCGCTCGCCGAGCTTGCGGATAGACTCCGTCTCGATGAGGCGCTGGCTCGACGGGCTGAGACGTAGAGGACACCGGCTCCGCTGGATCGCCAGGTGGAAGCGTACGAAGCTCGTCGCGATATCGGTTCTATTAGGGTGTCTTGGCCTCCTCTTCCTCGCGTTTCTTTTTCTCGACCTCGCCTTCCCCTTCCCCTGGCATCGGCTGGACCGCCCGCCGGCGTTCGAGGTGACCGACCTGGAAGGCACCCCGCTGCGTCTCTTTCTGCCCGCCGACGAGCGCTGGCGGTTGCCGGTGACCCTCGACGAGCTGCCGCGGGAGCTGGTCGCCGCGGTGATCGCCTCCGAGGACCGACGTTTCGGATGGCACCCCGGCGTCGATCCCCTGGCGATGCTGCGGGCGGCGTGGACCAACCTGCGGGCCGGCCGGGTGGTCTCCGGCGCTTCGACGATCCCGATGCAGATCGCCCGCATGGCCGAGCCGCGGCCGCGGACCCTGGGCGCCAAGGTGGTCGAGGCCTTCCGCGCGCTCCAACTCGCCTGGCACCGCACGGCGGAGGAGCAGCTCGCTCTCTATCTCAACCTCGCCCCCTACAGCGGCAATCTGGAGGGCGTCGGCGCGGCCTCGCGCTTTTTGTTCGGCAAGCCCCCGGACCACCTCTCGCTGGGGGAGATCGCGCTGCTCGTCACCCTGCCGCGCTCGCCGGTGGCCTACGATCCGATCCGCCGGCCGGAGGCCGCGCGCGAGGCCCGTGATCGGGTGCTCGACCAGCTCGTGGACCGCGGCACCGTGACTGCCGACCAGGCCGCCGAAGCACGCAAGCAGCCGCTTCCCGCCCGGCTCGCCCCGGTGCCCTTCGAAGCGCCCCATTTCGCCCGCTACGTGGCGCTCCAGGCTCGGCGACGCGATACCGGTCCGCGGGTGGCCACCACTCTGGATCTTCGCCTCCAGCGCGCCGCGGAACGCCAGGTCGAGCGCTGGATCGGCGCGCTGCGGGATCGGGGCATCGGCAACACCGCGGCGGTGGTGATCGAGCACGCCGAGGGTACGCGGCCGCGGGCGGTGCGCGCCTGGGTGGGCTCGGCGGGCTTCCACGAGGCGCTCTTCCAGGGCCAGGTGGACGGGGTGCTGGCACCGCGCTCGCCGGGCTCGACCCTCAAGCCGTTCCTCTACGCCCTGGCTTTCGACCGCGGCACGCTGATCCCCGACTCCTGGCTGCTCGACGTGCCGCGGGACTACGCCGGCTACGTGCCGGAGAACTACGACGGCCTCTACCACGGCCGGGTGACGGCGCGGGAGGCGCTGGTCCGGTCCCTCAACGCCCCGGCGGTGGCCCTGCTGGCGCGGGTGGGGCTGTCGGACTTTCTCGAGCTGCTGCGCCGTGGTGGGCTGGCGTCGCTCGATCGCCCCGCCGGCACCTACGGCCTGCCCCTGATCCTCGGCGCTGCGGAGGTGTCGCTGGTGGACCTGGCGAATCTCTACGCCTCGCTGGCGGAGGAGGGGGTCCACCGGCCGCTGGCGATGCTCGGGGGCGAAGGGGGGCCTGGCGCAAAGAGGCGCCCCGAGCGGCTCCTCTCGCGCGAGGCGGCGCAGCAGGTGACGGAGGTGCTCACCGACCTGGAGCGGCCGGATCTGCCGGGGTCGTGGGAGCTGACCCGCGACGCGCCGACGGTGGCGTGGAAGACCGGTACCTCCTACGGTCACCGGGACGCCTGGGCGGTGGGGTTCACCGAGCGCTTCACCGCGGGGGTGTGGGTGGGAAATTTCGACGGCACCGCGGTGGAGGGAATCTCCGGTGCCCACGACGCGGCGCCGCTGCTTTTCGATCTGCTGCGGGCGGTGGATCCGGGCGGCCGGGCGCCCGGAGAGGCGGGCGAGGCGCCGCGGATGCGCATCTGTGCCGAGAGCCACGAGCGCCCGACGAGCTGGTGCCCGCGGACGGTCGAGGTGGCGTATCTGCCGGGGAAGACCCGGCTGCCGTCGTGCTCCTATCACCGGCGGGTGTTCGTCGACCGGGAGACCGGTGAGTGGCTGGCCGGGGATTGCGTCGGAAAGCGGCCGATGGAGGCGAAGGTGCTGACGGTCTATCCGGCGGAGTTGGTGGCCTGGTGGGCCGCACGCGGCCAGCCGGTGCCCGAGCTGCCGCGGCCGGCGGAGGGTTGTCACGGAGCGGGTGCCCCGGGCGAGCCACCGAGGATCGTGTCCCCGGACGCGGCGACACCCTACCGGCGGCGGGCCAGCGCGCCGGAGCGGTTTCAGAGGGTGCCGCTGATCGCCCGCGGCAGTGGCAGGTTGTGGTGGTACCAGGACGGTGTTCTGGTGGCCAACGCGAGCCCCGAGGAGCAGCGCTTCCTACCCCTGGAGACCGGCACCCACAAGCTGGTGGTGGTCGACGAGGCGGGCCGGGTGGATCGGGTGGAGTATGTGGTGGAGTGAGCCTCACAGCACCAACGCCGACCGCCGGATCAGCGCCGCCAGCGATTCCGCGGCCTTCGTGCGGATCTCCCCCAGATCCAGCTTCGTCAGCCGGCCGTCCTCGACCAGCAGCTCGCCTCCGACCAGCACGTGACGGACCGCAGCGGGGGAGGCTCCGTAGGTCACCAGGTCGTGGAGATCCACCTGCGGGGCCGCCAGCAGCTCGGGACGGGAGAGATCGAGCACCACCAGGTCCGCCCGCTTGCCGACCTCGATCGACCCCACCTCGTCCTCCAGCCCCAGCGCACGGGCGCCCTCGCTGGTGGCCAGCCGCAGGGCGTCGAGCCCCGAAAACGACTCCGGACCGTGGCGGACGCTCTGCAGCAGCGCCGCCAGACGCACCTCCTCGAAAGCGTCGAGATCGTTGTTGCAGGCCGCGCCGTCGGCACCCACGCCCACCGGCACCCCGGCGCGCCGGATCTTGACCACGTCGGCGATGCCCGAGCCCAGCTTGAGGTTCGAGCTGGGGCAATGGACCACGCTGAACCGGTGCTGGGAGCCTCGGGGGCCTCGAGAGCCCTGTGAGCCCTGCGGGCTGACCCGCTGGAGATGGTCGTCGGTGAGCCAGACACCGTGGGCGATCCGGAAGTCGGTGGCGAGGATCCCCTCCTGGTCGAAGTACTCGATCTCGTCGCGACCGCCCTTGAGCGCCTGGACGGCCTCGGTCTCGTCCTCCTGCTCCAGGGCATGGGTGTGCACCGGCCAGCCGCGACGGTCGGACAGCTCCCGGATGCCACGCCACAGACGGTCCGAGCAGCTCAGGATGAACCGCGGGTTGAGGATGTACTGGAGATGGCCACCGCCGGCTCCGTCGAATCGGTCGCCGAGCTCCTCGGTGTGGGCGAGGGTGGCCTCGGGATCCTCGGCGAGACCGACGGGGAGGCCGTCTCCCTCGTCCATCAGGCACTTCCCGGCCTGCGCCCGCAGCCCCGAATCCACCAGCGCCTGGAGCACACCCCGGGCGCCTGGGCCGATACCGATGTCCTGGACGGTCGTCGTCCCGGTCAAAAGACACTCGGCGGCGCCCAGCATCGCGGCCCAATAGGCACTTTCTTCGTCGTGAGCGGCTTCCAGGGGCCAGATGCGCTCCCGCAGCCAGGACAGCAGCCGTCGGCGCTCGGCGAGGCCCCGGAACAGCGTCTGTCCCAGATGCAAGTGTCCCTGAATCAGTCCCGGGAGCACCACACTATTGAAGACCTCGATCATGCGAACGCCGGTCGGTATCTCCAACGGAGATCCGATCGCGGCGATTTTGCCGTTCTTGAGAAGTAGATCCCAGCCGGGGCGCACGTGAGCCTCACGGTCGAGCGTGAGCAACGTTGCACCCCTCAGCAGCAGGGAGGCGGGTTCTTCACCGGGGTCGGGGTGAGACGTCGAGTCGAGCATCATGGAGAGCGATCATAACGTCGTCTCCGGAGGCTCGGAGAAAGAGGTGGGTCAGGCCGGCGGATCCGGCCTTTCTGAATGGACTCGGAAATCGTTAAAATGGACCCGTACGGATTGAGACTCTCAGTTGGGAACGCTCCCGCGAGCGCAACGGAGGAGGGAAAGATGAAAGTACGTCGTCTGATTCTGGTGGGGTTGCTGCTGAGCTTGCTCCTGCTGCCATGGACCTCGGCCTGGGCCGACACGGAATCGCAGGACGAACCCGTGTGGAACGGCTGGGTCGATACTGTAGATACCGTGGTCCAGTGGATCGTGGGTCTCGTAACGGACGATACGGACACCAACACCTTCACGCTCGAAGCTCCGGACCCGGAGTCCCAGCTTCAGACACAGATTCCCACCGAGCAAGATCGTCACGGCGGGCTGGACCCCGACAGCAACACGGCGAAGTAGGGGAAGCACGGCAGGGACCGGGGCGCAGAGCGGTGCACGAACCCGACCCGCCGGGTCGGGCCTCTTCTCGGCTGGCATTTCGAAACGTCTTTTCGAGACATTTTGGTGGTCCCTATGGACGAGGGGGCTGGACCGCCGGACTGGGTCGCCGGCCCGGACAGCGGCTTGGCTTGCGAGACCCGAGCGGGCCTCAGGAGTGTCAGAAGTGCCGGCGGGAGAGCTTGACCACCGGGGTCAGGTGTGCCACGACCTCGAGCGCTTCGGCGGTCTCCGCCTGATTGAGCACCTTGAGGGCCATGATGCTCTCGCGGGAGATTCCAAGGGCACGGAAGATCCGCACCGTTTCCTGGGCGAGGCGTCCAAGCCGGTCCCATTCTCCGAGCCGGATGTAGACGACGGCGAGATCGAGCGCGACGAGCGCGACCTCGTACGGATGATCCTGCTCGATATAGCTTTGGTGGCACTCTTCGAGGAGCGAGGCGGCTTTTTCCAGCTCGCCTCTCTCTCGCGCCAGCCGGCCGAACAGCCACTGGAAGCGGAGCTGCTCGAGGTGGGGATACGACTCGCCGGCCAGGTTCCAGGCTTCTTCCGCCCAGCGGGTCGCCTGTTCGACGTTCCCGGCCTCGAGGTAGAGATCCGCGAGGTTGTTCAGGGCATAACGCCGCAGGTGGAAGGTGTCGAGGTCGTCCAGCAGCAGAAGCTCCTCGAGCATCTCGATGCCGTCCTCGAGCTCCTGGGTGCGGGCGACGATGCCGGCCAGGCTGATCGTGCACGAGAGAACCCGTTCCTCGTCTCCCATCGCGCGGTAGAGCTGGCGGGCCTCGCGATAGCCGGCGATGGCCTGATCGTACTCGCGCAGATCGTGAGCCAGCGCCGCTTCCGCATTGACGAGCTCGGCTTCCGCGAGGGTGTCGGTGTCGTCGGTGGAGGGCCGGGAGACCTGGCCGAGGTGCTTGCGAGCCTGTTGCAGGGCCTGTTCTGCGGCCGTCAGGTTGCCGGGCAAGCGGTGTGCGTTGCCGAGCTCGGCCCAGGCCCGGGCGGCCAGCTCCAGCCGATCTTCGGCCACGGCGCCCTCGGCGGTCCGCAGCGTCAGCTTGGCCCAGCGGAGATGCAGGGCGGAGCTCTCATGGCGCAGCTCGCGGCAACGGGAGAGCAGGGTCTCGACCACCGCCGGCCGATCCATGGGCGAGAGCGCGTCGATCCAGGCCTCCTGCTGATTGTCGGACATCGCTTCGAGACGCTCCAGGCCTTGGCTCGCCTGGGTGCGACTCTGCTCGGTGCGCTCGATGAGCTCGCGAGATCGTTCGAGAACACGATCCACGGCCGCGCTCAGGGCTTCGAGGTCGGCTTTGGGAGTGAGCTCGGCCCGCAGGGCACCGGCGCAGGAGGCACAGCCCCGCAAGAGATGGCGGACGACACGCTGCCGCTCGTCCGAGCCGGCCTCACCCCGGGCAAAGAGCCGGAGCTCTCGCAGCGGATGCTTTGTCGCTGTGGAAGTCATCGGTCCAACCCCTCCCCTTCATGGCCTGCAAGAGCCGTCCAGTGTGCTGTCGATTCGAGCATTACGACACCTTCTTTCTCGCAAACCCCTCTCGAAGAACACAGCCTCAGCTCATCGAGCTACTCCACACAGGCCCCTTACGCACAGCTAGCGTCCCTGGGGCACTATACAAAAGGTTGCTGAAAGATCCAAATCTCGCAGCATCTCCCTCTCTACTCCTTAAGGTATCCGCAAAGGCCGAGTCTGGGACACGGGATAGGCAAAAGGTTTCGAGAAAGAGCGAAGAGTGAGAGAGGTATGGGAGACGAACCCGAGCAAACCATCGCCGCCGCCGACCGTATCTACCCCGCAGGTTCCCGACCCAACGCCGGTCCCTGATGACGCTCCGGAGAACTCCATGCTCGCCAGCCTGACTTCCGATGTCCGTCTCGCCTCGCGCTCGCTCGTCCGGCGCCCCGGCTTCACCCTCGGGGTAGTGCTGGTCCTCGCCCTGGGGATCGGCGCCAGCGCGGCGATGCTCACCGTGGTACGGCACGTGCTGCTCGACCCGCTGCCGTTTCCGGAGCCCGACCGCCTGGTCTGGGGGTGGGGGGCCTGGAGCGGCGGCGACCGGGTCAGCGTCTCGCCGCCGGACTACCTCGACTACCGGGAGGCGAGCGAGAGCTTCGCCTCGCTGGCGGCGATGAACTCGTTTGTCGCCCGCTTCACGCTCACCGGCGAAGGACCGCCGGAGCGCGTGGGGGGCGCCTTCGTCAGCGCCAACTTTCTCGACACCCTGGGGCTCGAGCCGGCGCTGGGACGGACGTTCCGGCCCGAGGAGGCGCGCGACGGCGCGGAGCCGGTGGCCATGATCGGCCACGGGCTGTGGCTGCGGCGTTTCGGGGGCGATCCCGCGATCGTCGGTCGTACGCTGCGGGTGGACGGCCAGAGTCGCGAGATCGTCGGTGTGCTGCCGGCCGGTCTCGACTTTCCCGCGGAGGCGGAGATCTGGCAGCCGATCCCCTTCGGCGGCCCGGAGACCTCGGTACGCCGGTTCCACTTTCTGCGGGTGATCGGCCGGCTCGCGCCGGGGGTGCCCATCGAGCAGGCGCAGGCGGAGGTGCACGCGATCGCCGCACGGCTCGAGGCGGCCTACCCGGACTCCAACGACACCTGGACCATGACCCTGGTGCCTCTCCACGAGCGGCTGGTGGGCTCGGCCCGGTTGCCGCTGACGATCCTTCTGGGCGCAGTCTCGCTGGTGCTCCTGATCGCTTGCGCCAACGTCGCGACGCTGATGCTGGTGCGCGCCTTCGGTCGCCGGGGAGAGCTGGCGGTGCGGCGCGCCCTCGGCGCCTCCCGCCGTCACCTGCTGGGCGGGCTGTTGACCGAGAGCTTGCTGTTGGGTCTGGCGGGCGGAGCCCTGGGTCTGGTCGGCGCCTTCGGTCTGTTGCGCCTCGCAGCAAGGCTGGCGCCCGACGCGCTGCCGCGGCTGGGACAGATTCAGCCCGGCACGGACGTGCTCGCCGCCACCCTGGCCGTGACCGCGGTGAGCGTGCTGCTCTTCGGTCTGGCACCCGCCTGGCGCGCCACACGTCGGGGGTTTTCCGGCGGCGCCGCCTCCGCGATGCGCGGGGTGGCCGCCGACCCCGGTTTCGCGTCGCGGGGCCGCGGAGCCCTGGTCGTGGTCCAGGTCGCGCTGTCGACGGTGCTCTTGGTCGGCGCCCTTCTGCTGCTGCGCAGCTACTCGGCACTGCAGGCGGTGGACCCTGGCTTCGATCCGAGCAGTCTCGTGGTGGCGGAGGTGCCGTTGCCCCGCTACGGCTATGACGAGCCCGCCCGGCGCGCAGCGCTTTTCTCCTGGCTCGTCGAGCGGGCGGCAGCGCTGCCCGGCATCGAGAGCGCGGCGGCCATCGACTCTCTGCCCTGGGTGGATTCGGGCGGCGACACCCGGGTCTGGCGGGAAGACCGGCCGGGCGGCGTGGAAGGCTCCACCTCGATGCAATTCCCACAGGTGCGCAAGGCGACGCCGGGCTATTTCGCCACCCTCGGAATCCCCCGGTTGCGGGGCCGCGCCTTCCGGGCCTCCGACGGGTTGGACGCACCGCCGGTGGTGGTGCTCAACGAATCCGCCGCACGCCGGTTTTTTGACCCGGGCGAGGAGCCCCTCGGGCGGCGTCTGGTGCTCGATCTGGGCGAGCCGTGGGCTGCCGAGGTGGTGGGGGTGGTGGGCGACACCCGCATCTTCGGACCCGCGGAAGGCGCACCGCCGACCGTCTACATGTCCCAGTGGCAGAAGCCCTCCGGGGTGATGCAGTTGGCGATCCGACCTGCTTCCGGAGAAGTGGACGGCCCGGTCTCGACGGCGGCTCTGGCGCCCGCTCTGCGGTCGCTGCTCACCGAGCTCGATCCGGAGCTGCCCTTGGCCGGATTGGAGCGCTACGAGGACCGCATCGCCGCCACCTTTGCCGCCAGCCGGCTGCGCACAGGGTTGCTGGCGGCCTTTGCCGTCACCGCATTGGTGCTCGCGGCTCTGGGTCTCTACAGCGTTCTCTCGTTTCTGGTCGGGCAGCGCACCCGGGAGCTCGGAGTGCGCATGGCGCTGGGCGCTCAGCGGAGGGACGTCCTGGGTCTGGTGCTGGGGCGCGGGTTGACCCTCGCGGGCATCGGTCTGGCGGTCGGGCTGCTGGCCACCTTGGGTCTCGGACGGCTGCTGCGGGGTCTGCTGTTCGGCGTCGACGTCGCCGATCCGGTGACCTTGGTGGTGGGCCCGGCCGTGCTGGCCGCCGCCGCGCTGCTGGCCAGCCTGCTACCGGCCCGGCGGGCTACCCGGGTGGAGCCGGTGACCGCGCTGCGCCAGGAGTAGGGCGACCCTTCTACGATCTACGACGCAACCGGGCTGCGGTGGCCGCGTTGGGTCGCCTCCAACACCTCCCGCGCCGCGGCGACCCCGGCTTCCGGGTCGGCGCCGGTGCCCGCGTCGGCGAGCGCCCGGCCCACCGCCTCGACCGTCCGCAGCAGCATCTCCGGACGGGTCGTGGCGTAGCCCATGTGGCCGACGCGAAAGTACTGCGTCTTGATCTCCGGGTGCAGCCCGCCGGCCACTGTCACGCCGTGCTCGCCGATGCGCCCGACCAGCGAGCCGTCGACCCCCTCGGGGAGCCAGAGGGCGGAGAGGGTGGTCGCGAGCAGATCCTCGCGCACCGGCACCGGACGCAGCTCCAGCGCCCGCCAGCCGGCTCGCATCGCCCACGCCGCCCGGCGGTGGGCCTCCCAGCGGGCTTCGAGACCCCCGCCCGCGAGGATCTCGCCCAGCCCGACCTCCAAGGCCCGGATGAGGGTCGTCGCCGGAGTGGAGAAGTAGCTCGGCCGGCGCTCCTCGTAGGCGCGGTGGATCGGTAGCCATTGCTCCCAGTCCACCATCATGGGGGGTGGGGTCCGCTTCGTCTTCCGCGCCGCCAGTGCCCGTTCGGAGGCCACCATCAACGCCAGCCCCGCCGGCAGCCCGATCGCTTTCTGCGAGGCGGTGAGATAGACGTCGACATCCCAGGCGGCCATCTCGAAACGCTCGCCGGCGGTGGCGCACACGCCATCGAAGATCGACAGCGCGCCCGCTTCCCGGGCCAGCCGTGCGAGGGGCTCGGGATCCACCCGCACGCCGGTGGAGGTGTCGACGTGGGTGGCGGCCAGGATCTTGACCGGCCCTTTGGCCCGGAGCTCCTCGAGGGCCTCGGCCACCGCGTCGGGCGACGGTGCGTCGCCGACCGGTGCCTGCACCTCGTGCACATCGGCGCCGGCCCGGCGGAGCATCTCGGCGATGCGGTCGGAGAAATAGCCGGTGTCGACCACTAGCGCCGCGTCGCCGGGCTCCGCCAGGTTGGCCACCGCCATGTCCATGGCCGCGGTGCCGCCACCGGCGAGGACGAACGGTTGCGCGGTCCCGTCCGCACCCCACACCTCGCGCATGCGCTCCAGCGAGCGTCCGAAGGCCTCGATCAGACCGGGGGAGGTGTGGCTCGGAGGAGGCCCCGCCGCGGCGTCCCGCACCGCGGGGGACACCTCGATGGGGCCGGGAATCATCAGCAGCGGTCGGCGGGAGGGCGGGTCGTGGGGTGAGCGCTCGGCGGACATGCGGCGATTCTAACCTTGCCCCGGCGACCACGATCGCCCGGCGCGGGGGGAATCGGCGCGGACGCCCGCGATGGAGGGTGGCGGAGACTCTTTGGGCGAGGATCGCTGGTACACTGCATCGGGGTATTGTAATTCGACTCTTATCGAGATCCTCTTGGGATCCATCTCCGGAGAGCGACGGATGTCGACCGGCACCTGCAAGCACTTCTTGATCGGGCTCTCGAGCCTCGCGACCGTGGTCGTCTGCACAGGCGTCTCGCCACCGCCTGCCTCGTCCCCCGAGTCGTCCGCTTCTTCGCGGGCCGCACCCCTGGTTCCCGCCGTCTGCTTCGCACCCGGCACTCCCGTATCCGAGATGGAAGCCACCACCGCCGAAGTAGGCACCTTGGGCTACGCCACCTCGTTGCTCGCTCCCGAGCAGTTTCAATTCAGCGATGGGAACCGCTGGTCCGCCACGGCGACGGACGGGGGCGGGCTCGGCCAGGGTGACCCCACGACCTTGACCTGGAGCATCGTTCCGGACGGTACCTCGATCTTCGGGTACATCGGCGAGGCGACCGCGAACAGCAACCTGCGGGCCTTCTTGAACAGCATCTACGGCAGCCAGGCCGTGTGGCTGCCGATCTTCGAGAGCGTGTTCGAGCGCTGGGAGGAGCTGACCGGCGTCCACTACGTCTACGAGCCCAACGACGACGGCAGCGCCTGGACCCAATTCTCCATCGCCGGGGGGCAGCTCGGCGTGCGTGGCGACGTGCGCATCGCCGGCCACACCCTCGACGGCGGCTCCGGCGTGCTGGCCTACAACTTTTTCCCCAACACCGGAGACATGGTGCTCGACACGGCGGACAGCACCTTTACGCTCACCGGGGGCGACTCGCTGCGGCTGCGCAACGTGCTGGCTCACGAGCACGGCCACGGTCTGGGGCTCGACCACGTTTGTCCACTCAACGGCACCAAACTGATGGAGCCGATCCTCGCCCTCGGCTTCGACGGGCCGCAGCACGACGACATCCTGGCCGGTCAGCGGGGGTACGGGGACCGTTTCGAGCACAACGACGGTGCAGGCTCCGCGTCCGATCTGGGCAGCTTGGAGGTGGGGCTGCTGGAGCTGGGCGATTTGAGCATCGATGACAACGCGGACAGCGACGTCTACGCCTTCACCCTGACGGCTCCTTCCGGGCTCGAGGCGGCCCTCACCCCGGTGGGCTTCACCTATCTCAGCGGCCCGCAGAATCCGAACGGCTCGTGCTCGTCGGGTACGAGCTTCAACTCGCTGCCGATCCACGACCTGGGCCTACGGGTGCGCGACGCCGCGTTCGATGTGGTCACCACGGTCGACGCCACGGGCGAGGGGCAGAGCGAAGCGCTCGATGAGCTCCAGCTCCCGGCGGGGCAGTACTATCTCGAGATCTTTGGCGACAACAGCAACGCGGCGCAGCTCTACCAGCTCGACGTGACGGTGATCGAGGGCCTCGAGATCTTCACCGACGGCTTCGAGTCGGGCAATGTGACGGCCTGGAGCGCGTCGGTGCCTTGAGGCGGGCTACCGCCCAGGGCTTCAACCCTGGGCTATCGTAAATCGCCCTCCAGGCTAGTCAACAGCGCCCTTTGAGCTTTTCTGGGGCTCGGGTTGCCCAGGTTTCGACCCTGGGCTTTCGGAAGTTGCCCGACAAACCAACGAGCCTTTCAGGGCTCAGGGGCAGGTGGCGAAGGCCGAGGTATCTGTCACCGCCGGTGCCGGCGGTCCGGGGTAGTTGAAGTAGATCTTCTGTACGCCGGCGACCACGTCCAGCACCTCCATACGGTAGAAGACGTTGGTGGTGGCGGCGGAGAAGATCCACCAGCGGTTGTTGATGCTGCAGCCATCGAGCGCCTTGACCAGGATCTCCCAGTTGTCCGGGTTGAAGAACCAGAACAGCCCGGAGTCGTCGGTGCCGCAGGGGGCGGCCGTGCCGTCGCCGGTCGAATCGTCCGGAGCGCGCCACCCGATCCGTACCTGGAAGCGGTCGGCGAGACAGAGGAACGGGCCCCCGGAAACGCCGCAGCTCGGAGCCACGGGGAAGGTGAGCCCGAAGACGTCGCCGACGAATACCCCATCGAACGATCCCACGTTGTCGACCGGTCCTTCCAAGCCCCACACCGCCACCAGCCCCGGTCGCGGCGAGGTTTGCTGGACGTTGATGGTCGTGCGAATTTCCTCCACGGTGCGGGCGACGTTCCACAGACGCACCTCGTCGAGAGTGCCGTCGGGGATGAAATTCCAGGAGACGTCGCTGCCGATGCGGACCGGCGACGGGGAGGCGGTCAGGGGCCCGGGCTCCACCCAGCTCCCGGCCAGCTCGCCATTGATGTAGTGGCGACGGGTCGTTCCGTCGAAGGTCACCGCGACGTGGGTCCACCGGTTGGGCGGAATGGTCCCGGCGGTTTGCTCGCTGGCATTGCCTTTCAGATAGGAGCGCAGGACGTTGTTACAGGATCCGATCCACCAGGCCAAGTTGAAATTCTTGCCGGCGATGCTGCGGCAGGTCGAGTCGGCGGCGAGGTTGACCCAAGCTTCGAGGGTGATCTCGGAGGCCGGGTTGAGAGCTGGGGAGTGCGGGATTTCCACGTAGCCGTCGGGGCCGGGGCTGAAGATGCCCCAGGTGCCGAACGGCTGAGCCTGAGCGCCCACCCCGGGCAGGAGGAAAAGAGTCGAGAGCAGAGCCGCAACCAAGATCGCGGGGTTGTAGTGCGTCTTCTGGGATGTCGTTCCGAGCATTGAGTCAACCTCCATTGTTCGAATATCGGTGCAAACACGCTGACTTCGGCATCAATCGATACCTGCCGCTTCAAGGATCGACATAGTGTAATGCAACGATCAGATGGAGCCTAGCTCCTGGTTGGAGCACCCACCGTGCGATGGTTACTTGCCGCTCGCCGCTTTGTCCAGCAGCTCCACGATCTCCGCATGCCCCTCGGCCTCGGCGGCGTTCTTGGCGTCGGGGTTGGCCCCGGCTTCCAGGAGCAGCTTCATCGACTCCAGATTTTGCTGCTCGGCGGCCCAGTGGAGCAGGGTGGCGCGCTCCAAGCGGCTGGGTGCGTCGACCGGAGCGCCTTTGTCCAGCAGCCAGCGGGTGGCCTCCGCCCCACAACCGCCCAGGGTTCCACCCTGGGCTATCGGACGTGGCCCTCCGGGCTAGTCAACGGCGCCCTTTGAGCTTTTCTGGGGCTCGGGTTGCCCAGGTTTCGACCCTGGGCCTTCGGAAGTCGCCCGACAAACCAACGAGCCCTTCAGGGCGAAATAGGATAGCCCAGGGTGTCAACCCTGGGCGGGTGTCGACCCAGGGCGGTCGTCTCGCTCCCCACAACCGCCCAGGGTTCCACCCTGGGCTATCGGACGTGGCCCTCCGGGCTAGTCAACGGCGCGGTGGCGGTGCGCAGCTCGGGATTCTCCGCCAGCAGCGCGCGGACGCGTTCGAGGTCCTGCACCTTCGTCGCCTCGTGGATCTCACCCGCCAGGAGGGGTGGAGCGAAGAGGGCGAGGAGCAGAGCGAGACGAGCGGGGCGAGGAGCGGGCAACGGCATGGGTTGGGGTCCTCCGATCGGTCGAGTCTGGACGGCTAGCCTCGATCCTCCAACGACACCACCATCCGCCGCACCACCCGCTCCAAGGCGAAGCGCCGGTAGTCGGCGGTGGAACGCACGTCGTCGATCGGGGTGACCGAGGCTGCCGCGGCCTCGGCGATGCGGGCCGCCGTCTCCGGGGTCAGGGGCTGATCCTGAGCCTCCGCTTCGGCCTCTGAGAAGCGCACCGGCTTCGCAGCGACGCTGCCGGCGGCCAGGCGCAGGCTGCGGATCGTGTCGCCCTCTACGCGTGCCGCACAGGCCACCACCACCTTGCTGATGGCCTGCGCCTCGCGGGTGCCCACCTTGCGGAAGCGCTGGCGGGTGTCCGGCTCCGGCGCCGGCAGGTAGAAGCCGGTGACGATCTCGCCCTGCTCGAGCGCGGTCTGACGGTAGCCGACGTGGAAGTCGTCGTAGGGGAGCTCCCGAGTGCCCGCCGGCCCGGCGAGACGGACCGTCGCGCCGAGAGCCAGGAGCACCGGCAGCGAGTCGCCGGCGGGGCTGGCGTTGGCCACATTGCCCCCCACCGTCGCGCGGTTCTGGATCTGCCAGCCACCGATCACCGCCGCCGCCTCCGCCAGCGCCGGATAGCGCTCGCGGATCGCCGGCTGCCGGCGTAGCTCGGTGAAGGTGGTGGTGGCGCCGATCTCCACGCCTGCATCTCCGTCGTCCACCTCACAGACCCCGCGCAGCTCGGGGATCGACAGCAGGTCGAGCACACGATCCATGGCGGCGCGGCCGAGACCGTCGGTGACCAGCAGGTCGGTGCAACCGGCCACGGGTAGCAGCTCGGGGTCCTCGCGGAGATGCGCCAGGGCCTCCTCCAGCGAGGTGGGGGAAACGGCGATCAACCCGCGTCTCCAGCGGTCCGCTTGCCAGCGTCGCCCGGGGCTTGGAAAGCCTGGAAGATGCCCTCGTAGCCGGTGCACCGGCACAGGTTGCCGGCCAAGGCCTCCTGGATCTCCGCCCGGCTGGGTGTCGGGTTGCGCTGGAGCAGCGCCCAGGCGGTGACCACGATCCCCGGCGTGCAGGCACCGCATTGGACGCCGCCGGTGGCGATGAAGCGGTCGAGAAACTCGCGCGCCGGATGGTCCGCAGGGCCGCTCGCCAGGTGCTCGACCGTCTCGACCTCGCGGCCGACGCATTGGACGACGGGAACCAGACACGACAGCACCGGCTCGCCGTCGAGCAGCACTGTGCAGGCGCCGCACTCGCCTTCGCCGCAGCCCTCCTTGGTGCCGGTGAGCCCCATCCCCTCGCGCAGCACGTCGAGGAGGCGGTCCATCGGATGGCCGGTGATCGTCCGAGGCTCGCCGTTGACGCGGATTTCCAAGCCGTCGCTCATCTCGGGGATCTCTCCTTGGGCTCCTTCGGCCCGGTCGGCACCCGTCGGCCGTCGCGCTGCCAGGCGAAGAGGCGCTCGGGGGTGGCCGGGATTTCGGTCACTTGGAGCCCGGTGGCGTTTTCGAGCGCCTGGGCGACCGCGGGGGCGCCGCCGTCCATCGGCAGCTCGCCGACTCCCTTGGCGCCAAAGGGGCCTCCCTCCCAGGGGTTCTCGAGCAGCTCGACCTCGATCTCCGGGCTGTCCTGGGCGGTGGGGATGATGTAGGTGGCGAGGCGGTCGTTGAGGTAGCGGCCGTCCTGGACCTTGAGCTCCTCGCACAGCGCCCAGCCCACCGCCTGCAACGTACCGCCCTCGATCTGCCCGGCGCACAGACGTGGGTGGATCGCTTTGCCCACCTCGCAGACGGCGGTGACCTTGACCGGGCGTACGGCGAGGGTGTCCGGATCCACCTCCACCTCCGCCACGTCGGCGCCCCAGGCGTAGGTGGGGTAGGCGGCGCCGCGGTAGGTGGTCTCGTCGAACTCCTGCCAGCCCGGCGGCCGGTGGCGCAGGGTGACCTCCAGCGGCCCCACCTCGTCGAGATAGCGGCGGGCGAGCTCGCGGAAGGGTGGGGTCTCGAGCCCGGAGGTCTGGGGCGCCCCGCGCACGACCGAGCCGCTCTCGCCGTGACTCTCCCGCCACCAGTCGCGCACCCGCCCGGTGAGCTCGCGCAGCGCTTGCGCCAGAGTGCCGCCGACGATCATGGTGGTGCGCGAGGCGACGGTGGGGCCGGAGTCGGGGACGCGACCGGTGTCCGGCGGCACGAAGACCAGATCGTCGCCCGACAGCCCGGAGGCGGCCTCGGCGATCAAGGGAAACACGGCCGCCGCGCCCTGACCCATGTCGGTGGTGGCGGTGAGGATCTCGACCTTGCCGGCGTCCGGCCCGTGATCCGCCAGCCGGACGGTGACCGGCGACTGCATCCGCCGCTCGCCGTTGCCGGTAAACCCAGCACCGTGGAAGTAGAGCGACAGACCCAGGCCGCGCCAGGGACCGGCGTCGCCCGGTCCGTTCTCTTCTTGGCTCTTCTCGTTGCGCGCCCGACGAGCCGCTTCGAGCTCGCGCCAGCGGCGCGAGAAGTGCGTCTTCTCCTCGATGGCGTCGAGACACGCGAGGGCCGAGGTGCTCTCGTCCAGCACTTGACCGGTGGGCAGCCGATCACCGGGACGCAAGGCGTTGCGCCGCCGGACGGTCAGAGGGTTGAGGCCGAGGGTACGCGCCACCAGATCCATCTGCCGTTCCATGGCGAGCTGGGTCTGGGGCGCGCCAAAGCCGCGGAAGGCACCGTTGGGCGCGGTGTTCGTGGGCAACACCCGGCCGCGGATCCGCGCCAGCGGGCAGCGATAGGGGCCGGTGGCGTGGAGCACCGCACGGGAGAGCACCACCGAGGAGAGGGTGAGGTAGGCGCCGCCGTCCATCACCACGTCGATGTCGACGGCCAGCAGACGCCCCTCGCCATCGACCGCGGTGCGGTGGCGGACCACCGCCGGATGGCGCTTGGTGGTGCCGACGATGTCCTCGTGGCGGTCGTAGGTGATGCGCACCGGGCGCTCGGTGGCACGCGCCAGCAACGCCGCGTGGAGCCCGATGACGCTGGGAAAATCCTCCTTGCCGCCAAAGCCGCCGCCCACCGCCGACGCCTGCACCCGCACCCGTTCGCCGGGCAGCCCGAAGACGTGGGTCAGCGCCTTGTGGACGTAGTAGGGGCATTGCAGGGTGCCGTGGACGTGGATCGTCTCGGCGTCACCGCCCCGGTCTTCCACCCACGCGGTCATGGCGTGGGGCTCGATGTAGATGTGCTCCTGGTAGCCGGTGACCCAGGTGCCTTCGAGGACATGGGGGGCCGAGGCGAAGGCGGCCTCCAGCGCATCCTCGTCGGGGCCGCCGATGGGGGAGCCGCTCTCGGAATTCCAGTCGCTGTGGATCTCGACCACCGACAGCGGCTCCAGCCCCTGCGCCTCGTAAGCATCTTCGGCCTGCACGAGGGTGAGCACCGGCGTCAGCGGCTCGTACTCGACCTCCACCGCTTCGCGGGCCTGGAGGGCGCCGAGACGGGTGGGAGCGGCGACCAGGGCCACCGGCTCGCCTACGTGGCGCACCTCGTCCACCGCCAGAACCGGCCAGGAGTCGTCGAGGAGTTGGACGCCGTTGGGACCCGGCAGCTCGGCGAGATCCGCCGCGGTGACCAGCACCGTACCTTCCGGCGCGCGGGAGGGATCGAGGCGGATCGCGCCCAGCCGTGCCCGCGGGTGCGGGCTGCGCACAGTGGCGCCGAACCACAGGCCCTCGACCTTCAGATCGTCGGCGTAGACGGCGGCGCCGGACACCTTGGCGAAGCCGTCCGGGCGCGGACGGTTGGTGCCGACGGGAGCGGTGCCGGGGGTGGATCGAGCGGGATCTGAGGCGGACATGGGAATGCGGCGGATTGTAGCAAACTCAGACCCGCCCGCACCCGAGTGATCCCCGGCGTTTGGAAGGGCTTCGACCCCTTACCAGGCTCGATAACAATCATCCAGACACTCTTCGTACTCGTACTCGCACCTCTCGATGTCCTCGGGGTAGGGATTCCAGCCCAGACATTCCTCGAAGGGTCGAAGGGTACCCAACCGGGATCGCTCTCGGTCCACTGCTCCCCGAAGCATAAACGAAAATTAATGTTCCCGTACCACCCGAAATCGTAGGAGCGCCTCCTCGCGCTCCTCCTTGTGATCGACGATCGGCGTGGGGTACCCGTCGAGCCCCAGCGGCCGCTGCTCATGGAGCCGATGGAGGTCCCGCGCCTCGACGCCTTCGAGCTCGGGCACCCAGCGGCGGATGTAGTCGCCCCCCGGGTCGTGCTTCTGCTGCTGGCTCCAGGGGTTGAAGATGCGGAAGTAGGGCTGGGCGTCGGCGCCGGTGGAGGCCGCCCATTGCCAGTTGCCGTTGTTGACGCAGGGGTCGTAGTCGACCAGGTGACGGGCGAACCAGCGCTCACCGTGGTGCCAGTGGACGTGGAGGTCCTTGGTGAGGAAGCAGGCGACGATCATCCGCACCCGGTTGTGCATCCAGCCGGAGCGGGCGAGCTGGCGCATCCCGGCGTCGACGATGGGGAAGCCGGTCCTCCCGGCGCACCAGGCGTCGAACCGCTCGCGGGTTGTCGGGTCGTCGAGCGAGTCCCACTCCACCGCGTCGTACTCGCGCTTGAAGCTCCCTTCGAACACGTGGGGGTGGAACCAGGCGAGTTGGGTGAAGAAGTCCCGCCAGTAGACCTCGCGCTCCAGCGGCTCGGCGTCGCCGCCGAGGGCGTCGCGCAGGGCGTGGACCACCTCGCGTGGCGACACGGTGCCGATTTTGAGATGCGCCGACAGACGGGTGGTGCCGTCCTCCGCCGGCAGGTCGCGGCTGGTCTGGTAGTCGCGGAAGTCGCCCAGGCGGTCGAAGATCTCCAGCGCCCGCGCACGGCCACCGCAGATCGCGCGCTCTTCTCCACCCTCTCCGGCCGCATTCCGAGCCGTCGAGAGCTTCTCCTCGTCGAGATCGGTCCCCCGGGCGCCGTCGATCTCGCCGGCGAAGAAGGCGCCGGAGACCAGCCGCCGCGGAGAGGGCACGTCGAGCTCTTGCGCCGCCTTGTAGAAGGGCGTGAACACCCGGTAGGGGTCGCCGCCGCCGGTGAGCACCTCGCCGGGCTCGTGGAGCAGCAGGTCCGAGCACGGCCGGAAGTGGATCCCCCTCTCGGCGCACACCTGCTGGATCTGAGTGTCCCGTTGGCGGGAGAAGGGGGTGTAGTCGCGGTTGACGAACACCGCGTCGAGATCGGGGATGCGGCCGATCACGTCGTGGGGCTCGCCTTCGAAGCGGTAGAGCCTGCCGCCGTGCTTACTGAGCTGACGATCCAGGTCCGCCAGCGACTCGATCAGAAATTCGAACGCGGGGGTGCTGAAGTGCTCGTTGGCGTCCGGCTGCTGCCGGGGGTCGAAAACGAAGGCGGGGATCACCCGTTCCGCATGCTCCAGGCCTTCGAGCAGCCCGGTGTTGTCGTCGAGCCGCAGATCGCGGCGAAAGAGGAACAGCGCGGTGCGGTACGGCTCGGCCATGGGGCGGATTGGCTGGCTCAGTGTGCGGCCGCCTGCGCGAAGGGCTTCAACGCCTGGTCGAAGCGCAGCGCGGTCGGGGGCTGCCAGCCGGGGAGATCGGTGAGCAGAAAGCCATAGCTCGACGTCGCGGTGAGGGCGCCGTGGGTCCACTTCAGACGGTCGCCGGTGAGCCGGGCGAGGGCCTCGGTGATGCCGGCGCCATACATGTGGCCGGGCGCCACCGAGCACGCCGCCGAGGCGGTGTTCTCGACCAGATTGAAGGTACGCGACAGACGGTAGAGGGCATCGGGAAAATGGTGATCGTGGCTGGCCTCGAACCAGGCGGCGTCCGGAAACCACTCGGTCTCTCCGGTCTCGGAACCCCAGCGCAGCCCGTCGAGCAGGGGTGCGTAGCCCAGAGGATCTCCCGTCTCCACCCGGTAGGTCCACAGATCGGTGCCGATGCGGCGGGCGATGACCGCCTCGCCGTCAGGACCGGCGACCCGCCACTCCGCTTGAGCACCCGGCTCCCGGGCCACGCAGAGATCGACGCCTTCCACCCGGCTCACCGCACGCGCCACTTCGGCGCCCAGACCGCGGCGGACGTAGATCTCGAAGCTGGAGACCAGCCCGAAGGGCACCATCACCGCGTCGCTGCGGCGGTAGAGATGCTCGCTGAGACGGAAGCCGGCGCCCTCCAGCGCTGCCTCGACATCCTCGCGCACGTTGTCGAGGGGCTCGCCGCCTGCGATGCCGTGGTCCGAATAGATCACCGCGTGGAAGGGTCTGTCGGGATTCTCCCTACGCAGTCTGGCGATCCCCTCATCGAGGGCGGTGAGGGCGGGGATCAGCCCTTGCGGACCGTCCAGATGGGCGGCGGCGTCGGTGAGCGCGCTGTAGCCTTGAAAGACTTCCTCGTCCGACTGCGCGAACTGGGCCAGGACCCATTCCACCTCGCGCGCCGCGCCCGGCACCGCCCGGGCGGAGGCGAAAGCGCGCTTGATCGGCGCGTTGTATTTCCAGGTGAAGAACTCCCGCCAGCCGAACGGGATCTTGTAGTAGCTGCGCAGCCCGCCGCCCCGAATGGCGCTCGCCTCGCGGTTGAAGAACTTCGCTTCGTAGCCCGGCGACTTGGGGAGGTCGAAGGGCTCGAGGATGCCACTGAAGGCCAGCGACGAGGTGGCGGGGAAGGAGCTGATCAGCGGCACCGGGCGGGTGAAGCCCTGGAAGAGCGGGACCCGGTCCGAAGAGCCGTCCCCTTGCCGCTCCGGGTCCGTCAGCTCCTCGACCAGGCCGTAGGGCACCGCGTCGAGGGCGAAGAACAGGAGCCGCGGATGGTTCTCCTGGAGGGGTGGAAAGGTCTCCCACTTGCGGCCGATGCAGGCCGCAAGCAGGAGCGCGGCGCCGAGGACGAGGAGGGTGAAGCGGGACTTCGGGATGCGTCTCACGGGCCGCAGAGCATACCGCAGGTCGCGGTCTCGGCGAACCTAGTCTGCACCCGCGAGCCTCGCGCCCGCCCATCCCATCGCGGCACCGCCGAGCAGGAACAGGATGAGGGCGTCGACTCCCCACCAGATCCACATCGTCAAGGGCAGATCGAAGATCCCCGACATGCTCAGGTAAAAGACGATGGCGATCAGGGCCAGGCAGAAGCCGAACTTCAAGCCCTGCTTCCAGCCGGGACCGCTGAAGCTGCCCCGGACCACGGAGTAGATCCCGGCGAAGACCAGGCTGCTGAGCAGGCCCATGCCCAGCCACTGGGGCATCAGCGCGGCCATGTCCGGCGGGTCCTCTCTCAGCTCCGGGAGCCAAAAGGACTCGTTGGCCTGGTAGATCGGGTCCAGAATCCGCTCGTGGATGACGAGCCCGGTGCCGAACATGCCGACGACGGTCGTCACCACCCAGAACACAAGCCCTCCCACGATCACGAGCTTCCAGCTCATAGATCCTCCTTTCGGATTGGGTTTTGGGGCATTCTGTCACGGAATGGCGAGGGAGGACGCCTTCAGCCGCTCACGGCCCCGGGCGGCCTGTGGGCTCGGGTCCGCCTCCAGCACCGGGCGGCTGTGGTCGAGCAGCTCCCGGGCTTTCGTAGCTCGCCCCAGGTGGACGAGCGAGCCCGCCCACACGACCTCTGCCAATGCGGTATCGAGGTGCTCGGGACCTGCGGTCTGTTGCAGGCTCTCGACCGCGGCACGGGCCAGCGCCTCGGCCTCGTCGTGTCGTCTCGTGTCGTCGAGCAGCCGGGCCAAGCCTGCCTGGGCTCGCGCCACCCGGGGATGGTCCTCCTGGACCCCCGCTTCCTCGAAGGTGCGCAAGGCGTCCCGGTACAGACCCTCGGCCTCCTCGATCCGGCCGCGCCGTTCGATCACCCGGGCCAGGTTGTAGAGCGAGATACCGACAGCCAGGGAAGAGGCCCCCTGGCTGTGCTGCCGATGGATTTCCAGGGCTTGCCGCGAGAGATCCTCCGCCGGGCCGAGCTCCCCCAGGCTTTCGTGGATTCCGGCGACGTTGGCGAGGCTGTGGGCGGTGCGAAGACTCGAGTCTCCGAGCTCGCGCCTCCGGATCTCCAGGGAGCTCTGTGCCATCTCCAGGGCCTCGGAAGGGCGTCCCAGCATCCGCAGCAGGTAGGCCAGGTTGTGCAGAGTCTCGGACAGCTCGGCAGAGCCTGGTCCGTAGACCTCGCGCCGAAGTCGGAGAGCTTCTCGATGCAGGGGCTCTGCCTGAGCGTACCTGCCCTGAAGAGTGAGTGTCGTTGCCAGATTGTTGAGGGCTCGGGCGACCTCGGCGGGAGTCCCGTGGTGTCGGGCTTGCCAGATGTCCAGAGCCGTCCGGTAGAGTCCGGCGGCCTGGTCGAGCCGGCCCTGCATTTGACGCAGCAAACCGAGCTCGTTGTAGCTGTCGGCGGTCTCGGTATGGCCGGGCCCCAGGAGATGGAGACGAAGCTCCAGACCTCGCTGGAGAAGCTGTTCCGCCAGACCGTGCTCCTGGCGCTCGGTCCGCAGGTGCCCCAGCAGGGTCAGAGCCCGCGCCACCTCGACGTTTTCCGGTCCGTACAGTCTCCGGAATCCCGCGAGGGACGCATCCAGCAGCGGGAGCGCCACGTCGGTCTCACCCCGCCTCAGGTGGATCTCGCCCAGCGTGCGTTGCAGCTCTGCCTTCAGGGCCGGTTGGTCGGCGAGTCGAATTTCCACTTGGGCCGCGCCGCGGTCGAGAAGCTCCGCCAAGGTCATGTCTTTCCGCCCTCCGTGCAACGGATCGGAGATCTCGAAGAGCTGGACGAGAAAGCGTGACACCTCCTCGGCTCGCTGCTGGGCGCGGAGGGTCCTAGCCCGCTGAATCCCCAGGACCATGACAGCTCCCGCAGCGAACGCCAGGGCCAGAGCGGCGGCGGCGACCCCCCACCGATGCCGCCGGACGAACCTGCTGCAGCGATAGACCCAGGTGCGCTTGCGAGCCAGCACCGGCTCACCGGTCAGGTACCGTCCGAGATCTTCCGCAAGCTGCTCCGCGGAGAGATACCGCCTGCGCGGCTCCTTGGCCAGCGCTTTGAGGATCACGTGATCCAGGTCACCGGCGAGGCGGCGAGGAGGAATCGGGCGAATCGAGGGTCGGGGCTCGCGGGTCCGGAGCGGGGAGCCCGCGATTCCCACCAGGCTGGGACGGGTCGGATCGTCTTCGCACACGGCCCGCAGAACCTCCACCGGCGGTCGATCGTCAGGCGGATGGGGAAGGGCTCCGGTGAGCAGTCGGTACAGAAGCACCCCGAGGGAGTAGACATCGCTCGCCGTGGTGATCAACCCACCCCGCGCCTGCTCCGGGCTGGCGTACTCCGGGGTGAGGAGACGCTGGGTGGACGTGGTGGGAGACGCGCTGCTCGAGGTCAGGTCCGGATTCAACAGCTTGGCGATACCGAAGTCGAGCAGCTTGGGGTTACCGTCGGCGGTCACCAGGATGTTGGCCGGCTTGAGATCCCGGTGGACCACCAGGTTCTGGTGCGCAAAGTGCACCGCGGAGCAGACCTTGCGGAACAGCTCCAGACGTTCGCGGAGCCCCAGGTCCTCGTCCGCGCAGTGCTCGTCGATGGGGCGGCCCTCGACATGCTCCATCACGAGATAGGGGAGCCCCTGGACGGTAGAGCCTCCGTCCAACAGCCGCGCGATATATGGATGGTCGAGGCCGGCGAGAATCTGCCGCTCGACTTGAAACCGTTGGAGAGACCCGGCGCGCAGCGCACCACGGCGCAACACCTTGACCGCGACCTGCTTCTGAAAGGTCCGGTCGTACCTCTCGGCCAGCCACACCGAGCCCATGCCGCCATGACCGAGGGCTCGGATCAAGCGGTACGGTCCCAGGGGGTCGCCTTCGCGCAATCGGGTCTCGTCCTCGGGGTTTTGGTTGGCGACCGCAGGTTGGTGGAGAAAAGTGCCTGCGTTCCAGTGGGCTTCCAGCAGCGAGCGCACCTCGTCCTCGAGCTCTCGATCTCCATTGCAGCGTTCGCTCAGACGAGGGCTCCAGGCATCCGGAGGCAGATCCGACAGCTCGGCGAAGACCTCGCAGACCCGTTGCCACGAGCTCCCTGAGCCGGTCACGATGTGCCTTCCATATTTGCGACCTCGTGCTGAGTGAGCTCGCGAAAAAGCCACGCACGGGCCACGCTCCAGTCGAGCTTGACCGTGGCGGGGGAAACCCCCAGAGCCTGGGCCGTCTCCCGAAGGTCGAACCCGGCAAAGAAACGCAGCTCCACGACCTGGGCTTGGCGTTCGGAGCGCTGCGCCAGCTTCTCGAGGGCCTCGTGCAGCGCGAGGACGTCGAGTCTCGTGGTACCCGAGCCGGAGTCGGGGGGTGTCCCCAGATCCTCGTGGAGGGTGACGCAGGTGGCCTCCCCGCCGCGCTTCGCGGCCAGGCGCTTGCGAGCGTGGCTGACGAGGATTCGCCGCATCAACGTGGCAGCGAAGGCAAAAAACGGCCCGCGGCCCGACCACGACATCTTTCGCTGACGAACCAACTGCAGATAGACCTCGTGGATCAGCGCCGTGGGTTGCAAGGTGTGACCGGGACGCTCGCGGGCGAGCTGGCTGCGGGCGAGGCTCCGGAGCTCACCGAGGACCTCGGGCATCAAGTCCTGGAGCGCGCGCATTTCCCCCTGGCTCCAAGTGTCGAGAATCCGGGTAATCGTGCGGGCGCCCTCCGTGTCCGGGGCTCCTGTGGAAGCGGTCTCCGAGGAGGCTGCAGGGAGGGGGATAGCCATCGGGCTCGCTCCTTCCGTCCGAGATACGTAGTGCTTGGCTTCTTCCTTAGGAACGCATACAGGGTGTTCTTTCTCTCATTCGAAGATTCTTGGCCCTTGCCGGCCCGTCTTGCGCGTCGACGGATAGCGCCCGAATTCCCTGGCGCGACTCAAGGAAAGGAATCATCGATGACCGGTATTCGCAGAAAGCACGTGCTCGGAATCGGCGGAGCGCTTTTGCTCCTGACGGGTGTGGCGTTGCACGCTCAGATTCCCACGGATGCTCTGAGCCTGGATCGTGGCCTGGGTCCCGGGGAGATCGACCACGGTGCCACGGCACCGGAAGCGGATCTCCAGGCCCAGGTGCTGGCCGTCTTCGAGCTGTCGAGCGGCAGCACGGTGACGTTTCTGGCCGTGCCCGAGATCGGCGAGCTCGGCTATTCGGAGCTCGTGCCAGTGGGCGCCCACTCGGTTCTCTCACACGGAGGAGACCTGCGTGCTCTGGACGTGTTTCTGGCGTTGGCGCCTCTCGACGTTCCGGTTCCGCGGGTCCTGATCGATCTCGACACCCGGGACGGGGCGGAAAAGCTGGCGGTCGGAAGACTGCTCACAGACCGCTTGGACGAGCCCGTGTACGTCTTGGTCGACGAGCTTGGGATCGACGATCAGAGTCTCCGAAGCCAGGCGGGCGCTTCTCACTACTGCAGTTCCGCAGCGGAGTTCGCGAGCGATCTATGTAAAGCCGAGGCTGGCCACAATTGCAATGTGATCGGGTTCTGCGATTCTGGGTTGAGAAGCAGCTTGACTCGCGAGTCCAAGCAAGGCGGTTGGCAAAAAAGGCAGTCGTCCTTCGGCTGGACTGCGACCTGCGGGACCGCTGTGGAGGTTCGACAGGAGTGGTGGATCAATAGTGCATGGGACGGTCATGATCCGGTCCTCGTGCCAGAGGGTGCCACCTATTGGGTCAAGTGGCATGGCGCCCAGTTGTATCGCAGATATATCCGGACAAGTCTCTCCAGCGGAAGCTTCCGGGCATACACCAACTTCCACAACGATTGCTGATGGATGGTTGGCACTTTCCTGCGGCTCGTCGGTGGCCACCGACGAGCCGTTCTCAACCTCGCCACTGGAATGCGGCATCCGCCAGCGCATGTGAGCACCGGCTCATGCGGCGAGCCAGCCGCACCAGGGCCGGGATGGTCCAAGGCCGGGTCAGCGCATGGAACACCACCAGCTTCCGGCGCACCGCGCCGCCGGTGTCGCGGTACGCCTCCAGATACGCGGGGAGCGACTCGCCCGCGGTGTCGGAGACCGCGCGTAGCACCAACCAGGGCACCCCGGCTTCGTCCGCGGCGCGGGCGTAGAACGCAGACTCCAGATCGACCACGGCGGGGCTGCCGACCCCGGGGCGAGCGGCCAGCCGGGCCTTGGCCTCCGGAGTGGTGGCGAGCTTGCCGGCGGTGACCACCGTCCCGCCGGGAATCCCCAGACCGAGCGCCCGGGTGAGCAGCTCCGAGGAGGGCTCCCGCGGCTCGCCTCCGAGCTCCAGGACCCGCCGCGCCGCGATCACCTCGCCGACCCCCAGGCTCGGGGTCAGCGCGCCGGCGACGCCGATTACGAGCAGCCGCGCCGGGTCGAAGGTCTCCAGCGCTGCTTCGACGCCCCGGCGGGCGTTGCGCTCGCCGTCGCCGGTCACCGCGAGCACCACCGGCGAGCCCCGGAGCCATCCCGTCCACACCCGCTGGAGGCCCGGCACTTCCAGATGCTCGACGTGGGTCAGACGCTTGCGAAGGGTCCAGATCTCCTCGGGCAGGGGGGCGAGGACCAGGGAGGGGGCGCTCATCTCACCACATACCCAAGATCCGTAAACCACCGCACCGCCCGCTCCAGGGCTCCCTCGACCGGGCTCTGCGGCAACCCCAGCTCGCGCACCGCCTTGCTGGCGTCGAAGAACATCCGCTTCTTCGACATGCGGACGCTCTCCGGCGACACCCGCGGTGGCTTACCGCGCAACCCCGCCCACAGCTCTGAGAGGTACGCGAAGGCCAGCGGGACGGCGTGGGGCAGCTTGATCCGCGGCGAAGGCAGCCCGGTGAGCCCGGACAGCAGGTTGAAGATCTGCTTGAGGGTCAGGTTGCGGTTCCCCAGGATGTATTTTTCCCCGGGCCGGCCGTGCTCGGCGGCCAGCAGATGGCCGCGGGCGACGTCCCGGACGTCCACCAGGTTGAGCCCGGTGTCGACGTAGGCGGGGACCTTGCGGTTGAGGAAGTCGACGATGACCTGCCCGGTGGGCGTGGGCTTGATGTCGAGGTCGCCGATCGGAGTGGAGGGGTTGACGATCACCACGTGCTGCCCCGCGGCGGCGGCGCTCTCCGCTTCGCGCTCGGCCAAAAACTTGGAGCGCTTGTAGTGGCCGATCATGTCGTCGACGGTGACCGGCGTGTTCTCGTCGGCGGAGGTGCCGTCGGAGTGGAGACCGAGGGCTCCGACCGAGCTGGTGTAGACCACCCGCGCGCCGGCGGTGGCCGCGGCCTCCAACACGTTGCGGGTGCCCTCGACGTTGGTCTCGTAGATCTGGGCCGGATCCGGCGCCCACAGCCGATAGTCGGCGGCACAGTGGTAGACCTCGGTGCAGCCGGCGACGGCACGGCGCAGAGACTCCGGATCCCGAAGGTCGCCGAGCACCAGCTCGACGTCGAGCCCTTCGAGGTTGTCGAGACGGCTGTCGGAGCGCACCAGACAACGCACGCGACCGCCGCGTTCGACGAGCGCCCGGGAGAGGTGGGCACCGACGAAGCCGGTGCCGCCGGTGAGCAGGCTCAGCCGAGGAGGTTCCAAGCCGCCAGACGCAGCATGTCCTTGGGGTTCTTGGGCAGCTCCCGCACCACCGATGCCTCGAAGCCCGAGTGCATGGCGCAGTTCTGGCAGAGGGTGTCCTGGCGGGACTCCCAGTACTCCCAGTCGGTCTCGTTCCAGAACTCGTTCCAGTCGAAGGTGTGCTTTTTGCCGATCAGATAGCAGGGGCCCTTCCAGCCCTTGGGGGTGAAGGTGACGGTGCTCCAGGGGGAGCAGTCGTAGTCCCGCATCCCGGCGGCGAACTCGAGGAACATGGGGGTGGACTGGAAGCGGTAGCGGTCGGAGATCTCCAGCACGCGCTGGAACTTCTCCTGGATGTCCTTGCGGGTGAGAAAGATGTCGCGCTCGACGGATTCGTACTGGTAACCCGGCGAGATCAGCATGCCGTCGATGCCCAGCCCGGCGAGGTAGTCGCACAGCTCCTCGACCTCGTCGATGTCGGTCTCCTTGAACACCGTGGTGTTGGTGATCACGTGGTAGCCGAGGGCCTTGGCTTCCTGGATCATCTCGACGGCCTTGTCGAAGACCCCTTCACGGTCGCACACATAGTCGTGGGTCTCCCGCATGCCGTCGAGGTGGACGTTGACGGTCAGCCGCTTGTGGGGTGGGATCTTGCCGAAGACCTTGGTGTCCATCAGCAGCGCGTTGGTGCACAGATAGATGTGGCGTTTGCGATCGATCAGCCCCTCGATCAGCTCCGGGAGCTCGGGGTAGACCGTGGGCTCGCCGCCACAGATCGAGACCGCGGGAGCACCGCACAGCTCGGCGGCCTCCAGACAGGTCTCCAGGGGCAACCGGTCCTTGAGCTTGCCGGTGTGGCGCTCGACGGCGCAGCCGATGCAGGCCAGATTGCAGGTATAGAGCGGCTCCAGCATCAACACGAAGGGGTAGCGCTTGTTCCCCTTCAGGGCGTTCTTGATCTGGTGCTGGATCATGTCGGTCGTGATGTGCAGCGGCATTCTCATTCCACAGGTCCCCGTCGGTGTCCATTCGAAGAAGTGAGGTGAAGTGGGGCGGTCCCGGTCTTGTCGACCGTGGAGGGTCCCATCGCGTGCCCCGTCGCGTGTCGGTCGCCGCCGAGCCGGTTTCGGTACACGGCCAGCGCCAGCAGCGGGAAGTAGTCGTCGTAGTAATGGTACCGGAGATAGAAGACCTTGGGAAATCCGGTCCCGGTCCAGTGCTTGTCGTCCCAGGTGCCTTCCGGCTCTTGGGTGCGGAGCAGGTAGCCGACACCGCGGCGCACGGCTTCGCTCTCGAGCTCCCCGGCGGCGATCAATCCGAGCACCGCCCACGAGGTCTGGCTGGCGGTGGAAGGGCCGACGCCCTTGAGCTCCGGCTCGTCGTACGAGCGCAGCGACTCGCCCCAGCCGCCGTCGGGATTCTGGCAGCTTTTCAGCCAGGTGACGGAGCGGCGGTAGCGCTGCCGGCTGAGGTCGACGCCGGCCCGGTGCAGACCCCAGAGCGCCAGCCAGGTGCCGTAGATGTAATTGGCGCCCCAGCGGCCGTACCAGGTGCCGTCCTCCTGCTGGCGGTCCTCGAGGAATTTCACTGCGCGGGCCATCACCGGATCCTGAAGGGTGAAGCCCTCCTGGGTCAGGGTTTCCAGGCTGCGGCCGGTGATGTCCTCACAGCTCGGATCGATCATCGCATTGTGGTCGGCGAACGGCACCAGCGTCAGGATGTGCTTGTCGCAACCCTTGTCGAAGGCGGCCCAGCCGCCGTCGTCGTTCTGCATCGCCAGCAGCCAGCGCAGTGCCCGGTGGCGGGCCTCCTGCGCGTGCGGGGCGTCGGCGTCTGCCAGATCGACCAGCGTCAGCGCGGTGAGCACCTCGGCGGTGTCGTCGCAGTCCGGATAGAGCTCGTTGGCGTACTCGAAGTACCAGCCGCTGGGCTCGACCTCGGGCAGCCGCACCTGCCAGTCGCCGGGTTGGCGGACCTCTTTGTCGAGCAGCCAGCCGGCGGCCCGGCGCAAGGCGGGATGGTCGCGATCGACACCCGCGGCGGACAGCGAGGCGATGGCCTGCGCGGTGTCCCACACCGGCGACAGGCAGGGTTGGAGATGCAAGGTCTCCCCGTCCTCGATCTCCAGCTTTTCGAGCTCCGCCAGCGAGTGGGCGATGGCCGGGTCGTCGGTGTCGTGGCCGATGCAACGAAAGGCCACCACCGTGTTGACGATCGAGGGGAAGATGGCGCCCAGCCCGTCGCTCTTCTCCAGCCGTTTGCGGATCCACGCCTCCGCCTTGCGGATCGCCTTGTCGCGTAGCGGCAGCAATCGCAGGCGCTCGAACATCTTGAGAAGGCGGTCGACCGTGAAGAACAACCGCCGCCAGGAACGCTGCCCCAAGGCCAGGTTGCGACCCGAGGTCTGGACGTCGGAGACCTTGAGACGGCTCCCGGGGCTCGCGTACAGCTCCTGGATGTCGGTGCCTTCGGGCACCGGGCACAGCGGCTTGTAGGCCCAGACGATCGACAGCGGGACGAAGATGGCGCGCGACCAGGAGGACATCTCGTAGATGTCGAAGTAGAACCAGCGCGGCAACAGGATGATCTCCGGTGGAATGGCCGGACAGGCGGACCACGGCACCTGACCGAAGATCGCCAGATAGGTCTTGGTGTAGGTGTTGGTCGCCTCGATGCCGCCCAGCTCGAGGATCCGTTCGCGGGCCCGCCGCATGTGCGGGGCCTCCGGGTCGTCGCCCTGGAGCTTGAGCACGAAGTAGGCCTTGACCGATGCGCTCACCTCGGCGGGACCGCCGGGGTAGATGCCCCAGCCGCCGTCGGGGAGCTGCTGGCGTCGGACGTATTCCGCCGCCTTGCGCGCCCGTGTCTCGTGGGTGCGGCCCAGGAAATGGAGCAGCAGGAGGTACTCGGATTCGAGGATCGAGTCCCCCTCGAGCTCGGCACACCAGTGGCCGTCCTCGCGCTGCAGCGAGAGCAAGTGGTCACGAGCCCGTTCGATGGAAGCTGCGAGCGAGGTCGCGGCCGAAGGCTCCACCGGGACCGGGCCGGGTAGGACCTCGGGGACCTCGGGGACCTCGGTCTCGACGTTGTGCTGGTTGGAATCCGGGGGTGCGGAAGGCTGCACGGGTTGTGTTCCTGACGGCTGCATGTCTCCGGCTCTCGCTGCCCAGCTCCGTCGCGTCCGGTCCTTCAGACGTCTCGATTGCCGATTCGGTCGCAGCGGCTTGGTACAGGGTTGACTCGGGGTTCGCTCGATTTCAGGAGATGGTTACAGAATATACAAAATCCCCGATCGCGCGGAGCGTAGCGGGTACGCGCGACATTATATCCACGCTGGGAAAAGACGAAAGCCCCCCGCAGAGATTTCTGCGGGGGAAATCACCCAGCCCGTCGGCTCGGCAGTCTCAAGGCGCCCGGTCGGCGGGCCGGGGCCGGTTCTTGTAGCGCTCATAGAGCCGCTTTTGCTTGTCGCGGCTCAGATCCACCTCGCGGCCGCGGAGAAACGCCCGCTCGATGCTCGTGCGGATCTCCAGCGGATCGCCGGTGGTGACAAGAAAGGTCGCATCCTTGCCCGGCTCCAGCGAGCCCAGCCGGTCGCCGAGCCCGAGGATCTCCGCCGCCGACAGCGTGACGCTGCGCAGCGCGACGTCCTTGGGCAGCCCGAAGGCGGCGCTCATCGCGGCGTGGAAAGGAAGATTGCGGGCGTTGGCGGCTCCGAACGACGATCCGCCGTCGCCGATGGCGAAGCGCACCCGCGCTTCGTGCAGCGCCAACGCGGCGGTGAACGGCGTGTCGTAGGGCTCCCACTCGCGGGCCGGCAGCTCCAGGACGCCGTTGAGCACCACCGGGATCCCCATCGCCGCCACCCGGTCGACGACGTAGCGCACATCGGGGCCGGTGACCAGCACCACGTTGCCGAGCTCCTGCTCCTCGATCCAGTCGAGCGCGCTCTCGATCTGCTTCTTCTCCGAGGCCTCGATCCACAGCGGCAGCTCGCCGTCGAGCACCGGTCGCAGCGCCTCCAGCCTCGGATCGAAGTCCGGCATGGGCGCCTGCCCCGCCTCGGCCGCCTCCCGCGCCTTCTTGTAGGCGCGCGCCGCCGCCAGCGACTCCTCGATCGTCTTCAGCGCTTTCTTGCGCTCCTTCTCCTGCTCTTCCTCGGTCTGGCGGCGAAAGAAGCCTCCGGTGCGGTTGACCATCGTCGGATAGGTGAGATGCATCGCCACCGGCGCCCGCACCGTCATCTCCTCCCAGGTCCAGCCGTCGAGATCCATCGCCGCGGACGTGCCGTTCCACACCCCGCCCCGTGGCACCACGTGGGCGGTGAGCACGCCGCCGGACATCGCCACCGGCAGCAGCTCGGAGTCCGGATGAAAGGCCACTTCGGCGCGGATGTTGGCGTTGTTCTCACCGGTCTCGGTGGTGTCGTTGGTGGCGCGGACGCTCGACACCTCGATCAGACCGAGCACCGAGTAGGGATGGACGAAGCCCGGGTAGACGTGCTTTCCGGACAGATCCACCACCGCCGCGCCGGCGGGACCGGAGCCCGCCGGACCGACGGCGGCGATCTCGCCGTCGGTCACCACCAGGTCGGCGTCGTCGACCGCGGGACCGCTCACCGGGTGCACGGTGGCGCCGCGGTAGACGATGGTCTCGGCAGCGGCGGGAAGGGCGAGGAGACCGGCGAAGACCGTGACGAGAGCCATCGCCAGCAAGGTTCTCCAGCTCGAAGCGCTCATCGCGACACCTCCTGCGTCCCCGTCACCTGGTGGGGATGGCCGTGGTCGTGGTCGTGGCCGAAGGGAGGCTCTTCGGGCTCCTCGGGCTCGTCCTGCTCCTCGCTCTCCTCCTCGCCTTCCGGGGCTCCTTCTCCGACCTTCTTTTCGCCCTTCTCGTCCTTCTTGTCGGCCTTCTCACCTTCGGCCCGCGCCTTCTCCAGAAGCGCCTCGCGCTCGGCGCGCAGCGCCTCGCGCTTCTCCAGGTCCTGTTGCCGGTCGAAGTACTTGCGGCCGTCCACCCAAGTCTGCTCGGCGACGGAGTAGACCGACAGCGGATCGCCGCTCCAGATCACGAAATCGGCGTCCTTGCCCGGCTCGAGCGAGCCGATGCGATCCTCGACCCCGAGCTGGATGGCCGGATTGAGGGTCACCAGCTTCAGCGCTTCGGTCTCGGCCAGCCCGCCGTAGCGCACCGCCTTGGCGGCTTCCAGGTTGAGGCGGCGGGCCAGCTCCGAGCTGTCGGAGTTGAACGACACCACCACACCGCGGTGGGTCATCAAGGTCCCGTTGTAGGGGATGGCGTCGATGACCTCCATCTTGTAGGCCCACCAGTCGCTGAAGGTGGACGCCCCGGCGCCGTGGGCGGCGATCTCGTCCGCCACCTTGTAGCCCTCGAGGACGTGCTGAAACGTGGCCACCCGGAAGCCGAGCTGCTCGGCCAGGCGCAGCAGCATCAGGATCTCGTCGGCACGGTAGGAGTGGGCGTGCACCATTCGCTTGCCGTCGAGAATCTCGAGCAGCGCTTCGAGCTGGTAGTCGGTGCGCACCGGGACCTCGCCGGCCGTGGCACCCCGGGCGGCTTCCTTGGCCCGGCGGTAGTCCAGGGCCTCGAGAAAGACGCCGCGGATCGACTCCTCGACGCCCATCCGGGTCTGCGGATAGCGTGGCGGTCCCTGCACCTGGAAGTTGGAGCGCTTGGGATTCTCACCGAGCGCGAGCTTGATGCCCGGGGGCGCCCCGTCGAGGAGCAGACCTTCCGGATCGGCCCCCCAACGCAGCTTGATCACCGCGTTGCGGCCGCCGATGGGGTTGGCCGAGCCGTGGAGAAGATTGGCGGCGGTGAGCCCACCGGCGAGCTGACGGTAGAGGTTGATGTCCTCGGGATCGATCACGTCCCCGATGCCCACCTCGGCGGTGATCGGATGCCCGCCCTCGTTGACCCCCCCGTCGATGGCGGTGTGGGAGTGGCAGTCGATCAGCCCCGGGGTGACGTGCTTGCCGGTGCCGTCGATGACCACCGCGCCGGCCGGAACGGACAGACCCCGGCCGACCTGAGCCACCTTGCCGCCGCGCAGCAGCAGATCGGCGTCCTCCAGCTTGCCGGCGGGGCCGCTGGTCCACACAGTGGCGTGCTGCACCAGGATCGCCGCCGGCTGCTCCGGCTGCGGGTTCGCCCACACGTCGGGATCGCCGGTGGCGGCCCGGGCGACCGGAGCCAGGCTGCCGCCGAGGAGGGCCAGGACGACGAGGCCCAGGGAGAGCCCCGGGTGCTGAGGCTGTCTCAGGTTCGGCTGTCTCAGGTTCGGCTGTCTCATCGTGCCACCTCCCCGGGTCCTCCCCCGGACGTTCGTTTGCCTTTGACCGAGAAGCCGCCCGGCGGTCCGGAGCCGCCGCCGGTGGCGGTGTCGCCCTGGATCCGCAGGCTCATCGAGAACGCTCCCGGCATCCCCATCGGGGCGCCGTCCCAGCCCAGCTCGAGGGTCTTGCCGGAAACCGTGACCTCGGAGAGGTCCATCCGTTGACCCATGAGGCTGAAGAATCCGGAGAGGTTGCCCACCTCGCCGGTGAGGGTGAGCGTCGTCTGGATCGGGCCGCCGCCGGTCTGTACCTCCAGCTCCCAGACACCCACGGGATTCACCTCCGGCGGCTTGACCTCCTTGAGCTCGAAACGTTGGCCGTCGACCCACACCTCGCGGATCTCCGGCTTGTCGACGAAGAGGTCGCCGGCGACCACCACCAGGTTGGCCATCTTGCCCGCTTCGACGGTGCCCGCGACGTCGGTGATGTCCAGCAGCTCCGCCGGAATCGTGGTCCAGGCGGCGAGGGCGTCGTCGGCGCTCAGCCCGCGAGCGATGGCCTTGGCCAGATGGGGGTGGATCTTCTGCGGGTCGTCGAGGCCGTGGCTGGTGAAGGCCACCGTCATTCCGGCATCGATCAGCGCCGCGGGGTTGCCCGGTGCGCGGTCCCAGTGGCGCAGATCCTCCAGGCTCACCGTCAGATCGTCCTCCTCGCCGGCTTCTGGGGTGTCGGGAAAGTCGAGCGGCACGGCCAGCGGCCGGCCCAGCGCCACCACTGCGTCCAGGTGGCGGTACTCCTGGCCGGTGGCGACGTACCAGGCGTCCAGCCCCAGCTCGTCGGCCAGATGGCCGGCGCGGAAGAGGTTGTCCAGGCTCTCCGCCTCGAACACCACCGGCTCGGCGCCGGCGGCCACCGCCTCCAGAGCCTCCAGCGAACGGTTGTAGGGGGGTCGCGTCTGCGCGGGGTTGGCGCGGTAGGCGTCCTGCGCCCGGCCGTACCAGGCGGCGTCGGACAGCGTCTGGCGCAGGAGGGCGATGGCCCCCATCAACGAATTGGGATACCCCTCGCGGAAGCTGCGGGTGTCAAAGGTGACGTTCTGCGCCACCCGCGAGCGCAGCAGGTTTTCACCCAGCCCGCCGTCGCCCAGGTTGACCAGCGCGCTGACGCCGCGCAACAGCCCCGGCTCGGGAGCCACCACCGCGGTGGTGATGCCCGCCTGGCGCAGCTTCTTGGCGTGACCGGGATCGGCCGCCCAGCGGCTCATCTCCCGCTCCGGCCGCACCAGCGAGTTTTCGTGGACGTCCTGTGGGGAAGGCGGGCCGCCGCCCCGGGGTCCTCCTCCGCCGCCTCCTCCTCCTCCGCCGCCGCCACCGGGTCCGACTCCACCGCCTTCCTGCAACGGCCAGTCGAGCTCGGTGTAGACGTCGATCAGCCCGGCGTAGACCGTCACCGGCTTCGGCGGCTCTTTCTCGCTTTCCTCAGTCTCCTCACCGCTCTCGGCACCGCTCTCGGCACCGTTCTCCTCGGCATCCCCTGCGGTGCTTCCTGCGTCGGCATCGTCGCTCTCGGACGCTTCGGTCTCTTCGGAGGAGGGCTCCTCCTCCTTGCCGAGCTCCCAGACCCGCGCATCGGCGGGGATCTGGACGTCGGCACCGACCGCCTCGATCACCCCGTCGCGGATCACCACGGTCCCGGACTCGATCACTTGGCCCGGCGCCACCACGATGCGCACGCCGGTCAGGGCATGGACCTGCGGCGCCTCCGCCATCGCGGGCACGGCGCTCGGCCCGAGCCCCAGCCAGGCGGCCATCAGCCAACCGGCGGCCGCGATCGTCTTGCTTCCGATCTGTCGCATAGCTTCCCCTTTGAGACAGGCTTCCACTTGGGTCACTACATGGGTCCCTGCATTGGATCTGCGGAGGCGGAGTATACAACCCCGGGGCGCGACGACGCTGGCCCATGGCCCCGAAACGGCGCACCGGGTACGATTCGAGCATGTCGACCTCTCTGACGGAAGCTCCGACCGCTCTCTCCATCTGGCATGCGGATGCCTTCACCGACCGACCGTTCGCCGGCAACCCGGCGGCGGTGTGCGTCCTCCCTCGCTTTGGCAGCGATGTCTGGATGCAACGGGTGGCGACCGAGATGGCGCTCTCCGAGACGGCCTTTCTGGTGCGCCGGGAGGATGAGGGCCCCGACGAAGCCCGCTTCGATCTGCGCTGGTTCACGCCGGCGGCGGAGGTCGACCTCTGCGGTCACGCCACCCTCGCCTCCGCCCACGTGTTGTGGGAGAGCGGTCAGGCGCCTGCCGGCAAGCCGATCCGTTTTCACACCCTCAGCGGCGAGCTGTCCGCGGAGCCCACGGGAGGGTGTGGGGCCGTCGCGCGAGGAGAGACCGGCGGCGGCTGGATCGAGCTCGACTTCCCCGCGGAGGTGGCGAAGCCCTGGGACGAAGAGCCTTCGGAGAAGGTCGCCGAAGCGGTGGGCGTGGCTCCGGAGCGTGTTCGGCAGGTCCTGGCCAACCGCCTGGACCTGCTGGTGGAGGTCGAGAACGAGGCGACGGTGCGCGGGCTCGAGCCGGACCTGGCGAGGATCACGGCGCTCTCCTGCCGCGGCGTCATCGTCACCGCGGCGGCGACGGAGACCGAGGGCGTCGACTTCGTCTCGCGCTACTTCGCGCCGCAATTCGGCGTGCCGGAGGATCCGGTCACCGGGTCGGCCCACTGCGCCCTGGCGCCGTTCTGGATCGAGCGACTGGGTCACGAGCGGCTGGTAGGGTACCAGGTGTCCGCACGCGGCGGGTGGGTGCGGGTGCGGCTCGCCGACGGAGGCAGGCGGGTGAAGCTGGCGGGGCAGGCGGTGACGGTGCTGCGCGGGGAGCTGGCCCCGCTCGCGGCCGAAACGGGCTGAAAGGCCGAATCGTGTCCAGGCTGCTCGAAGCGCGCGAGCGGCGCGCAGCCTGTGGCATCGGAGCTCTTCGGCAACGGGGAAGCTATGCCAAAGCTGTGCCACATATGCGCTTTCATCGATGAAATTGTGCATGTGTCGGTATAGAACCCGTTTTCATCCATGAAATCGCGTTCGAGGCCGTCTCGAATCCGCTTTCATCGATGAAATCCAAGGTGCGTCGGTATATATGCCATTTTCATCGATGTAATCCAAGATGTGCCAGTATATAAGCTAATTTCCTCGATAATATTCAGAATGTGTCAGCATAGGCGCCATTTTCATCGATGAAATTGCGTTTGAGACCGACCAAGAGTCGCTGGAGACGATGAAAGCGAGCTCGGGGCGGAAGAGACCACCTTGATCCTCCCACCCCGCAACCGCTACAGTCTGCGGTACCTCGCCGCCCGCCGGGAACGGGCGGCCCGAGGACAATCTTCTGGAGACCCGCATGTCCACCGCGAAGCTCGCAACCCCCATGGACAAGACCTTCGATCCGGCCTCCTACGAAGCCAAATGGCAGCAGCACTGGTCCGAGAAGGGCTACTTCACCGTCGACGCGACGTCGGACAAGCCCCGCTTTTGCATCATGATCCCGCCTCCCAACGTCACCGGGACGCTGCACATCGGGCATGCGTTGCAGTCGACGCTCCAGGACCTCCTCACCCGCTGGAAGCGGATGAAGGGCTTCGAGGCGCTGTGGCTGCCGGGCACCGACCACGCCGGCATCGCCACCCAGCTCATGGTCGAGCGACAGCTCGCCCGCGAAGGCATGTGCCGCGAGGCGCTGGGTCGCGAGAAATTCCTCGAACGGGTGTGGCAGTGGAAGCACGAGCACCACGGCCACATCCGCCAGCAGCTCGATCTGCTGGGCGCTTCCTGCGACTGGACCCGCGAGAGGTTCACCCTCGACGAGGCGCTGAGCCGCGCGGTCCTCGAGGCCTTTGTGCGGCTGTACCGCGAGGGGCTGATCCGGCGCGACGAGTACATGGTCAACTGGTCGCCCAACCTCAACACCGCCATCTCCGACCTGGAGGTGGAAATGAAGACGGTGCAGGGCCACCTGTGGCACGTCGCCTACCCGGTGGAGGACAGCGACGAGCGCATCGTGGTCGCCACCACGCGGCCGGAGACCCTGCTCGGCGACACCGCGGTCGCGATGCACCCGGGCGACGAGCGCTACCGGCATCTGCGCGGCAAACACGCGATCCTGCCGATCCGGAACCGGCGCATCCCGTTTATCGAGGACGAGCTGGTCGAGCCCGAGTTCGGCACCGGGCTGGTCAAGGTCACCCCCTCGCACGATCCCGCGGACTTCGAGATGGGCCGCCGTCACGATCTGGGCTTCGTCCAGGTCATCGACCGCCGGGGCCGGATGACCGAGGCGGCGGGGGAGGGCTTCGCCGGTCTCGACCGCGCCGAGGCGCGTGAGAAGGTGGTCGAGCGGCTGGAGGCGGAAGGCTATCTGGTCGAGGTCGAGCCCTACCAGCACAACGTGGGTCACAGCCAGCGCGGCGGCGAGCCGGTCGAGCCGCTGGTCTCCACCCAGTGGTTCTGCGACGTCTCCGGGATGGCGCGGCGCGCGTTGGAGGCCAACCGCGACGGCGAGCTGCGGCTGATCCCGGACTCCTACGACAAGACCTGGGAGCACTGGCTCGACAACATCAAGCCCTGGTGCGTGTCACGGCAGCTCTGGTGGGGGCACCGCATCCCTGCCTGGTACGACGCCGACGGCAACGTCTATGTCGCCCACAGCGCAGAGGAAGCCGCCGAGCAAGCGTCGGACAGGGGGTACACCGGCGAGCTGACCCGGGACGAGGACGTGCTCGACACCTGGTTCTCCTCGGCGCTGTGGCCGTTCTCCACCCTCGGCTGGCCCGACGACACCGACGATCTGCGGGCGTTCTATCCCAACGACGTTCTGATCACCGGCTTCGACATCCTGTTCTTCTGGGTCGCCCGCATGGTGATGACCGGGTTGCACTTCACCGACCAGGTGCCCTTCGCCACCGTCCACCTCACCGGCTTGGTGCGCGACGCCGAGGGACAGAAGATGTCCAAGACCAAGGGCAACGCGGTGGATCCGCGGGAGGTCATCGCCGAGCACGGCGCCGACGCGCTGCGTTTTACTCTCGCGATCCTCGACGTGCCGGGGCGGGACATTCCGCTGGATCCGGAGCGCATCGCGGGCTACCGGGCGTTTGGCAACAAGATCTGGAACGCCACCCGCTTCGCCCTGTCGCGCATCGAGCAGCACACCGAGCGGCTCGGCGAGCCGGCGGCCGTGCAGAAGACCCTGAGCGCCGACGAGGTGGCCGCACTGGCACCGCCGGAGCGCTGGATCCTGTCGCGGCTGTCGAAGACCGCCGCGGAGGTCGGCGAGCGGCTGGAGGCATTCCGCTTCGATCAGGCGTGCGAGCGTCTCTACCACTTCTTCTGGGGCGAGCTGTGCGACTGGTACATCGAGCTGTCCAAGCCGGCGTTCTTCGGCGACCAGCCGCGGCCGCGGGTGGGGGACGTGCTGCTGACCGTGCTCGACCGCTCGCTGCGGCTGCTCCACCCGGTGATGCCGTTTCTCACCGAGGAGGTGTGGCAACGGCTGCCGGGGCGCGAGGCGGTCCACGGCGAGACCATCGTCCTGGCCCCCTATCCGGAGCGGGAGGAGGCGTGGGAGGACGACGCGGTGGAGATCCGCATGGGCGCCCTGATCGAGGTGGTCACCCGGTTGCGGGCGATGCGGGCGGAGCTGGGGATTCCACCCAAGGACCCGGTGGTCGTTCATCTCGGCACCGGTGACGAGGGGTTGGCGGCGTTTCTGCGCGACCAGCGGCCGTTGCTCGACTTCCTGGTGCGGCTGGAGTCGCTCGAGGTGGGCGCCGGGGGTGCGGCGATGCCGGAGTCCGCGGTCAAAGACCTGGTGGCCGGGGTCGAGGTCGGGTTGGTGTACGAGAAGGAGCTGGGCGAGGAGGAGCGCCAGCGGCTCGAGAAGGAGCTGGAGAAGATCGAGGGCGAGATCCGCGGCGCCGAAGCCCGGCTGTCCAACGAGCAGTTCCTGGCCAAAGCGCCGGAGGCCGTCGTGGAGGGCAACCGCGCCCGGTTGACCGAGTTGGAGGAACGCCGCGAGCGCATCCTGGCCGGATTGAGCGGCTGACCGGACGGCCGTGTGATCACCTTCGACGACTACAAGAGCCAGATCCTCGACGCCCGCCGTCCCGGGGCGGGTCCGGAGAACCTCGTCCTGCTGGACACCATCGACTCCACCAACCGCTTGGCCTCGCGCATGGTGCGCGATTACCTCGAAGAGTCGCTGACCCCTCCGCCGGCGTTGCTGCTGGCCTGCAAGCAGACCGGCGGCAAGGGCCGGCAGGGTCGCACCTGGGAGAGCCCCCGGGGCGGCGGTCTCTACGCCACCCGGGTGGTGATCTCGGAAGCCGCCGAGGCGCTCACCACACTGCCGCTGCTGGTGGCCGTCGGGATGGCGCGCGCGCTGCGGGCGATGCTCGGCGGACGCGGCGCGAGCTGCGGCATCAAATGGCCCAACGATCTTTTGGTCGAGGGCCGCAAGATCGGGGGCATCCTGATCGAGGCGGTGTCGCGGGGCGAGTCGAGGCCGTTGGCGATCGTCGGCTACGGCGCCAACCACAGCGCCAGCCACACGGGCGGCGACGAGGTGCCGGTGCCGAAGGCCACCACCCTGGGGAGGGAGCTCTGTGCTCATCCCGAGGCTGGGGAGCTTCCCGGCTTTGGGGACTTTGTCTGGGCACTGGTCGGCGCGGTGGAGGCGGAGCTCGAGCACCTCGGCGACATGACCTATGCGGTCGGCGGCTACCAGGAGCTGACGGTGCACCGGACAGGTGACCCGGTGCGCTGCCGCATGGGCGGCGAGGTGGTTCGGGGAACGTTTCGGGGCTTTGACGAGCGGGGCTTCCTGCTCCTGGAGACCGACGCCGGCATCGCGCCCATCGCCGCCGGGGAGGTGATCGAGGGATGACGTCCGAGAGCGCGCTGTTGATGCTGGTCGACGTGGGTAACACCAACACCATCTTCGGCATCCAGCAGGGGGAAGAGCTGATCCGGAGCTTCCGGCTCTCCACCGACCGCGAGCGCACCGCGGACGAGTACGGCGCGCTTTTGCTGCCGCTCTTCGACCGCGCCGGGGTGGACCCCACCGAGGCGGAAGCGGTGGTGATCTCGTCGGTGGTGCCGCCGCTGCACCCCACGCTGGAGCAGCTGGCGGAGCGCTACTTCGGCCAGCGGCCGATGTTCATCGAGCCGGGGATCAAGACCGGCATGGTGATCCGCTACGACAACCCGGCAGAGGTGGGAGCCGACCGTATCGTCAACGCGGTGGCCGCGCGCGAGCGGTTCGGCGCGCCGGTGATCGTGGTGGACTTCGGCACCGCCACCACCTTCGACGTCATCAACGCCGCCGGGGAATACGTCGGCGGCATCATCACGCCGGGCATCGCCATCTCGGCGGAGGCGCTGTTCTCCCACGCCTCACGCCTCTACCGGGTGGACATCAAGAAGCCGGAGACCTTGGTCGGGCGCAACACCGCGGGGGCGATGCAGGCGGGGCTCTACTACGGCTCTATCGGTTTGGTGGACGGGATTCTCCAGCGTCTGCTCGACGAGATGCCGGACACCCGCTCGGTGGTCGCCACCGGGGGGCTGGCGGAGCTGATCGCGGCCGGCTCTCGCCACATCCGCGAGGTGGACCAGATGCTCACCCTCAAGGGCCTCAAGATCATCTATGACCGCAACCGGCAAAGCTGACAGCGCCTCGGACGGCACGAAGGGCGGCGCGACGCAGGGTGCTACCGACCGCGTCTTCGACAGCGCCGGCGACCACGCTTACTTCCTCGCGCTGGAGGATCTGTTCATCGGTCTCCGGGGCGCACCGCTGCTGTTGTCTCCGGGTGACTGGCAGGTGGCCAAGGAGTGGCGCCGCCGGGGGATTCCGCTCGAGCTCGTGCGCAGGGTCCTGCACGAGGTCTTCGAGCGGCGCAAGGAGCGCGGCGCGGACGACGTCGTGACGCTGCGTTACTTCCGACGGCCGGTGCAGGCGGCGTGGAAAAAGGCGCGCGAGCTGGCGGCCGGCGGGGAGCGGGCGGAGCCGGAGGCGTTCGATCTGACGGGCCGGTTGCACCGGCTCGCCGAGGCGCTGCCGGAAGAGCTGGCAGAGCGCCCGGGTTGGGTGGCGCGGATCGAAGCCCTGGCGGGGACGACCGGGGACGACGTCGCCGGGGAGGCATCTGACGACGAACCCGACATGCCCGACATGGAGGCGGTAGAAGCGGAGCTCGGTCACCTGGACGGCGAGCTGCTCACCGCCGCCGCCGAGGCGTTGCCGGAGGCCGTGGCCGGAGAGCTCGAGCGCGAAGCGGAGAGAGCCCTGGCGCGTTGGCAGGGTCGTCTCCCCGAGGAGGAGGCGCTGCGCTCCCACGCCCACCTCTATCGCCGGCTCCTTCGGGAGCGCATTCGGCTGCCGGTGCTGTCGTTGTTCTCACCCGAGGCGGAGGCGGTGGAGGACGAGGGTGGGGCTGCGGTCGAGGAGGGGGATGGCCAGGATGGACCGGATGGACGGCATGGACGCAGCGAAGGACAAGGACCGTACGGCCGGGGTGAGTAGCCCGGCTCCGAGGGGCGGGCGCGCTCCGAGGGTGCGGCTCCGCTCCGTCGCGCTCCCTTCCGAGCACGGCAGTTGGGGTCTGGCCCTGGAGCCCCTGGTCCTGGGGCTGCTGGTCGCGCCGTCGATCGCCGGCTTGTGGCTGGCGCTGGGGCTCCTCGCCGCCTTTCTCGTCCATCACCCGTTCCAGGTGGCGCTCGGTCTCCTCCTGGCGGGTCTCCTCGTCCTGGTGACACCGGTGCCCGCGCTGGCAGTGGCGGCCGTGGGGCTGCTCTTGCTGCGGGCGCTGTGGGGGCTCTCCCCCTGGCGCCGCCCGTCCCGGCCCTGGAAGGTGGGTCTCGCCGAGATCGGCTGGGGAGCCCTGTTCGTGCTGCTCGTGGCTCTCGGGGGCTGCGCTCCCGCCCCGGTCTCCCTTTCTGGACGCTCAGCCTGGCAGGCGGCCTTCGAAGGCGAGCTCGGAGACCGCTTTGCGGCTGCTGGGCTTGTCTCGTTCCCGCAGCTTCTCCGGCAGCTCGGAGATCTCGCCCGGGTGACCCACCGCCACCATGCACTCGACCTCGTATTCCTCCGGGATCTCCAGCACCTCGCGCGCCCGGTCGTAGTCGAAGCCCTGCATCGCGTGGGCCACCAGACCCCGGGCAGCGGCCTGGAGGGCCAGGGCCATCCACGCGGCACCGGCGTCGAACGAGTGGGTGCGGGCCGGCTTGTCGTTGTGCTCGAAGGTCTTGCGCGAGAGGACGACGATCAGGCCCCCGGCACCCTTCGCCCAGCCCTGGTTGTACTCCACCATCAGATCGAAGAGCTCATCCCAGTGCTCGCCGTCGCGGCGGGCGTAGAGAAACCGCCACGGCTGGCCGTTGTAGGACGACGGCGCCCAGCGGGCGGCCTCGAAAAGCGAGCCCAGGTCTTCCTCCGACAGAGGCTCGCCGGAGAGGGCGCGGGAGGACCAGCGGCGGAGAAACAGCTCCTCGACGGGATAGTCGGGCTCGCGGTGCTCGTGGACGTCGATCTTGGTCGGCTTCATGGATCTCCTCACGGTAAGATGCCGAGTGGTTCGTCGAAGGGGCCGCTTGGGCCCGGGCCCATTGTAGGGGCCGACACCTCGAGTACCCGGAGAAGCTCGGAAGAGAGCTCGGGAGACAACAGCGAGCCATGGACCCGATTCGCACCCACGAAACCCTCGATCGCCGCCTTTGCGGCGAGCCGGTCGAGGTGGCTCCAGACCGCGCGGTGGTGGCGCTGACCCCTGGACCGGAGATGGTCGCCGATGGCCACGGTCTGGTCCACGGCGGCTTTGTCTTCGGCCTCGCCGACCACGCGGCGATGCTGGCCGTCAACCATCCCCACGTGGTGCTGGGTCGGGCGGAGATGAGGTTTCTGGCGCCGGTGAGGGTGGGCGAGACTCTTACCGCCGAGGCCCGCGTGGGGGAGACGGAGGGAGCGAAGATTCCCGTCGCGGTGGAGGTTCGCCGGGGCTCGGAGGTCGTCGCTGCGGGGAAGATGACCTGCTTCACCCCCGAACGGCACGTCTTGTTGGATCGATAGCGTGGATCGAGGAGCCGGCGTGGAGACCGAAAAGCGAATCGACGAGGAGAGGACCGAGGAGGAGACATGAACGGTGGGGAGCTGATCGCACGGGTGCTCGAGCGTTATGGGGTGAGATTCCTGTTCACCCTGTGCGGGGGCCACATCTCGCCCATCCTGGTGGAGGCGAAGAAGCGTGGGATCCGCGTCGTCGATGTGCGTCACGAAGCCTCCGCGGTGTTTGCGGCGGACGCCGTGGCGCGGCTCACCGGCGTCCCGGGGGTGGCGGCGGTGACCGCCGGTCCCGGGTGCACGAACACCCTCACCGCGGTCAAGAACGCCCAACTCGCCCAGTCTCCGGTGCTGATCCTGGGAGGCGCCACGGCGACCTTGCTCAAGGGCCGGGGCTCGCTCCAGGACATCGACCAACTCGCCCTCTTCGAGCCCCACGTCAAGCACGCGGCGACGGTGGACCGCGTCAAGGACCTGCCGGGTGCGGTCGCGGACGCGTTGGAAGCGGCGCGCAGCGGTGTCCCCGGTCCGGTGTTCGTCGAGTGCCCGGTGGATCTGCTCTACGACGCGTCGCTGGTGGCCCAGTGGTACGGCGACCGCGGCGGCAAGGGGGTCTCCGGCCGTCTGCTCAACCTCTATCTGCGCTGGCACGCGCGGCGGTTGTTCTCCGGCGCCGACAGCGCGCCGGTTCCCGAGCCCGAGCCGTTCTCGCCGCCGTCCCCCGCCACCCACGAGGTGCGCAAGGCGGCCAAGCTGCTGCGTGCGGCGAAGAAACCGGTGCTGGTGATGGGCGCCCAGACCACCTTGATGGCGGAGGCGGTGGACGAGCTGGTGCGGGCGGTGACCTCCCTCGGCGTGCCCACCTACCTGGCGAGCAACGCCCGCGGGCTGCTCGGGGTCGATCATCCGCTCCAGATGCGCCACAAGCGGCGCAAGGCGCTCAAGGCCGCGGATCTGGTGATCCTGGCCGGCTTCGCCGCCGACTTCCGGCTCGACTACGGATACTCCATCTCGCGCAAGGCCAAGCTCCTCGGCGTCAACCGCAGCGCCGAGGATCTGGAGCTCAACCGCCGGCCCGACTTCGGCGTGGTGGCCGATCCGGGGCTCTTCCTGCGCCGTCTGGCCGAGGAGACGGGTCCCGCCGGAGAGCGCTGGAACGGCTGGATCGGGGAGCTGCGCGAGCGCGATGTCGCCCGCGACGAGGAGATCTCTTCGCAGGCCGATCAACCGACGGGCGATGGCCTGCTCAATCCGCTCGCCCTGTGCCGGGAGATCGACCGGGTGATGGACGACGACAGCGTGTTGGTGGTGGACGGTGGAGACTTCGTCGCCACCGCCTCCTACATCGTGCGTCCCCGCGGCCCGCTCCGGTGGCTGGATCCCGGTGCCTTCGGCACGCTGGGGGTGGGCGGCGGCTTCGCCCTCGGCGCCAAGCTGGTGCGGCCCACGGCCGAGATCTGGCTGCTGTGGGGGGACGGCTCCGCGGCCTACAGCCTGGCCGAGCTCGACACCTACGCGCGCCACGGCGTGCCGGTCATCGCCGTCGTGGGCAACGACGCCGGGTGGACCCAGATAGCCCGCGAGCAGGTGGACATCCTGGGCGATGACGTGGGCACCGTGCTGGCGCGTACCGAGTACCACAAGGTGGCCGAGGGCTATGGCGGGTTGGGGTTGCTGCTGGACGACCCGGAGGACACCCCGAGGGTGCTCGCCGAGGCCCGGGAGGCGGCGCGGGCGGGCCGTCCGGTGATGATCAACGCCCACCTCGGGTCGACCGACTTCCGCAAGGGCTCGATCTCGATGTGAGGACCCCGATCCGAGAGTGAAGGGCCCCGGTGTGAGAGGCTCCTGGAGTCCGATTCGTCTTTTTACCTGGAGGTTCCGAGATATGCCGCGCTCCCCGATGCGAGCCCTGATCCGACTTCAGTCGCGAAATACCCTCTCCGCCGCGTGCCGCACCGCGCTTTCTACCGCGATCTGTGCCCTGGCCGTCTGTGCTCTGGCCGTCGCCGCGGGTGCTGCGCCGGCGGGGGCCGAGACCCACCCCTTCACGGTCCAGGACCTGGTGACGATGGAGCGGATCTCCGAGCCCCAGGCGTCTCCGTCCGGGGATCGGGTGGCCTTCGTCCTGCGTTCCACCGATCTGGAGGCCGACCGCGGCCGCACGGATCTGTGGATGGTGAACGTCGACGGCTCCGGGCTCCGGCGTCTCACCACCGACGAAGCCGGCGACTGGAATCCCCGCTGGGCGCCGGACGGCACCAGCCTGTACTTTCTTTCCACCCGCTCCGGCTCGTCCCAGGTCTGGCGTCTGCCGCTCGACGGCGGAGAGGCCCGGCAGGTGACCGACCTGCCCCTCGACGCCGGCAACCTGACGGTGGGCCCCCGGGGGAAGCGCCTCGCGGTGTCGATCGAGGTTTTCGTCGACTGCGACACCCTCGAATGCACCGTCGAGCGTCTGGACGCTGAGGAGGCCCGCCAGTCCACCGGCGTGGTCTACGACGAGCTGCTCTTCCGGCACTGGGACACCTGGGAGGACGGCCGGCGCTCCCATCTCTTCGTCCTCCCTCTGGAGGAGGACGGCAGCGTCGGCCCGGCGGTGGATGTCTCCCGGGGTCTCGACGCCGACGTCCCCTCCGTACCCTTCGGCGGCCCGGAGGAGATCGCCTTCACCCCGGACGGGCGGGGCGTGGTCTTCAGCGCCCGCGACGTCGGTCGCGAGGAGGCGTGGTCCACCGACTTCGATCTCTTCCACGCGCCGGCGGACGGCTCGGCGGCGCCGCGCAACCTCACCACCGACAACCCCGCCTGGGACACCCAGCCGGTGTTCTCGCCGGACGGCAAGACCCTCGCCTGGCTCGCCATGCGCCGACCGGGATACGAGTCCGACCGTCTGCGCATCGTGCTCCAGGGATGGCCCGAGGGACCGCGGCGGGTGCTCGCCGAGGGCTGGGACCGCTCGCCCTCGGGGCTCGTCTTCTCCCCCGACGGCGGGACCCTCTTCGCCACCGCGAGCGACCTCGGACAGGTGTCACTGTTCGCCATCGATACCGCGAGCGGGGAGGTCACCCGGCTGCTCGCCGACGGTCACGTGCGCTCGCCGCAGGTGGCGGGGGACCGGCTGGTCTTCGGCCGCGATACCCTCCAACGGCCGGTCGACCTCTTCACCCTGAATCCGGACGGCAGCGGGCTGACGCGGATCACCGAGATCAACCGCGAGCGGCTGGCCGAGATCGCCATGGGAGATTTCGAGCCATTCACCTTCGCCGGCTGGAACGGAGACACGGTCCATGGCTACGTGGTCAAGCCGGCGGGCTTCGAGCAGGGGAAGAATTACCCCGTCGCCTTCCTCATCCACGGTGGCCCTCAGGGCTCGTTCGGCAACGATTTCCACTATCGCTGGAACCCCCAGACCTACGCCGGCGCGGGCTACGCGGCGGTGATGGTCGATTTCCACGGCTCGTCCGGTTACGGACAGGACTTCATGGACGCGATCCGCGGCGATTGGGGCGGCAAGCCCCTGGAGGACCTGCAAAAGGGTCTGGCGGCGGCGGTGAAGCGCTATCCGTTTCTCGACGGCGACCGGGTGTGCGCCCTCGGAGGCTCCTATGGCGGCTACATGATCAACTGGATCGCCGGCAACTGGCCGGACCGCTTCCGCTGCCTGGTCAACCACGATGGGATCTTCGACCAGCGGATGATGTACTACGCCACCGAGGAGCTGTGGTTTCCCGGTTGGGAGCACGGCGGGCCCTACTACGAAAACCCGGAAGGACACGAGCGGCACAACCCGGCTCGGTACGTCGACAAGTGGCGGACCCCCATGCTGGTGGTCCATGGGGCCCACGACTTCCGGGTGCCGGAGACTCAGGGCTTCGCCACGTTCACCGCCCTGCAGCGTCGGGGTATCCCGAGCGAGATGCTATATTTTCCAGATGAGAACCACTGGGTGCTCAAGCCTTCCAACAGCATTCTCTGGCATGAGAAAGTCAAGGAGTGGCTGGACCGTTGGTTGCGCTAAACGGCAGTGATCGCAAGCTTTGTAACGTATTTGGGTGGTCTAAATTTGGGTCGGATAGGTCCCGAAATCGGGTAGGTCGGACACTCGTGTTGGTGAGGTCCCGATCCCGCTGTCTCGGAATCGTGATGGGCGGCAACTGTCCCCTAGAAGGTTCCGAGGCACATCGAGGTTTTGACAGGAGAAGCGTCAGGAGGACTATTGATGGAGCTGCAAGCCGCCGTTTTGATTCCGGGGGGTTTGAGATGGCGATCCCTGGTTCCTTTGGAGGACCCGGATGGAGTGTGCGAGGTGCTCTACGATCTCGAGCGGAATGTCCTGGTGGAGGTTCCCGACGTCTTCCAGTACCACATCGCGATGGCTCTGGAGTCGGGAAGCCCGGACGAGACCCTTCTCGGCTGGTTGGCGAGTGAGGATCTGCTGACGTACGAGCACAGCCGGGAAGCAACAGCTCCACGGGTGGGGGCGAGCGAGGTGTCGAAGCTCACGCCGTTTCCGGGATGTGTCTACTTCGTCGAAAACCGTGCCCATTGCAGGATCTCGGACGGCTCGGACCAGGTGGCCCTCGAGACCCTGGACTGCCTGCTGAGCCCGGAGCACGGAGCCAGCCGGCTCACCCTGCACATCGACGGCGAAGGGGGACGGCTGAGCTTCGAAAGTCTGCAGCGGATCGTGGAAACGACAGGCGCTCGGGCCAAAGCGTCCGGATGTGAGATCTTCTACGAGCTGCGTCTGGATTCGGATGCGGTCGGCGCCGAGCTTGCGGCCTTCCTGTCCGTGCATCCCTTCCGGGTTCGGATGCGCTGCGACGGGCCGCCGCTCGGGAAAGCGATGCAGAAGGCCCTCGAGCTGTTGCGCGACCATCTGCAGGAAAAGCTGATCGTGCACTCGGTGGTGCGGGACGGCAGCCTGCTGAGTCTCTGGCAGTGGGCGAAGGATCTGGGCCTGCAACAGCTCCACGCCACTCGTCTGGCTCCGCGAAAGGGCCCTGGTCGGGAGCTCGAGGTCCGAAGGTTCCGTCGCGACCTGGCCACGATCTGCGACGACATGGTCGAGAGTCTCCAGGCCGAGGTCTCCGAGACGGAGACGGGTCGCCCGCTGCTCTACGAGCCCATCACGCGAGTGGTGCGCCGGATCTCCCGGGATGCCCCACTGTCTCTGCGAGCGGGGGCCGCCTGTGTCGGCTTCGTCTCCCACGGACACGTCTTTCCCGTCTCCCCCGGCGCCGGGGTGCAGCTGTCGGGCGTCGAACCGGGGCGTCTCGGGCTCGACGAGGAAGCCGACGAGGGGACGAGCTGCCGTCAGGTTTGCCATGCGTGCACGTCGCGTCGTCTCTGCGGGCGGGGTTTGGCGGCGGATCCGGCCCTCTCGGGGATCGAGCGGGTCGACATCTGGGGCCGCAACTGCGACTTCTGGCGTGCCGAGGTGGAGACCGGACTGTTGTTCTATCGTCAGCTCAAGAAGCTCGACCCGGACTTTCTCCTGGGTCTCGCCGGTGGCTCCAGCGACGCGTTCGTCGATCCGCTGGACACCGCGGCGGACTACTTCGAGTGGCAGACCTGCTGACCTGCTAGCCGGTACCCGGGCGTAGCTCGGAGATCAGGGCCGCGTACCCCTCACGATAGGTGGGGTACCGAAAGCTGAATCCAGAGCTCTGGAGCCTGCGGCTCGAGCACCGCTTGCTACCGCCCCGGCGATAGCTCGGGTCCCGGGGCACCGTCTCGGGCGGAGCCACCCCCAGTCTGCGGGCGAGAAACCTCGAGACCTCGCACAGGTCCGCCGGCTCGGCGTCCACCCCCAGATACACCGGCTCGGGATCGGCCAACGCCGTCAGATGGGCGAGCGCTCCCGCGGCGTCGTCGCTGTGGATGCGGTTGGTGAAGACGGGCTCCCCTGCCGGGCACGTCGCCGCGCCGGACGCCACCCGTTCGATCAGCCGCGTCCGTCCAGGTCCATAGATCCCTCCCAGCCGCAGGGACACCGAGGGAATCGTGCCGGCGCGGCAGCGCTCCTCTCCTTCCAGCACCCTCCGACCCGTAAAGCTCCGGGGCTCGACAGGGGAGCTCTCGTCCACCCAGGAGCCGTCGGTCTGGCCGTAGACCCCGGTGGAGGAGGCGAAGAGAAAGCGCTTCGGCGGGTCGGGGCGTGCCTCGAGGACGTTGAGCAGATGGTCGACTCCCGTGACGTAGGCGCGCCGATAGGCCTCGTCGGCGTGGCCATCGGCGGCCGTCGTGTACACCACGACATCGAGCGCAGGGGGAAGATCCCGTAGCGTCTCGGGATCGGACAGATCGGCGGCCAGCGGTCGCAGCTCCGCCGGCAGGGCCTCCGGACGGCGACGCAGCCCCCACACGGTGTGCCCCTCCCCGACGAGACGCAGTCCGAGCCGGCACCCGACGTCCCCGCAGCCGGCGATGAGGATATTCTTTCTGGGTGCACTGACCATGGGCGGGAGGATACCCGGTAGACTTTCCCCTGTCCCGTCCCGCGTCCAGCAAGCCTCTGCTCCACGATCATCCGGGCTTTGGGCTGTCCGACAAGCCGCAGCGCTGGAGCTACTCGCTGGTGGACCATGCGGAGGTGGCCCTCGGAGTGTGGCGCGAGCTCGGGATCTCGCGAGGGCACCTGCTCGCACACGACTACGGCACCTCGGTGGCCACCGAGCTGCTGGCCCGGAGGGAGCGCAGGCTGAGCCCGGTGGGTCTCGACAGCGTCGCCCTCTGCAACGGCAGCGTCCATCTGCGGCTGGCCAAGCTCCGGTTGTCCCAGCGGCTGCTGCGCAGCCGGCTGACCGGGCTGGAGCAAGCGGGGCACTACCCGATGCTGGAAACGCCCGCGGTCTTTGCCGAGGCGGTGACGGCTTTCCTGACCTGACGGCTCGCTTGCTAGACTCGCGCGGATCCCGAAACCCGATCCCGGAGCGGATGGAGGCTCGCCATGGCTCTCTCGTACTTCGATCTCTTCCAGCACAACGTCGACACCCGTGCCGATGCGGTCGCCGCCCGGTGCAAACGGGAGGGGTCCTGGCTGGACCTCACCTGGGGCGATCTGGGGCGCGACACCGACGCCGTTTCCGCCGGGCTCCTGCGGCTGGGAATCGAGCCCGGAGACCGGGTGTGCGTCCAGTCCAATACCCGCGTCGAATGGCCGGTGGCGGACCTGGGCATCGTCGGTGCCGGCGGTGTCACGGTTCCCATCTACCAGAGCAACACGCCGGAGGAAGCCGCCTACATCCTCGAGGACTCGGGCGCCGTGGCGGTGTTCGCCGAGGACGAGATCCAGCTCGCCAAGCTGAGGGAGGTCCGAGATCGGGTGCCCCGGGTACGGAGGGTGATCGTGTTCGATCGTGAGCCGGCCGAGCAGGGCGGAGGGGACGATGACTGGGTGCTCGACTGGCAAACTTTCCTGCGCGAGAGTCGCGAGGCCGCCGAAAGCCTCGGCGGCGAGCTACGCGAGCGCCGGAAGAGGTTGGAGCCCGGGGGTCTCGCGACGCTGATCTACACCTCGGGCACCACCGGACGGCCCAAGGGTGTGATGGTCACCCACGAGAACCTGGTGGTGGCCGGCGAGGCCACCGTGGGTGTCGGCATCTTCTCTCCCGAGGACATCCAGCTCTTGTTTCTGCCGCTGGCCCACAGCTTCGCCAAGCTGCTCACCGTCGGCTGGTACGCCACCGGCAGCCTGATGGCGTTCGCCGAGTCCATCGAAAAGGTGGTCGACAACATGGGGGAGGTCCGTCCCACCTTCATGGCGTCCGTGCCTCGAATCTTCGAGAAGGTTCACGCCAGGGTGGTGGGGGAGGCCTCGGGCAAGCCCGGCCTCCAGGGGAAGATCGCCCGCTGGGCGCTGGCCCAGGGCGAACAGGCCGCGCGACGGCAAGCTCGGGGCGAGACCCCCGGCGGTCTTGGCTGGACCCTGGCGAAGGCGCTGGTGTTCAAGAAGGTGGGTCGGCGGCTCGAGCAGCGGTTTGGCGGCCGGCTGCGGTTCTTCATCTCCGGCGGCGCTCCGCTGTCGCCGGAGATCGCCTACTTCTTCCAGCACGCCGGCATCTCCATCTGCGAGGGCTACGGTCTCACCGAGACCTCGTCCGTGACCAGCGTCAACCTGCCGGAGCGGATCCGCATCGGCACCGTCGGCGCACCGGTGCCGGAGATGGAAGTCCGGCTCGCCGACGACGGGGAGATCCTTTTGCGGGGCAAGACGATCTTCGCTGGCTACTGGCAGCAGCCGGAGGCCACCGCCGAGGTGCTGAGCGACGACGGGTGGTTTGCCACCGGCGACATCGGGGAGATCGACGAGGCCGGTCATTTGAAGATCACCGACCGCAAGAAGGACTTGATCATCACCGCTGGCGGCAAGAACGTCTCACCGCAGAACATCGAGAACCAGCTCAAGAGCAAGAGCCCGCTGATCAGCCAGGTGGTGGTCTACGGCGACCGGCGACCGTATCTGGTGGCGCTGGTCACCCTCGAACCGGTGGCCCTGGAGGAGTGGGGCGGGGCCCAGGGGCTGGCGGGCGACGCCGCGATGCTCTCTCAGCGGCAGGAGGTTCGACAGCTCGTCCAGCACGCGGTGATCGGGGTTAATCGGGAGCTGCCGCGCTACGAGACCCTCAAGCGTTTCGCCGTGCTGGACCACGACTTCGAGGTCGGGGATCTGCTCACCCCGACCCTCAAGGTGCGGCGCAAGCTGGTCAACGATCGGTACATGGATCTCTTCGAGGAGCTGTACGAGGAGCCTCCCCCGGGGCGGGTCGTGGCGCTTTGAGCCGCCCTTGGAGCCCCTGCTAGACTTCGACGCCGATGCCCGTCTATCCCTACCGTGGCCAGTCCCCCCGTTTGGGCCAGCGGGTATTTCTGGCCCCCTCCGCGCACCTGTCCGGGGACATCGAGCTGGGGGACGACGTCTCTTTCTGGTTCCATACCGCCGCTCGCGGGGACGTGAACTGGATGAGGATCGGCGCCCGCACCAACATCCAGGACGGCACCGTTCTTCACGTGACCCACGAGACCCATCCCCTGGTGATCGGTCGAGGGGTCGTGGTGGGGCACCAGGTCGTGCTCCACGGTTGCACCGTCGAGGACGGCGCGTTGATCGGCATCGGAGCCCGGGTCCTCGACGGTGCGGTGGTGGAAAGCGGTGCCCAGGTGGGAGCCGGAGCGGTGGTTGCTCCCGGCACGCGGGTGCCCTCCGGCCACCTGGTGCTGGGAGTTCCCGCCAAGGTGAGACGCGAGCTGAGCGACGGCGAGAAGGCCAACATCTCCGCCATCGTCGAGCGCTACGTGCGGCTGAAGGACGAGTATCTGGAGCTCGGCGGGCGGTCCTAGGACGAGCCGATCCTGCGGAGTCGAAGATGCTAGACTCCGCCTTCCGCCATGAGCCGCAAGACCACCAGTCGCAAGATCACCAGCGTCAAGGGCACCCGCGATCTGCTGCCCCCGGAGACCGCCGTCTGGACGGCGGTGGAAGAGACTGCGCGCCGCGTCTTCGGCGGCTACGGTTACGGGGAGATCCGCACGCCGATCCTCGAGGAGACCGAGCTCTTCGTCCGTGGGGTCGGCGAGGCCACCGACATCGTCGGCAAGGAGATGTACACTTTCCCGGACAAGAAGGGCCGGAGCCTGACCCTGCGCCCCGAGTCCACCGCCTCGGTGGCCCGGGCCTTCGTCGAGCACGGCATGCAGAGCCTGACGTCGCCCATCAAGCTCTTCTACCTCGGCCCCCAGTTCCGTTATGAGCGGCCCCAGAAGGGTCGCTATCGCCAGTTCTCCCAGATCGGCGCGGAGTTGCTGGGCGACGCGGGACCGTATTCCGACGCCGAGGTGATCCTGATGCTGGTGCGTTTTCTACGCGCCCTCGAGCTCGAGGACCTCACCGTGCTGCTCAACACCGTGGGCGACGAGGAGTCCCGCACCGCCTACCGCGAGGCCCTGGTCGTCTATCTCGAGCCCCACGCCGATCGTTTGGGCGAGGACAGCCGGCGCCGGCTGGAGACCAATCCGCTGCGCATCCTCGACACCAAGATCCCCCAGGAGCGCGAGCTGCTGCAGAACGCGCCGAGCCTTCGGGACCACCTCAACGCCGAGTCGCGCGAGCACTTCGCGGCCGTGCGCGAGGCGCTCGACCGGCATGGGGTCGCCAACCGGGTCGACGACCGGCTGGTCCGCGGGCTCGACTACTACACTCGCACCGTCTTCGAGATCGTCTCCGAAGGGCTGGGAGCGCAGAACGCCATCGTCGGCGGCGGGCGCTACGACCGGCTGATTTCGGATCTGGGGGGGCCGGAGGTGCCCGGCATCGGCTTCGCCATCGGCGAGGACCGCTTGATCGAGGTGCTGCCGGAGTCCTTCCGTGCTGAGGTGGCCCCACCGCAGCCGGTTCTGGTGGTGCCGATCGGCGACGTCTCGGCAGCCGAGAGCCTGGCGTTGGCCGAGGAGCTGCGGAGCGCCGGGCTCACCGCCACCGCCGAGCTGTCGGGGCGCTCGCTGGGGGCTGCGCTCAAACGGGCCAACAAGCTGGACCGCCGCTGGGTGGTGCTCCTCGGCGAGGAGGAGCTGGCGGCGGGCGAGGTCTCGATCAAGGACATGGAGAGCGGCGAGCAGCGCCGGCTGCCGCGAGCCCGGGCGATCGGCGAGCTGTCGGAACGGGAATCCGGACGGGAATCGGGGCGAGGATCGGGCCAGGGATCGGACAAGGAGGTCCGGGGATGACCGCGAGCGGCACGAGACGGCGGGGCGCTGGAACCATTACCAAGGACGACGTCGGCCATCGGGTCCGTCTCGCGGCCTGGGTCCAACGCCGCCGCGATCTCGGAGGTCTCATGTTCTTCGATCTCCGCGACCGCAGCGGGGTGGTGCAGGTGGTGGCCGTGCCCGACGAGCGCCCGGAGGTGGCCGCGGCCCTCGCGCCGGTACGCGCCGAGTGGGTGGTCGAGGTGGTGGGGGTCGTGCGGGAGCGCGAGCAACCCAACCCCGACCTGCCGACCGGACGCTTCGAGGTGGTGCCCGACTCGGCGCGGATCCTCTCCCGCTCCGAGCCGGTGCCCTTCGCTCTCGACACCCAGCCCGACGCCTCCGAGGAGACCCGTCTCAAGCACCGCTACCTCGACCTGCGCCGGAGCGAGCTGCAAGGCTCAATCGCGTTGCGTCACAAGGTCACGCTGGAGATCCGCAAGTACCTGGACGAGAAGGGTTTCTACGAGATCGAAACCCCGATCCTGACCCGTTCGACACCGGAGGGCGCCCGCGACTATCTGGTGCCCAGCCGGGTCCACCGCGGCTCCTTCTACGCCTTGCCCCAGTCGCCCCAGATCTTCAAGCAGATCCTCATGGTCTCGGGCTTCGAGCGCTATGTCCAGATCGCCCGCTGTTTTCGCGACGAGGACCTGCGCGCCGACCGCCAGCCGGAGTTCACGCAGGTGGATCTGGAGATGTCCTTTGTCGACGAAGAGGACGTCTTCGAGCTGATCGAGGGGCTGTTCGCGCGAATCTTCCCCCTCTCCGGCATCCAGCCGCCGGAGCGTTTCCCACGCATGACCTGGGCCGACGCGATGGCGCGCTACGGCACGGACCGGCCGGACCTGCGCTTTGGTCTCGAGATCGTCGATCTCTCGACACGGCTGGGAGCCAGCGGTTTCCGCGGCTTCCGCCAAACCGTCGAGGACGGCGGCGTGGTGCGTGCCTTCACCGTGCCCGGCGGCGCCGACGCCAGCCGCAAGCAGGTGGAAGAGTGGGCCGAGCTCGCACGCCGCTACGGCGCCATGGGGGTGCTCACCCTGCGCCGCAAGGACGGCGAAATCGTCTTCCAGGTCAAGAATGTCCTCACCGACGCGGAGCTGAAAGGGGCCGCCGAGGACCTGAGGCTGGGCGAGGGCGACCTGGCGCTGATCGTCGCGGCGCCGAAGAAGGTCGCCGCGACCACCCTGGGAGCGCTGCGCAACCACCTCGCCCGCGAGCGCGACCTGATCCCCGAGGGTCGTCACGAGTTTCTGTGGGTCACCGAGTTCCCCCTGGTCGAGTGGGTGGAGGAGGACGGCCGCTGGTATGCGATGAACCATCCCTTCACCGCGCCGGATCCCCGCGACGTGGAGCGCCTGGAGACCGATCCCGGGACCGTGCGCTCTCGGGGCTACGACGTGGTGATGGACGGCCTGGAGCTTGGAGGCGGCTCGATCCGGATCCACGACCCGGAGCTCCAGCGCCGTGCCTTCGAGATGCTCGGCATCGGCCGCGAGGAAGCCGAGGAGCGCTTCGGCTTCCTTCTGGACGCCCTGCAATACGGGGCGCCGCCCCACGGCGGCATCGCGCTGGGTCTGGACCGGCTGGTGATGCTGATGGCCGGCCGGACCTCACTGCGCGACGTCATTGCCTTTCCCAAGACCACCTCGGCGACCGACCTGATGACCGACGCCCCCTCCGGGGTGGATCCGGCCCAGCTCGACGAGCTGGGTATCGAGGTCAAGATCGAGGTCGAGAAGGAGCGCTGAGCTACCGTCCGGGCCGCTACCGTCCGGGCCAGATGCTCTTCCACCAGGGGTCCTCGCCGCCGGTCGGTACCTCCACGAAGTCGATCTTGCGGTGGATGTCCGCCAGCTTCCAGCCGGTCAGGGACGCCAGCGTCTCCGCCTCCTGACGCTGACGCTCCGCCACCTGCCGATAGTAATCCCGCGCTGCCGGGCAGGTGGCCGTGCCCTTCCAGGGGTGCCGCAACACGTAGCGGCCCTGGAAGTTGCTGGTGTCCCCGGTGTGCTGGAATTGCAAATCCTCCGGGAAGCGCTCCCGGTCGTAGCGCACGTGGAGCCGGGTGACGAAGACGTCCTGGGCGGGCTGGCCGGGTGCCAGGTCGCCGAGCCAGAACACCCCGAGCTCCCGCAGCTCCTTGGCCGACAGGGGATCCGCGGCGCAGGGGTCGCACCAGGCCATGTTCCAGGCGTATTCGACGAACACCGCCTGGCGATGCTCGCGTTTCACTTGCTCGGTGAACAGATCGCGGTAGAAGTCGCTGAACTCGGCCTTGACGAAGATCGGGACCTCCTGGCCGGTGGGTAGCTTGACGGTGCGGTAATTGGAGGTCTCCACCCGGCCGCGACCGGCGGAGGGGCGGGTGAGGGTGTAGACGAAAAGCTCCTGCGCGCCCCGAGCGTTGACCGTTCCGAGACGGATCGGGAGCATGAATTTGGGCGTCTCGAAGGCCATCTGGAGCGGTCGCAGATAGCGGGTGCCCAGCTTCGCCTGCTCTTCCAGGTTCACCTTGGCGACGAAGAACTTCATGCCCTGCTTGAGGTAGCTGGCGACCACCGGCTCGGCGCCGTCGGGGATCCGATAGCGGTTCGCTTTCAACCAGGTGATCAGACCGTCGCTTTCGCGCGCGGAGAGGATCAGGATGTCGTACTCGCCGACGGTGTAGGAGGCCTCGATGGTCACCCCCAGGCTCTTGGCCTGGGCGGACGCCTCGGCGTCGGCGGCTGACATCCGCATCGGTGCGGCGGGCATGTTCTCCTCGACCCAGCGTCGCCGACAGGGGTCGTCGTCGAAGTACTCCACCAGCCGCGGAGCGGTGTAGGCGTCCAGGTGGTCGATCAACGCCTTGTCGCCGACGTGGATCTGCTCGCGCTGGAGCACCGTGGGCACCGGGATCACCATGGCGAACTCGGTAGGGTCCCCCTGGTAATCGTTGGCCATGGTGAGGACGGTGCGGTCGCCGTCGCGGACCAACACCACCTGCGACGCGTCGTTGTAGAGGGCGGTGTCCGCCCGTGCGACATAGAAGCCGCAGAAGGCGTGGGCCGGTGGCGGAGCCAACAAGGCCGGGACGGCCAGGGTCGGAGCCAACAGGGTGAGGACGGGCAAGAGGATCCTGCGCATGGCGAACGCTCCTTTGGGAGGGAATTGTGGTCTGACTGTGTGAGATGAAGAAGGCGAGGAGGCGTGGCCCGGCCAGCGATAGCGCTCCGCCGGGAACAGGCGGTCCAGGACCGGCACCAGCAGCGCCACGGAGGCGAGGGCCCACAGCAGGCCGTGGGGCCGGAAGAGGTGGAACGACACGAAGGCGCCACCCGCCGCCACCAGCGAGGCGAAGACGATGCGGCCGACCCGGGAGTCGGGCGTCGTCTTGGGGTCGGAGATCATGAAGAAGGCGAAGATCAGCAAAGCGCCGCTCTCCAGCCGGTGGAACGGAATGGTCCAGGGGTCGCCGAGCCAGGCGGCACGGCCGAACAGAATCGCCACATGGGCACCGAGAAACGCCCAGGTGACGTCGCTGCGCTCGGCGCGCCGCACCACCAGGCTGCCGAGTCCGGCGAGCAGAAAGACGAGCCAGAGGCCGCGCCCCCACTGCCCCGGGGACACCCAGACGCCGCCAGGCAACCACGGTGACAGCGCCAGGGCGACCACCAGGCCGAAGTTCGTGGGGTTGAACACGTGCTTGGTCGAGCCGTCCCGGCCTCTCGCCCGCAGGACGAATTTGGAGCCGATGGTGACCGCGGCCACGAGCGCCGCCGTGAGCCAGGAGCCCGTACGCAGCAGCAGGGTCAACGACAGCGCAGAGATCAGCGGGCTGCGCGGATCGAACGGAATTCCGGCCCAGCGGGAGAACAGGGCCTGGCAGGCCAGCGCCGTGGCCAGGATCACCAGCGCCCGCGACGGCGAGACTTCGAAATCCAGGACCAGAAGACCGTAGAGGAGCAGGGAGCCCAGGACGGCGATCTGGAAGTAGCGCGGGTCGCGTGGGAGTCGGTATCGCATGTCACTTCTTGGGACACACTGCGGTGCGAAAACGAAACCGGAGCAGCAAATGGGGTGATAGCCTGCCGGGCGTCATGGCGAGCAAGGGACGCGGTTACAAGACCCTGGAGACGGACGGTTGGCAGATCCTGGTGGGAAAGGGAGACGCGGAGAACGACCGTCTCACCTTCGAGGTCGCCGAGCCCCGGGACTTCTGGCTCCACGTCGCCCATCTCCCCGGCTCGCACGTGGTGATCCGCAATCCGGACGAGCTGCCGGAGCCTCCGAAGTCGGTTCTGGACTATGCCGCCGAGCTCGCTGTCTGGAGCTCGAAAGCCCGTGAGGCCGGGGGCAAGGTGGCGGTTCACCTGTGCCGGGTCGCCGACGTCTCCAAGCGCCGGGGCGCTCCCCGGGGCCAGGTGCGGCTTCGGCGATGGGAGGAGGTCAAGATCTATCCGCGGGACCTGTCGGAGGATGTCGAGGAGTGAGGCCGGAGCCGGGCCCGGGCTGGAGACTCCTTGCCGTCCAGGCTCCCAGGGCGTAGGTCAGAAAGGCCCAGAGTCCTCCCACCACGAGCCCCACCGCGAGCCCCGAGCCGAGCACCCAGGAGGAGACCGGGGACGCAGGAAAGGATCCACCGGTCCCAAGCGCGGCTTCGAGAAGTGAGCCGCCGACCCGGAAGGCGTCGTCCCCCCGCAGCAGGTCCGCATGGGCGCTCCACGGTGGCAGCCAGGTGGTGAGAATCGAGCCGAGCTCGTAGGCGTCCCCAGGGAGCGAGACGAACGGAGCCAGAGCCACCGGCAGCGCCGCGCCGTACAGCGCTGCGCGGGACACCGCCCAGCGACCCGGGGTGCTTGCCCAGTGAAGCAGCCAGACCCCCGGAAAGACCGTCAGCACGTAAGGCCCCGCCACGGTGGCGAGGTAGACGAGATCCGAGCCGCCGGTGTCGAAGCCGGAGAGCCTTCCGGCGTAGTCGCCTCCGGCGGTGACGAAGGGAAAGATCCGGCCGAGCACGTCGCCGCCATAGAGGGGGTCGACCTGCAGCTCGGTCACAGCGCCCCCGGTCACGACACAAGCGGCGGCGTGCAGCAGCTCGTGGATCGGCACATAGATCCACCACCCCACGAGCAATCCCGCAGACATGCAGAGCAGACCGGGCGCCCCGGAGCCCAGAGAGTGTTCGAGACCGCGGGAGGTATCCCGCCAGGGAAGCAGGACCAGCTTCCAGACGGACCTCCCGACAGAGCTCCAGATCTTCATGTCCGGATCCTAGCGCGCGGCCCGACCCGGGCGCGCGACCCGTCGCACCACTCCGATCTGCTCGGCCCGGTCGACGTTATACTTCGGCCGCCCAAGAAACGCTTTCCCTTTCAGCAGCTCATTCCAGGAGGAGGATTGTGAGATGAACGACCTGTCCCGCGCCATGATCGCGGAGCTCATCGGGACCTTCGCTCTCGTCTTCGTCGGTGCCGGCGCCGCCGCCCTCGGTCTCGGGGGCCTCGTCGGTGTCGCCTTCGCTCACGGTCTGGTGATCGTCAGCTTCGCATACGCCTACGGCCACATCTCCGGCACCCACATCAACCCGGCAGTGACGATCGGCGTCTGGGCCGCCGGAGAGATGGGTCTCGGCAAAGCCCTGTCCTACATCCTCGCTCAGCTCGTGGGCGGTGTGCTGGCGGGGTACGCGTTGCTGGCGGTTCTCGGCAGCCCCGGCGTGGGCCAGCTCGGTGCAACCCTGCTGGCGCAGAACCTCGCTGGCGCCAACGGCGGCACGATCACCATCACCCCCGGAGTCGGCTTCTTCCTCGAGGCCCTTTTGACCTTCTTCCTGGCCAACGCGGTCCTCCACTGCGCGGTCGCCGGCAAGGCGGGCAACCTGGCCGGTCTCGCCATCGGTATCACCCTCACGCTGTCGATCCTCGTGGCCGGCCCGTTGACCGGTGGCAGCCTCAATCCCGCCCGTACGATCGGTCCGGCCCTGGCGGCGCAGAATTACGCCGACATCTGGGTCTATCTGGTGGGCACGCCGGTGGGAGGCATCGCCGCTGCCCTGATCTACCGTTTCGTGCTGAAGAGCAGACACTGAGGCGAGGGACGGACAGGAGACCCCGAGACAAGAAATCACGAGGAGACACGAGAAAGGAAGCTGCATGAGGGTTGTAGAGATTCACGAGTCCTTCGGTCTGGATCACCTGCGGGTCACGGAGAGGCCGGATCTCCGACCGGAGAGCCTCCTGCCGGGGCAGATCCTTCTGCGCATGAAGGCCGCTTCGCTCAACTATCGCGATCTGCTGACGGTCCAGGGTCTCTACAACCCCAAGCAGCCGTTGCCGCTGATCCCGTGCTCGGACGGCTGCGGTGAGGTGGTCGCCCTGGGGGAGGGGGTCGGGCGGGTCCAGGTCGGGGACCGCGTGGCCCCCATCTTCTCCCAGGGCTGGATCGGCGGCGAGCCCACCCGGGAGCGCATGCGCTCGACGCTCGGAGGCCCTCTCGACGGGACCCTCCAGGAGTATCTGGTCGTCGATGCCGCGGGCGTGGTGAAGGCGCCCGAGAGCCTCTCGGACGAAGAGGTGGCCTGTCTGCCCTGTGCCGCGGTCACCGCCTGGAGCGCGCTGGTCACCGACGGGGGCGTGACCGCCGGCGACACGGTGCTGGTGCTCGGCACCGGCGGCGTATCGATCTTCGCGCTCCAGATCGCGCAGCTCCTCGGTGCCCGCACGATCGTCACCTCGTCCAGCGATGACAAGCTCGCCCGCGCGAAAGAGCTGGGGGCGTGGCGTGGAATCAACTATCGGGCCAACCCCGAATGGGGCAAGGAGGTCGCCCGGCTCACCGGGGGACGGGGAGCCGACCTGGTGGTCGAGGTGGGAGGGGCCGGCACCCTCGAGCAGAGCCTGCGGGCCGTGCGCATGGGCGGCACGATCGCCCTCATCGGGGTGCTCTCCGGCGTTGCTGGGGATTTCCAGGTCACCCGGGTGCTGATGAACCGGGTGCGTATCCAGGGCATCCTGGTGGGAGACCGCGACCGCTTCGAAGCCCTCAATCGGGCCATCGAGGTGGGTGGTCTGCGGCCCGTGGTCGACCGCACCTTCCCTCTCGAAGACACGCGCGAGGCGCTGGAGGCCCTGTCCCGGGGCGAGCACTTCGGCAAGATCGCGATCCGAATTCCGTAGCCTACAAGGCTTTTCGGGTCTCCGATTCTTTCTTCCCGTTGCCGTTCGGCTTCGGGTTGAGGCTGGTCACCAGAGGCTCCGTGAGCCGCATCCGGGTGTTGGCCCGGATGCCCGCGGTGACCTTCTGCACCAACCCCGAAGGCCAGCGCACCTCGATCTCGTCGACGGTCTCCGCTTTACCGAGACCAAAGTACAACGGCATCGAGCTCTGCGAGAGATAGCCGGACTTGCCGTCGTGGAAACGGGTGAAGGTGCGGTCTCCGGCTTTCACCGTCACCCGGGCGCCCAGCCCGTCGCGGTTGGAGACGCTGCCGACCAGCTCGATCTCGAGGAATCGCACCTCGCTCCTCTGGGCCAGATCGCTCACCAGCACCCGGGGTGGCGAGTTGAATTCGTTGGTGACGATGTCGAGGTCACCGTCGCCGTCCAGATCGAAGATCACCGACGAGCGACTGCCGAGGTTGGCGGTGACGGTCCACCGGCCGCTCCGTCCCCGGCACAGGGTGTGGCCGGAGTCCGTGCCCGAGCAGTCGAGCTCGAACCAGGGGACCTTGGTGTCGGTACCCACCGATCGGGGCTCGACGCCGAGCACGAATTCCGCTTCCCTCCAGCGCTCGCCGCCCTCGTTGAGCAGCACCGAGCTCACCCCGTAGCGGAACGGGAAGTTCATGCTGGAAGCGATGAACGCGTCCTCGTACCCGTCGGCGTTGAGGTCGCCGGTGGACAGACCCCAGGGCCAGAAATTCTCGGCGCCGACGGCGTCGGACACCTCGGCGAAGGTGCCGTCGCCGCGGTTCTCGTAGAAGGCGTTGCCAAAGACGTTGTCCCGGCCTCCCTGGAACACCCGGTCGTCCGGATCCCACTGTGACTTCCGGGTCTCCTCGTGCGGTAGCGGTACCTCCGGCAGCATGTCCGAGTGCATGTCGGTGACGAAGAGATCCAGGTGGCCGTCGTTGTTCCAGTCGAAGAACCGAACACCCATGGCGCCCCACGGGGTGCGCGGGAAGAGCTCCCGGGTGCGGTCGGCGAAGGTGCGACCCTCCTGGTTCTGCCAGTAGGTGTCGTCTCCCTGCATGTTCAAGACGTAGAGATCCGGCCACAGGTCGCCGTCGAAGTCGGTGAACGTGGCATCGCCGCTCCACGAGCCGTTGACGAGCTGCAGGTCCCGGGACACCTCGCGGAACTCGAGCCCGCCGAGGTTCTCGTACAGCAGGCTGGTCTCGGTGCGCTCCGGGTAGAGATGACCCCGGAAGGCCGCGTCGAGCCCCACGTGGGCACCGCCCCGGCCGCGGGCGTCGGCCTCGGTGTAGACCCCGACGTTGGCCACGAACAGGTCGAGCCGCCCGTCTCGGTTGTAGTCGAACAGCACGGCACCGGACGAGTGACCCACGTAGTCGACACCGGCCTCCTTCGAGACGTCCCGGAAGCGGCCCTCACCGAGGTTCTCGAACAGCACGTTGCCCATCCGCACGGTGGTGACGAAGAGGTCCGGATCGCCGTCGTTGTCCAGGTCGCCGAACGAGGCGGTGACACTCACCCGGTCGTCGAGAGCGACCCCGGCACGGGCGGTGATGTTCTCGAAGCGTCCGCCCCCCAGGTTGCGCCACAGCTCGTTGGGTCCCAACTGGGAGAGGAAGTACAGATCGGTCCGGCCGTCGCCGTCGACGTCCGCCGCGGCCAAGCCGTTGCCGTGGTCGTAGTGCACCGGCTTGTAGTGTTTGCCGGCGTCGTCGACGATGTGGTGGGTGAAGGTGATGCCGCTGGCCTCGAGCCGGTCCCCGAAGCGAAAGCCGTGGAAGACCTCGTAGCTCTCGGCGGCCTTGCGCTGACCGCGGCCACGAGCCTCCAGAGTAGCGGCACCGACGTCGTCCTCCGGAACCGGGAGCACGCGTGGGGTTGTGGGATTTGTGGAATCAGGCCGGGACTGGGCGTAGGCGGCGAAGCCGCCGGTGACGGGTGAGAAGGAGGACACGAAGAGAAGAAGCCAAAGAACAGCAAAGAGCCGAGAGGTGCTGAATCTGGACTGCAAAACGGAGACCTCCAGAAGACACATCACCAGAAGAGCCCGATCCGGAGACCGGAGGCGAGGCGGTGACGCACCAACGCATAATCCACAATCGTCGAAAGCATGGTCTAGAAGCTTGCAACCCATGGAAGAGGAAATTCCTTCCTCCATGGTGTGACAATGTGGCGGCTCTCTGGAGACAAGGAGTCCCAAGCCTCCGGGATCTCCCTGCCCCGGGGATCTTCCGCTCCCGACTGGCTCAGCCGGGAAAACGGAGATCGACCACCAGGGCGAGGTGGTCGGACGCCCGCTCCGAGTCCTCGGGCTCGAGCCTCCAGCGCTCCAGGACCTCGGGCGGAAGAGAGCCCGTATCGAGGATGTAAGAGCGTACGGGTTGCACCGAGTCGCCGGTGTAGAGGATCCAGTCCAAGCGGCCTGGAGCGTAGGACGACGTGTCGTCACGCCAGGTGTAGGCGTGGCGGGCGTGGCTGTGGCGCAGGAGGACCGTCGCCAGCGAGCCGCGGCCGCGACCCGGATGGAAGGCGGGGCCGTTTCGCGGATCGACGAAGCGACCTTCGCGCAGAGCTTCCAACTGGCGCCGGAAGCCCACCAGGTTGAAGTCGCCGAGAAATACCGCGGGAGCCTGGGGATCGATCCGGAAGGGCCCCGTGCCTGCCAGCAGATCGCGCCAGGTGGCGGCCAGGTGATCCATCTCCCGGTCGCGTCCCGCCTCGTCGTCGCAGCAGGGCGGATGGGCGTTGAACAGCACCAGCTCGCGGGCCGAGAGCGCCTTCGGCAGATCGAGGTGGGTCACCAGGTTGTTGTCCACCGGCGCCGACGCGGCGATGGGGAAGCGGCTGACGGTCACGCAATCGCCGGATTTGGCGCCATGCCACTCGCCGCCGTCCTGGTCGTCGGCTGGAGGGCCGAGCACCTCGGTGACCCAGGCCACCGCCTGGTCGGCGCTCCACTCGTAGAGCTCCTGGAAGGCGACGACGTCCGGGCGGAGGGCTTGCAGGATGCGCCGGTGAGACGCCTCGTCCGCGGGATCGCTGCGCGCGTCGCCCAGTCGGCGGTTGAGGTTGAGCGAGAGGATGCGGAGGGTCGGCGAAGGTGTGTCGGGTCGGTCCAGCGGAATTGCCTGCGGCGGCGCCAGTGTCCGCCCGGAGGGGTGGTAGGTGAGGAAGCCGCGATCCGGCAGCCGATCCCCGTCGCTGTCCTCGGGGCCGTCCTGAAAGGCGAAGCGCACGCTGTTTCCGTTCCCGTCAGGTAGCGGCACGCGGATCTCGAAGCGCTCTCCCGAGTGGGTGGGGAGGGTCTGGAGCCCGAAGGCGCCGGGCGTGGGGCTCTTCCCGTGGGGTGCCGGAGGGGTCAGCAGGACCTGCCGTCGTCCCAGCCGGATCTCGGCTCCCGGGCTCGATGTGGCTCCCTCCCCGGAGCTCAGCCTCAAGGTGAGATCCGAGCCCGCGGGCTCGTCGAGGTCGTTCTGGAGGATCACCTCGCGGCCGACCTCGAGGGCGAGGAAGAGCGTCTCCCCGTCGTCGGCGACGTACAACGAGCCCAGATCGAGCCCACCGGGAGCCCCGTCTCCGGAGGGATCCCGCCACGCCGGCTCCAGCCCCTGCCATTCCCCGAAGTCGCCGTCCGGAAGCACGGCGAGGGAGACGGGTGGAAGCGTCCGCATGGCGCGACCAGGGGAGGCTTCGCCCGGAGGAGACGGGGCCGGACGAGAGCACGCGAGCGCGGAGATAGTCAACGAGATCGCGACGAGAGCCTTCACGGCCGTGATCCTACCGTGGAGAAGCAGAGCTCCCTTGCCGGTCGTACCGGTCGTTGGATTCATTCTGCCTCGTCCTTGTCCTCGTCCTCGTCCCGAACGATGAGACCGTGCCTCAAGAGGTGCTCGATGGTGCTTCGGGTCGCTTCGGGATTCTCGGGGTCGATAGCGGCGAGGAGATCGGCTTCCTCGGTGCTTTCGTTGGCCTGCTCGCGGGCGATGATCTCCGTGGAGTAGAGCGAGCTTCGAAGGTTCCGGTGTATTGCGGGTAGGTCTCTCAGAGAGTGCTCGAGACCTGCGAGAAAGACGTCGATTCTCCATGGATCGGGGAAGGGCTCCACCGCTTCCTCGAGAAAAACGCATCGCTCTGCGGGAACGGATGCCGCATTCCTGGAGTGGGAGTTGTCGGAGGCGATCAGGGCTCCCCTCCGCTCCAGCTCTCGAGAATCCTCTACCAGCTCTTCGAGCGCCATCCCGCGACTCCGTGCGCGATCCTCGATCGACAAGTCCGGATGGAGGAAGACGTCAGCGAGAAGTCGCGCTTGGACGAGGGTTGTCGACAAGTCTCCTCCGGCAGCGTTTTTGAGGGCATGAAGCACGCGGATTGCCCTCTTGGCGCTGGCCGCCCGATCCTTGGGAGTCCCCTGCTGGGGGGGTCGGTCCGGTTCCCGCTGGACCCTCTCCAGCCTCCGAAGGCCGCAGGAAGGGCACGATGCCGTGGTCGTCGGCGCTGCGTCGCTCGAGATCGGCCAGCTCCTGTCGGACCGCTTCGCGCAGATAGGCGACATCCCCCGGAGCGGCGACGAAGACCGTCTTCTGGGTCAGCCGGGCGAAGCGAGAGTCGGACATGAGCCCTGGATCCTATCGTCTTCTTCCCCGCGCAGGTCCTTCAAAACAGCTCCATCTGCCGGTCGTCGCCGATGACCTTGGCGAAATCGAGGCCGAGCTCGGCGAGCACCGGCTCGGCCACCGGCTGGACCTGCTTCTCGACGTAGTGCTCGTAGTCGAAGTCACTCCCTCGCTCGTCGGCGGGCTCGGGACCGCTGCGGGTCCACACATAGGAGATCACTCTGCCCGGAGAGCCCGACATCTTGCGCGCCGCCGCCACGTGGGGGGGCGTCGTCGAGGTGTACTCCGAGAGCTCCTTGCGCAACCCCTTGCGATAGACCAGCAAGCCGTCCAGGCGACCCTCGCGAAGATCCGTCACCACCTGCCGGAGATAGGCGTCCACCGGCCGCTCCGGTTGGTTCTCAAACAAGCGCTCGTACAGCTCGCGCTGGACCTTGCGGGCCAGATCCGTCCAGTCCCTGCGCACCACCTCCAGACCGGTGAATACCGTCTCCCGCCGGGTCTCGCCGTCCGAGCTCCTGTGCTCGATCCAGCCCGCGTAGCGCTTGCGGGCGCCGTGGCCGCCGCCTCCCCGGACCTCCGGTAGCAGGAGCTTGAGGTAGAGCCGGTCGAGCTCGAGGAGCATCCGGCTCTCGACCCGCCAGGTGGAATCGATGTGCTCGGACAGATCGCGGTTGAGCTTCGCCAGCAGCTCACCGCCCACCTTCCGTGCCGCCTGGGGGTCGCCTTCCCCGGAGGCGACGAACAGGCTGTCGGTGTCCCCATAGAGCACCTCGAGGCCGTAGGCCGTCTGGATGCGCTCCCGGCACCACAGCAACAGCTCACGGCCAAAGCTGGTGATGGCGTTGGCGACGCGGGGGTCATAGAAGCGGCAGGCCGGGGTCGCCAGCACGCCGTAGAACGAATTCATCAGGATCTTGATGGCGTAGGCCGCCACGTCGTCGCCCCGGCCTTTCGCCTCCGCGCGCCGGGGGAAGAGCTCGTCGAGCATCTGAGTGAGGATCCCCCGCTCGCGCCGGAAGGCGGCGCCGTTGGGGGCCACCAGGAACGATGTCTCGGGACCCTCCGTCGTCGCCACCTCGTCCGGGGGTACGTGCCCCAGGGGATCGATCTGGAAGGTACGGATCAGGCTGGGATACAGACTCTGGAAGTCGAACACCAGCACATTCTCGTAGAGCCCCGGCCGGGGCTCGAGGACGTAGCCTCCGTGGGTGGGCTCGTCGACGTCGGGACCGGAGCCCACGCTGGGCGCGACGATTCCGCGGCGTCCCAGCTCCGAGAGGTAGAGGAAGTCGAAGGCGGCGATCGAGCCCGACACCCGGTCCGGCGGCAGCCCGGTGAGCCGGCTGCGCTCGACCGCGAGCTCCACCAGATGGAGCTTGTCCAGGATCCCGGTCACCAGCCGGGCGTCGGTGAGGTTGTACTCGACGAAGGCGGCGCGGTCCTCCCGGAAGGTGCGCAGGATCTCCGCCAGCTTGTCCTTCCCGCCGTCGCCGCCGAGGGTCTTGCCCTCGCCCAGGGTCTCCCGGGCCACCGCGTCGAGGGACCAGTCCTCCAGGGTGACGAAGGAACCGCGCAGCAGGTCGATGCCGTCGAGCACCAGTCGTCCGGGAACCGACGCCTGGGAGCTGCCGCCGCGAAACCGTGAGCGCCGCACGCCGAGCTTGCCCGGCACCCGGCCGAGCTCCAAGGGGACCTTCAGCTCGTCGGCGCGGCGGGCGAGCACCGCGAGATCGAAGTCGATGACGTTCCAACCGGTGAGCACGTCCGGATCGAGCTCTCGTACCCGGTCGGAGAAGGCACGCAGGAGGTCGGCCTCGGTCGGAAAGGCCACGGCGGCTTCGGGGCCCGTCGCGTCGCCCAGCTCGACGGGCTGGAGCAGCAGCACCTCGGCCGCACCGCAGCCGTGGAGCGCCACGGAGAGCAAGGTCCCCCTTCGAGGGTTGGTTTCGATGTCGAAGGACAGGACGCGCAGCCGGACCTCCCGGGTCGGTGCGCCAACCTCCCCCGGTTCGACCGGCCGCAGCTCGGGATCGTCGAACACCGTGAGCCTCACGCCCGGCGCATCCTCGTAGCTCTTGGGCACCCCGTGGATCTCCAGCAGCCCGCGCAGCCCACGGTCGATGAGAAACCGGATGGCGAACCGCACGTCCGCCTCCCAGCAGCGGATGCCGTGCTCCTGGAGCCGGTCGCGCAGCTCGGGGGTGTCGGAGGGTTTGGCGAGGTCGATGCGCACCACCGGGCGGCCTTCTCCCAGGGTGGACTTGTCGGTGGGGCTCTGGCGCGTCGCACCGAGCTTGAGCGCCCGCTCGGCGTCCGCCTCCTCGACGTAGAAGTGGGGCACCTGCGAGCCGTCGCGCACCAGAAATCCACCCCCGTCCTCCAGCACCCCGAACAAGTGCACCACCGGCCGGCCCCGATGGATTCGATAGGTGGGTTGGAGGACGAGACCACGGACGGTGACGGGATCGGTCACGCGGTCTATTCTACGGTCCGCCGCCTTGCTCCGATCCCGGAGCTCCCCTAAGATCGGCGCGATGAAGGCCGCATTCCTCGCCATCGGGTCGGAGCTTCTGGGCACCGATCGGGTCGACACCAACTCGCTTCGGCTCACCGAGGTGTTGGAGCGCTATGGCGTCCCCATGACCCGTAAGGCGGTGATCGGCGACGACGAGGAGGAGATCGCCGGCGAGATTCGGCACCTTCTCTCCCACGCCGATCTGTTGCTGATCTCCGGTGGCCTCGGTCCCACCGCCGACGACGTCACGCGCGCCGCTACCGGCAGGGCGCTGGATCGCGGGCTGCATCTCGATGAGGAGGTGGCGGAGGGCATTCGCCGCAAGTTCGAGTCCCACGGTCTGCGCATGCCCGACATCAACCGGCGCCAGGCCCAGGTCCTCGAGGGTGCCGAGCTGATTCCCAACCGTCGGGGCACGGCCCCCGGCATGCGTCTCGACACCGAGGACGGCCGGACGGTCTTTCTTCTGCCCGGCCCGCCCAACGAGCTCGATGGAATGATCGAGTCCCATGTCGAGCCCTGGCTCGAAGAGCACACGGACGGGGGACAGCGCGAGCACCGTACCCTCAAGGTGGCCTGTCTGCCGGAGTCCGAGGTGGAGCAGCGCATCACCCCGGCGTACGAGGACTTCGGGCGGCAGACGATCTCCATCCTCTCCCAGCCCGGGGAGATCCGGCTGCGGTTCTGGGCCGAGGGCGGCGACGAGGCTCGCCACGGCCGCCTCGACGCCATCGAGACCCGATTGCGCGAGCTGGTCGGCCCCGCGGTCTTCGCCGGCAGCGAGGACGAGGAGCTGGAGGGGGTGGTCGGCGATCTGTTGCGCCGCGCGGGCCGGACGGTGGTCACCGCCGAGTCCTGCACCGGCGGTCTGGTGGCCGAGCGTCTGACCCGGGTGGCGGGCAGCAGCGATTACTTTCTGGGAGCCGCGGTGACCTACACCAACGAGCTCAAGCAGGCGATGTTGGGGGTGTCCGAAGAGATGCTACGCGAGCACGGTGCGGTCTCCGAGCCAGTGGCCCTCGCCATGGCCCGCGGCGTGCGCGAGCGGCTCGGCGCCGACTTCGGCATCGGTATCACCGGCGTCGCCGGTCCCGGCGGTGGCAGCGAGGACAAGCCCGTCGGCACCGTCCACCTGACGGTGGTGGGGCCGGGGAGGCCGAACGGGGACAGCGACGAGATTCATCGCAAAGTGCGCTTCCCCGGAGACCGGGAGCGCATCCGCCGCCAGACCGGCCAACTGGCCCTCGAGCTGCTGCGCCGGCGGCTGCTCGACCAGCCCGGGGTGGCGACGTGAGGCTGTTCGTCGCCCTGGATCTTCCCGAGGAGGTGGCGCACGAGGTCGGCCGCCGGGCCACCGAGGCACGTCGGGAGCTGCCCCAGGCGCGCTGGGTCCGTCCCGAGGCGCTCCATCTCACGCTCGCCTTTCTCGGCGAGCAGAGCGCCGACGTGCTGCCGACCCTCGACGAGCACCTGGCTCCCGCCTTCGTCGCGGTGGCTCCTTTCGAGATGCGTCTCCATCACGGCGGCACCTTTCCGCCCCAGCGGCCGGCACGGGTGGCCTGGATCGGGGTGGAGGCCGGGGACCCGCTCAAGGATCTCGCGCGCAGGGTGCAGGGAGCCCTGCAACGAGCGGTGAGCTTCCAGCCGGACCGCCGGGGCTTCGCCGCCCATCTGACCATGGCGCGGTGCAAGCAACCGTGGCGCCGGCGCGACATCGAACGCTTCGAACGCCACTTTCGCGGTTTCGTGGGCGACGCTTTCCTGGTCACCGAGGGCGTCCTCTACGAGAGCACTTTGAGCCCCGACGGCGCCCGCTACCGCGCGATCCGGCGTTTTCCCCTGGGTCCGGGCCGCGAGCCCGTGGAACGGCAGGAGGTGGCAGGATGACGCAAGGTCGGCCCATCGGCGTGCTCGGCGCCGGCTCCTTTGGCATCGCCCTGGCCGCCCATTGGGCCAAGCACGGTCACCCGGTGCGACTGTGGGCTCGCCGCGAGGACCTCGCGCGGGAGCTGAGAGAAACCCGTCAGAGCTCCGACTACCTGCCCGGCGTCGAGCTGCCCGCCGGGGTGCGGATCACCACCGAGCTGCGGGATCTGGTGGGCTGCGATCCGGTGATCGTCGCGGTGCCTTCCTATGGCTTCCGGGACGTGGTGAGGAGCCTGGCGGCCGTGTGGCCCCGGGACGAGCCGCTGGTCGTGGTCTCCGGTGCCAAGGGGATCGAGCCGAAGACGCTCGAGCGAATGAGCGAGGTGACCGCCGAGGAAGCGGAGCGGGCGGAGCGGGAGATCGCTTTCGGTGTGCTGTCCGGTCCCAGCTTCGCGGTCGAGCTGGCTCAGGGCGCCGCCACCGCCTCGGTCATCGCCAGCGAGGACGAGGCTCTCGCCAAACACCTGCGGCAACGGCTCGCCTCGCCTACCTTCCGGCTCTACTCCTCGACCGACGTGGTGGGGGTCGAGATCGGGGGAGCGGTCAAGAACGTCATCGCCATCGCCGCAGGAGTGGTGGTGGGGCTGAAGCTCGGTCACAACACTCTCGCTGCCCTCATCACCCGCGGCCTGCACGAGATCGCCCGCCTGGGTCTTGCCTACGGCGGGCGGCAACCGACCTTCGCCGGCCTGGCGACGTTGGGGGACCTGGTGCTCACCTGCACCGGCGATCTGTCCCGCAACCGGGCCATCGGCATCGCTCTGGCCGAGCACAAGACGAGGGAGGAGGCCACCTCCGGACACCAGGTGGCCGAAGGCGTGCGCAACTCGGTGGCCATCGTCGACCTGGCGCGCCGGAAGGGCGTCGAGATGCCGATCAGCGAGCAGATGGCGGAGGTGCTCTACGAGGGCAAGGATCTCCACGAAGCCCTGCACGAGCTGATGACCCGGGAGCTCAAATCGGAAGCGGAGCTATGAGCGACCAGACGAGGGGCCACCAGACCGTCCTGATCCTCGATTTCGGCAGTCAGTACACCCAGCTCATCGCCCGGCGGATGCGCGAGAACCGGGTCTACTCGGAGATCCATCCCCACGACCTCACCGCCGCCGACGTGCGAGCCCGGGCGCCCATCGGCATCGTGCTCTCCGGGGGTCCCGGCAGCGTCCTCGACGGCGAGGGCCCGCAGCTCGACCCCGGGATCCTCGACCTGGGTATTCCCATCTTGGGCATCTGTTACGGCATGCAGTGGGTAGCCCGCCATCTGGGGGGCGCCCTGGGCCGTTCGGAGCGCCGCGAGTACGGCCGTGCCGAGATTCGGGTCCGCCAGCCGGGGACCCTGTTCGACGGTCTCGGGGATCGCGAGACGGTCTGGATGAGCCACGGCGACCACGTGGAGGGCGCCCCGGAGGGCTTCCAAGTCTGCGCCACCACCGCGCAGGTGCCGGTGGTGGCCTTTGAGCATCCGGAGCGCAAGATCTGGGGGATCCAGTTCCACCCGGAGGTCTCCCACACGGTTTCCGGCGGCGACCTGCTGCGCAATTTCCTCTACGAGGCCTGCGGTGCCGCCGGGGACTGGCGAATGGCCTCGGTGATGGAGGAGAGCATCGCCCGGGCCCGCGAGCAGGTGGGCGACGGGCACGTCCTGTGTGCCCTGTCCGGCGGCGTCGATTCGTCGGTCGTGGCGGCGCTGCTGCGGCGCGCCGTCGGTGACCGAATGACGGCGGTCTTCGTCGACAACGGAGTGCTGCGCAAGAACGAGTCCCAGCAGGTGGTCCACAGCCTGGGCGAGGGGCTCGGCATCCCGATCGTCCGGGTCGACGCCCGCGAGCGCTTTCTCTCCGCCCTCGCAGGGATCGAGGATCCCGAGGCCAAGCGCAGGACCATCGGTCGTGTCTTCATCGAGGTCTTCGACGACGAAGCGGACCGGCTTCGCGAGGAGCTGGGCGGCATCGATTTCCTGGCCCAGGGCACGCTCTACCCCGACGTCATCGAATCGGTCTCGGTCAAGGGTCCTTCGGCGGTGATCAAGACCCACCACAACGTCGGCGGGCTACCGGAGCGGCTGGGCTTCGAGTTGGTCGAGCCTCTGCGCTTTCTGTTCAAGGACGAGGTGCGCCAGCTCGGCCGCGAGCTCGGGTTGCCCGAGGAGCTCCTCCAGCGGCACCCGTTCCCCGGACCGGGTCTGGCGGTGAGGATCCTGGGGGAGGTGACCTCGGAGCGGGTGGCGGTGCTCCAGGAAGCCGACGCCATCTTCATCGACGAGCTCAAGGAGAGCGGCTACTATGACAAGACCTCGCAGGCGTTCGCGGTTCTCCTTCCGGTGCAGAGCGTCGGCGTCATGGGGGACTACCGGACCTACGAGAACGTGGTGGCCCTGCGGGCGGTGGAGACCCAGGACTTCATGACCGCCGACTGGAGCCCGCTGCCTTACGAGCTGCTGGGGCGGGTCGCCAACCGCATCGTCAACGAGGTCCGGGGCGTCAACCGGGTCTGCTACGACGTCACCAGCAAGCCGCCGGCCACGATCGAGTGGGAATGAGATCGAAATGAACGAATTCGATACCATAGGGGGGCTTCCGATGTTCAGCCTCGAGCTCCCTACGGCCCTTTCGAGTGAGAGAGGTTCCAGGCCATGAGCCCAGACCGTGAAGATTCCCCAGCGTCCCCCGAGGTCCGGCACAACTCGCAGCGACACCGCTTCTATATTCCTTTGGACGAGGGGGAGGCTCATCTCGACTACGAGCGCATCGACAGCCAGACCGTCGACTACGCCCATACCTTCGTTTCCGAGGAGCTTCGCGGCCGAGGTCTCGCCGGCCATCTGGTGCAACAGAGTCTCGAGCACGCCCGAGACCAGGGTTGGAGGGTGATCCCTTCGTGCCCCTTCGTGGCGAGCTATCTGAAAGACCATCCCGAGTATCAAGACCTGCGGGCCTGACCCCTTCGTTCCCTCGCGGCCCTTCCTCAGTCGTCCCGCGGCATCGGCGGCCGGGGCAGCTTCGCGTCCCGCATCGCCGCGTGGTAGAGGAACGACGCCAGCACCACCGACGCCTGCTTGAGGTCGTCCTCGTGGACATGGTCGATGGTGTCCATGTTGGTGTGGTGCGTGCGGCTGAAGTAGTCCATCGGGTCCTGGATGAACTGGAACCCCGGCAGACCCACCGCGTGGAACGACAGGTGGTCCGTGCCGCGCGTGTCGTTCTGGGTCACTGTCGTCGCTCCCAGGTCGTGAAAGGGCCGCAGCCAAGCTTCGAAGATGGGCACCACGCCGGCGTTTTCCTGACTGTAGATTCCGCGGATCTTTCCCACGCCGTTGTCCAGGTTGAAGTAGGCGGCGACGCGCTCGTGGTCGGGTTTGACGGTGAGCGGACCGGTTTTGTCCCGCAGGAAGGAGGGCAGACGCTTCTGCTTGGGATCCTCGGGCTCGGGGCGGGAAGCGTAGTGCTCGGCGACGTAGGCGCGGGAGCCGAGCAGACCCTGCTCCTCACCGCTCCACAGCACCATGCGGATCGTCCGCCGCGGCTGGACGCCGAGGGTGTGGAGGATACGCAGCGACTCCATCACCGCGGCACAGGGACCGCCGTCGTCCGTGGCGCCGGTGCCCCCGTGCCAGGAATCCAGGTGGGCACCCACCAGCACCACCTCGTCCGCCAGGTCGGTGCCTGGCAGCTCCGCCACCGTGTTGTAGGCGTTGGGATCGTCATCGTGGAATCGGGCGCGCACATCGACTTCCACCACCACCGGCTCGGTGGGCTCTGCGGCCGGCTCCTCGTTCCCCTCACCGTTCCCCTCGTCATTCCCTTCTTCGTTCTGGTCCCCGTCGTCTCGATGGGCCTCCTCGTCCGCGGCGGCCTCGTCGCCCTCGTTGCGGGGCTTCTCCTTGGGAGCCCGGGCCTCGACCATGCGCACGAGCTTGTTGTAGTGCTCGGCGGCGACCACCAGCACCGGCGGGCCGGGATTCTCGTCCGGCCAGCGGGAGCCGCCGCCACCCACGCGCACCAGACCGCCATCCCGGGAGCTGATCTCGAGCACCGCGACCACCCCCTCTTCGGTGAGGAAGTCGTGGAGCGCCTGGCGCATCTCGATCCGACGCCGGAAGCGGCGGCGGCGGGCAGGATCGGGCCCGCCTCCGGGCATCTCGAGCTGCACCAGCTCGTGAAGATCCTCGTCGTCCAGCCGTCGCGTGGGAGGCTCGCCCTCGGAGTCCATCAGCTCGCGAGCGTCGTCCACCAGCAGCACCTTGCCGGCGAGCTTGCCGCGGTACTTGTCGAAATCGTCCTTCGACTCGATCTCGACCCGCATCAGCTCGCCGCGCACCGGACCGTCGGTGCCCGGGGTCCACGCCTCCGGCAGGGCGATCAGCGGCATGCCGATGGGCTCCACCAGGTGCAGCGAGGCGCGCGTGAAAGACCAGCCGCGGCCAAAGTCGAAAGGCTCCAGGTGGGCATTGGCCAGACCCCACTCGGTCATCTGGTCGCGGGTCCACTCGTTGGCCTGCTTCATCTGCGGCGAGCCGGTGAGCCGCGGGCCGATCTCCTCCGTGAGATGGCGCAGCGTCTCCATCACCTGCGAATGGTGCAGACCCTCGTCGCGGATCCGGGTCACCATCTCCCAATCCACCGGTTCCTCGGCGAGGGCCGGTGCGACGGGGCCGAGACCCGCGAGACCGAGAACGAACGCGCTCGCCACGGCCAGGAGGGTTGTCACAACGAGTCTTGGGAAGCGAGGCTGTGTGGAATTCAGGATTCTGAAGCAGGACATGGCGTTGCGTATCTTATCTTGCCCCTCGGGTCGGCACAGCCAGCCGAGCCGACCCGATGCCGAGAGCTCCCCTTCCGATCCGCTCAAAGCGGAGCTCCGAACGGGAACAGCCCTTCCGAGCCGCTCGAAGTGGGCTTCCGGATGGGAACAGCCCTTCCGAGCCGCTCGAAGTGGACTTCCGGATGGAAACAGCCCTTCCGAGCCGCTCGCAGTCGAGCTCCCGATCGAACTTCCGAGGGATCGGGTATCCTCGCCGCCTATGCCAGTGACCCCCTCGCCCCCCACGGCGCCTGCAGCCTCCTGGGCCACTGGCCTCGTCTGCTCGCGCACCGGTGTCCGCTCTCCTCTCGAGGCCCCGGCCTTTCTCTCTCCCGCGGGCGCCCCATGGTTGGTGGAGTACGACCTCGACCCGGCCAAGGGCTCCGCCCTTCGCCAGGCGCTGCCAGGCCGTCCCTGGACCCTGTGGCGCTACCGGGAGCTGCTGCCGGTGCGGGACTTCGACGGCCGCATCGACCTGGGGGAGGGGGGGACGCCCCTGGTGCCGCTGCGCCGCGCGCTGCCGACCGGAGCACCGCCCGGGCTCCGGGTGTGGCTCAAGGAGGAGTCGGGCAACCCCACCGGCTCGTTCAAGGCCCGCGGCCTGTCGCTGGCGGTCAACCGGGCGCGCGAGCTGGTCGCACCCGGGGTGCAGCTCCCGAGCGCCGGCAACGCCGCGCTGGCGCTCACCGCCTACGCGGCGGCGGCGGGTCTCCCGGCGCGGGTGGCGGTGCCGGAGGACACCCCCCGCACGGTGATGGAGCGCTGCCGGCTCCACGGCGCGCAGGTGCTGACCTCGCCGGGCACGCTGGTCGAGGCCGCCGCCCGTCTGGCGGGCTTCGACGACGGCTTCTGGACCCTCTCCACCCTCAAGGAGCCCTACCGGGTGGAGGGCAAAAAGACCATGGGGCTCGAGCTGGCGGAGCAATTCGGCTGGGACCTGCCCGAGTGGGTGATCTATCCCACCGGCGGTGGCACCGGGATCGTCGGCATGCACAAGGCCTTCGACGAGCTCGAGCGTCTGGGTTTGATCCCTACCGGTCGCCGGCCCCGCTTCGTGGTGGTGCAGATGGCCGGGTGCGCGCCCATCGTCCGCGCCTTCGGGGAGGGTCGCGAGGACGCCGAGACCTGGGAGAAGCCCGACACCCGGGTCTGGGGGCTGCGGGTGCCCAAGGCCATCGGGGATTTTCTGATCCTCGGGGCGCTGCGGGAGACCGACGGGCGCGCGCTCGCGGTGGAGGAGGAGAGCCTGACGGAGGTCACCGAACGAATGGCCCGCCGGGAAGGGCTTCGCATCGGACCCGAGGGAGCCGCCTGCCTGGTGGCTCTCGACCGCCTCGCTGCCGAGGGGGTGCTGCGCGAGAACGATCGGGTCGTGGTGTTCCAGACCGGGGATCCGGCGAATTACTCGTAGGAGCTTTGTAGGGAAGCCAGGCAAGCTCAACCTCCTGATCGGTGCCAACGGGGCAGGCAAGTCGAACTTCATCGGGGTTTTCGAGCTGCTCGGCTCGGGTCGGACAGGAGTTGGTTTTCCGAAGGCTGGACAAGGAGGAAGTCACCGCCTGGCTAGACGCCTACGCCCTGGGCGAGCTGTGGGAGAAAAACGTTCTCGGGGGGAGACCGGCGGGGTGAGGCGGATCCACGTCCTGGTCGAGGGCCAGACCGAGGAGAGCTTCGTCAATCGGCTCCTGGCTCCCCACCTGGCCAGCAAGGGTCTCCACGCGACCCCGATCCTGCTGTCCACCAAACGGGCGGAATCCGTGGAACAAGCCCTCTTCGAGGAATTCGACAATCCGCGACTGCTGCCGTATCTTTCGGTCCATGAATTCGAAGCGTTGCTCTTCGTGGATCCGGGTGCCCTCGCACAGACGGTCCAGGGGAGTGCATCCTTACGATGGAACGAAGAGTCTGAAGTCCAGGAGGATCCCCCATGCGCCGCGAGCTTAAAGCCCTGCTCAAAGAGATGCACGCCGCCGGTGACGTCTCCGCCGCCGTGGCGGTGGTGTCGCGGCCGGACGAGGAGCTCGCCGCCGCTTCGGTGGGTCTGCCGCCGGGTGCCAAGACCCAGGCCCGCTTCGATCTCGGCTCACTCACCAAGCCGCTGATGGCATCGCTCGCCATCACCGAGGCCCTGTTCGACGGGCTTCCCCTCGACTTTCCTCTGGGCGATGGCTTTCCCGGCATCCACGCCGATCTGGCGGGTAAGACCGTCGAAGACCTGCTGCGCCACCGTGCCGGTTTCCGACCCTGGTATCCCTTCTACGCACAGTGCGGCTCCCGGGAAGAGGTGCGCGAGCGGCTGGTCTCCGGCGACGGGCTCCTGGGCGCGCCGCCGGGCACGTACAGCGACCTGGGGTACTTGCTCTGGGGCTTCTTGTTCGAGGACTTCCATCCCTCGGGTCTGGAGGGGGCGCTCTCCGACCAACTCTTGCTGGCGCTTGAGGCGGAGACGATCACCGGTCCGCCGGGCAATCGGGACGGCGTCGTCACCTGCCGCCTCGACAACGGCAAAGAGGTCGAGCTCGCGAAGGAGCTCGGCATCGAGATCGAGCCGCAGAGCCTGGTGCTCAAGGGCAAGGCACAGGACGGCAACGCCCGCTTCCTGGGAGGTGTGCCCGGGCACGCCGGCCTCTTCGGCACCGCGGAGGATCTGGTGCGATTCGGCGCCGAGTGGCTCGAGCCCCGCGACCTCTTCTCGCTGACAGACCCCTCCGCTGACGCCCTGGGAGGCGAGGGTCCCTACGCCCTCGGCTGGCAGCGCTGGGACGAGGACGGAGGAGCGGGGCCGCTGTCTCCCTCGTCCTTCGGGCACTATGGGTTCCCCGGTGGGAGTCTCTGGATGGATCCCGAAAGTGGATTGATCTGGGTCTTGCTGGCTCACAAGACACGCTCGAACGTGGACCTCACTCCCTGGCGCCGCCGATTTCACGGGTTGTCTCCATGACGCCTGCGAACAGGCTAGGGTGACGGGCATTCAGGATTGGTCGCGTCCCGGCGCAGTGCCGATCCGACATGGAACATCGGCCGTTGAGCTCTCCTTGGGGAAGCTGCTGATTCTCGCGTAATCCGGTATTCGCCTCGGCTAGTGGAGAAGCACTGAGCCGTGACGCGGACGGTGGGGGAGTTGCATCAGCGAGACGACGGGAAGCTTCCTTCGAGACGGTCCCTCGGCATTCCCCTTGCATATAGACAAACGGGAATGACTCTGGGGCGAATCTGCGGTTTCCGCAGCGCTGCCCCGAAAGGAGGCAACTCATGGACCACCAACGCACACAAAGGCCGCCACATCGACTCGCTTGGCAGATCCCGCTTCTCGTCGCCGGCCTGGCGTTTTGGATAGCATCGCCCGCCCTGGCCCAATTGGACTTTGGCATTCGGGGCGGCATCTACACCGAGGACTCCGATCCGTTTGTCGGGGTCGAGCTGCTCACCCGCGTGGGTAACAGCTCCTGGTACTTCAATCCGAATCTCGAAGCGGTCTTCGTGGACAACGGAGATCTCTACACCCTCAACGGCGATTTTCACTACGATTTCGAGCCCAGCGCCTCGGTGGACTTCTGGGCCGGTGGCGGCCCGGCGCTGATCTTCCGCGATTTCGATCGCCGCGGCCGAGGCGTCAACGACAGCGAGACCGATGTCGGTCTCAACCTCCTGGTGGGCATCGGGTTCAACTCGAGCGCCAGCATACGGCCCTACCTCCAGGGCAAGGTGATCCTGTCCGACGACAACGAGGCCTCGGTGGCTTTTGGCGTGCGCTTCTGACGTGTGAAGCTGCCGTTCCACGAGCCCGGCCGAGCTCTCCGACGCTCGGCCGGGTCGATTTTCGTTGTACCGACTCCGCGAGATCGGAGAGATGTACGATCTTGATCGGGAGCTGAGCGCCGGAAGGAACGACCATCCTGAGAGACAACCGGAGAGAGCTTGACCGGCTTCACATGACCCTTCATCGTGGAAGACGACGGGGAGTAGCGCGCGCAAACCGCAATTCGAGCGAGCCCGACAATGATGGCGACGAGGTTCTTCAGATCCTCGACTGTGGCACGAGGGACAGGGACGACGTGATTACCTATTCGGATGAAGACGTGACCTTCAACCGGAAAACCGGTGAGATCTTCAAGGAGAACGAGAAGATCGAGGGCTGGTCGTCGGATCCGAACAAGTGACACCGAACGCGTCGCTCTCGATGTGGAGATTCGCCGACTCGCTGAGATCGGTGAGGTCTATCACCTCGTCGAGGAGCTTCAGAGGCACACGGAGTGACCTTCGGTCTCGAGCAGATTCGCATCGAGAGCCGACCAACCCCGGGGCGGCAGTGCGCCACCCCGGGGATACCGGTCTCTGATCGACCTACCTACGGACAGTCGGTGGAGTCGAACAGCGGACCCTGATCGACGCAGCTACCTCCGGGGCCGCTGCGGTCGTGGGGCACGCACACCGTCACCGTCGCCTCGCAGGTGCCGCCGCGTCCGTCGTCGGCGATGAAGCGTACGTGGTAGACGCGTCCGTCGCCCAGACCGCTGCGCTCGGCGCGGAGGCTCACCGCCGAGCCGGCGTCGGCGATCTCGGCGTCGGGGCAGAAGGCCCCGTCTCCGGTGTCGTCGACCGACTCGTCCTGCGACACCCCCTCGAAGGTGATGGTGATCGGATCGTCGTCGGCGTCGGTCACGCCGTCGACCGTCACCGCCACCATCTTGTGGTTGGGCGGCCACAGCAGCTCGGGCACGGCGACCGCCTCCGAGCAGTCGGGCGGCACGTTGACCACCGTCAACAGCTCGGTGTCGAGCACCCGCTCGTCGAGACCGTCGGCGGGGGTGGCGAGCAGCACCACCAGATACGTCTCCGGATCGAGACCCACCGACGAGAAGGACTGCCCGTTGCTGTGGCTGCCGTCGACCGCCAGGCTCGCCTGGTCGAGCAGCTCACCGACCTCGGCGCCGGTGGTGGCGTGGACCACCAGGATGCGGATGTCGACGTCCGGCAGCGGCTCGTTGCCGACGTTGGTCAACGTCCAGTCGATCTGGGTCGACTCGCCCGCCTGGACCTCGGACGGGGTCACGGTCAGATCGCCGCGCAGCCCGGCGCCGGTCGTGGCGGTGCCCTCGATGACGAACGACGTGCTGCAGACGGTCACCAGCGAGCTGCCGGCGAGCACCCGCAGCTCGGCGTCGTAGTCGCCGGCCGTCTGGCCCGCCGCCTCCAGCGAGAAGGTGCTCTGGAAGCGCGCGCCCGGCGGTAGCGGAGCCAGATCGCGGCTCTCCTCGTGGATCGCGGCACCGCCGTCGGGGGCGACCGAGATCACCGCTTCGAGGGCGGTCATCGACAGACCGTCGCTCAGGTTCTCGACCGTCGCTTCGAGCCCGATCAGTTCGTCCGTGGTGTAGGAGATCTGATCGGCCACCACCCTACAGGCGAGCACGCCGTCCGGCACGTCGTCGGGCGTCGCCGGGTTGCAGTCGTCGTCCTTGCCGTTGCCGGGAATCTCCGTCTGCCCGGGATTGACCTCGGGGTCGGTGTCGTCGCAGTCGTCGATCGACGGATAACCGTCGTCGTCCTCGTCCTTGACGTCGACGCCGGAGCAGTCGCTGGTGTCGATACGGCAGGCTTCGGTGCAGGCGAGCGAGCCGGTCACGAAGCCGAAGGAGCCGCAGGTGGCCCCGTCGAAGTCGTTGCCGTCGCATTCTTCGAACGTCTGGTTGACCACGCCGTCGCCGCAGAACTGGTTGATGAACTCGAGCTGGGCGCCTCCCGGGTAGAGGTAGGAGTCGAAGTTGTTGAGCCCTTCGACCGTGATGCCGTGGGGCTCCGGTGCCGAGGTCGAGTGGGTGCCCTCGGCGAGCGGCAGCACCGCCGCCGAGAACCCGCTGCCGGCCACCGGCGAGAAGCTCCCGGTGGCGATCGGGGAGCCGTCGAGCAGCACGCTGCCGAGGGCGGTGTCCGGGGCGATGACGGTCAGGAAGTGGCTGTTGAACTGACTGCCACCGACGGTCGAGAAGGTGTACTCGTCGAGGTACTGGTCGGGCGGGATCATGTTGGCCATCGCCGGATCGCCGCCCGCGGCTCCCGGGCTTCCGTCACCGGTCATGAATTGGCTGACGAAGATCGGTGCGCTGCCGTGGATCCGATGGTTGCCTGCAATGGGACCGATCTCGAGGAAGCCGCCGCGATCGAGGGTGGTCTGGAGCACACCGTCGAGGAAGACGTCGGTGCCGTCGGTGGAGGCGACGACGCGGTAGACCGTGCCGCCGGGACGCCGTGGCAGGTTGGCCACCAGAGCCGACGTGCCCCAACTGGTCACCGGATGGGCGACCTCGTAGATGTGGTCGCAGGCGAAGACGTTGGTCGGCACGTTGGTGCACTTGTTGCCGTTGACCACGAACACCGGTCGGTCCGACGTCACCAGGGTGCCGGTCAGATCGGCGCGGATGTTGGTCACCTCGCCGCGGAAGCCTTCGCCGCGGTCGAGCACGATGTCGAAGGGATCCGCGGTGATGGTGCCGGTCGGTGTCCGGATGGTCGCCGCCGGATCGATGGTGACCGTGGTGTTGTCGAACGGTGCCACCACCAGAAACTCCGCACGGTCGGAGCTGTGGATGCGGGCGCCGGCGTTGGTGGTGACGATGTAGGAGGTGCCGAGGGCGTCGACCGGCAACGCCATCGCGGCGTCCGAGGTGGCGGACTGACGGGTCACCATGTAGGCGACGAGCTCCTCGCTGCTCGACGCGCGGACCGCGTTGTCGCGGATCTGACCGCTCGGCCAGTCCCACTGCGCCTGGTGCGGGATCGACACGATGGTCACTTGCCCCGGGGTCAGGGTGACGGTACGCACGAACACCGGCTGACCCACCGGGTACTGGACGGTGACCTCGGTTTCGACCTCGCTGGTCAGGTGCAGCGCCGACTCGGGCGTGTTGCGGTGGGCGCGCAGGTAGCCGACGATGAACTCCCGGCCCTTGTTGTCGACCACGAAGCTGGCGGTGTCGCACTGCGAGGTGTCGAAGTTGCAGTCGGCGGCACATTGGAGCAAACCGCCGCCGAGACCGAGCGTCTCGCAGGTGACGCCGTTGAGATCGGACAGATCACAGCTCTCGCTCGGTCGGTTGACCACCCCGTCGCCGCACACCGGCTCGGTGACGCAGCCGCTGGTGTCGAACAGCAGGCAGTCCGGCTGGCAGGCGAGGGTGCCGGTCGAGAATCCGAGCCCGGTGCAGGTCGCACCGCCCAGGTCGCCGCCGTCGCAGACCTCGAAGTCCTGATTGCGGATGCCGTCGCCGCACACCGGCGGTGCGGAGCAGCCGCTGGTGTCGAAGGTGCACTGGGCGCTGCACGCCAGGGTGCCGGCGCCGAGGCCGAGACCCTCGCAGGTCTGGCCGCCGAGCGCGCCGCCGTCGCACGCCTCCCCGGGCTGGTTGAGCAGCCCGTCACCGCAGAAGGGCACCAAGGCGAGTTGGGTGAGAGCCCGCAGCGCCAGGGTGGTGGGGTAGGGATCGCCGCTCCAACTGCCGTCCGCCGCCTGGCTGTCGACCAGGAAAGCGATCACCGTCGCCACCTCGTTGCCGAAGCTCGGGACCGCGGCGAGGGCCAGCGCGGCCAGGGCGGTGCTCGTCACCTGGTCGGGACCTGCGGGGCCGAAGCTGCCGTCGGCGTTGCGCGCGGCCTGGAGAAAGGCCGCCGTCTCGGCGATTGGTGGATCGAGGAAGAAGGTGCCTCGCTGGCCGGCGAGGGCGAGGAGCGCCTGAGCGGTGCAGAAGACGTCGCTGTCGGCGTCGTCGTCGCCCGAGACCACGCAAGGGAAGCCGCCGTCGTCGCGCTGGGCGGCGAGCAGGCGGGTGAGCCCCTGGCGGGCGGTCTCGTTGTCGAGCTCGGGACGGCCGGTGAGGGCTTCGAGGGCCAGGCCGGTGTCCAGGGGATCGGCAGTGAACTCCGCGGTCAGACCCCAGCCGCCCCGGGACCTGCGGGCGGCGAGCAGATCGGCGGCCTGCGCCGTGACGTCGCGCCCTTCACCGCTCAGGGCGAGCAGAGTGCGGGCCAGGGCGTCGACGTCCCCCTCGGGACCGAGCTCGAGGAAATCGGCGCCCGCCGCACGCTCCGCCGCGCCCGAGCCGGTGGCCTGGAGCGCACGCAACGCCTCGGCGGTGGCGGCCCGTCGGCGCACGACGTCGCTGTCCCAGGCGCCGTCGGCCGCCTGGGTGCCGATCAGGTAGGCGACACCATCGGTCACCGTCGTCTGGGCGGCAGCGTGGGGCGTCGAGGCGAGCAGCAGACAGCAGACGGCGCCGACCGTCAACAAACGACGCGGTGCCCCGGACGGGCCGGGCCGCTCGGGGTGGCTGGGCTCAGGTTGGAAGCGACCGGCCAGCTCAGCGAGCAGCCGGTCGGTGAAATCGAGGGTCTTGGCGATGCGGTACGCGAGCTCACTGCCCATCCCACTGCCTCCCGTCATGACGACCCGAAGCAGCTCGGGTCCAATCTCCAGATGCAACTCGAAATCGTCGTCGACGGTCTCGCCGGCCGCCTCGCCGAGGGCTTGCTCGAGGGCCCGGTCGAGGTGGTCGTCGCCGGTGCGGACCCGGGTGTCGGAGCGCCGCGTGTGGAGGGTCCGTCGGAGGGCCGGTAGGCCGCTGAAGTCGCCGCGGCGGGTCATCGCGATGCGGCAGGAGCGCAACACCGGGGAGGCGCCGCCGGCGGTTCGGGCCAGCGGCCGCTCGGGATCCTCCCAGGGCTCGACCTCGACTTCGAGCTCGCCGGCGTGACCGCCGAGACGCTCCCGGCCGACGCTGTCCAGATCGCCGCCGCGGGCTCGCAGCAGACGGCGCAGGTCCGGCACCTCGAAGACCGTGCGTCGCCACAGGGAGACCATCACAGCCAGCACGGCGGTGAGCGCGGCGGCGGTCCACCAGATCGGCGCCGGCACAGGCTCGCCGTCGATCCAGGCGCTCACGGCGGTGACGACGAGGACGGTGATCGCGAGGATCAGCAGGGCGCTCACCCCCCACAACGCCGAGTGCACGGCGGGGGGGAGACGCCAGCCACGGGGCTTGCCTGTTTCTTTTTGCGGCACCATGGCTCAGACCCCCACCGGGAAGGCCGCAAGGGAGCCGAACAGCGACCCGAGACCGCCGTGGGAGGGCCACCGGGGACCGTCGCGCCGGGCGAAGCGGTCCCATTGGTAGCCGAGGAAGGGCGCCCAACTGAAGAGCCATTTGTTGATCAGGCTGACCAGCAGGCTGGCAAGGATCGAGATCGCCAAGATCACGACGATGGTCCATCCCAGACTGAGGGCCCCGATGACGGGAAGGGCGATGATGGCGCCGACGATCAGACTGAAGGCGAGATCGACCAACCCCGCTCCCAGCCCCTTCCAGAAGCTGCCGGTGTCGTGCCAGGTGGTGGCGAAGGTGAAGATGGCGCTCGCCCCGATGGCGATCCGGCCGAGCCAGGTGGCGATCTTCTTGATCGCCTCGAAACCGGCGGCGATCTTGCCCAACGCCTTGACCACCACGTCGTCACCGCCTTGGTTGGCGACCCAACTGAAGAACATCACCAAGAGCGACCAGATGTCGGTGCCCTCGCCGTCCTCCGCCGTGCCGCCACCGGCCAGGCCGCCACTGATCAGGTAGCCGCCGGCACCGGTCACAGGATCGAGCACGAGGTAGCCGAGACCGCTCCAGTTGAGAAATTGGAAGGCGTGTTGCGGCACCGTGACGATCTTGCCGGCGTTGACCGAATTGACGACGTCGGAGCGCACCGCGCTGGGCAGATTGAGCAGGGGCAGGACCTGGCTGATGTTGGTGGAGTCGATCTGGTAGATCGGAATACCTTGGCGGTTGGCCTCGCCGAGCAGCTTGACGGCGGAGACCGCGCGAGTGTCCTGGAGCACCTCGAAAATGGTGTGCTCGGCGTACGATCCAGCGGCGCCGCTGGTCAGCATGTAGGGGAGCTCCTTGGAGCTGTCCCCGCTGAGCGAGACGACGCTCACCAGATAGCGGCGGACGTCGATGTTGAAGCTGATGTCGCCGGATTCGACCGCGGTGCCGAAGAGGAACCCGAACACCGGGCCGACGGTGACCAGACCCTCGGCTGGCCGCTTGATCGCCCGCACGCCCAGCCGGTGGGCGGCCATCCGGCTCGAGGCCTCCACCTGCTGGAAGTACGACTGCGCGTGGAGGTGGAGCGTTTCGCCGATGACGTCGTCGATGCGGGTGTCGGCGTCGAGGTCCTGGATCTGCTGCTCGGCCGCTTCGAGCCGCGCGTGACGGCGATCGGTCTGCTCGCGGCTGACCCGCTGCAGGTCGACGCCGAGGGCGGCGAAGGTGCCGGCGGAGATCAGGTGCTCGACGCTGTCGCTACGACCCGGCTCGCGGAAGGTCACCCGCAGGCGCTGCTGGGTGCCCATCCGCACGGGGTTGCCGGACACCGTCGGGACTCCTTCGATCAGGAGCTGGGGCTTGACGTCCAGCAGGTGGGGCGGCGTGGTGTACATGCCGCCGAAGGATTGGGCCAGATCCCGGTCCTCCTGGGTCGCCGGGACGTAGTTGAGAGTCAGGCGCTGGTCCACAAGGTCGACTGTGGGCAGCGTCAGGCTGAGCCCCGCCGGGAAGCCGAACCGGTCCACCGCCTGGATCTCGATCCGGTGGCGGGCCGATGCCGGCAGCTCGGCGGTGCGGCCGCCGACGGTGACCACGTCGGCTTGCAGGCTGGCGGGCAACACCGGCAGCTCGGTGGCCTCGACCAGCAGACCGCCGAACACCTCGCCGATGGTGGCGTCGGGCATCTGGTTTTCGAGCGCCGGTACCAGCGAGGCGACCGCGTCCTCGATGGCCAGAGCCGCCTCGGCGGTCGGGATGTCGGTGAACGAGCCGTCGGGACCCGGCGTGGCGGCCAGCTCGTCGCCGAGGGCGGCGAAGTCGATGCCGGTGAGGGCCTCGAAATCGGCCGGCGGCTGGAAACGGGTCGGCTTGAGCGAGGCGTCGAGGGGGACCCAGGTCTCACCGCTGGTCCCCTGACCGCGGGACGGCACGTAGTCGACGAACGCCTCGACCCAGACGTGCTCGATGCGCATGGCGGTCACATCATCGCCGGCACCGACCACCGAAATGGTGGGAATGCCGCCGCTCGCGGCCAGGATGCCGGCGGCCTCGAGATCCTCGAAGCCACCCATGGCGCTCTTGAAGAAGGTCGGATCCACGTCCACCGTCCCGACCACGTAGCGGGCCGGCACTCCCGCCGCCCGCAGCAGGGCGACGAGCAGGGAGGCGGTGTCGTGGGCGTTGCATTCGAGGCTCAGCAAACAGCCCTCGCTGCCCTGGATGCTGCCCCAGGTGGGAACGAAGAGCACGTTGCCGCGCACCCAGTTGTAGATCGTCAGCGGATCGTTGCCCAGCGACTCGGCGAGGGCGGTGAGCCCCGAGGTGAAGCGCACGTCCGGCGTCTCGCCGAGATCCGGGGGCCCCGGGGCGGTGGCCCTGTCCACCAGCCGCACGGTCGAGAGACCGGCCTGGAACGACGCCGCCTCGGTGCGCGGCGCGTCGGGGGTGGAGCGCAGCGGCCGGTGGGGGAGCTGATTCGGATCGACCGGGTTGTGGCGCTCGGCGCCGACCACCTCGGCCAGAGCGTCCCGCACCGCCTGAATCCGGGCCGCCCGATCGCCCGGCTCGGAGGCGGCGAGGCCCCCGAGGGCGTCGAGGAGAGGCGAAAGATCGTGCTTCAACCGGTCCTGCTTCTCGCGGTTGCGCTGACGGACTTTCTGCGAGCGCTTGTTCTTGGCCAGCCGGTCGGCGATCTTGCCGAGCTTGTCGAGCAGCTTGGCGGCCTCGCGCTCGACGGTCGCGGCGGCGTTGATGAGCGCCTGGCGGTCGGCGTCGGTCAGCTCGGCCGCCAGGCCGTCGGGGCCGGGGGTTTCGAGCCGGTCGAGCAGACGCTCGACCTGGCGCAGGGCGGCCTCGATGCGGGCCGACGGGGTGGGCTCCTTGGCGGCCCGGGCCGGTCGCGCCGAGGGCGGCGTGACGATCGTTGCCTGGATCCGAGCCCGACCCTGGGTGGCATAGGCCAGATCCCATGGGATCAGATAGGAGGTGAGAAAGCACGACAGGGTGACGACGATCACGGGAAGCTTCTGGTGCACAGCACACCCCCTTCCAGAGGACTATGCCCGCGGCCGGCGCCAGGAGCGCTGGGAGGGCCTCGCCTACCCCGGGCATCTGATTCGAATCAACAATTCAACTTAGAGAACTACTCAAATGTATATCAGCTTTGGGTCCTGGAGGACAAGTCGGGTCCCCCAATGGGGAGGGCGCTGGTCCTCGCTGCGTTTTCGCGGTGGTCCTGCTCGAGCTTCGTGACCACGTTGGGGCGAGACGTGATATTTGTTCGAAGGACCGGTGAGGTATTCCGGAAGACGGACAAGGTGGAAGGCTGGTCGTCGGATCCGAACGTGTAAAGCGCTCGGCAGCGAGCGGGGAGGGTCGCCGTGCTGGCTCTCGAGTCTGTGACGAAGCAGTATCGGGACGGCACGGTCGCCGTCGAAGGGCTCTCGCTGGTCGCCGAGGCCGGAGTGCTGGGCCTGCTGGGACCCAACGGGGCCGGCAAGACCACTCTGATGCAGATGGTGGCCACGGTGAGCCGGCCCACCGCCGGGCGGATCACCTTCGACGGTCACGATGCGCTGCGTGAGCCCGACGCCGTGCGCCGCCGGCTCGGTTACCTGCCCCAGGACTTCGGTGTCTACGACACTCTCACCGCAGAGGAGATGCTCACCTACTTCGCGGCTCTCAAGGGCGTCCGATCCCGCTCGCGGGTGCACGAGCTGCTCGAACGGGTCAACCTCCACACCGTGGCTCGCCGCCGAGTGGGCGGTTTTTCGGGGGGCATGCGCCAGCGTCTCGGGATCGCCCAGGCGCTGATCAACGATCCCGACCTGATCATCGTCGACGAGCCCACCGCGGGGCTGGATCCCGAGGAAAGGCTGCGCTTCCGCCACCTCCTGGGGGATCTGGGCCGGGGTAAGCTGGTCATCCTATCGACCCACATCGTCTCCGACATCGAGCCTCTGGCCACCCGGGTGGCCATCCTCCGCGGCGGCCGGCTGTGCGCCTACGACACCCCCGAGGCTCTGCTGCAGGCAGCCCGTGGCGGCGTCTGGGAGGCGACGTTGACCGGCGAGGAGTACGAGAGGCTACGCGGCGCGGGCAAGATCTCCCGTGTGGTGCGGGAGGCGCACGGCGTGCGGGTGCGGATGGTGGCGCCGACTCCCCCGACTGCCGACGCCCGGTCGGTCGAGCCCGGTCTGGAGGACGCTTTTCTCTACTTCATGGCTGCCGAGCCGGGCGAGGCCCACCCGTGAGCCTCGGAGCGGTGTCCCGTTGCTGGGCGGTAGCGGTGACTGATCTCCGCCTGCGGTTCCGCCAGACCTCGACCCTGGTGGTGTTCCTCCTGATGTCGTTTCTGGCCTATCTGTGGGTGCCGGATCCCGCCACCGGGCGCGCCGTGTTCGTCGTCGACAGCCGCCGGGTGGTCTACGACTCCTCGGCCCTGGCCCTGGCCACGGGCGTCCTGTGCTCCGTTCTCCTCGGGTTGTTCGGTTACTATCTGGTCAGCCATTCGCTTGCCCGCGACGTCCGGACCCGTTGCGGCTATGTCGTCGCCTCGACGCCGGTCAAGAACGTCGAGTACCTGTTCGCCAAGGTCCTGGGCAACAGCGTGTTTCTCGCTGCCCTGGGCTTCGGCTTCATGGTGACCGCGATGGTCATGCAACTGGTGCGCGGCGAGGCTCCGCTCCAGCCCTGGATCTTCGCGAGCCAGTACGTCTTGCTGCTGCCTCCCATGGTGCTGTTCGTCTCGGCGGTCGCCGTGCTCTTCGAGTCGGTGCGGTGGCTCTCCGGCAAGCTCGGTGACGTGCTCTTCTTCATCGGCTGGCTCACTGTCTCCGGCCTCACGGCGGCGCTCGAGGGTACGCGAACGGTCGGCCCTGGATCCACCAGCCCGGGCCTCGGTCCGACGGCCTTTTTGGACGTCAGCGGGCTGGGGCTCGTGGTGCGCCAGATGCGGCTCCAGACGGGGAGCGACTCGTTTTCCATCGGCGCCACCAGCTTCGATCCCAATCTCGAGCCGATCGCCTCGCTGGGTCTGTGGACCGGTCCGGAGTGGGTGATCGCCCGCCTGGCGGCCTTGCTTCCCGTCCTTCCCGTGTTTCTCCTCGCGGTTCTCGCCTTCCACCGTTTCGACCCCGCGCGGGTGAAAGGGGTCGCGACCCGGCGCGGCCGCGGCTACGTCGAGCGCCTGGAGGCGCTGGTGAGCCCGCTCGTCCGGCCGCTGCTCCGCCCGGCGCTCGCCGGGGTTGGCGGCGGCCCCGGCCTGGGGGGAGCGGTGGTTTCGGAGGCGGCTCTGATCCTCGTCCTCCAGCCGCTCGGCGCCCTGGCCCTGGTGACGCTGGCGGTCTTCTCGCTGGTGTCGCCGACCTCGACGGTGGTGGGCGGCGTTCTCCCCGCGTCGATGGCGGCGCTCGGGCTGGTGCTGGCCGGAGCGGCGGGCCGTGAGACGCGCCATGGCACCTGGTTGCTGGTCGCCGCGGCGCCCGCCCTTGACCGGGTCTATGTGGTGTGGAAGCTCGCCGCCGCGTTGCTCGTGGGTCTGGCCTTTACCGTGCTTCCGGCCGTGCGCCTGTTGGTAGCATCCCCCTCGCGAGCCGTGTCCGTCCTGGTCGGCACCATCTTCATCGCCGGGATGGCTACCGCGCTGGGGAGTCTGGGTGGCCCACCGAAGGCCTTTCTCGCCCTCTTCCTGACCTTCCTCTACGTGGCCCTCAACGACGCCGGGCGGACGCCGGCTCTGGATTTTGCCGGCTTCTCCGGCACCGCCGGGCCGGGAATCTGGACCGGCTACCTGCTGGCGACGGTGGGTGCTCTCGGGCTCGCTGTGGCGGTGAGCCGACACCGGCAGCGAGCCTGAGCCCGAACGCGCTTTCCAAGTACTCCTGCTTCGGAGTCACCCCATCCCGACCACGCGTCCGGCGTGGAGAAACCACAGCTCGAAACGGGGCGGCTCGGGGAGGCCCAGGGCTTCCTCGATGGCTCGGCGGTAGACCTCGCCCTGGGGGGCGTAAGCACCGGCGCGGCGGACCACGTCCTCGTCACTCTCCACCTCGTCGGTCTTGAAATCCACGATCACGAGCTCGCCGGTCTCGGGGTCGCGGTAGAGGAGATCGATGGCACCGGCCAGAGAGTCCAGGGGTCTCGTCGCCGAGCTGCTCTCCCGATGGCGGTTGTCGTTGCCGGGAGATTCGTAGGAGGAAGCCGTTTCGCCGGGGGCGTCCTCCGGAGCCGGCAGCAGCACCGGCAGCTCGCGGGCGAGCACCGAGCCCGCCACCGTCGCCAGCCGGTTCATCAGCGGTCCGTCGGCGAAGCGGCGTAGCAGGTCCTCGGCCCGCTCCAGCGCCGCCGGCAGATCGCCGGGGGAGAGACGGCGGGCGAGATCCGCTCGCAGCGCTTTCTTGCGGTGCTCGAGCTCGGCCGTCACCTCGCCGAGAGCGAGGCGCTCCAGATCGAGCTGCTCCAGCACCGCGTGGACCGCCGTGCCCACCTCCAGCCGGCGTCTGCGCTCTCCGGGCTCCGGCTCGGAGGGTTCCCGCGAGCCCGTTCCGGTCCGGGCTCCGGTTTCGGCGTCGGCCGCTTCGAGCTGCTCGCCGAGGAGGTCCCGCAGCCGGTCGTGGGCTTCCTCGGAAGCGGCGCCGGAGAGGGGGCGGGCTTGCCGGCTCTCGGCCCGTCGCCGGCGCTCGGTCAGGAGGCGGGCGTCACGGGTGATTCGCCCGGCGTCGGGAACCTCCTTTCCGCCCGTCGACATGGAGGCTTCGGCGGTGGCGTCCGCGGTGTCCGTGCCCTCGGGCACCGCCAGCGCCGGAAACCGCCACAGGGCACCGGCCTCGTCCCGTAGCTCGGCTTCCTCGCGCCGCCAACGCTCCTCCAGATCTCTCGGGGACTCCCGGCGCCGGGCCAGCAGGTCGGTCATCGGGCGTCCCCGGCCGCCGCTGCGGCCGGCGGGGTTGCCGGTGAGCACCAGTCGCTGCTTGGCGCGGGTCATCGCCACGTAGAGCAGTCGCACCTGCTCGGCGGCCTCGACCCGGCGCCGGCGCTCGTCGAGCTCGGAGTAGCCGGCACCGGCGGCGCCCAGCAGACGCAGCGCCAGCTCGTCCCCGGCGCGCAGCACCTGGGTGGGGTCACCGCTCCCACCGCCGCTGCCGCGGTGGAGCTGGACGAAGTACACGTGGTCGAACTCCAGCCCTTTGGCGCTGTGAATGGTCAGCACCTGGACTGCGTCGGAGGCGCCCTCCGGCGGCGGGCTCTCGGGGACCTCCAGCGCCTCCGCTACCGACCGCCGGAGCAGACGCAGCACGGCGCCTACGTCGCCGCCCTCCTCCAGACCCTGGGCCAGGGTGCGGAAGAAGCGGTCCAGGTTGGCGAGGCGGTAGGCGCCCAGGTAGCGGGCAGCCTCGATCGGCTCGGGCAGGAAGAGATCCCGCAGCCGGGCGACGAAGACGTCCACCGGATCCTCCCGAAACGAGCGCCGCGCGGCGACCAGGTGGCAGACGGCGGCGATCAGGGCGTCTGGCCAGCCGCCGAGGCGGTCGAGGCCCGGAATCCCCCGGGGAATCTCCCGGGCGGCGGCCCGGATCTCCTCCGCCAGCTCGTCGAGGAGGGCTCGTTGCGCCTCCTCGGGCTCCGCTCCCAGAACGGCCATCACCCGGCGCGGCAGCTCGTGGTGCCAAAGGGGGAGCAGGGCGGCGTCGGGTACGCCGACCATCGACGAGCGCAGCAGCGTCAGCAGCGCCAGGGCGTCCCCCGGATCGAGAACGGCGCGCACCAGCGCCACCGCCTCGATCACCTCCCGCCGCCGGTAGTACTGGCGGTCGCCGCTCACCTGGAAGGGCACTCCGGTGCGGCGCAGAGCCTCCAGGTAGGGCTCCAGGTGGGTCGAGCTGCGGAGCAGCAACGCCATCGACCGCCAGGAAGTGTCGTGGCGATGGTGGAGGTCCCACAGGTCGCGGGCCACGGCGGCGGCCTCGACCTGGTCGGCGTCGGCGTTGCGGGTCGCCGGTCCGGCGTCCCGGTGCCAGGAGATCCAGTGCTCGACCGCGTGACGGCCGCCCTTGGAGAAGGGCGGAGCGTCCTCCAGATGGGGCGAGGGGAGCAGGGGCTCGAACGGCGGCTGGAGGTCGCGCTCCTCGTCCATCACCGGCTCGACGATTCGGGTCACCTCGTCGAGCAGCGCGGGGGTGGATCGAAAGTTGGTGAGCAGCGGAGCCCGCAGGCCCCCCGCCGCCTCCACCTCGCGAACGAACGCACCGTAGGCGGCCAGGTCCGCGTTGCGCCAGCCGTAGATGGACTGCTTGGGGTCGCCCACCAGGAACAGACCCGGGCGGTCGGCTTCCGGCCCCTCCAGCGCCAGGGCGTGGAGCAGCCGGCACTGGAGGGCGTCGGTGTCCTGGAATTCGTCGACCAGGAGCTGATCGATCTTGCGCCGCACCCGTGTCACGACCGCCCGGTGGATCGACTTCGAGCCGGTGAGCAAATCCGCAGCGCCGGTCAGCAGGTCCTGGAAGGTCACCGTGCCGGCGGCCCGCAGCTCGCGGCGGACGGCGCGCAGCAGGGGAGCGAGACCCCGGTGGGCAAGCGAGAGCTTTTCGAGCCCTTTGGCCCGGTCGAGCAGGTCGAGAAGCTCGCGGGCCGCCGCGCACACCTCGTCGCAGGTGTCGTCGAGAGCGTCGGCTTCCGACTGGGTGAGCCGCTCCCGAGCCCAGTCCTTCAGCCGCTCCCGGGCCCCGTCCGGAAAGCGCTCGGCCGAGGACTCCAGCGCGCCGGGACCGAGCTCGTCCTCCGGATCGCTCAGATCCTCGAGCCGGGCCAGCAGATCGCGCACAGCGCGCACCGTGTCCTGAGCCTTGCCCACGCGCTTTGCGGCCTCCAGCCGCACCGCCGCCGGCTGGGCCAGACGCCGTCCCGCGTCCACCAGCGACCGGTAGAGGTCCTCGCAGGCGTCCGGCGAGCCCGGGTCGTCTTGCAAGGCCGCGGGACGCACCCCCTCGCGCACCAGCACGCACAGGGCGTCGGCGACCTCACCCGGGCCCACCCCGCGAGCGGCGAGCTCCAAGTAGACGTCCTCGCCCTCGGGATCGCGCCCGTAGGCCCGGCCGAGAGTGGTCTCCACCGCCTCCGCCACCGCTTCGTCGACCAGCCGGCCGTCGGCGTCCACCTGCAGCCGGGGATGGAGCCCGGCCTCCAGCGGGTAGGTGGACAGCAGCCCGAGGCACCAGGCGTGGAGGGTGGTGACGGTCAGGTGATCGAGGGCGGAAACCAACGCCCGGGCACGCATCCGCCACAGCTCGGCGGCCAGCAGCGGCAGCTCGCCGCCCTCCAGGTGGAGCCAGTCGGGCGGGGCCTCGCCGGCCGCTAGGCGGCCCAGCTCGCGTCCCACCCGCTCGGCCATTTCCGCTGCCGCCGCCTCGGTGAAAGTCAGCGCCACGACGCCCCGCAGCACCCGGACCGCGACGCGCTCCGGAGTCTCCGGATCCTTCTCCTTCGAATCCCTCTTGCCCCTGCCCGCCGGGGTTTCCCGCTCGGTCTCCCGGGTCTCGGCCCGCTCCCAGCCGGGGCCGAGACACCAGGCGAGGATGCGCGCCACCAGGGTGGTGGTCTTGCCGGTGCCGGCCCCGGCTTCGAGCACCACCGGACGCTCGAACTCGGTCTGGGCGAGACGCCGGGCGTCGGCGTCCGGCAGGACGGGACGGACGGGGGACGGGCTCGCCATCAGGAGCTCTCCTCCGAGCTGTCTCCGGACGACGGCTCGGATGGCGGCTCGGACGACGGCCGGGACGATGAGGGTGGCTCCTGGCCGAGCCACCAGAGGGCGAGCTGCGCAGTCTCGGCGGGGTCGGAGCCGGCGAGGCCCCGGCGCTGGGCACGGTCCGCAAGGCGCAGCCGCGCTCCCGAGTCTCCCCGCACGCACGCCTCTGCCACCGGGCACCAGGAGCAGCGTTTGGGCTCCAGGTCCCCCTGCGGATCCACCACCCGGGGGAAGAAGGAGCCCGCGTCCCAGACCTCCAGGCCGGCCTCGACGGCGTCACGAAACGCGGGGGCGAAGCCCTCCTCGAAGTCCCCGTCCCACGGCCCCACGGTACGGTCGCGGAATTCGGTGTCGGGCCGCAGAAAGAGATAGCGCCCCATCGCGGGCATGCCTTCCCCCCACGCCGTCCCCGCCAGCGCGTAGGCCACCGCCTGGAGGCGGGTGCCGGCGCGCACGTCGCGCAGCAGATAGCCGCGCCGGGTCTCCTCCTTCTTGCCCTCGTTGCCGTTGTTGCGCGGCGGCCTTCCGGTCTTGTAGTCGGTGAGGATCAGCGCCCCGGTGCCCGGATCGAGGTCCACCCGGTCCGCCCGGAAGCGCAGACGCCGGCCGATGGCTTCGACCCCGGACCGGTGGAGGATCGACACGTTGCCCAACGTCTCGACACCCAGCACGGCCGGGGCAGTGGGGCTCCAGTCCGCCTCCCGGGCCGCATCGAGATAGGGCCGGGCGGCGCGGGCCAGCGCACGGGTGAGCCCGGGCAGGGCCAGCCCCTCCTCCAGGAGCACCGTGTGCGCCGCGGCCGCGAGCAGATCCTCCAGCGAGCCGTCGTCGGGCCACGGGGTGCGCACCGGCGAGCGCCCGCGTAGCGCTGCGAGGGTGAGGGGCTCCCGGCGGTCGCTGGCGAGAGTGCGGCCGCCGGGCAAGGTCACCAGGTCCTCGAGGGCCTGGTGCACGACGCGGCCCAGCAGCAGGGGATCGATCCCCGGCAGCGCGGTCAGGGGATCGGGCGTGGGCTCCAGCCCCAGCAGCTTGGTGAGAAAGACCTGCCAGGGACAGCCCGCCAGCCGTTCCATCGTCGTCACCCACAGCTCCCGTTGGCGCGGATCTCCCTCCGATCCCTCCCCGAGTCCGTCTTCGAGAGGCCCGACGAAGCCGAAGAAAGGTCCGAGGCGGTGGGCGGCGGCGCGTCCCTCCGGGGTGGAGAGATCCGGATCCTGCTCATCGAGCACCGCCAGCCGGGCGGCGGCGAGGCGTTCCGGAGGGATCGGCGAGAGAGCGCGGTCGCCCAGCACCGCGGCGGTGGCCACCGGGAAGATCTCGCGGAAGCGGCGGCGGGTGCCTTCCAGGGCCACTCGGATCGCCGCCTCGGCCGCGGGAAGCGGCTCGTCCGGTGGCACGGCGTGGGTGGAGGCCCCATCTCGCCCCACGATCTCGGCGGGCAGCTCCAGCCCCAGGCGTTCCACCAGCGGCGACGGAGGCCGCAGGGCGCCGGTGTCGTCGAGGTGTTGCCAGGCGAGCGTCACCCGCGGGCTCGCAGACAGGAGCTGGGCGAAGAGATAGCGCTCCTCGTCGAAGCCGATGTCCTTGATCGGCAAGTCCGGGAGCACTTGTGTCCGAACCCTCAGCACGCGGCGCAGCTCGTCGGGGAGCAGCGGATCCTCACGGATCGGCCGCGGGAAGACCCCACGGTTGCAGCCGAGGAGATAGAGGTGCCCGAAGGTGCGACCCCGGGCCTCGGTGACGGTGAGCACCTGGACGCCGCCGCCGCGGCCGCCCAGCCGGCTGCCGGGGCTCGCATCGAGGATGCGGCCGAGCAGGCGGTGCAGCTCGCCGAAATCGAGCTCGAAGCCCGAGGGCGCCTCCTCGTCGAGCTGTCGCAGGGCTTCGTGCAGCAGTCGGGGTGGAGACTCTTCGCCTCGCCGAGGGGCTGGAGCCTGACGCCATCCGAGCTCCCGATGGAGCAGTGTTTCCAGCCGCTCCCGGTGCTCCCCGGGGGTCGCGTCGTCGGGCCAGTGATCGAGAACCGAGAGCAGACGGCGCACGGCGGTAATCGCCGCTTCGAGCACTTGCCGATCCAGGGTCCGCCGCAGGACCCGCGTGCGGGACGGCGCTGCGCCCTCTGCGCTCTCCCGATCGCCGTTCTCGTCGTCCTCGCCGTTCTCGTCGTCCCGATCGTCCTCCCCGCCGTCCTCCGCATCGCCGTCCGGGCCTCCGTCCGTCTCCGGGGTCTCGCGGCGAATCCCCTGACGCACGGGGAGGGGGAGGAAGTCGCGCCTGCCCAGGGCGGTGTCGAGATCCAGCCCCTGGACGTCCTCCAGACGGCCGGCGCCGAGGGCGGCGAGGCCGAGACGGAGGTCCATCAGCGTCGTCCCGGAGTGGCTCCTGCCGTCGGATGCCGGGAGCCGCTCCAGGGCCTCGATCCAGCGCTCGGTGGGAGCCCGGCCGGCTCGGCGCAGGAGGTCGAGCACCGCGCGTGTCCGGCGCTCCTCGGGGGTGGGTGCTCCGCCTTCGCCCAACGCCGAGAAAGGCAAACCCAGGAGCCCGAAACGGCGCCGGATCTCGCGCCGGTAGGGGCTGAGATCCCGCGCCACCACGGCGAGGCTCTCGGGCCGCGTCCCGTTCTCGAGCTCGGCGGTGAGCCGGCGGGCCACCTCGCGCACCTCACCGGCGGTGCCCTGGGCGGCGAACAGCTCGATCTCCGGTGCCATGGGAAAGCCGTCCCGGGGCTTCGGGGTGCGCTCCGGAGAGGCGGTCTGGGTGAGCCGCTCGACGAAGGCCTCGCCAAAGCGGCCTTCGGGGCCGCTTTCGGTGCCGGACCGGTATCCACCGTCCGGTGTCGCGGGGTCGACGGGCCGGTCGAGCAGCACCCAGGCACCGAATCGCCGCTGGAGCGCCTGCACCAGGTCGGTGACCACGCCGGTGGCATCGGCGTAGCCGTGGAGGAGCACGGCGCGCGCCGGCAGCAGCGCCTCGCCACGCGCTTCCAGCAGATCCGCGGCGCGGGTGAGCAGGCGGGCCGGAGTGCTGAGGCCGCAGCTCTCGATCTCGTCGAAGGTCTCCGCCGCCACCTCGAGCAGCGCTCGGGCTCGTGCCACCTGCCGCAAGGTGGCGACCTGGGGGCCGTCCTGCTCCAGGGCTTCGTCGAGAGCTTCGAGGTGCGCCGATTCGAAGCGGGCGTCGAGCAGATCGCGCACCGTCGGCAGCACCGCGGCGAAGCCGTCGGCGAGGGCTTCCAGCGGGCGGGCGAGGGCGGGTTGGTGGCGGGCCCGGCGCTCGGGCACCAGCTCCGACAGCCAGCGCCCCGTCTTGTGAGGCTCCCCGCCGCGTTCGATCACCTCCAGCGCGAGGTGGAAATGGGTCTGGATCAGCAGTCCGGCAGTGGCGCGCCCGCGGTGGCGCATGACGGCGGAGGCCAGATGGAGCCGCAGGCTGCGCGAGGGCACCACGATGCGCACCGGCCGCCCCAGCAGCGAAGGGTTCTGCTCGGCCTCCGCCAGGAGGCGGTCGATCTCGGCCAGGAGAAAACCCTCGGTGGCGCGGGTGCCGGGGCCGAGGAGCACCCGGGGCTGAAACCGGCGCGGTTGAAAGCGGGGCAGAGCCATCGGGGGCGATTGTATGCGGTGGGTCTTGGCTACGATGTCTTGCCCTCTGGAGAGGGCGGTTTCTGGAGCGTGCCTCCGGGGCGAGCAGTCGGGCTTCGCTACCCGAAGGGGGTGGCACGACGGAGCCAGGGAGTCGAGTCCCTGGCGGGGGTTGTCCTCTGGAGAGGTCAAGGTAGGGTATTCCCACGTCAAAATCGGTTTCCCTACCGGTCCAGGAAGGGTATTTGCACGTGCCACTCGGCTTCCTTACCCGTCGGGAAAGGGTACTTGCACGTCAACATCGCTTTCCTTGCCGGCCGGGGAAGGGGAGTGGCACGTGACAATCGCCTTCCCCAAGCGATGGGGAAGAGTCTCGGGAGATGAGAGTTGCCTTCTTCAAAGGGAGCTGAAGCGTCCGCGCCCGCTGGAGAATCTGAGGGTATCGGGTTTCGAGATCGACTGGCACGTCACCGTTGGCTCCAGGGGCGGGTGCGGGATAATAGCTGGGACTCAGGAGTGCGGGCGTGGTCTCGAGCCGGGGGGCCCCGCCGCGCAATCCGACCCCACCCCATGTCCCCCATGCTCCCAGAGCCCGTCGCCGAGTGCATCCGGCAGCTTCCCGACCGCCCGGGGATCTACATCTTCCGGGACGCGAAGAAGAAGACCCTCTACGTCGGCAAGGCGAAGTCCCTTCGCAAACGCGCGGGGAGCTACATCTCCGGCGCCAGCGACCCGCGGCTGGTCACCATGCTCTCGCAGGCCGCCGACCTCGAGTTCGTGGTCACCGATACCGAGGCCGAGGCGCTGCTGCTCGAAAACAACTGGATCAAGAAAAAGAAGCCGCGGTACAACGTCCTGCTGCGCGACGACAAGACCTACCCCTATCTCAAGCTGACCGCCGAGCCCTATCCCCGCATCGCTTTTACCCGGCGGCTGCTCGACGACGGCGCGGACTACTTCGGCCCCTTTCTCCCCGGCGGTCTGGCCCGCAAGGCCATCAAGCTGGTCCAGAAGCTCTTCCAGATCCGGGTGTGCCGTATCGAGATCGACGGCTCGCTGCTCAGGCCCTGCCTCTACCACGACATGCACCGCTGTCTCGGTCCGTGCGTCGACGGTCTGACCTCGCGCGCCGCCTACGACGAGGCGGTGCAGCAGGCGAAGATGTTTCTCGCCGGGCGCAACCAGGAGCTGGTCAAACGGCTGCGTGGCGAGATGATGGACGCCGCCGACGAGCTCGACTTCGAGCGCGCCGCCCACCTGCGCGACACCCTGGTCGAGATCGAGGCCATCTCGCAGCGACGCAAGCTATCGTCGGTGACCGGTGAGGACGTCGACGTCTACGGTGTCCACGTCCATGGCGGTCACGCGGCGATCACCGCGCTGGTGATGCGCCACGGCCAGGTGCTCGACCGGCGCGAGCTGTTCTGGGAGGGCGTCGGCGAGATCCCGCCGGAGGGTCTGCTCTCCGAGGTGCTGCCGCAGATCTATGACCGGACCACTTTCATCCCCAAGGAGGTCCATCTGCCGTTGCCCATCGAGGGCGACGAGGCGCTGGTGGAATGGCTGTCGGAGAAGAAGGGCGAGAGGGTCTATCTGCGCATGCCCTCGCGGGGGCCCAAGGCGGACCGGGTCAGGCTGGCCCAGCGCAACACCGAGCTGGCTTGGAAGCGGCGCTTCCGCGCCGGAGATCCCTCGCAGGCGGCACGCGAGCGGCTGCGGGAGCAGCTCCATCTCCTGGAGCCACCGCGGCGGATCGAGGGCTTTGACATTTCGCACTTCCAGGGTGGCGAGACGGTGGCGTCGCTGGTGGTATGGCAGGAAGGCAAGATGCGCAAGAGCGACTACCGCAGCTTCAACATCCGCGGTCTCGACCGACCGGACGACTTCGCCGCCATGCGCCAGGCGGTCGAGCGCCGCTACCGGCGGGTGCTGGACGAGACCGGGGACCTGCCCGATCTGATCCTGATCGACGGCGGCCGGGGGCAGCTCAACGCCGCGCTCGACGCCCTGTCGATGCTGGGGGTGGAGGAGACGCCGGTGGTCGGGCTCGCCAAGCGGGAGGAGGAGATCTACCTTCCCGAGACCCCGGAGCCGCTACGGTTGCCGGGGGACGATCCCGGCCGGTTGCTGCTCCAGCAGATCCGCGACGAGGCGCACCGCTTTGCCGTCGACCGCCATCGCCGGCGGCGCTCCAAGCGCACTCTGCACAGCCGGTTGGACGACCTGCCGGGGATCGGCCCCAAGCGGCGCAAGGCGCTTCTCATCCGCTTTGGCGGCCTGCAAGGGGTCAAGGAGGCCGCGGAGGAGGAGCTGCGCGAGGTGTTGGGACCCAGGCTGGCGAAACGGGTTCGGGCTCAGCTCGAGGAGCCCTATGCCGAGGCGGAGGAACCCTCCAGGTGAGCCACGGCCCGAGCTAGGTACACCTCCCCGCAACTACGGTGTCGGCGGGCAGGGATCCCCCCGTTCTACGATGGCGCGCCCGAGCTCCGTGCCGGTTTGGGTCGTTGTGGAGGTTGACCTTCGGCAGAAGAGACTGATACTGGTCGTCGTGCAGGTGCGGGTCCAAGTTCGGCTGTAGTGACAGATATCCGTCCCGGGTGCCGAAGGGATCGGCCCCAGCGTGAGGCCCCAAGTGCCGAAGGTCTTAGCCCCATAGGTGGTAGTGCTCGAAGGCCAGCAAAGCCGGATACACGCTAAGGTGGACGTGGAGATGGTGCTTGCGCCAAAGAGCTCCTCCTCAAGTCGCTGGGCTGTATCGGTCACCATGAAGTCGAAGGCGAGAACCTTTTCCACCGGGCAGAACTCGGCGGTATTGGCCGCCAAGAAGGACATTTCTGGCGCTGCCGCCCAACCGGCTTGAGCCAGATCCTCCACGAACTGGTCGGGCTCCTCGGCTTCGCGAGCCTTTTCCTGGAGCGGATCGTCTTCGAATAGCCCGTTCACCAACAGCTCGGGCGCCACGACATTGGTAACTTTCTCGGCCTCGGCGGACGCTACGAGATCCTCGTCCAGAATCGATGCTTCAATGCCACGGTCCTTGAGTTCCTTGAGAACGTAGGCGATGGCGTTGCCGGTGTCTTCCTTTGGCCAAGCCCACGTCGACCAGCCTTTCTCCTCACGCCGAATCCAGAGAAGAGTCAGATTGTCGCCGACGGCTCTCTTGGCAGCCAGCCTTGCCAAGAAGCCTTCGATGCGATCCTCTTTGCTCAAGACAGGTACGAACGTCCAGTCGTTCATTTCTACCCTGAGAACTTCAACGCTGGAAGCTTGAGACTGGAGGTCGGTCGCAAGAAAGAGGCTTGAGGCGAAGATGGCGAGAAGAAGGCCGGAGAGTGGACGGTTCAACATGGACGAACTCCTTCGGATATTTGTAGTGCTTTAGAGTGTATTTACTTCACTCCTAAAATCAAGGGTGCGGGAACCGGGCCAACTGGGACAACCAATATAGCTGATTTGAGATCAAGCCTAGGTTCGGGCTCAGCTCGCGGAGTCGGACGGTACGGTCGAATCGGATGGAGAAGCCCGGGCAGAAACCGGGGTGGAGGCTTCCGAGCGGGCTTCCGAGGCCGCAGCGTCGGACGTCGAGACCGCCGGCCCGTCCTCGTCGCCGGGCAGTGGGATGTAGGACGACCACGGTCGGGTCTCGGGGTCGGAGAGGAACCAGCGGATGAAGTCCCACACGTTCCAGCCGCCGGCGGGGGCTTTGCGGGCGGCTTCGTCTCGGAGACGTTGGATGTCCCGATCCGGACGGTCGACCGGGACCGCGGCGCCCCGCTCGTTGATGCGCAGCCCCACCACAGCTTCGGCGAGGTCGGCCAGGGGAATGGAGTCGCTCTCTGTGCCCACGGGGATGTCCCAGAGGCGGGCCGTTCCGTCCCACGAGGCGGTGGCCACCCGCCGGCCGGTCCGATCGAAAGTGGCATCCCAGACGAGGGCGTCGTGTCGCAGGGGATCGCCCAGGGACTGCCCGGTGCCCGCATCCCAGAGCTGGGCGGTGTCGTCGAAGGAGGTCGTGACCACCCGCAGACCCCCCGGGCCGAAGCGGGCGGAGTAGACGTCTTCCGGGTGTCGCATCGGCTCTCCGATCGCCTCACCGGTGTCGGCATCCCAGAGGCGGGCCTTGCCGTCGAGAGAGGCGGTGACGACACTGTGGCCGTCGGGGTGGAAGCGCACGGTCTGCACGGCCGCCGAGTGAAGCAGAGGCTCTCCGACTGGCTCCCGGGAAACCGCATCCCAGAGTCGAGCGGTGCCGTCGACGGAGGCGGTGGCGACCCGCCGTCCCCCCGGACCGAGCTCCGCCCAGAGCACCGCTCCTCCGTGCTCCAGAGGAGCCCCGATGGGTTCCCCGGTCTGCACGCTCCACACCCGTGCTGTCTCGTCTCTGGAGGCCGTGACGACTTGGCGTCCGTCCGGGCTGAAGTGCGCGCTGTGGACCGGGCCCGCGTGACGGAGGGTAGCCGTCAGCTCGCCGGTGTCCGCAACCCAGAGATAGGCCGCCGCGCCGGCGACGGTCAGCACACGGCGGCCCTCGGGATCGAGCTCCGCGGACCGCACGTTGCCGTCGTGGGGCAGGGAGACCAGCACCTCGTGAGATTCCAGGTCCCAGATCTTGGCGGTACCGTCCACCGACCCGGTGAGCAGCCGACGTCCATCGGGGTGGTAGGAGGCGGTGCTCACGAGCTGCTGGTGGAGGAGAGGAGGACCCTCTCGCTCGCCGGTCTCCACGTTCCACAGCTTGGCGCTGGCGTCGTCGCCGGCCGTGACCACCTGCGCTCCGTCCGGGCGAAAGCTCACCGCCCAGACCTTGTCCCCATGGGCGAGCACCCGATTCGTGGCGGCCGAGGTGGGCAGCTCCCACAGCCGCAAGGTGGAGTCCCGCGCGGTGGTGGCGATGCGATCCCCGGCAGGGCTGAAGGCCCCGGAATCGACCGCGGCACCGTGCCGCATCGCCTCGCCGAAAGGCAGGCCGGTCGCCGCGTCCCACAACCGGGCCGTTCCATCGGTGGACACGGTGAGCGCGAGCCGGCCGTCCGGGCTGAAATGAGCCTCGCGGATCGAGCCCCGGTGCCGCAGTGGACCACCGATCGGCTCTCCTGTTTCGGCGTCCCAGAGCTGTGCGCTCCCCTCGGTGGAGAAGGTCAGAACACGCTCTCCTCGAGGGCTGAAATGGGCCCCAGCCAGCGGATCCTCCTGCTGCATCGGGAGCCCGAGGCTTTGGCGGGTCCGGGCATCCCACAACCGCGCGAGCTCTCGTGAGGCGGTGAGCAAACGCTCCCCGTCGGGGCTGATCTCGGCAGCGAAGACCTGGGAGGCGGCCTGTCGATGGAGCCAGGGCTCGGCCAGAGGCGACCCCGTCGTGGCATCCCAGAGGTACACCCAGCCCTGGTCGTCGGAGGTTATGAGACGACGTCCCTCGGGGCCGATCTCCAGAGACAACACGCCGGCCCGATTCCCGCTGGCGTCATGCTCCAGCGGCGGGCCGATCGGTTGTCCGGTCGTCGCATCCCACACCCGAGCCATTCCCAAGCTCGAGGCCGTGGCGAGCCGCCGGCCGTCCGGACTGAATCGGGCGGTGCGGGGAAAGCCGGGGTGCCGGAGGATGGCACCGACCCGGGTCCCGTCGGTGGTGCTCCAGAGTCGGGCGCTGCCATCCAGGGAGGCGGTGACCAGCAGGCGGCCGTCCGGGCTGAAGGCAGTCGACCAGATCCTGGTCTCGTGAGGCAGCTCCACCACCAACTCCCCCGTTTGTGGGTCGCGCAACTCAAGAGTCGGAGAGGCCGAATGCACCGCCAGCAGGTCGCCCCGCGGGCTCCAGGTGACGTAGAAGGCGGGCTGCTCGAGGGTTTGGAGCGCGCGGAGAAGGGGCCATCGCCGCCGCAGAAGGAGATCGAAGAGCCGGGCGCGTGCCGGTGTGTTGGTTGGGTCTTGCTCGAGAGCCTGCGCCAGATACGCGGCGCCTTCGCCGGTGCGACCGCTCTCGATCAGGAGATTTGCGCTCCGAACGACCGCCTTCTCGGCGACCCGGCGGGCCCGCTGAGCTTGCCAACCCTGACGCCAGGCCACCATTGCGAAGACCACCACGAGCGCTGCGAGAGCGGAGAGAACAAAGAGGAACCTCCGGGTCCGGGCGAGCTCCCTTGTCTGTCGAGCCCGCTCGGCCTCCTTCTCTCTCCGCAGGAGCTCTTGGCGCTCCCGGCGCCGTGCCTCCTCGAGCTTCTCCTCCCGGTGACGACGGTCCCGGCTCTCGCCGACGACGCCGGTGAGCCGGTCGTGCACCAGCTCGACGCGGCGACCCCTGGGAGTCTCCTCGATACGCAGAAGGCGGCGATCGACCAGCTCGCGGAGGGTGGCCTCGGTGACCCCGGGGGTCTCCAGCGCGTTGTCCCAGGCCAGCGAGTCTCGGTACCCGGAGACCGTGAGCAGCTCCTCTTCCACCAGATGCCGGACCTCCGGGGCCATCCCCAGCAGGCTGTCCTCGTAGAATCGGGTCAGGATTTCCTTGCGACCCGTGTCGAGGAGCTCCGGGGTGATCCGTTCCCGGCCCTTGTCGAGGCGACGCCGGTTGAGCTCGCGGCATACCAGGCTGAGCAGGGCGGGCTCCACCTCCAGCGCCGCGAGCGGTTCCCGGGCATCCTTCTCCTGGCTCTCCTCTCGGTCCTCTTCGGCGGCGACGAAGCGGACGATGTGCTCCGCCACCTCGGGGGTCACGACCCCTTCGCCGGGGCCGATCACCGCCTCCAACGCCGCGTCGCCGGTCATCGGGGTGAGGCGGTAGCGGTTGTGGATGCTGGAGGGCATCTCGTCCCGCAGGGCGTCCACCTCGGGAAGAAACTCCTCGCGGAAGGCGAACAGGACCTTGTAGCGGTGCTCGCCGAAGGTCAGCGCGCGGGCCCGCTCGGGCTCCTCTTCAAGCTCTTCGGCCAACGTCTCCGGTGGACGTCCCTCGACCAGATCGGCCAGCTCGCCGAGCACGGCGGCCGTGTGTCGCCGATCTTCGGGAGACTGCCGACCGAGTGTGAAGAGCTCTTCGAATTGGTCGAGCACCAGCAAGGGAAACAGCAGCCGGTTGCGGTCGCTCCACAGCTCGAAGTCGGTTCGGTGGAACATCTCCCAGAGAGAGTCCCCCTCCGGCGGTGGCAGCTCGACGCCGTACAGCCGGGCCTGTCGGTGGAGCTCCGCGCTCACCTGCTCGGTGAGCGTCGGGGCGTCCGCCCCGTGATCGAGACGGAGGTAGATCGGAAACAGGCCGTCCCGGCGAAGATGGGGAAACAGACCGGCCCGGAGCAGCGAGGTCTTGCCCGATCCCGAGACACCGTAGAGAAGCGTCAACCGCTGCCGGTGGACGAGGCGATGAAGCTCGTCCGCCTCGCGGTCGCGGCCGGAGAAGAATCCCGCGTCGCCTTCTTGGAACGACTCCAGCCCGGGCCAGGGGTGCTGGGGGTCGAGCGCCGCCAGGGGCCGCCTGGGCTGGGGAGGGTCGCCCCGCTTGTCGTTCGGAGCGGTCATTCGATCCCCTTTGGACTCTCACGCTGGCGTTCGCGCAGCAGCTCCCGCACCTCGCGGGCCAGAACGTTGAGATCTCCGTCCCTGGTGATGGCGCGCCCCTGAGCCTCCTGGAGCTCCGGCGGAATCTCCGGGTGCTCCGGCGAGATGCCGTCGAGCAAGAGAGGAATCAGAAACCTGGAGGTGGGGCTGGCCCGCTGCGCCTCCTCGATGGCGAGGTTCCATTCCGCGTGGACACCCCGACGCCTCTGCACCAGGGAGCTTCGGGAGACCAGGGGGAGGAAGAGCTGGCAATCCCGGATGGAGCGAGCGATCTTGTCCTTCCACCGATCGCCCCAGGAGAGATCCTCCTGGTCGAACCAGACGTCGATGCCCTCGGCGTCCAGGGCGTCCCGCAAGCGCTGAGCGACTTCCAGGTCCTCCCGGGCGTAGCTCAGAAAGACTGCGTTGGGCCCGATCTCCAGCGGCTCGGGCTCGGAGTCCGTGGCCTTCTCCACGTCTTCGTCTGCGCTGGAGTGCCGGGCCTTCCAGCGCCGATGAAGCTCGTCGACGAGCTGCACCGCGTCGCCGTCGTGGAACAGCTTGAGCCGGCTGGAGAAGGTCTCGAGAAACCGGACCAAAGACGGGCTCTCCAGGGCCTTGAGGTCGGCCAGATAGTCGATGCCCGAGGCCAGGGACAGCCGGGCGCGGGTGGCGCTGCGCAAAAAGAAACGGGCCAGCCAGTCGTCGAAGCGGCTGCCCAGGATCAGGAGCTGGGATTCCTGCATCCGGTCCAGGAGCTCCTCGGGCCGCCGGCCCTGGGACTGGAGGGCATGGACGAATTCGAGAACGTCCTCCTCGGTGACCGCATAGCTCGGCCTCGCCGAAAGACGACCGAAGAGATAGAAGAGCGTGGTTCCCCTCGCCGTGTCCGCGGGAAGATCGGCGGGATCCTCGGGGGAGAGCTCGAGCACCCTGGGGGCTTTCCCGCCTCGAGCTTCGGTCAGCACCCGCTCCAACAGTGGATCGAAGGTGGTGGTGACGAACAGCCGCAGCGAGCCGATCTCCGCTAGTTGGCGCAGCGGCCGCGGCACCTCCAGGGCTTCGATCTCGGGTTGCAGCAACTTCAGCGCCGAGTAGATGTCCTCCCTCCGTGCCCCGCGCTGACGAAGGAATCGGCAGGCCACCTCGTTCAACGACACCTCTTCGGTGAGCTCCTCGGCAGCCGACTCGCCCGACAGGCCGAGCTTCTTCGCCAGCCGGCAGGCCAGCCAGGTGTAGAGAGGGGTGGGAGCCTCGCCCTGCGGCTGGACCTGAAGCAATCCCTCGCCGACGATGGGAATGACCGAGCCGGCCTCGATGAAGTCGAGAAGCTGCTCCCAGAAGAACTCCTGCTCCGCCCGGACCGGTTGAGTCTTGTTGGTCACTCTAAAGAAAACTTTAGCATGCAGTCGCTTCAACCAGGCGGTGGCTTGATACAGTCGGAAGGGTTGTCATTCCGCAAACCAGCAAGGAGGTCGCTCCCATGGCAGGTATCCACGATTGTCGGGCTCGGAGCCGACTTGGGCTCCCTCTCCCGATCCTGGCCTTTCTCGCTTGTCTTCTCGTGATTCCCCCCGTCGCCCTCGCCCAGACTCCCGACTCGAACCCGGTCAGCTCGCGGGTGCTCCAACGGCTTCGCGACGACAGCCTCAACGCCCCCGAGGTGCGGGTGCTCTTCTTCCAGGAAGACAGCGGGGACGCCTGTGTGGGTCTTGGCATCAAGGAGGGCCCCAGCCCCATGCGCCCGGGCTTCCTGGTCTTCCAGGCACGCCAGGACGGCGACAAGGGCAAGCCGCAACGCCTCAAGTTCGAGTTCGACAAGGACCAGGTGGAAAACGAGGGCGGGCTGCGGACCTGGACCTCGTGTCTACCCGAGGAGCAAGCGGCGGTCGGGCCGGGATCGGAGATCCAGGTGACCGTACGCCGGCCACGCCGCGATACCCAGGCCTTCGTGATCGCATTTCCGCCCCCGGGGATGGCCAACGGCGTCGATCTCTGGCAGGACCACGAAGGCCGGCTCAAGTCCACCGATCGGTCGTCAACGCTGTAGGTACCGCGTCCTAGAAAGTGGCGCCGGTCCTCCTCGATATATCCAATTCGATACATCCGAATCGCAACGCCCTGCGTAGCTAGCCCATGAACGCCCACCGAGGCGAGCTCAAAAAAAATGCCCCGGACGGGAGTGGTCGACCGGGGCGCCCAGCAGCTCGCTGCCACGGGCTGCACGGGTGGGTAATGAGGAACCCTTGAAGATCGAACTATAGCATCGAGCCGTCGTTGGGACGAACGTCCCAGGGGACGGCTCCTTTTGTCTTGCCTGGCGTCTCGTTTGCGGTCCGGGGCTCGGCTCAACCTCCAGCGATCCGGACCGGACGCCGAATCGAGCCTGGTAAGCCCTGCCCGGCGAGATCGTAGACCTCTTCGGAAATCTCGACGCACCACGTCCCGGAGGCGCCTGCAGGCGCCTCTTCGGGGATGAACGTCCAGGTCCGGCCGTCGGGATCCGGTTGCAGCCGCCCCCCTTGGGCCGGCGACTCGCCCGGCCCGTCGCAGCTCTGCGCAAAGACGCTCACCGTGTGCCGGGTGACGTTCATCACCGGCTCCGAGAAGATGAGCTGCAAGCGACCTTCGTCGCTGCTCACGCGGACCAGCTCCGGTCTGCGATCGGAAGCCGACGGGAGATCGCCGGGGAAGTCGTACGGGAACGCGGTGTTCCCGGTGGCCGTGCTCGGGGTCTCGGCGACCCGGAAGCTCCACACCAGCGGCTCGGCCAGGCAGTTGCCCGCGGCGTCGCAAACGTCGCCCTTCAGTTGCACGGTGTAGCGGGCACCCGCGTCGAGCAGGACGCGGTGAGGGAACAGGCCCCAGGTACCCGGACCGATCTGATCGACGAAGGCGGGCACCGTCAGACCCCGCTCGTCGAGCAGGGTGAAGGAACCGGCGTCGACTCCGGACACCGGCTCGCTGAACGTGACCTTGGGCACCGTGTCCGCGTAGGCCGACCGATGGCCGGGCACCGGATACGGCGTGACCGTCGGAGCTCGCCGGTCGGGATGGGTGGGGAGCGTCATCACTCGGCTGACCACCTCCATGGGCACCGGCGGGGCACCTTCCACGACCGCGGGCTCGGCGCTCGGCGTCCGATCGTCGCAGGAGCCGCCCAGCACGCAGGGCTCGAGGTGGTGATCGAGATCGGTGTCGGCCAGATTCCCCAGCAGCTTGCGGGCGACGAGCGCCTCCAGGGACTGGTAGTACACGGCGGCGGTGACCGCCACCGGCCCCACCGTGCCTTCCGGGACGATCACCGAGTAGCGATCGGACAGATCCGCGGTGGCTCCGGGGTGGGGAAGGGGTTGAAGCCGACTGTCCATCAGAAACGCGTCGTCGTAGAGGTCCCCGTCGCCGTCGAGATCCTCGAACACCGGCAGTCGGTGGGGATTGTCCCGATCGACGATGCGTCCCTGAGCGTCGACCGGCAGACCGTCGCCGTTGGTCTTCAGATTCAAGGGAACGGCGTAGACCAGAGCCAGGGTCGGGCAGCCGTCCCCCAGCGTCGCCGAGGCCCGAAACTGGTAGGCCCAGGGGTCCGGCGACCCGGCGGGCATCTTCCAGGGGTCGTGAGGCCTCGTCGCACACTGCGGGAAGCTTGGATCCGGGAGGTCCTCCCGCGTCAGGTCGCCCACCCCGGGAGAGGTGCGGTTCCAGTGGGCATCGTGGATGGGCAGCCGCTCACCGGTGGCCAGGTCCCAGGCGTGGACCGCAACCCAGCCGACACGTCCCTCGGGAAAGCCGGTGGGGAACTTGTGACCGCTGCCGGAGTTGGTGACTCGGATGGAGATCGGCACGCCGTTCCCCTCTCCTGCGAAAGCCGGAGCTTCGAGCTCGAGATCGAGGACGTTGCGCAGCCGATCCCACGCCAGCCGGGCGTGTTGGGTGGGTGGCCCCGCGGACGGCTTCCCGTTGTCTGGGATTTCCCAGAAGGCGTTGGCGTAGACGCTGCTCTTGTCGGCCGAGGAGAAGCTGTAGACGGACAGCTCGGGATAGCTCTCCACCCGACCGCTGTCGGTCACGGTGGCGCCGATGAGACGCGGGACGTACGCGTTGCCGCCGATGAAATGGTGGCTGTAGAAAACGCTGCGCTGCGGTCCACCCTCCGCGGGCTTGCCGGCGAGGGGAGCGACCGGACGTCCGTCCCGGTACAAGGTTTGCGCGGTCCCCGGCTGGCCGAAGTCTTGCTGCATATGGCACGTCTGGCAGTCGCGCTGGTAGGCGGGATCGAAGCTCTCGTTGCCGGGGCGGGCCGCGTAGCGACTGGACTGCCACTCGCTGTAGGTCCGTTCGATGGGGAAGCCGCCCACCCAGTACCCGAGCTCGTTCTTGAGCGTCAACCGGTTGGTCACGTCGTGGCAGGTAGCGCACATTTCGGCACGCTGGAACTTGGCGTGCTGGACGCCGTCGTGCTTTTGGAAGATCCCCTCCTCGTGACGGAGCTCGATGCCGAACACCGCGGAGGTGTAGGGATCGATCTCCCCGGCGGTGGCGCCGGCGGTGAGCGGTCCAAACGTCGTGCCGTGGACGATGGCGTTGGGCGAGAGTCGGAAGGCTCCGGCACCCACTCCGTAGCCCAGGTTCGGCTGATCCGGCGCCGATGGGGCATGGGGCTCCATCTCGTCGGGCTCCAGGATGCCCTCCTCCAGCAGGACCCTGCGCGCTTGGGTGCCGTCGGCGGCGACATAGGCCCGGTCGTCGACCGGATAGTTGGCGAAGGGTGTGTGACGGCTCTCGGCCATGCTGTGACAGACGCCGCAGAAGAGCCCCCGCTTGCCGGTTTCCGTGTTGCGGAACCGTGCTTCGTCGGTGGCGAAGGCGAGGCCTGTATGGTTGTCCGAGGTGGGGTCGAACCAGGGGTTGAGCACCGCGTCCTCGTCTCCGGAAGAGTCGACCGTCACGTTCTGGAGCGGGATGTTGTCCATGTAGTTGGTCGGCATGTGGCAGCGGGAGCAGAACCCATCCAAGAGCGATCCCGAGCGCGCGAAGGTGCGCTCACCGTCGCCCAGATCGAAGGTGCTGGTGCAGCCTTCTCCGGCGAAGGGGTTGTGCGACGCGCGCTCGCTGCCGTCCGGAGGGTTGGGCGCGTCGCAGTCGCCGTCGGTAGCGGTGCTACGTGCGAGCAGGAGAAAGGCCGCTCTCCAGGCCGGGTCCCGCCAGGAGTTCGCCATCATCGAGCCGTTCCACCCCTCGAAAACCCGTGCGTGACAGGTTCCGCAGGTCCCTGGATTCTGGGTGGTTTCCCAGGACTCCTCGTACGGAGGTGCGAGGTGACGGGCTTCCGACACCGTGTACGGAGCGGGCTCCGGGATCCGGTTGTCGAGCCAGGGGTCCGCGGGCGGGCGGTGGACCGCCGTGATGAGAACGGTGACGGTGGCCAAAGCCACCGCCCAGTTGACGAGGTGCTGTCGGGTCATGAGGGTCCTCTCCAGGATCTGATGCCACGGATGCCGGCCACGAGCCGAGCTGAAGCTAGAAACCGATCCCGGTGTGGAAGGCCAGCCCGACCGCTGTCTTGCTCTCTCCGAGCTCGTTCTCCACGACCCTCAGCGGCACATCCAGCTCGATGAAGTACGTTGCGTTCTTGCCTTTGAGAGGGAAGCCCTTGGCGATCAGGGGTGTGAAGCCCCAGGCTTGCGCGTCGACCTCGAAGGCCATCCGTAACCCTGCGGTGTAGCTGCCGCCGACCTTGACCAGGACCCCCGGATGGATCACCACGTCGACGTCGATGGGGTTGTCATTGAGGATCGGCACGAACTCCAGATCAAAGGCCACGCGATCGCTCTTGTGGACGGTGATGCCGGTCGGGAATCCGATCACGAAGTCATCGCTGATGTCCGTGGTGTTGCCGTCGAGCTCGGTGATTAGCGGCAACACGATCCCGAAGTGTCCCCCGATCTTGTTCTCGGCGGCGACGGGGGAGGTGCCCAGGAGGCAGACCACCAGGATCGTCAGGGCGACGAGCCCGATGGTCCGAGAGCGGTCTCCGGGGCTGAGGGTGGGGGGGGCGTAGATCTGCATGCTTCGAGCTCCTTCCGTAGGTCGGCGCGGTAGCCAGGACCCCATGAAATCAGGATTATGCGACGCACGGTCCCTTGTCGGGAAAGCGTCCCACCGGTCTTCATAGCCAGTTGAGAACTCCCCGGTAGATACACAGTGTGAAAATACACACAATCGTGACAAAAAAATTTCTTGTCCCGTTTGGCCGGTTTCGCGCACATACCACTATTGCAAGACTGAGCGATTTGCTGAAGTAGAAGGGGATGCCAATCTAGGTATTGGCAGGGCGCTACCACGAGAGGTGCCCACTGTTCCCCGTGATCCACTTGGCAGGACACCGGAGGATTCCCGTGGATATGTCTGTCTCCAATGATGCGAGCCCCGAAAAAGCAGCGGAGGAAAGAGAGCCCCTTCTATCCACGCCGGCTCCCAGGCCGGCACCCCAACCCGTCCAGCCGGGTCCGAAGGTTCGCCATGGGCCTCGGTTCCTGCGCCTGGCCTGTTTCCTTGGCTTCACCGGAGCCTTGGCGGTGGGCGTCGCGGCTGACGCGGCTGGGGCCTTCGACCCCGAAGCGGTGTTCACCACCCGTTGCGGCGCCTGCCACACGGTGGGTGATGGCGACGATGTAGGCCCCGACCTCTCGGGCGTCACCGAACGCCGCAGCCGGGATTGGCTGATCCCCTTTATCCGCTCGTCGCAAACCGTGATCCTGGGCGGAGACGAGACCGCCGGCGAGCTGTTCGAGCGTTTCGGGCGCACCAAGATGCCCGATCACCCGTACGCGAACGAGGAGATCGAGGCGATCCTCGCCTTCATCGAGGCGGGTGGCCCCGGGGATCAGGTGCCCCGCGTGCGTCCCGCCGCGGAGGCGACTGCGGAGGAGATCGGGCATGGAGCCCAGCTCTTCTTCGGTCAACGGCGCCTCGAGAACGAGGGCGCCGCCTGCGCGGACTGCCACTCGGTCACCGGGCCTCATCATCTCGCCGGTGATCTGCTCGGCGGTGATCTGGGGCAGGTCTACAGCCGCTACCAGGATCGCGAGATCACGCGGTTCCTCATCCAGATGAGCCAGCCGCTGATGGACGACGCGTATCACGGTCGACCGCTCTCGGACGAGGAGAACTACGCCCTCAAGGCGTTCCTGGCACAAGTTGCGAACGGCAAGCTTCCCGAAGCCGGACAGGAACGGGCTCGGAGGGGTGACTGGATCCCCTGGATCGGCCTGTCCGTGGCGATGTTGGTCGGCATGTTCGGTGATGGCAGCCGACGGCTGCGACGCCTTCTCCGCCTGCAGCGTCGGCGAGCCCGCCGCTAGCGGCGATCGTCCTCCGACCGACTCATCGCAAAGCGGGAGCTCCAACATGGATGATCGACTGCTCTTCGGCGTGCTGCCGTACGCGGCGCTCGGCCTCTGCTTGACAGGCCTGGCCGTGCGTGTCTTCCGACCTCGATCCGAGCCCGGTGCGAAGGCTCGGTGCAAGCCCCTGAAGGGACTGCTCTGGGGCTCGGTGTCCTGGCGGGTCGGTCTCGTCGGGGTATTGCTGGGGCATCTGGCGGGTTTTCTGGTTCCCCGGAGCGTGCTCCTTTGGAATCAACAGCCCCTCCGCCTGGTGATGCTCGAAGCGACGGGCCTCGCTCTCGGGCTCTTGGCGGCTCTGGGCCTGGGGCTGACCTTGCTGGCTCCCCGTTGGTGCGGGCGCAAGTCCCCGCTGTCGATGACGGACACCCTGCTGCTGACCCTGCTGGCGGTCTCGATCGTCAGCGGTCTTGGCATCGCCGTGTTCGACCGCTGGGGCTCGTCTTGGTACGCGTCGGTGATCGTGCCCTACCTCCGTTCGCTGATGCGGCTCTCCCCGAGCGTGGGCTTGCTCGCCGAAATGCCCTTTCTGGTCAGGCTCCACGTGGTGTCGGCCTTTGCCCTCATGGCAGCTCTCCCGCTTACCCGGCTTGCAGCCCTTGTAGAGCTGCCGGCCGAAGCCCTGCGACGCCGGACGGTGCGGCGTGCAGCGCGCTTGAATCCGGCGGATGCCGCATGAGACCCGGCCGAGGAAAGATCCTGACCGGAGCCGTTCTGGCGCTCGTGCTCGCGGGTGCCGGCGCCTGGGCCGGGGTGCGGACCCTGCAGCGGGTGGGTCACTTCCAGGGCTACGCGCCCGAGCAGCCCATCGCCTATTCCCACAAGCTCCATGCCGGCGAGTACCGGATCGAATGTCTGTACTGCCATTTCGGTGCCGAAAAGAGCCGACACGCGGGAATCCCGCCTCTCAACGTGTGCATGAACTGCCACCGCCAGCTCGACAAGCAATCCCGCGAGCTCGTCAAGCTCAAGGAGGCGTACGCTCAGAACCGGCCGATTCGTTGGGTCAAAATCCACAACCTGCCGGACTTCGTCTACTTCAGCCACCGCCAACACATGGCACCGGGAGCCCGTGGGAATCTGGTGTGCCAGGACTGCCACGGCCCGGTGGAGACCATGGAGCGTATGCGGCAATACGCCCCGCTGACCATGGGATGGTGTCTCGATTGTCACCAGCAGAAGGGCATCACCGAGTTTTCCGAGCTCTCCGACACCGTGCGCGACACCCTGCGAGGCCCTTCCGCGTCCGAGGAGGCCCAGGAGCCCCCCTGGCCGGTCGGCGGCATGGACTGCGCCAAGTGCCACTACTGACCTGACGACCGCCACGGAACATCGACCGGCGAACGCCGACACGACGCACGACACGCCGACACGACACGCCGATACTACAAAACGGCTCCTTCCGAGCCGAGGGACGACAGACCGAGGGACCCGATGACCGAGGGACAAAAGACCGAGCCAGCACGGATCGAAGAGCTGACGGGCGGGGAGCTCGACCCGAAGATCGCAGACGTTCCACGCCCCTGGGTCTCCCCGGAGGATCGCCGCGGAGCTCCGGAAATCGGAGCTTTGCGGGTGAGAGAGATGGTCGATCCGCCGCCGATTGCGGCGCTGGCGAAGGCCGAGCTGAAGGAGACCGCCAGGGAAGGGATGGCCGAGCCCGGCGGTACCAGCCGGCGCGACTTCGCCAAGCTCCTGGGTCTCGGCCTGGCCGCGGCCGGGTGCAGCCGCGCGCCGGTGCAGGAGGCGATCCCTTTCGTCGACAAACCGGTGGAGATGACCCCCGGAGTGGCGCTCCACTATGCGACCACCTGCGCCGGATGCTCTGCCGCCTGTCCCGTGGTTGTCAAGACCCGCGATGGTCGTGCCATCAAATTGGAGGGCAATCGACTGGCTCCAGAAACCGGCGGCGGCACCTGCGCCGTCGGGCAGGCCACCGTGCTCTCTCTCTACGACGAAGGTCGGTTCCGCGGTCCCCGCTGGAGGGGGGAGGAAACCTCCTGGGAGGACCTCGATCGGCGGATGGTGCGACATCTGGCTGCGGCCCGCTCCGCCGGCGGCCGGATCGCGGTGGTGACCGACACGGTCGTGAGCCCTACGTCGCGACAGCTTCTGGAAGAGCTGGTGGCGGCCTACGACGCCCGCTGGGTGAGCTGGGATCCGGTCTCGGGGGCGTCGATCCGCCGGGCCCACGAAGCGATCCTCGGGGTCCCCACAGAGCCGGCGATCCGCTTCGGCCGGGTGCGGGCGGTGGTGGGGCTGGAGGCCGATTTCCTGGGCACCGGACCCGCTCCGGTGGAGCATGCGCGGGGGTATGCCCGGGCGCGGCGGCTACCCGACTCTCCGGACGGTTCGAGGGGTGAAGCCGGCATCCTCTGGCATGGCCAGATCGAGTCGCGCTTGTCGCTCACCGGAGCCAACGCCGACCTCCGCGTCCCGGTGGACGTGTCCCAGGTGGGGGCCGCGGCGGTGGCCCTGTACGACCGCGTGCTGGGGCTTGCCGACTCAGGGAGCCAGCGAGCCCCGAGCCCGCCGCGTCCCGGAGTGCCCGAGGAGGCCCTGGACCTGGCCGCGAAGAAGCTCTGGCGGAACCGGGGCGCCGCGTTGGTCGTCAGCGGCCTGGCGGATCCGGCCGTGCAGCAGGTGGTCTGTGCTCTCAACCTGCTCCTGGGCAGCTACGGCCGGACGTTGGACCTGGAACGGCCCTCACGAAGCCGGCAGGGGGATGAGGAGGAGCTCGCCGAGCTGATCGCCTCCATGCGCCGCGGGGAAGTCCACGTGCTCCTGCTGTGGGGTGTCAACCCCCTCTATTCCCACGCGCAGGCGGATGACTTCCGCACCGGATTGGAGGAGGTGACTCTCACCGTGTCGTTCGCCGGCCGACCCGACGAGACCACCGAGTGGGTGGACGTCGTGGCACCGGATCACCACTTCCTCGAGAGCTGGAACGACGCGGAGCCGGTGGCCGGCCGGCTGCAGTTGAGCCAGCCGGCCATGGCGCCCCTTTTCGACACCCGGGCCGCTCAGGAGAGCCTGTTGGTCTGGATGGGGCGCGAGCCCGATTGGAGGGCCTACCTCGAAGAGCGCTGGCACCGGGAGGTGTTTCCGCTCCAGAGCCGCTGGCAGGATCCCACGACCTTCTGGCATCGGGCGCTTCAGGACGGGATCGTCGATCTGGAAGGCAGTGCCCCGGGGGACGGCTACGTCTCCGGGAGGTCGGAGACCGCTCCCGTCGCCGAGCCGGCGGGGGAGGCCGCGGTGGCCACCGCGAGGGACGCGGTGCTCGCCGAGGCCGCCGCTGCCCGAGATCGGCGCGACCCCGAGACCTTCGACCTGGCCCTGTACGAGAAGGTCGCGCTCCGGGACGGGCGTTGGGCCCACGTCCCCTGGCTCCAGGAGCTGCCGGACCCGATCAGCCGCGTCACCTGGGGCAACTACGCGGCCCTGGCACCGGTGACCGCGGAACGGCTGGATGTGGAGGAAGGGGACGAGGTCCGTGTCGCGGTGAACGGCACCGCGGTCGAGCTGCCGGTCCAGATCCAGCCGGGACAGGCACCGGGCACCGTGGCGGTGGCGCTGGGTTACGGACGCCGCTCCGCGGGTCCCGTTGCCGAGGGCGTCGGCGGCAACGCGTTTGGGCTGGTCGACGCCTCTCGAGGGCTGTTTCGTTACCACCGCAGCGGGGTGACGGTGACCGCCACCGGGCGCCGCAGCGAGCTGGCGGCGACCCAGCACCATTACCTCCTGGAAGGACGTCCCTTCGTTCACGAGACCACTTTCGAAGCCTGGCGTCGGGACCCCGACTCGGCCCACCCGGGCCAAGAGGCGAGCCACGGGGGCGGCGAACACCACGGAGACGCCGACCGACACGGGGGTGCCGGGAGCCGCGGCTCCGGACTTCCCGACCTGTGGCAGGAGCGTCCGGAGCTGGGCTATTCGTGGGGCATGGCGGTGGATCTCCACGCCTGCATCGGCTGCGGCGCCTGCGTCGTGGCGTGCCAGGCGGAGAACAACGTGCCGGTGGTCGGCGCCGCCGAGGTGCGGCGCGGCCGGGAGATGCACTGGTTGCGGATCGACCGCTACTACCGCGGCTCGCTCGACCGTCCGGACACCGTCTTCCAGCCGATGATGTGCCAGCACTGCGACCACGCTCCATGCGAGACCGTGTGCCCGGTGCTCGCCACTGTCCACAGCTCCGACGGCCTCAACCAGCAGATCTACAACCGGTGCGTCGGTACCCGCTACTGCGCCAACAACTGTCCCTACAAGGTGCGGCGCTTCAACTGGTTCAACTACGCCCGCAACGAAAGATTCGACTACCACCTCAACAGCGACTTGGGCGCCATGGTGCTCAATCCGGACGTCACCGTCCGCTCCCGTGGGGTGATGGAGAAGTGCAGCCTGTGCATCCAGCGCGTCCAGGAGGGGAAGCTGGCGGCTCGCGACGAGGGCCGGAGGGTCCGCGACGGAGACATCCTCACCGCCTGCCAGCAGGCCTGCCCTACCGACGCGCTCACCTTTGGCGACTGGCTGGATCCGGAGAGCCGGCTGTCCCGCCTGGGCCGGGACCCTCGCTTCTACCGCGTTCTGGACGAGCTCGGGATCCGCCCCAGCTCCGGGTACCTCGCCAAGGTCCGCCATCGGCAGAGCGGGGCAAATCCCGCGGCCCATCCCGGGATCGATTCCGAGAAGGAGGCTTGAGCTTTGGACACTCTCCACTCCAACCCTCTGCGTCCGCCTTTGATCGACGGGGCTCCCGATGCAGCCCAGGTGACCGCGGACATCGCCCGCCCCCTGGACTCCTGGCCGGAGCGGCGCTGGTGGATCAGCTTCGGGGTCGCCCTGCTGGCCTTGCTCCAGGGGGTCGGGATGGTGACCTACGAGATCGCCACCGGCATCGGCACCTGGGGTCTCAACCGACCCGTGGGCTGGGCCTTCGACATCACCAATTTCGTGTTCTGGATCGGCATCGGCCACGCCGGCACCTTGATCTCCGCCATCCTGTTGTTGTTCCGGCAACGCTGGCGCACCTCCATCAACCGGTCCGCCGAGGCGATGACCATCTTCGCGGTGATGTGCGCCGGTCTCTTCCCCCTCATCCACATGGGGCGACCGTGGTTCGCCTACTTCGCTTTCCCGTACCCCAACGCACGAGGCCTGTGGGTCAACTTCCGGTCGCCGTTGATCTGGGACGTGGTGGCCATCAGCACCTACTTCACCATCTCGCTGGTGTTCTGGTACCTGGGGCTGATCCCGGATCTGGCCACCCTTCGGGACCGCACCGAGTCGAAGATCAAGCGGTTTCTCTACGCTCTCGGGAGCTTTGGCTGGGATGGCTCCCAGCGCACCTGGTCGCGATACGAGACGGCGAGCCTGGTCCTCGCCGGTCTTGCCACGCCGCTGGTGCTCTCCGTCCACAGCATCGTCAGCATGGACTTCGCCACTTCGGTGCTTCCCGGCTGGCATACGACGATCTTCCCCCCCTACTTCGTAGCCGGAGCCATCTTCTCGGGCTTCGCCATGGTGGCTCTGCTGCTGATCCTCACCCGCGGGGTCATGGGCCTCGACCGGTACATCACGCTGCGGCATCTGGACGCCATGGCCAAGGTCATGTTGCTGACCGGCTCGATGGTGGGGTTCTGCTACGCCACCGAGCTGTTCATGGCCTGGTATAGCGGCAATCCCTACGAGCGCTACGCGTTCTTCAACCGGGCGCTCGGCCCCTACGCGTGGGCCTACTGGACCATGGTGAGCTGCAATGTGCTGGTTCCCCAGCTCTACTGGCTCCAGAGAGTACGGCGGAGCCCGTTCTGGCTGGCCGTGACCTGCGTCCTGGTCAACGTCGGCATGTGGTTCGAGCGCTTCGTGATCATCGTCACCTCGCTGCACCGGGACTTCCTGCCTTCGAGCTGGGGGATGTACAAGCCGACCCTCATCGAGGTGGGGACCTTGATCGGCAGCTTTGGTCTGTTCTTCACCCTCTTTCTCGTCTTCATCCGCGTGCTTCCCATGGTCTCCATCTGGGAGATCAAGACTCTGACCGGAGAGCGGGCGCGAGGACGGCCGGTGTCGATCGTCGAGAGACTCAAGCCCACGGAAGCCGAAGTCCCCGACGCGGAGCGCAGGCCCCTGGTGGCCATGGAGGCGACCCATGGTGGCTGACGACGCGTTCGGGACCGCGGCAACGAGCGGCTCCGCGGAGGCAGGGCCTCCGGAAGGGCCTCTGGTGGCTTACTTTGCGGACGCCCAGGGAGTGCTGACGGCGGCTCGGGAGCTGATCCGGAACGGAATCGGGGTGGCGGAGATCTACGGCCCCTACCCTCTCCACGAAGCCGATCACCTGCTCGGCCGTCGACGATCTCGGCTGCCCTGGGTCACCCTCGCTGCGGGAGCCTGCGGCACCGCGATGGCCCTCGGCTTGCAGTTCTACACCAACGTCCTCCACTGGCCGATGAACGTCGGGGGCAAGCCCGCCAACTCGCTCCTGGCGTTCATCCCCATCACCTTCGAGCTGACCGTCCTGCTGGGCGGGGTGGCCACCGCGGGGGCGTTTCTCGCGGCGAGTCGGCTGATCCCCCGGCTCCGACCTCCCGGTCTGCTGGACGGGGTGACGGACGATCGGTTCGCTTTGGTGGTCGACCACCTTGCGCCGGGCTTCGACGAGAAGGAGGCGCAGCGAATCCTGGACGCCGTCGGTGGAGGCGAGATCCGCAGCCCGAAGACTTCCGAAGCGACCTTCGAAGGGAAAGTGTGAGGAAGGAATGAGCAAGGGTATGAAGATGATCGTGTGGAGGTGCTCGGCGGCTCTTCTCGTGGCGGGTGCGCTGACGATCCTCGGATGCAGCGGAGAACGGCCGAGCCCCGGCTGGGAGTACATGCCCGACATGGTGCACTCGGTGGCCTACGACAGCTTCGCTCCCAACACCGTGACCCCCCAAGGAATGACGTTGCGGCGCCCGGTGGAGGGCACCGTACCCCGGGGGTTCCAGCCGTTCCCGTACGGTCCGGGACCGGAGGAAGCGGCGCGGGCCGGTCGCGAGCTGCACAACCCCTTCGACGCCACGCCGGTCACCTTGGCGCGGGCGGAGACCCTGTACCGGACCTTCTGCCAGCCCTGCCACGGTGCGGCTGGACAGGGCGACGGTCCCGTCGCCGCCAAGTTTCCACCGCCGCCCAGCTACACCGGGACCGGCACCCGGGATCTGCCCGCGGGCCGCATCTACCACGTGATCACCCACGGCTCGGGCCGCATGCCTTCCTACGCCAGTCAGATCGCTCCGGACGACCGCTGGCGTGTGGTTCTGTGGGTTCAGAAGCTCCAAAAGGGGTCCGACCCGCCGGCGACCTCCCAGGCTCGCGCAGAAGGCACCAACCCCCGGCCCGAGGAGAGCTCATGACCATCCCATCCGCGACCACTGCTCGGTCCGTGCCTGGCCTGTCTGCGCTTCTGGCGGCAGGTGCGATGCTCCTCGCTACCTTCGCCCAGATCGTGGGCTCGGCGCACGAACCCGGTCGGGCCTTTGCCAACCTACTGCTGAACAACTTCTACTTTCTGAGCCTGTCGCTGGGCGCGGTATTCTTTCTCGCCGTGCTCTACCTGACGGAAGCCGGATGGTTCGTCGCGGTTCGCCGGGTGCCGGAGGCTCTCGGCACCTTCGTACCGGTCGCCGGAGGCCTGATGCTCCTGGTCTTCCTGGGCCGTGGGCATCTCTACGCCTGGACCCGGCCGGAGGCCGCCCTCGATCCCCTGCTGCAGGACAAGGCGGCCTACCTGAACCCGGGAGGCTTTTTTCTCCGACTGGCGCTGGCCGGCGTCCTGTGGACCTTCTTCGCTCTCTACCTTCGACGTGTTTCCCTGGCTCAAGATTCCTCCGACGATGGGCTGGCCGAACGCCGCCGGCTCAAGCGGTCATCGGCGATCTTCATTCCGGTCTTCGCCGTGACGTTCTCGCTGGCGAGCTTCGACTGGCTGATGTCCTTGGAGCCCCACTGGTACAGCACCATGTACGCCGTCTACGCTTTCGCCGGCCTGTTTCTGGGCGCCATCGCCGCCATTACCGTGGGGGTCGTGCTGCTGCGCGAACGGGGACCGCTGGCGGAGATCGTAACCGACGATCACCTCCATGATCTGGGCAAAATGCTGTTTGCCTTCAGCACCTTCTGGGCCTACATCTGGGTGTCTCAGTATCTGCTGATCTGGTACGGCAATCTGCCCGAGGAAGTCACGCACTACCAGCTCCGGACCCAGGCTCCGTGGCTGGGGCTGTTCGCGCTCAACGTGGTGCTCAACTGGGGCATCCCGTTTCTCGTGCTGATGGGCCGTCGGGCCAAGCGCAATCCACGCGTGCTGGTCGCCGTGGCGGTGATCGTCCTGGCGGGCCGCTGGCTGGACCTCGATCTGCTGATCCGACCTGCCCTCGAGCCGCGGGATTTGGGTCTCGGTTGGTTGGAGCTCTTGACCTTCGCTGGCTATCTCGGTTTGTTCTTCCTGGTCGTGCAATGGTCGCTCTCTACCGCATCGCCGGTTCCCCAGGGAGACCCGCTGCTGGACGCAGCCCCTTGAGGATCGGGAGATCCCGCTCCTGCCTGGTGCGGGCGCCGCTGGAGACGAGGCGGCCCTTCGGGGTAAGATCTCGTCCATCAGGCCATCGGCACCTTCGGACCGCTCATGAGCGTTTCTCGTCCTCATTCGCAGGCCTCGCCTGCCGACGCTCCCCGTACTGTCATCGGGCTCGTGCGCTGGATCTATCTCGGTGGGCGCACCGGCGTGCTGGAGGTGGATCAGGATGGAGGAACGCGCAAGCTGTACTTCCGTCGGGGCGAGCTGTATCTGCCCGGCGCCCACCCGCTGGCGGTTTTGCTCAAGCCGCGGCTGAGGTCGACCGAGAGCAGCTCCGCTTTTGGCGAGGATTCGGAGATGGTCGGCCTGTTGGGGAGGATCGCCCGCACCGTCGCGATCTGGGACGGCCCCCGGGTGGGATTCCGCGAGGGAGAAGAGCATCTGCCCCGCGGCTTGCTGGGACCCTTTCCCACCTCCCTGGTGGTGATGGAGCAGGCGGTGGCCGACGTCTCGTCCGAGGATCTGCGTGAACGGCTCGGCGGGGACTCGATCCGGCTGCGGGCGGTGCGCTCGGATCCGGACATTCTGCGAGTGGCGGCGCTGTCCTCGGAGGAGCTCGAGCTGCTGCAGCACCTGGCGACCCCGGCACCCCTGGCCGGGCTGGTGAGCCGGGAAGACGGGGAAGCGACCCTCGTGCGTCTGGCCCGTTTGGAAGCGGTCGGTCTTCTCGAGCGCCTGCCTTCAGAGCGCCCTTCGGCGCAAGACGTTTCCAGCAACATCACCCGCCGCTTCGCCGAGCGGGTGGCCCGATCGCTCGAGGAGCGTCCCGTCGATCTTGAGCCGCAGCCGCACCGGGAAATGCTCGCCGAGGTGCTCGCGCGCCTGGGCGAGATGTCCCACTACGAGCTGCTGGGTCTGTCCCTGGAGGCCCGGGCGGAGGAAATCCACGACGCTTTCGAGCGCGTCGCCCGGCTGGTGCATCCGGTCCATGCCGAGCCGCTCGGCCTGGTGGGCCGGGAAGGCGCGCTCGAGCTGCTCTTCGAACGGGCGACCGAAGCCTACCTCACGCTCACCGACCCGCGACGGCGGTCGGACTACGATCGACAGCACGGCCTGACCGCTCCGGCACCGCCGGTCGAGGAACGGGGAAGCGAGAAGCGCGAGCTGGCCCGGCGGTACTACCGGCGCGCTTCCGAGATGGCGGAAGCCGAGGACTACGGATCGGTGGTCGATCTGCTCAAGGAGGCGGTTCGCAACGATCCGCAGCCGGAGTACTACGCGCTGATGGGTCTGGTCCAGTCGAAGAACCCCAACTGGCTCCGCCATGCCGCGGACAGTCTGGAGAAAGCCCGGAAGGGCGGCATCCGGAGGGATCTGGAGATCGACTGCTCGCTGGCCGAGGTGTACGAGCAACTCGGCCGCCTGGACGAAGCGGCAGGCCTGTTCCACGCGGTGTTGGAGTACATGCCCGGCGAGCCCCGGGCGGAACGGGGTCTGGAGCGTCTGGGCGGCTCCGAGGATCCGCAAGGCCGGAGCTGGTGGCGCAAGCTCATCGGCGGCTGATCCGGGAGAGGCTCCGGGAGTGTCGGGACCGTCGATTCGGTTACACTCTCCGGAGGCCGAAGAGCTCCAGGAGGTCGCCCGGCGCGGGCCCCGGAAACGGGGCCTCGGTCGCCGGGAGGAAAGTCCGGACTCCCACGGGCAGCATGCTCGCCAACGGCGAGGCGCGGTGACGCGACGGAAAGTGCAACAGAGAGCAGACCGCCGGCCGGATCTCCGGCCGGTAAGGGTGAAAGGGTGCGGTAAGAGCGCACCGCTCGGCCGGTGACGGCCCGAGGCACGGCAAACCCCATGCGGAGCAAGACCAAATAGGGAAGCGCAGCCGGGGGCCGCCCGTCCCCCTCCCGCGTGAGCGGGAGCGACTTCCGGGTAGGTTGCACGAGGCCGGTGGCAACGCCGGTCCCAGAGGAATGACTTCCCCCCGTTCCGACGGGGACAGAATCCGGCTTACGGAGCTCTTCGGCCCCTGTGTGTGCTAAGGAACATGTCGTTGCCCCCCCGACTGCCACCTCCGGTCCACCCCGGCGATCGCGTCGGGGTCGCGGCTCTCTCCGGCCCGGTGGACCCCGACCGCCTCGCCCTCGGTGTCGCTGCCCTCCGCGACCTGGGGCTCGAGCCGGTCCTCGCCAGCAACCTGGACCGCACGGAAGAGCACGGGTTGTTCGCCGGAACCGAGGAGGAACGCCTGGGCTCGTTCCACGAGCTGGCCGGGGATCCATCCCTGCAGGCTATCTTCTTCGCCCGGGGCGGGCACGGCGTGTTGCCTCTCTTGCCCCGGTTGGACTGGGGTATCCTCGGCCGCCATCCCCGCGCCTATGTCGGCTACTCGGATCTCACCCCGTTTCTCCTGGAGGTGGTGCGGCGGCTCGGGCTCGTCGCCTTCCACGGTCCGATGGTCGCCGCCGAGCTCGCGCGCGGGCTGGAGGAGGTGGAACGGCGGTCTCTGCTCGACTGCCTCGCCGGGCGCTTTCCGCAGGAGCTGCCGCTCGGCGGAGCGACGGGAGCCGGGGGCAAGGATCTCGACGAGGCACAGGGCATCCTTCTGGGAGGGTGTCTGTCGATGCTGGTGTCGACCCTGGGCACCGAATGGGCACCGCGGCTCGACCGCGCGGTGTGGTTCTGGGAGGATGTCGACGAGCCGTTGTACCGGTTGGATCGGATGTTGACCCAATGCATGCTGTCCAATAGGCTAACGGGCATTCGGGCCATGGTTGTCGGTCACGCCGATCCCGCCGAGGGCGAGCCGGGCGACCTGGAGCGCTGGCTCCGCCGGGGCCCCGCCGGCCGTTCGGATCGTCCCGTGGCCTGGGGTCTCGAATGTGGGCACGGGGCTCCCAACCGCACTCTGCCGCTCGGTGGGTGGGTCCGGTTGGAGCCGCAACGGCTGCGGCTGGTACTCTTGCCGGGCTCGGTCGGGGAGGGAGACCTGGAAGGGGCGGACCGTCACACGGGGTAACTTCACGTGGGCAGGTGATTTGGGGTAGGTAACTTCGATCATGGCCAAGGTCGTTTTCAAGTCCACCAGCAACCGCACCCCGGAAGACTTCACGCTCGAAGTCTCGGAGGGAGACCACATCTTCCGCGAGGGCGATCTGGGCACCGAGATGTTTCTCATCCAGGACGGACAGATCGAGATCTACACCGGCTCCGGCAAGCAGGAGAAACCGTTGGCCATCCTCGAACGGGGCGACTTCTTCGGCGAGATGTCGCTGCTCGAGGACCTTCCCCGATCGGCCTCCGCCAGAGCGGTCAGCGAGGCCCGTCTCGTGCGCATCAACGGCTCGACCTTCACCCAGATGCTGCAGACCAATCCCGAGATCGCGGTGCGCATGATGCGCAAGCTGTCCCGCCGCATCCGCGAGACCGACGCGATGCTTCGCGAGGCCCTAGGCCACTCGGGGCCGATCCACCCGGAGGTACCCCCGATGGAGGTCGACGCCGAGGCGACCACGGTTGCCGAGCGGGCCACCGAGGTTCTCAAGCACGAGGAATCGGGCCTGGTGTTCCCGCTCGCCGCCAGCTCCGAAACCACCATCGGCCGCCGCGATCCGGTCACCGGCATCTATCCCGACGTCGACCTCACCCCGGTCGATCACCAACGCTCCATCAGCCGCCGCCACGCCAAGGTCTACCGGCGCAGCGGCAAGTTCTTCGTCAGCGAGGAAATCGGCACCATGAACGGTACCTTCGTCAACGGAGAGCGTCTGGAGACCGGCAAGCCGGCGGAGGTGAAGTCCGGGGACGAGGTCCGGTGCGGGGTGATCAATCTGTTCTTCCAGGCCGATTGAGCCCCGCGGCCGAGCCCCGCTTGAGCTGGAAATGGACCACTCCGGTCGATGCCCTCAAGGGTGTCGGCCCCATTCGCCGTCGTGAGCTGGAAGCCGCCGGTCTCGGCACTCTCGGAGAGCTTCTCCTGCATCTGCCCCGGAGCTATCAGGACCGCCGCTTCGTCGTGACGGTGGCCCGGGTGCTGGAGAGCGGCAAGACGGCTTCCGACACCGAGGTGACCCTCCGCGGCCGGCTCTCGAAGCTGCGGGCGATCCGTACCCGGCGTCGGGGTCTGACCCTGGTGCGCGGCCTGCTGGAGGACGACAGCGGGAGCCTGCCGGTTCTCTGGTTCAATCGACCCTATCTCCCCCGACAGATCCCCGACGGTGCCGAGGTGCGGCTTCACGGCCGGTTGCGAACGGCACGCGGGCGGGACGACGGAGCCCTCGAGCTGCTCAACCCGAGCGTCGAACGGTTGGCAAGCGAGGATACGGAGCCGAGTGTGGGCTCCGACTGCTCCGAGCCCGCTCCGTCCCTGGTGCCCGTCTACCCGGCGGCCGGAAGCTGTGGCCCCGCCTTTCTGGCCGGTCTCATCGCCCAGGCCCTGGACGGGTTCGATCCCGTACGTCGATTGAGCGATCCCCTGCCGCCGGAGCTGCTTCGGCGGCACGGCTTAGTGCCCCTCGGGGAGGCGATCCATCGGCTCCATCGGCCGCCGGAGGACGCCGAGCCCGAGATCTATCTGGCCCGGGACAGCGGGGCGCACCGGCGTCTGATCTACGGCGAGCTGCTGGAGCTGCAGCTCCGGGTGGCGTTGGCCCGCGCGCGGCAGGACGCTCTGCGCCAGAGCTTCCGCGTGCGCACCGATGATCGGGTGCGCGAGGTGTGCCGGCGGCTTCTGCCGTTTCGGCTCACCGGCGCCCAGCGGCGGGCCCTCCGGGAGATCGTCGGGGACATGACCCGACGGCGGCCCATGCTGCGGCTTCTCCAGGGGGACGTCGGTAGCGGCAAGACCATCGTCGCCGCCCTGGCGCTGACGGTGGCGATGGAGAACGGTCTCCAAGGGGCGTTCATGGCTCCGACCGAGCTGCTGGCCGAGCAGCACTACCGCCATCTGGAGAGCTTGTTCGGCGGTCGGTACCGGATCGGGCTGCTCACCGGCTCGGTCGAGCTCCGGGGGCGTCTGGAGGCCGATCTGACCGCCGGACGGATCCAGCTCACCGTGGGCACCCATGCGCTCTTCCAGCAGGACATCCGGTTTCGCCGGCTCGGCCTGGTGGTCATCGACGAGCAGCACCGCTTCGGGGTCGAGCAGCGGCGACGCCTACAACAGAAGGGCCTCGAAGTGGGCCTCCATCCCGATGTGCTGGTGATGACCGCCACGCCGATCCCGCGGTCCCTGGCGCTGACCCTCTACGGCGACCTCGATCTCTCGGTGCTGGACGAGCTCCCTCCGGGTCGCCAGCCGGTCGAGACGCGGGTGGTGCCGGCTCGGAAACGGGACGAAGTCTACCGGTGGCTGGCGGGGCAGCTCGCCGACGGTGTCGCCCGGGCCTACGTCGTCTTCCCCCGCATCGAAGGGACGGACGAGACACGAGGTGAAACCGGCGGGGCGAGCACCGCCGGGGTGGAGGCCCTGGAGGAGCGGGGGGAGGAGGTCCGCGGGCGGCTTTCCGAGATCCCCAGCGCGGCGATCCACGGGCGGCTGTCGCGCGAGGAGCGGGAGATCGCCATGCAGGCGTTCGCCTCCAGCGAGGTGCGGCTGCTCGTCGCCACCACGGTCATCGAGGTGGGGGTCGACGTTCCGGAGGCCACGGTGATGGTGATCGAAAGCGCCGAACGGTTCGGTCTCGCCCAGCTCCACCAGTTGCGCGGTCGGGTGGGGCGAGGGGACCGGCCTTCGCGCTGCATCGCCCTCCACGGACGTCTGTCGGACGCCGGCCGGCGCCGGATGGAGGTCTTTGGTCGCACCACCGACGGCTTCGAGATCGCGGAAGCGGACCTGGAGATCCGCGGACCCGGCGAGCTGCTGGGGACCCGACAGGCCGGTGTGCCGGTCTTTCGCGTGGCGGATCTGCTGCGCGACCAGGAATGGCTTCGTCGCGCCCGGAACGACGCCCGGGAGCTGCTCCCCCGGCTCGACGAGCCCGAGCTGGCGGCGCTGCGTCGGCGGTTGGAGACCCGCAGCCCGATCGGGCCGGAGTGGAAGATATGAGCGCTGGTATGCCCAACCCGGAGCGACCCGCTCTGCGGGTCGTGCTGCTCGCCAACACCCTGCCGCCCCGGGACGTGTCGGGAGTGGGGGAGCAGGTGCTGCAACTGGCCGCGGGGCTCGAGGCTCGTGGGCATGAGGTGCGCATCGTCGGTCGCCGGCAACGGGGGTTGGGGGCCTCGAAGCTCCTCTTTCCGCTCACCGCGGTGGCGTCGATGGCGGCGGCGGTGCGGAGCTTCCAGCCCCACGTGGTCCAGGTCCACGAGTCCGACGGCGCCTTCGCCGCTCTGGGATTGCGACTGGGGTTGGGGGTGCGCTCCTCTCGACCGTTGCTCTTGGCCCTGCTCCAGGTGAGCTACGTCGAGGAGCGCCGGGTGATCCGGCCGCTGGTGGCACCCGACGGCCGGATCCTCGGGCGGCCCGGCTCGGCCGAGCGGCGCTTTCGCCGCTGGAAGGCGCCGTTGCAGATCCTTCTCGGCCGCCTCACCGCGCGGCTGGCGGACCGGGTGCTGTGCCCGAGCACGCAGACGGCGGAGGAGGTGGCTCGGGACTACGGCGTCGATCGGGTGCGGGTGTTGCCCAACGTCACCGGCGGTCTCGAGCATCCCGTCGAGCCGGCGGGGGAGGAGGCGGAGGGCGCTCTGCTGTTCGTCGGCCGGCTCCGGCTGCGCAAGGGGCTGGAGGTGCTGCTCGAGGCACTGCGCGAGCTCGGGGAGGCTCCGCCCCTGATGGTCGCCGGGGACGGCGAGCATCGGCAAGTCCTGAAAGCCCGGTGCCGCGAGCTGGGGCTCCGAGACCGGGTGGTCTTTCTCGGCCAGCGCAGCGCGGCGCAGGTGCGGGGTCTGCTCGGCCGGGCCTGTGCGCTCGTCGTGCCCTCGCTGTACGAGGGGATGCCCCTGGTGATCCTCGAAGCCATGGAGGCCGGGCGGCCGGTAGTCGCCAGTCGGGTCAGCGGCATCCCCGAGGTGGTGCTCGACGGGGTCACCGGTTGGCTGGTGACGCCGGAGGATCCGACCGCCCTGTGCGGCGCTCTCAGCGCCCTGTTGGAGGATCCGGCGGAAGCTCGACGCCGTGGCGCTGAGGGCCGGCGGCGGCTCGATGAGCGCTACCGTCCCACCCACGCCGCCGAGCTGTGGGAGCGGGAGGTGTGGGATACTCTCGCGGCGCGGGAGGAGGGCGAATGAGCCAGGATGCCGCGTCAGGATGCCGCGTCAGGATGCCGAGTAGCGAAGCCGGGGGACTGGAGAACGAGCCGGGGGGAACGAACAGGTTGGTCGGAGAGGCATCGAGGAGGCAAGGGGTCGAGGAAGGAAGCCATGGAACGTAGCATTTGGATCGTCGGAGTTTTCGCGCTGCTCCTTTTCCTGGGCGCCATCGGTACCGGCTACGCCATCCAGGATCCCAGCGAGAACGGTCTGCACCTGGGACTGGCGTTGGCAGCGGGAGTGCTGCTCGGCTTCACCCAGATCTGGTTCGTCCTCTATCTCCTGCTGACCGGCCGGCTGTTGCACCGCCACCTGGGTGACGAGTCCGGGACGGAGATCGGTGCGAACGGCGGGGAAGACGCCTGGGAAGACCCTCTCCACCGCGCCCGGCTCCATCGCCGGCGGACCGTGCCTCCGGCCATCGCCACCGTCGTTGGCCTGTTGGCGCTGGTGGTGTTGGGGACGCGGCTTCCGATCCAGCCGGGAGCCCTGGTCTATCACCACGCCGTCTCGTGGCTCACCTTCGCGGCCGCGGTGGGAGCCCTCGTCACCGAGCGTCGCGTGGCCCGGGACCACAGCCGGCTGCTGGGGGAGGTGGATGCCCGGATCGCCGACACGTCCACGACCTGAGCGGGACCGTTCCGAGCGGGATCTAGAGGCACCGGGTGCTCTCGTCCTGCTCAACTGGAACGGAGCCGACGACACTCTGGCGACCCTGCGCTCCCTGACCCGGGCGCGACCCCCGGCGGGCGGCTCGTTCCGCATCTTCCTGGTGGACAACGGCTCCACCGACGACTCGGTGGCACGCTTCCGGCAAGCTCGGGGCGACGGGCCCCTGCCTCCCTTCGAGCTGATCGAGATCGGCGAGAATCTGGGCTTCGCGGGTGGCAACCTGGTGGGGATCCGCCGGGCCCTGGAAGACCCAGAGATCGCCTGGGTGCTCCTGCTCAACACCGATGTCGAGGTGGATCCCGGCTTCCTTCCGCCGCTGGTGGAGGCGTGCCGGGATCCCGGTGTGGGTGCCGCCGGTCCCAAGATCTTCTACTTCGAGCCTTCCGACCGTCTGTGGGCCGCCGGAGGCCGTCTGCGGCTCCGTGAGACGGTGACCGAGGAATGGGGACGTGGCGAGCCGGACGGGTCGCGCTGGAGCCGGCCGCGGGACGTCACTTACCTCACCACGTGCTGTCTGCTGATGCCGCGCGACGCGCTCGAACGGGTAGGAGCGCCGGACCCGGTGTTCTTTCTCAACGTCGACGACGCGGACTGGTGCCGCCGGGCGCTGGAAGCCGGCTACCGCTTGCGCTACGAGCCGCGAAGCGTGCTGTGGCACAAGGTGGCCGCCTCTACGGGGGGTGGCTACACGCCGTTCAAGACCTTCCACACCGGGCGCTCCAACGCCCTCTACGTGCGGCGACACCACGGGCCGGCGGGGGTCCTCGTCTTCCTGCTGTGGAATCTGGCGGCCCTGGTCGCCGCGGCGGTCCGCGAGCTCCCGCGCGGCAACCTGAAGGCGGTGTGGGGCAAGGCCCGGGGCGTGTGGCGCGGCTTGCGGGATCCTTTGCCCGAGCCCCCGAAGCTCCCCTGACGGCCGCTCTCAGAGGGTGACGGTCGAAGGGTCACCGCCAGCGCGGGATCCGGTCCCGGATCCGTCCGAAGCCCAGGCGCTCGAACAGGGGATCGATCCACTCGGGGTTGGCTCCCTGATGCTCGAGCTCTTCGAGCTCCGCTTGGAACGGGGCGTCCAACGCCACCGTCGCGAGCTTCTTCGAGAGCAGCGCCTGCTCCTTCTGCTCCGCCAGCTTGCGGGCCACCGACTTGGCTCCCCGGAGGGGCAGTTCCGCCACCCGGTTGAGCGCTTCATAGATCTCCTCCAGCGACCCGAGCTCGGTGAGCAGCGCCGCCGCGGTTTTGGCGCCGATGCCGGTCACCCCCGGGATGTTGTCCACGCTGTCGCCGGCCAGCCCCAGGAAGTCGGGGATCTGCTCCGGGCGCACGCCGAACTTCTCGCGGACCGTCGCCGCGCTCCAGCGGTCGTCGCGGGCGAAATCCCACAGCTCCGTCGCCTCGTCCACAAGCTGCGAGAGGTCCTTGTCCGACGTCACCACCACCGCGGAGCCGCCCCGCTGCCGATGCTGCCGCCACAGGGCGCCGACGATGTCGTCCGCCTCGTAGCGGTCGTCGATGAAGGTGACGCAGCCGAAGGCTTCGGCCAGCTCGCGGCAATCGTCGAGCTGGGCTTTCAGCTCCTCCGGCGGCTTTTCCCGCTGGGCCTTGTACTCGGGATAGAGCTCGTTGCGGAAGCTGGTGGTCAGTGAGCCGTCGAAGCCCAGCGCCAGATGGCTCGGCTGATCCTGCTCGATCAACTTGATGAGAAAGGACGCAAACCCATAGACCGCGTTGACCGGTGCTCCCGCCGGCGAGGTGATGGAGGAGGGAAGCGAAAAGTAGGCCCGGAAGATGTAGGGGCTGGCGTCGATCAAGTACAGCGTCGGAACGGTGGACGTCATGGAGGGCGAGCCTACCAGCCCCCACCTGCTGGTGCCGGAAAAAGCCTGGACCGGGTGCGGTGGGCCGAGACTTGGGAAGTTGTCCCGTGCGAAAAGTCCGAATGCACTATAATTCAACGGAAACGAGCAAAGAGTCCTACTCTTTATGACTTGATTATCTTAAGTGTCATCTTGAGAGAGATGGCGCGTGAGCTGAGCCCCCTTTGGAGTGTGCCATGTTGGGAGCGATCCCTGAGCAGACCCCCGAGCCCTTCCGAGCCGTGGGAGACTTCGGGAGGGTGCCCTTCGGCCGGGCCGCCCGCGGTCTCGACATCGACGGTGAGACCCCGGTCGTCGTGAAGTGGGTGGACCCCGACCGACTACCCATTGCCGAGCGCGACGATCTGATCGCCGAGACCCGGGCGCTGACCCGTCTGGTGCAGCCGGGTCTGCCGGTGGTCTACGAGATGCGGGAAGAGACCGAAGGCTTGCGACTGGTCTTCGAGCCCCCACCCGCCGCACCGCCCGTGGATTCCCGCGACTTCGACCGCGAGGCCCTGATCGAGCATGGCTCCCAGTTGCTCCTGCTTCTCGCGGAGGCCCACGTCCACGGCGTCTTGCACCGTCACCTCGGACAAGCCTCGGTGCTCCGGACCGGGGCCGACGCTCTGACCCTGACGGGCTTCGGGCTCACGCGTCTCCGGGACGATCCGACCTGGGAGCCGGCGCCCGAGGTGGCCGCCGAACAGCCGGCGACGCTGGTGGCCGATCTCCATGCCGCCGGACGGTTGATCCAGAGCTGGGCTCGACAGGCGGAGTCCCGGTTGCTCGGCGACCCCTCGGAGGATCCGCTCGCGGCGGTGCTGGCTCGGGCGACCGACCGGAATCCATCGGCGCGGTACGAAGACGCGGCGGAGATGGCCCGGGCGCTGCAGCGGGCCGCCACGCTGCCATGGAGCCCGAGGGAGCGGGCGACCCCCAAGCGGATCCCACCGGTGGCGAAGCCCCACGACCGCGGCTCTTCGGGACGCGGCCGCGGCTGGGCCCTGGCGGCGATACTGGTGGTGGCGGTCACCGGTGGGATCTGGCTCGCCGGAGGGTTTGGAGACGGAGGCGAGACGGCGCAGCCAGCGGAGACTGCACGGCAGGGGGAAGGGCCCCGAGCGGAGCCTGGGCCGACGCTCGACACCGCGCAGCCGGTGGCTCCGGTGACCGACGGTGCGCCCGAGAGGCTCGCGCGCGCGCGCAGGCTCGTCGAGCAGGAGCGGGCGGCGGAGGCGGAGCCGATCCTCGAAGAGCTGCTGCTCAGCGGTGAGCTCGCCAACCCCGTGCCGGTGCTCGACCTGCTGGGCACGCTGCGGCTCCAGGCCGGGAGGGTGGAAGAAGCCGCGGAGCTTCTGGTACGGGCGGTGGTGTTGCAGCCGGATGCCGAGCTGTATTACAAGCTCGGTCTCGCACTGGCCGCCGCCGGACGGGCCGACGAAGCCTTGGAGCAGCTCCGAGCCGCTCAGGAGCTGGATCCCGGCTCCTCCGAGATCCGGGAAGCGATCCGGCACTTGACGCCGGCTCATCGAGATTCGGGAGGACCGCCATGACCATGCGATTTGAGACGCTGCCACTCGGGACTCTGCGGTCCTGGGCCCCATGGGGACTCCTCTGTTTGGCGCTGCTGACCACCGCCTGCGGAGACATGCTGGGTCCGGGTGCTACCGACCAGCAGAGCATCGCGGGGGAGGCGAGCGAGGCCGGCGAGACGGCGGATGCGGAGACGGCCGCCGGGGAAGCGACCGAGCCGCCGCCCGCAGCCTCCGGCGAGACCCGGGGGGCGGCGCTGGATCCCGACCTCGCGCTCGCTCAGCGTCTGATGGAGACCGACAGCACGGTGCTTTTCGGCGGCGAGACCGAGGGCGATTCGCGTCTGTTGGCCGACATCAAGGCGGATATCGCCGATCACGACTTCGAAGGGGATCCCGAGGAAGGCCTGGAGCTGGCCCGCACGCTGTTCGGTGAGAATCCACTGTTGTCGGAGGACAACCCGCTGGTGACGGACCAGGATCGTCAGCAATGGCTCGCGGCGGCGATTCGGGGGGTCGGCCGGGACAAGGCTCTCGAGCACCTACGGGCGGAGGCCCAGAAGCTGGCCTCCGGCGAGGTGGACCGGGCCCACTGGTACGAGCACGTGGCAGCCTGTGAGAGGGTCTGCAACAAGGTGGTGAGCGGCCTTCTCCACGCCCACGTGCAGCGGGTTCGGGAGCTGCCCCACGAGCTCGTGCTCTTCGCCACCAGCAGCGACGACCTGACGCCGGAGGAGCTGGGCGACCTCGACGCCTTGCTCGCCGACGTGGTGCGGCAAGGAGGGACGGCGGAGACCGAGATGCTGCTTATCGGCCGAGCCTCCCGCACCGGTGCGAAGGCCTACAATCGGAAACTTTCCGAGCAGCGGGTCGAATCCGTCCGACGTGCCCTGCAGGACCGGGGGATCCCGTCCGAGAGGATCCACGGCTTCGGTCTGGGCTACGAGCCACCCCAGATCACCGAGGAGATCGCCCGCGCCTACCGCCTGGACCCGTCGCTGAAGCCGGAGCAACGCAACCAGAGCGTGTTGCTGGTGGCCGATCTGGCGTCAACCGCAAGAACCGCTCAAGTCAGAGAGTAGCTGGGCCAGGAGGGCGCCATGGGCGGGCACTGCAGGCGAAGCGCCCGTCTCAGGCGGTCAGGGCCTGGACCCGGGCCAAAGTCTCAGCCGGCTCCGGCCGTTCGGTGTAGTCCGGATGGACGTCGGCGTGGGCCATGACGCCGTCCGGCCGCACCACGTAGCGGGCCGGCATGGGGAGGGTCCAGGAGTCGTCGCCGTTGAAGCGCGAGAGGTCCCCACCAAAGCCCAGGTAGACCGCCTTGAGATCGTCCGGCAGCTCGAACACCAGGCCGAGCTCGCGGGCTACCGCGTTGCCCGGGTCCGAGAGCACGGGGAAGGAGAGCTCGTGCTTCTTGCGCATCTGCGCGCTGTACTTGGCGAGCTGTGGCGAGACCGCCACCAGCGAGGCACCGGCATCGCGGAGGTCGTCGTGAATCGCTTCCAGAGCTTCCAGCTCCAGGTTGCAGTAGGGTCACCAAACGCCGCGGTACCAGGTGACGACCAGGGGTCCGCGGTCGAGCAGGTCCCGGGACGACACCAGGTGGCCCTCGGTGTCCTCCAGCTCGAAAGGCGGCAGCGGATCGCCCTTCCCCCGGGCTCTCTCGGCGAGACCCGAGGCCACCAGGTCGGTGGTGGCGCGTTCCATGACCTCCCGCCACTCGGCGGGAATCCGCTCCTTGGCGCTCTCTCTCATCGCGGTGAGCTTGTCCTGTAGCGACTTGGTTTCGGACATCGATCTCTCCCCTGTCTGCCATGGGTTCTTGGCAAGCCTGCTGCCGTCCGGGCCGGAGGGAGGATACCAGCCGTGCCGGATGTCGGTACGATAGGCGCCTGTGCCTGTCGACGCCTCTACCCTCTCCGCCCTCCAGCGCCTGCGCGCGTTGCCGCGCTTCGGCACCGGCCCCGGTCTTCACCGCATGGCGGCGCTGCGGGAGGCTCTGCTCGCGGAGGACCGAAGCACCGGCTCGGACGAAGGTCGGTCACCGATCCCGTCGGTGATCCCCTCTGGGATCCACGTCACCGGCTCCAACGGCAAGGGGACCGTCGCCTGCCTCACCGCGGCAATCCTGCGGCAGCTCGGTGTTTCGAGCCTCCTCTTCACCTCGCCGCACTTCGTGCGCTTCGAGGAGCGCTTTCAGCTCGACGGCCAGCCGGTGCCGGCGGCCGAGTTGGAAGCGTCCGCGTCCAGGGTCCTGAAGGCGGTCGAGAGCTACCGCGAGCGGTTCCCCGACGACGAGATCGCGGGCTTCGAGGCGCTCACCGCTGTGGCGCTGGATCTGTCGCTCTGCCGGCAGCCCCGGGTAGTGGTGGCGGAGGCCGGCATCGGAGGGCGCTTCGATTCCACCCGCGTCTTTCCCGGCGCGGTGGCGGCGCTGACCTCGCTCGAGCTCGAGCATCGGGAGCTGCTGGGGCCGGGTCTCGTCGACATCGCTCTCGACAAGTCGGAGCTGTGCCGGGACGGTGAGGTGCTGGTCGCGGGAGAGATCGATCTCGATGTCCAGCGGCGGGTTGCGGGCGCTCTCGCACTGCGTGGGGGCCGGCTGGTGCCGGTGGCGGAGGAGCTTCGCTGGAAGGTCCACGACATCACGCCGGAACGGATGCGTCTGGACCTGACGAGCCTGGACGGATCGATGCGGTGGGAAGGGCTGGAGTTGGGAGTCGTCGGTCTCCATCAGGCGGCCAACGCGGCGGTGGCGGTGCAGCTCGTCCGAGAGTGGATGGGACGGGAGCCGCGATCCGCCCTGACCGAGGAGCTCCCCCGGGCGGTGCGGGACGGCCTGGCCGGTGTCTGGGTGCCGGGACGGTTCCAACACCTGGAATCGGCAAAGCTGTGGGGGAGCGGCGACGGCCCGGAGGAGGCCAACCCGGACCTTGACGTCTTCGTCGACGTGGCGCACACTCCGGCCTCGCTGGTGGCGCTGGCAGAGACGGTAAAGGCCGCCTTCGGTGACCGCCCTCGGGTGTTGGTGCTCGGCCTCTCCCAGGGCCGGGATCCGGACATGCTTCGCCCTCTGATGCCGGGTACGGAGGCCGTGGTGTGCACCTCGTCGAGATATCGCGGCGAGGATGCAAACCGCCTCCTGTCTCTGGTGCCCGATGACTTCAAGCCCCAGGTCGAGATGGCCTCCGGGCTCGATGCCTCGTACCGCGCGGCCCGCAAGCTGGCGGGGGCGCTCCGAGAGAGGACCGGGAGCGAGCCGGTGATTCTGGTGACAGGCAGCTACTTCCTGGCTGCCGAGGTCGCCGCCCTGGTGGCGGGAGAGGATCCGGCGGCTCTGGGATTCTCTTTATGAAGTCTTTGAAAAGCAACTGCCCGTCTGCGCAAGCTTCGATCTGTCCTCAAAGTGTCCTTCTTATCGGCGTTGCGTGCACTCCAAGGGGTGAATTCCATGATTTGCCCCGGTCGTAAGACCGGGGCCTTGTTGCCAACCCGACGGGTCTCGCTGGCAACGAGCTTTGAAGATGGAGAGCACGTAGTACCGCTTGGATGGGAATCGCGGCCTGGCCCTGATTCTCACCGCACAGTGTCTTGTTCCTGTTGCCTGAAAAGCTTTCTCGGGCCGGTCAGCCCCAGTCGTGTCAGCCCCCGCGCTTCGGCGCGGGGGTGTTTTACGTTCGAGACCGGGTGCTATCGTGGATCGTTCACTCTTGAGCGAGCGTGCTTGCGGAGTCAGAGGACACGCGTGCTGGGGTATTGGCCCTTGAAACGAGTTTGGCCGATCATCGCCGTTTCCGACGTCCCCAGGAGCGCCGCCTGGTATATGCGGCTGTTGGAGGCGCGACAAACGCATCCCGGGAACAGGATCTTCGATCAGATCCTCGACACGGACGACACGGTCCTGTTGTGTCTCCATCATTGGGGGCCGTCCGGTCCCCGAGGTGACCATTGCTGGCCGACCTTGCTGAGCCCGAGCCGGGGAGCGATCGGGAACGGGCTTCTTCTCTGGTTTGTCGTGAACGATTTCGATGCGGCCTGGGAGCGGGCGCAAACGTCTGGAACGCCCGTGGAGGAAGCACCCAATACCGACAACGGCACGGGCTTGCGCGCCTTTGTCGTACAGGATCTCGACGGCTATCACGTCGCCGTCAACGAAGCGCGGTGAGTGTGGGGGAGCTCGTTAGGCGCGCGCGGTCGGGAAGGCAATTACCTCCGTAATCTCGTCCGACCCCACCGCCAGCATCGTCAGCCGGTCGAAGCCCAGGGCAACCCCTGCGCAGTCGGGCAACCCGGCCCCGAGCGCGGCCAGAAAGCGCTCATCCAAGGGCACTTGCGACTTACCGGCGGCGCGGCGAGCCTCGAGCTCGTGCTCGAAACGCTGACGCTGCTCACCGGCGTCGGTCAGCTCGTGAAAGCCGTTGGCGAGCTCCACTCCCTCGACAAAGACCTCGAAGCGCTCCGCCACCGGCGGCCGGCCGGGATCTGTCCGGATCCTCGCCAGCGCCGCTTGCGAGGCGGGGAAGTCGTAGAGATACGTCGGCCGTAGCGCGTCCCCGTCGACACGCCCCAACTGCGGCTCGACGACCTGGGCTAGCAACAAGTGGAGCCAGCCGTCCCGATCCAAGTCGTCCGGGGCGTCGAGCGCCTCGGCCCGACCGGCCGCCGCGAGATCCCCCACGGTCGCTTCATGGGGATCCAGACCCACGGCGTCCTCGAAGGCCTCGGTGTAGGTGCGGCGCTCCGCGGGCTCGATCTCCGGGAGCGCCGCCGCCAGGTAGGCGTCCATCTCGTCCATCAGCGCGTGGTGGTCGAAGCCCGGTCGGTACCACTCGAGGAGGGTGAACTCGGGGTTGTGGCGGCGTCCTGCCTCCCCCTGGCGAAAGGCCTTGGATAGCTGGAAAATCGGTCCTGAGCTCGCAGCCAGCAGCCGCTTCATGGCGTATTCCGGCGAGGTCTGAAGCCACAGGCTCTCGCCCAAGCCGGTCGTCACCTCGAAGCTGTCGAGATGGAGATCCGGCACCGGTGCGTGGGCCAGCAACGGTGTTTCCACCTCCAGCACGCCGCGCCGGGCGAAGAAGTCGCGGGTGGCGGTGAGCAGCTCGGCTCGCCGCCGGAGGTTCTCGAGGGGGGCGGTCGGTCGCCAGTCCGGAGCTCGCCCTTCAGGCGCGGGAGACATACTCGCCGGTGCGGGTGTCGATCTTGAGCACCTCCCCCTCGGAGATGAAAAGGGGGACCTTGACCACCGCGCCGGTCTCGAGCGTGGCGGGCTTGGTGCCGCCGCTGGAGGTGTCGCCGCGGACGCCGGGATCGGTCTGGGTGACCGCGAGCTCGACGAAGTTGGGGGGTGTGACCGTCAGCGGCTGGTTGTTCCACAGGGTCACCTGGCACACGTCCTGCTCCTTGATCCACTGGGAGGCATCGGCCATGGCGGTCTCGTCGGCTTCCATCTGCTCGTAGGTGGCGGGGTTCATGAAGTGCCAGGTGGTGCCGTCGGAGTACAGGTACTGCATGCTGGTCTCGTGGACGTCGGCGGCTTCGACGGTCTCTCCGGACCGGAACGTCTTGTCGAGCACGCGGCCGTTCTTCAGGTTGCGGATCCGGACCTTGTAAAACGCCTGGCCTTTACCCGGCTTGACGAACTCGGACTCCATCATGTTGTAGGGATCGCCATCGAGCATGATCTTGAGGCCGCCGCGAAAGTCGTTGGTGCTGTAAGTGCTCATAACGTGCTCGTACCATCCTCGGAATGTGCGGTGTCCTCTGGGTCTTCACCGTGCCGGGCTCCGGGGTCGAAGCCCTCGGTCTCGTCTTGCATCGGCGGACCCGAAGGGGTTAGCGTGGCGCGATGATACCGCGAGCCGCCGCTCCCGATGCAACTCCGATCCGGGAGACCGGCTCGCTCTCCTTGCCAGCTTCCGCGGCCGCTCCCGTCCCTGGCCGGTGGCGTCGGCTCCTGGCCCAGGGGGTGGGCGGCGTCGACGAGCTTTTCTCTCTCCTGGAGCTGGAGGAGGAGTCCTTTCGAGAGCTGGGGGGGAGGCTCGATCCTGACGCCATCGCCCATCCCTTTCCCCTCAAGGTGCCGCGCGGCTTCGTCGCCCGCATGCGCAAGGGCGACCCCCGGGACCCCCTGCTGCTCCAGGTGCTGCCACGGGCAGTGGAAGCCCAACCCGCCGCGGGCTTCTCGTCGGACCCCCTCGGGGAGTGCGGAGCGTCGCCGCGGGCGGGGTTGCTGCACAAGTACCGGGGGCGCGCGCTGCTTGTGGTCACCGGGGCGTGCGCGGTTCATTGCCGGTACTGCTTCCGGCGCCACTTCCCGTACGACGGCCACGTGGGGACCGATCGCTGGACCGCGGCGCTGGAGCACCTGGCGGCGAATCCCACGGTGACCGAGGTGATCCTCTCGGGTGGCGATCCGTTGGTGGTGACCGACCGCAAGCTGGCGGCCCTGGCCCGTCAGATCGCCGGGATCGAGCACGTCCGGCGGCTGCGTGTCCACACCCGGCTGCCCGTCGTTCTGCCGGAACGGGTGGACGCGGATCTGCTGGCGTGGCTGACCGGGACTCGTCTGCGGTCCGTCGTGGTCGTCCACGCCAACCATCCTCGGGAGATCGATGCCCCGGTGACCGCGGCGCTGCGCCGCCTGGTCGACGCGGGGGTCACGGTGCTCAACCAGGCGGTGCTTCTGGCCGGGGTCAACGACGACGAGGAGGCGCTGGTCGAGCTGTCCGAGCGTCTGTTCGAGGCCAGCGTGCTGCCGTATTATCTCCACGCGCTGGACCGCGTCGAAGGGGCGGCCCACTTCGAGGTGCCGGAGGAGCGGGCCCGGCAGCTGGTCCAAGGGCTCGCAGCCCGCTTGCCGGGCTATCTGGTGCCCCGCTGGGTGCGCGAGCTCGAGGGTGCCCCGGCCAAGGTACCGCTGGACCTCCGGATGACGCCGTGACCGAAGGCGGGGGCGCCCGAGACCCTGCTCGGGACTTTGCCCGAGACTCTGTCCGAGAGTCAGGTGTCGTCCGGCTCCTGGTCCAGCCTGAGCATTCGCGACTGCGGCTCGACCGTTACCTGGCGGCGGCCACCGAGCTGTCCCGGCGCAAAGCCCGGACTCTCATCGGGGACGGGCGGGTGAAGGTCGACGGCCAACCCGTGAGGGTCCAGTCCCGCGAGGTGCGCACCGCGCAGGTGGTCGAAGTGGATCTCGAAGGAGGCTCCGGGCTGGTCCCCGCGCTGGAGGTGCCCCTGATCGAGACCCCCCCGATCGACATCGTCTATGAGGACGAGGCGCTCCTGGTGGTGAGCAAACCGGCGGGGGTCCTGTCACAGCCGGCGGACACCCCGCGAGCCGACGACCTGGCGATGGATCAGCTCGTTCGGCTCCATCTGGCAGCCCGGGAGGGCCGGCGGCCGCCCTACCTCGCGCTCATCCATCGGCTCGATCGCGTGGCCTCCGGGCTGCTGGTGTTTGCGTTGCGCCAAGAAGCCGCGGGGCCGCTTTCCGAGGCCTTCCGCCGAGGGCGGGCCGAACGTTGGTATCTGGCGGTGGTGGAAGGGGAGCCGGAGCTCGAAGAGACGCTGGTGGATCGCCCCATTGCCCGCGCCCGGGGCTTTGGATGGAAGTTCGAGACCACGATCCCGGGCGATCCGGATGGCAAGCCGGCACGGACGGAGGTGAGGGTGGAAGCGGTCGGGGAGGGGTGGGCGCGGGTGCGCTGCCGGCTGGGCACCGGACGCACCCATCAGGTACGGGTTCATCTGGCGGACCTCGGGCACCCGGTGCGGGGGGACGGGCTCTATGGATCCTTCGAGGCTCCGCGCGCGCTGCTCCACGCCGTGGACCTCGAGCTGCCACACCCGGTGACCGGCGAGCGGTTGAGGCTCCACGCTCCGCCGCCGGCGGAATTCGAGCCCTATCTCGGCTCGTAGCTCAGCCCGTAGCTCGAGGGCTGAAACCGGCCCGAGGGCTGACGCCGTCTTCGACGCTCCCGGCCGGCAACCAGGTCTCGTGGAGATGCAGCCACTCGACGCCGCACGGGGTGTCGGCCCGCTCGCGGAAGAGGGCGGAGCTGGCGCGGCCGCGGACCGAGCCGTCCGTCTCCTGCCACTCCTCGTAGGTCATCAGCGCAACGGCGGCGTCGCGGTAGCGACCCTCGACCTGTCGGATGCGGATGCGGAAGGCGCGCGAGGAGCCCCGGTGGGCGCCGTATCGGTTTCTCACCCCGGCCAGCACTTGCCGGCGCTCTTGCTTCTCGCCGTCCGGGCCGATCATCTGGAAGCGCTCGGAGAGAACGTCGGACAGCCGGGCGAACGTCTCCGGGGAGTCGTCCAACTCGCCGGTGAGCCACTGCTCGAAGAAGCGGTGCAGCCCGACGATCTCGTCCTCGCACAAATGGATCATCGGGGGCTCAGCTCGACGTCAGCACCGCCTCGATGTGCTCCAGCGCCCAGTCGATCTCCTCCTTGCGGATGGTCAGCGGCGGTGCGATGCGGATCACGTGCTCGTGGGTCTCCTTGCACAGCAGACCCCGCTTCTGGAGCGCCTCGCAGAAACGCCGGGCGCCGCCGGCTGACTTGTGCAGCTCGATACCGATCCACAGCCCTTTGCCGCGGATCTCGGCGACGTGGGGGGAGCTGAGGGAGCGCAGCCGGCCGATGAAGTATTGGCCCAGGTCGCGGCTGTTTTCCACCATCCCCTCGTCGATCAGCACCCGCAGCGCCACCCGGGCCACCGCGGCGCCCACCGGGTTGCCGCCGTAGGTCGAGCCGTGGTCGCCGGGGTGGAAGACCCCCATCACCTCGTCGTCGGCGACGATGGCGGAAACGGGATAGAGCCCGCCGGAGAGCGCCTTGCCGAGGATCACGATGTCGGGCCGGATGCCTTCGTGCTGGTAGGCGAAGAGCTTGCCGGTGCGGCCGAGACCGGACTGGATCTCGTCCAGCACCAGGAGAGCCCTGTGCCGCGTGGTCAGCTCCCGCAGCTCGGTCAGATAGCCGTCCCCCGGGACGATGATGCCGCCCTCGCCCTGGATCGGCTCGATGAGCGCCGCGGCGACGTTCTCGCCGTTCTCGTCCAGCGCCTTCGCGACGGCGTCGATGTCACCGTACGGGAGCAGCCGGAAGCCCGGCGTGAAGGGGCCGAAGCCTTCGCGGTACTGGGCTTCCGACGAGAACCCCACGATGGTCGTCGTGCGGCCGTGGAAGTTGTTCTCGAACACCAGGATCTCCGCCTGGCCCTCGGGGACGCCCTTGTGGGTGTAGGCCCACTTGCGGGCGGCTTTGATGGCCGTCTCCACCGCCTCGGCGCCGGTGTTCATCGGCAGCACCTTGTCGAAGCCCGTCAGCTCGCACAGCTCACGGTAGAAATGGCCGAGTTGGTCGTTGCGGAAGGCCCGCGAGGTGAGCGCCACCTTGCCCGCCTGGGTCACCAGCGCGTCGACGATCTTCGGGTGGCAATGACCCTGGTTGACGGCCGAGTAGGAGGCGAGGAAGTCCATGTACTTGCGGCCTTCGACGTCCCAAACCCAGATGCCTTCGGCGCGGGCGATCACCACGTCGAGCGGATGGTAGTTGTGGGCGCCGTAGCGGTCCTCGAGCCCGATGTAGTCGCGGGTGGTCCAATCGGACGTCGAGGTGGACGCCGAGGTGGGGGACAAAGCGGGGGAGCGGGGGGAAGCGATGGTCATGGTCTCGATCTCCTTCGCGGGTCGGTCGGCGGCCGACGGCGTGATCCGATGCTCGAGACCCTTGTATCACAACTCAGGGCCGGGAATTGCACCCGTCCCAGGGACACATCCGACGCGGCCGGAGCGGCGGATAAAGTACCCGCATGGCCGAACGATCGACGAATCCCGACCGCCCCACCTGTCCCCCGGTTCCTCCGACCCTCCCCTGGCCGGACGAAGACCGTCCGTTGCTCGCCTTTCTGCCTCTGATCTACATCGCGTGGGCGGACGGCGAGCTCACCTCGGACGAGATCGAGAGCATCCAGAGCTCGATCGACTCCGGCGTACCCCTCGACGAGCGCTCGCGCGAGCGCCTCTGCCGCTGGCTGGACCCGCACAACCCGCCGCCGGCCCGGGAGCTCCAGGCCATGCTGCGGCTGGTGCGCCAGGTCGGAGACGACCTGGAGGCGGACCAACGCATCGGGCTCGCGGACCTCGGGCGCGAGCTCGCGGAGCGCTCGGCCCGGGCCGAGGACGGCGACGGCGCCCCCTTGAGCGACGACGTGTGCAGCGCGCTGGAAGCCCTGGAGGAGGCCCTGGGACTGGTCGGTGAGGAGGCCGCCCGCGAGCTGCTGAAAGGGGCGCGCCCGGAGCCGCCGGTCCCGGACGACACCGTGGACGAGGCACCGCCCGCCTTTGACGTCGCCGCGCTCACCCGCTTCCTGGACGGCGACCACCACGAGCTGCGCCGGCGCCTCCGCGAGGTGCTCTCACGGCCCGAATTCGGGTACGTCTACGGTCTCTCCAAGGAGGACTACCGGGAGAAGGTGCTCGAATGGTGCCGGATCCTCGCCGGCGAGGGCTTTGGGGCGCTCGCCTTCCCGAAGGATTGCGGCGGTCAGGGGGATCTGGCTCAGTTCATCTCCGCCTTCGAAGCGCTGGCGATTCACGACACCAGCCTGGCGGTCAAATTCGGCGTGCAGTTCGGGCTCTTCGGCGGCAGCATCCTGCAGCTCGGCACCCGCAAGCACCACGAGAGGTACCTCGAGGCCGTCGGCCGCCTCGATCTGCCCGGCTGCTTCGCCATGAGCGAGGTGGGCCATGGCTCCAACGTCCGGGACGTCGACACGGTGGCGCGCTTCGATCGGGAGACCGGGGAATTCGTGGTGCACACGCCGATCCCCGGCGCGCGCAAGCAGTGGATCGGCAACGCCGCCGCCCACGGTCGCATGGCCACCGTGTTCGCGCAGCTCGAGATCGAGGGCGAGTCGCCGGACGATTCCGAGGGTGGCTCCCATGGCGACTCCTATGGCGTGCACGCCTTTCTGGTGCCGATCCGGGACGCGGACGGCAACCCCCTGCCCGGGGTCACCCTCGAGGACTCGGGTCTCAAGGGCGGGCTCAACGGGGTGGACAACGGGCTCATCGGCTTCGACCGGGTGCGCATCCCGCGCGAGAACCTCCTCGACCGCTTCGCGTCGGTGGATGGGGAGGGCCGGTACGAGAGCCCGATCCCCGGCGCCTCCAAGCGCTTCTTCACCATGCTGGGCACTCTGGTGGGGGGCCGCATCAGCGTCGGCGCCTCGGCGTTGACCGGGGCCAAGGTGGGGCTCGCCATCGCCGTGCGCTACGCCGCTCGGCGGCGCCAGTTCGGCCCCGCCGGACGGCCGGAGGTGCGGATCCTCGACTATCTCTCCCACCAGCGGCGGCTGATGCCCCGGATCGCCACCGCCTACGCTCTGTCGTTCGCGCTGGCCGATCTGCGCGAGCGGTTCGTGGCGGTCAAGAACGAGGGGGGAGACCTGCGGGAGATCGAGACCCTGGCGGCGGGGCTCAAGGCGCGAGCCAGCCGATTTTCGGTCGACACCCTTCAGGAATGCCGCGAGGCCTGTGGCGGCCAGGGCTACCTGGAGGTCAACCGCCTGACCCGGTTGCGCGCCGACTTCGACATCTTCACCACCTTCGAGGGCGACAACACGGTGCTGCGCCAGCTGGTGGCGAAGGGGGTGCTCACCCAGTTCCGGCAACAATTCGAGGGCTTTCAGGCCTGGAACCTGGTGCGGCACCTGGCCCATCGTGCGGCGATCCAGCTCAGCGAGACCAACCCGGTGATCGCCCGCCGCTCCGACGAGGACCATCTGCGGGACCCCGGGTTTCAGCTCGACGCCTTCCGCTTCCGCGAGGAAAAGCTGGTGTGGAGCGCCGCCGGTCGCCTCAAGGCACGCATCGACGACGGGATGGACTCCTTCGAAGCCTTCAACGAGGTCCAGGACCACCTGCTGACGATGGCCCGGGCGTTTGTCGAACGGGTGCTGCTGGAGCGCTTCGTGGAGGCGGTGGAGAGGTGTGAGGACCCGGAGGTGCAGACCCAGCTCCGCCTCCTGTGTCAGCTCCACGCGTTGTGGGAGATGGACCTGGACCGGGGCTGGTTCCTCAAAAACGGGGTGTTGGAGAGCAACAAGGCCAGCGCCATCCGCGCTCTGGTCAACAAGCTGTGCGGTGAGGTGCGGCGCCAGGCGGTGCCCCTGGTCGACGCCTTTGGCATCCCGGACGAGGTGCTGGCGGCACCCATCGCGTTTCGGGAAGGGGCGGTGTAGGGGAGCTCGGCTCCGTCCCTTCTCGAGCGAGAAACTAAATGCTGGCGACCGACGTATGTTCTCTTGTTTTTAGTATGTAGTGAACGAAGGTCGACCGAAAGGGGGACGAAGATGAAAATGAACCCGAGACTCTTGAGTCTGTTGGCCCTGCTGGTGCTCGTGGTGGTACCGCAGGCGCAAGCGGCAACGCCGGACCAACCCACCCTGGAGGACGAGGCCTCGTTGGTAGAACCGGTCACCGGAGCGGAAGAGGCCGCACCTGCGCCCGATTCACCGGATCCCTTGGACTTGCTCTTGCTAGAAGACGGCAGGATCGATCAAAACGAATTCAACTGCTCGGTGCTTCGCGCCCTGTGCAAGTCTCTTTGTCTGGAGATCGGTTGCTTCAGGATCGACTGGGAGTGCGATGCAGCCCAGTGCACCTACACTTGTAACTGCACCAACTGCGACGGCTTCTCAGCGGCTCGCTCCCACCCTGAGCCGCGGATCGAGAGGCTCGGTCCCTAGAGGTGGAACCGGGCTTTTCAAACCGGGCTCTTGCTGCGGGGGCCTCCCGGCGAGTGGCGGCCCCCCTGCAGAAGCCCGGATCCATCCTCAAGCGGGTGGGGGGCACCCGAAGGTGCAGCCGCCACCGCTGCACACGTAGCAGCCGGATTCCGGACAGGTGAAGGTGAGGGGGATGTTCGCCCCCTGAGCGACGTGCAACTCGTCGGTCTGCAGGCTGCGCAGGGTCTCGCGGTGCAGGGTCAGCTTGGATTGTCTCTTCTTCACGTGGGCATCCTTTCTGGTCGGGTTTGCTTCCCCGCCGGCAGAGGGTTGTCCGCGGCGCCCAGGGCCTTCAGCCACCGCAGGTGAGCCAGAAAGGCATCGGTGACGGTCTTCCTCTCCCGATAGGTCAGCCCAAATTCCTCCGCGGTCTCCTTGAGGATCTGGCTCAAGGCCGGATAGTGCACGTGGCAGACGCGGGGGTACATGTGGTGCACCACGTGCAGGTTCAAGCAGCCCAGGATCCAGTTGGCGAAGGGGTTGCCGCGGGCGTAGTCCGAGGTGGTCTCGAAAACGTGATCGATGAAGTTGTTCTCGATGTGGTGATCTTCGCCGGGCTGGGGATAGGTCGTCCCTTCCGTGATGTGGGTCGGCTGAAAGATCAAGGCGATGGTGAAGCCGAGAAAGAAGTGCATGACCACGAAGCCGAGACAGACGATGTACCACGGAACGCTCAGAAACATCAGAGGCAACACGAGAGTGTAGGTGTAATAAAAAGCCTTGGTGACGATCATGAAGGCGACCTCCCCCGGTGGGTGCCGGGCGATCTTTCGATTTCCGAAGCCGCCCTTGTAGAAAAGCCATCGGTAATCCTTGGCCAGCACCCAGTCGAGCGTCGAGAGACAGTAGAGAAGCGGGCCGTAAATATGCTGGTAGCGGTGGATGGGCGTCCGTTTCTCGTGGGGGGAGAAGCGCAGGACATGGCCGGAAATCAAGGCGGTGTCACTGCCGTCGATATTGACGAAGGAATGGTGGGAGTCGTTGTGCATCAGACGCCACATATAGGAGCTCACTCCCACCAGATCGAAGACGCTGGAGAAGAATCGGTTGACCCTCCGACTGCTGGAGTAGGCTCCGTGATTGGCGTCGTGAGCTATGTTGAACGCCATGTAGAGCTGGGCGAAGCCGTGCACCACGTACATTCCGACCACCCCCAGGGGCGAGAACCAATCGCTCATCAGGGCGAGGTAGGTAGCGATCCAGAGAACGATACCCAGGACCGTCTTGGCGACCATCTCGAGATTCGCATGCCGGGAGATCTGGCGTTCCTGGAAATAGTCGTCGACCCGCCGGTTGGTCGCCCTGGCGAAGTCAGAGGAGGTGATCTTCTCGCCGAATCGAATCTGTTCGGTATCCGTCATCTAGAGCTCCCTGTGTAAAGTGGAAATCCCACCAAGAGCGTCTTCGAAGGACTCTCCGAGGAGATCGTTCGTGGGCCTTTGTTTAGATATTTCGCTACGGCAAGCGTAGACCATTCCGGCAGGTCTTGCAATGAAGAAGCACTGGCCGCGATACGCGACCTGGTGTCCTACCTCGAGCACAGCCCGGACACTCGGCCCGGATCTTGGCGAGGGCCACAAGTGCTCCGACTTCGTGCCGCCGGTGCAGGAGCTCGGTCCCCACGTGGCGGCTCTCGGCATGCGCTTCTACACCGGCAAGCAGTTTCCGGCGAAGTACCGCAACCAGATCCTGATCGCCGAGCACGGGTCCTGGAACCGCACCAACCCCATCGGCTACCGGCTGATGCTGGTCCGCCTCGACGGGGACAAGGCGGTGTCCTACGCACCCTTCGCGCAGGGCTGGCTCCAGGGCGATGACGTGAGGGGGAGACCGGTGGACGTGCAGGTGATGCCCGATGGCTCGCTGCTGGTGTCCGACGACCGGGCCGGTTGTGCTGTACCGCATCACGTACGGGGGGTGAGCACGCAGGGCTCGCGCTCTCTCGGAGTCATGCGGATATGACATAAGATGGGGTTGTTTTGGAGCGCCCGGAACCCAGCCTTTCCAGGAAGACCCTGGCTGCTGCCTTGGCAGCGCTGGTCGTTGGCCTCCTGATCTCCGGAACCTGGACCCAGGCTCCCGGGCAGGAGAGCGCGCAGCGCAATACTGATTCCAGTGCCCTCCCGCTGGCGGGAGGATTCTCCGCGACCACCACGTGGACGGATCCCCGGGGCGGGACCGGCGGATCGGGCCACCCCGTCCCCGTCACCCGCGATACCGGCGCCTTCTGGTTCTTCGATCCGGCCAATCTCGAGTTGGTGGTCAAGACGCTCGACGCCCGGACGGTCAACGGGCGGTTCTGGGTTTTCGCTTCCGGACTCACCGATGTCGAGGTGGAGCTCGAGGTCCGGCACGTCGCCTCGGGGCTCACCCGTATCTATCGCAACCGGCCGTTCACGCCGCCGCAGATTCAGGACGTCCAGGCCTTCGATCCTCGCCTGCTGGAGCCGGATCTCGGCGGCCGCCGCATGTTGTGGATCGGCGCCCACCCGGACGACGAGGTGCTCGCCGCTCCCTGGCTGGCGCCCCTGTGCCGGGTTCGGGGCGCCTCGTGCGTCTTTCTGGTGGCGACCCGGGGCGAGGCCGGCACCTGCGCCCTGCCGGAAGGCTGCACGCCGGATCTCGCCACCGTCCGGAGCCGCGAGATGGAGAGCTCGGCGGCCTTCTACGGCGCGACGCTCCGCCAGTGGAATCTACCCGACGGCTCGTCGCCGAGCCCCACCGGGGTGCGACGGGTCTGGGCCGAGACGGCGGGGGGTGAGGAGGGCCTGGTCGCTCGCCTGGCGGCGGAGATCGCGACGGTGGCTCCCGATTGGGTCCTGACCTTCGATCCCCGGCACGGCTCGACCGGACACGCCGATCATCGTGCGCTGGGGGAGCTCGTCGCGGAGGCGCTGGAGGGTCTGCCGGCCGGGACGGCATCACCGGGGCCTCACCTCTGGCGGCTGGCGTCCCGCGCGCTTTTCGAGGAGGGGAAATTCGTCGGCTTTGTCGCACCCGAGGCCGACGGAAAAACCTCGGAGGCGAGCCGTTGGCTGGCGTACGACAGCGCGGTGCCGGCGGGCCCCGACCCGTGGGTGGCTCTTGTGGACACCGCGCGCCGGCATCCCAGTCAGTTCCCGCCGGAAACCCTGGCGGCGCTGGGGGAGGTTCCGCCTGAGCGGCGCCGGGTCCTCGTGCGCGACGACCCGGGATCGTGAGGCCGGCTCTGAGCTCAGCCGTGCACTCAGGGTCCCGCTTCCAGTACCGCCTTCCCGTACTACACTGGAATCCTCCCTCGACGCAGCCGGGGGCCGCCGGATGTGCTTCGAAGGGCAGGAAGGGAGAAACCATGAGCTGGAGCTTTGAGAAGTGGATGGGCCCTCTGACCTTGACCGGTGCCGCCTTGCTGGGGATCCAATCGGCGTCGGCCCAGGACATCGTGGGAGTGGAAGGCCCCGCCGCGGCGGAGCTGGTGGCGCTGGAGGCCCGGCTTCTTGCGGCGCCCTCGGTTCGCGTGCGCTACGACATCACCGCCAAGGGTGCGCTGACGACGCACCTGAAGGGCGAGCTCGGCCTGCAGGGAGAGAGCCGGCTCAAGCTCGACGGTGCGGGACCCTTTGGTGGCTCGGAGCTGAACGTGTCCCTGGTCTCGGACGGGAAGAGCCTCAAGGGTGGCACTCAGCCAAGGCCTTTCGACATCAGCACGCCCCCGGCGCTGCGCGAGGCGGTGGCGATCGGCTTCACCCGCATGGGGCTGCTCCACAATCTGGCCCGGCTCACCGCCGGCGCGCCGCCGGATCACGCCGGCGGCGGCGTCCAGGACTGGGTCGTGCTGCGCGGGGTGAAGAAGGGCGAGATCGAGAAGATCGGCGAGGTGCGCGCCGTGCCGCTGTCCTTCGAGCTCGTCGTCTCCGGTGTGCCCTCTGGCGTTGCGACCCTTTGGCTGGACGAGGACAGCGGGTTGCCGGTCCAGCGCACGCAGACGGTGCACTTCGGTAGCGACGAGATGGAGGTGTTGGAGCGCTACGGGAGCTTCGAGGTGGCCCCGGCTCAGCCCGGGAAGTAGAAACAGTGGGAGAAGCTTCCCGTCAGCTCGGTGCCCTCGAGAGTGGCGGTGAAGTCTCCAGAGATGGCGTGACGGCCCGCCACGTGGGCCGTGGCGTGCTTCGACACCTCGGCGGTGCCGGTGAGCTCGGTCAGCTCACCGCCCTGAAAGCGGACCAGCCGAGCTTTGGCGTTACCCGCTCTGTACGCGTCGGCGCTGGCGTGTCCGTGCTCGCTCTCGAGCCCCTGCTCGTGTCCGGCTCCAGCTTCGCCATGCCCCCCCTCCTGCGGGAGGATCAGGGTGAGCACGACATCGGTCCGACCCCTGGGCTGGAAGCGCAGATAGAAGCCGTCCTCGTGGGGTCCACAGCTCACCGTCGCCGATTCCTGCTCCGGGTCCTTGGCGACGAAGCCGAAGCCGCCGTCGACCTTCGCTCCCGAAGGCTCGGCGGCGAGGCCCATCTGGCCGTCGATGGTGTTGCCCCTGTCGCCGGACTCGTAGGTGAGCCCGAGCGGAATCGAGGCCAGCGCACCGGCCTCCGGGCCCCCGCAGCCGGCGAGGAGCGCGGCGAGGGAGACGAGGAGGAGTGAGAGGAGGGAGGTGAAGCGGCGATCGTTGCAGGTCGTGTGCATATCTCGGAAGACCTCCGCGAGGCGCGGAGCCCTGGGGTCGTTGGCGGATGGATCTCGAAGGGGCACCGGAGACGCGACGCCGGGCGGAGAGATCCTACCATCCGAGCCCGCCGTCAGTCCTCCTCCCAGTCCCAGAAGTAGTCCTTGTTGGTCAGCGCCTCCTCGGGCTTGGGCGCGGACCGCTCGACACCGAGCCCGGCGGCCATCTCCGCGGGCACGCTCTCTCCCTCGATCAAGGCCACCTGCTCCTCCAGGCCCTCGGTCTCCTGGGTCCAGTACTCCTCGGTGCCGAAGTGGGGCCAGTTGGCGGGGAAGGTGGGATCGTGCCAGCGACGTGCCAGCCAGGTGGCGTAGTGGATCAGACGCAGGGCACGCAGCGGCTCGATCAGGCGCAGGTTCGTGGCGTCGAAGAGCCGGAATTGCCCGTAGCCCTCGAGAAAGACCTGGCGCTGGCCCTCCGCCCACCGGTCGCGGCCGGGCAGGGCCAGCCACACGTCCTGCACCGCCGGCCCGATGCACATGTCGTCGAGATCCACCAGGGCCAGCTCGCCGCCGCGGTCGAGCACGTTGCCCAGGTGGAGATCGCCGTGCAGCCGGTGGGTGGGCACCCCTTCCATCAGCGCGTCGAGGAGGTCCGCGACCCGGTTCGCGGCGTCGTGATACCGGGTCTCCAGGTGGGTGGGGAGGGTGCGGTGCTCCTCGAGCCAGCGCAGGTTGTCGCGGATGAAGGCGTCGGCGGTGAGATGGAGCCGAGGCTCGCCGGAGAGCTGCGCCCCGACGTTGTGGAGCCGGCCCACCAGCATCCCGAGACGCCGGGCCATGGCGTCCGTCAGCTCGTCCGGAGCACGGCCGCCGCGGCGGTCGAAGAGCGCGTAGTAGATGCCCTCGATGGTGTGCAGCGTCTCACCGTCCGGGAACGGCCGCACGGTACCCACGGGGATCTCCTCCGCGTCCATCTCCTGGAGAAACCGGTGCTCCTCGAGGATCTGCTCGGCGCTCCAGCGGCCGGGACGATAGAACTTGGCGATGATCCGCTCACCGTCTTCGAGCTCCACCTCGTAGACCCGGTTTTCGAAGGAGTTGAGGGGGTAGCAGAGGGGTCGGGTGGTCAGACCGGCGGCGTCGACCGCCTCCAGCACCCGGTCCGGAGTCAGGGACAGAAAGAGATCGGTGGCCTGCGCGGTCTTCGGCGCGGACTCCGGCGGTGACTCTGGGGTGTCGGTGGCGGGTCCGGTGGTCATGGACCCAGCATAGCAATGGCGCGCGCGGCACAAGCCCGGCGAAGAGAAAAGCCCGGCTCCCCGAAGGAAGCCGGGCTGCGTGTGCACGTCGGCGAGCTCGCGGGGAGCCGCCGAAGGAAATCCTCAGCAGACCGCGAACCGATCGGGGCAGCAATCGCCGAAGAAGGCGCAGAAACGATCGCACCAGCAGCCGCCCGGGGCCTGCCTGCCGCAGAAGCCGACGCAGGAGCTCGGGTTGGGACCGCCGCCACCGCCGCTGTAGAGGGCGTTGAGACCGGCCTCGTCGTCGGACTCGGTGGTCGCCGGGCCGTTGTTGCAGAACGCGACGCTGGGGAACATCGTGGCACCGCTGACGTTGGTGTGAGCCAGACCGAGA